>Ga0209013_10000178_pt1 | contig 52747 bp, 51 predicted proteins | sample Cruoilmetagenom2_FD_187291 | JGI IMG/M metagenome (GOLD analysis project Ga0209013, IMG submission 187291) | Oil polluted marine microbial communities from Coal Oil Point, Santa Barbara, California, USA - Sample 2 (SPAdes) (version 2) | ecosystem: Environmental > Aquatic > Marine > Oil seeps ...
CCAAATTCTATTTAAATCAATATCTTCAAATCTTACACCTTTTTTTAATGCATTTGTATTTCCTAAAATGACGTATAAGTTCCCTCTAAACTCAATATTATCTTTCTTAATTTTGTGCAATACATTTTTTGAAGCTTTTACTCCTGCTTTTTCATTCCCATGTATACCGGCAAAAATAACTACAGTAGGTGATTTTTTGGTTCCTTCAATATTTCCTAAAATGCGATTGGAATTGGTAAAATAGTTAGTATTATTCATTTTCAGTAGATGTATGTAGCAATTTTTCTAGATCAGTTCTTGTTAATATGCCAATTAATTCACCAAATTCCAGAACAGGTAAACATCCGATTTTATTTTTCTCCATGATAGTTTTAGCATCTTCAATTGATGTTTCCGAATTCACCGTAATTATATTCTTTATCATTATATCATTGGCTATTAGCAATTTATCATTTTTCATAAGAACTACATCTAAATTGGTTTTTGTAATTAACCCCGTAATTTTATTATCGTTATTAACAACCGGAATATGATGAATATTTTTCCACTCCATGATTTTAGCTACTAAATCCACTAAATCATTTTCATTCACAACGAAAACTTCTGTAGTCATAAACTTCTCCAGTTTACTTATATTCACATCAATTTCAATACATTGATTCTCTTTGGCCAATTTCCACTGGTGCACAGGTTTACCACTTTGTTGTTTTTCATACATACATGCTGTTAAAGTCGCATTAGCCATATCTTTTGTCATTTTCTTTCTTAATAATCTATTGCTGTTTGTAATCCAAACACTTCCGGTTTGATGTGTATTTACTCTTTTTTCAATTATATTTAAGTAATATTTTATATCTTTTTTATCAATATTAGATTTTAATAATCCATTATATGCAATTGGAAGCAATTCTTCTTTTATCAATCGTTTTGCTGATATACCCTTACCAAACCAATTAAAATAGGTATTGATACCGGTACGTGCTGCATTGATAAAATTTCCTTTAACTTCATTAAAAGGAAGCTTTTTATAAATTGCTTTGTATTTATTCGGCATTCCTTGCATTACCCCGGTCCAAAATAAAGCATTGGCTATTTCATCCTTTACGGTAGGACCTGAAGGTATATATCTATTTTCTATTCGCAAATGAGGAATTCCTTTATTTTGTCCGTAACAAAGCCTGTTCCACCTGTAAATTGTACCAGTATGTACATTTAAGGCACGCAATACCGGTGCTTTACCTTTTTTTAATTCGGCTATAGCATCTTCCTTAAAGTTTGTTGTCATTAAAGGTGTATATCTTACAACATCATCTTTAAACAATTCAATAATTGAATTCCTTACCCAATCACTTCCAAAGGAAACCCTTGGTTTTTGTTCACGCAATAAAAAAGATCTATTTCTTATATCAACGCTTTGCTGAAAAAGTGCAATTCGTGTTTCACTCCACAACTCTCGCCCCAGCAGAATAGGGGAATTTGACATGATGGATAATATGGGACCGGCAATTACCTGTGACCAATTATATTTATCTACTATATCTTTTATAGGAACCTGTAAATGAACTTGAAAACTTGTATTACATGCTTCAAAAAGAATAGTTTTATGATTTAGGATCAACTCATCAACACCTTTTAAACGCAACGTAAAATCATTACCTCGAATTTTTTTTAAGACCTTATTTAAAACTTTGTACCTTTTATAAGGAGTGATATTTTCAAATACAAGGTCTTTTTTCTTAAGTGTTGGTAAAATTCCTGTTAGTATTACTTTACCTTCTTCAAATTGGTTTGCTACTGTATTTACAGTCTTCAAACAGTCAGTTAATTGATTTTCAAGTTGAGAAAAACAATTAGAATCCAATTTAACCGGATCCAAATTTATTTCAAGATTAAAAAGTGCCAGTTCGGTAGTGAAATGCTTATCATTAATTTTTTTTAAAACTTTTAATGCATTTTTTGAAGGTCTAAAATTTTTATCTACAAGACATAGTTCCTGCTCAGCACCAATTCTTTGAACATCTTTTTCGAACAGGTCATCTTCAATCATTATTTCCAAAGCCTTTACATCATTCAATAAATGATATAAAAAGTCTTTGCGCTCACTTAAACTTTCTATTGCTTTTACAGATTGAGAGCCCATAACTGAAAAATTTTACAGCATAAATTTACTATAAAACTCTTCAGGATTAGATGATTATTATCATATTATTTAACGGAAAGGTTACCAAATAAATAAAGGCTTCTCGCTCATTAAAGCATTTACTTTTTGAGCAACATTATCTAACATCTTCTCATTTTCATAATTTGTTATTACTTCATCGATCAGGTCAACTATGGTAATCATATCACTTTCTTTTAAGCCTCTTGTAGTAACGGCTGCTGATCCAACTCTTATTCCTGAAGTAATAAATGGTGATTTATCATCAAATGGTACCATGTTTTTATTTACAGTGATATCAGCTTTTACCAACGCATTTTCTGCTTCCTTACCTGTAATGTTTTTATTTCTCAAATCAATTAGCATCATATGATTATCTGTTCCACCGGAAATAATATGATAATCTTTATCAACCAAGGCTTTAGCCATTGCAGCCGAATTTTTCTTTACCTGAATCTGGTATGTCAAAAATTCATCGGACAAAGCTTCTCCAAATGCAATTGCTTTAGCAGCAATAATATGTTCTAAGGGCCCTCCTTGCATTCCGGGAAACACTGATGAATTAAGGATAGCACTCATCATTTTAATTTTTCCTTTTGGAGTTTTTTCCCCGAAAGGGTTTTCAAAATCCTTTCCCATCATGATAATACCTCCACGCGGACCTCGTAACGTTTTATGCGTGGTAGTGGTAACAATATGACAATGAGGCATAGGATCATTTAAAATACCTTTTGCGATCAAACCTGCCGGATGAGAAATATCGGCCATTAAAATGGCACCAACACTATCGGCGATTACTCTAAATCTTTCAAAATCCAGATCTCTTGAATATGCAGATGCACCGGCTATGATCAATTGCGGTTTTACTTTAGAGGCGGTTTCTTGAATTTTATCATAATTTAATACCCCTGTTTCTTTCTCTACTCCATAAAAAGAAGTTTTATATAATTTCCCCGAAAAATTTACTGGTGAACCATGAGTTAAATGTCCGCCATGAGACAGATCGAATCCTAAGATCGTATCACCTGGTTTTAAAACCGCTTGGTAAACCGCTGCATTAGCTTGTGACCCGGCATGAGGTTGGACATTTACATAGACCGCTCCAAAAAGAGCTTTTGCTCTGTCCATCGCTATTTGCTCAACTTGATCTACAACTTCGCAACCTCCATAATATCTCTTTCCCGGATAACCTTCTGCATATTTATTAGTCAATACAGAGCCTGCAGCTTCCATAACTTGTTCACTTACATAGTTCTCTGAAGCAATTAACTCTAATCCGTTTGTTTGTCTTTCTTTTTCATCCTGAATCAGGTCAAAAATTATTTGATCTCGTTGCATATAAATCTCTATTTTTTTGTTAAAATCGATACAAAAATAATAAAATCATTTCGCATATAAACAGAATCTTCTATATTTGAATACAAATAATTTTTATCATAAACAAAATGAAAATAACTGCCAATAATCCCGATAGAAAATCATGGTTAAAAGTTGAAAAGAACTCTGATTTCCCAATACAAAACATACCTTTTGGCGTTTTTTTGACAAAAGATGACATAACAACAATAGGAACTCGTATTGGTAACTTTGCTATTGATCTTGCTGCTTTACATCAATTAGGGTATTTTGAAGGAATACCTTTAACAGATGATATGTTCATGCAGGACACTTTAAATGATTTTATTTCAGATGGAAGAACAACCTGGCGATTAGTAAGAAATAGAATAGCAGACATATTTGATGAAAAAAATCCACGGTTAAAAGAAAAAAAGAAACATCGAAATGAAGTGATCTTTGACATCGACGAAGTTGAAATGCTTTTACCTGTTGAAATTGGAGATTATACTGATTTTTACTCCAGTAAAGAACATGCGACTAATGTTGGAACCATGTTTAGAGATCCTGACAATGCCTTATTACCAAACTGGTTACATATCCCGGTGGGATATCATGGAAGATCATCATCTATTATTGTTTCTGGTACCAAGATCAGACGCCCGAAAGGTCAAACCCTTCCGGCAGGAGCAGACAAGCCCGTATTTGGCCCATCTAAATTAGTTGATTTCGAATTAGAAATGGGTTTTATCACTACTGATGCTAATAAATTAGGTAAATCTATTTCTATTGAAAATGCTGAAGATTATATTTTTGGAATGGTTCTATTGAATGACTGGAGTGCCAGAGATATTCAAAAATGGGAATATGTTCCACTTGGCCCTTTCTTATCAAAAAACTTTGCTTCAACAATCTCTCCATGGATAGTTACGATGGATGCGTTGCAACCCTTTGGAATTAATGGCCCTGAGCAAAATCCTAAACCATTACCATATCTACAACAAGAAGGAAACAACAGTTACAACATTAATTTACAAGCTGCTATTAAACCTAAAAAGCAAGAAGAAACAGTTGTAAGCAATACAAATTTTAAATATATGTATTGGACCATGAATCAACAATTGACGCATCAAACGGTAAACGGCTGCAACGTTCGTTCAGGGGATCTTTATGGTAGTGGAACAATATCAGGTCCAACCAAAGATAGTTATGGCTCTATGTTAGAGTTAACTTGGAAAGGCGATCATCCTATTAAAATGAGTGATGGATCAGAACGTAAATTTATCAATGACGGGGATACAGTAATTCTTCGCGGATATTGTGAAAATAAGGATGTTAGGATTGGTTTTGGTGAATGCAAGGGAAAAATTAGAAAGGCGAAATAGTAAATACGACTTATTTTTAGCCGCTAATGCGCTAATGTTATTCGCGCATTCGCGGCATTTATAGAGTTGAGTAGTTTTTATTATCAAAAATCAACATCCATAATACCAAAATGTGAATTATGAGCCATAACCTCTTTATTTTGAATTACTATCAATTGTGGGGATTGATGTATTATATTAAATTTTTCGGCAATACGATTGGATAAACTCCTGTTTTTAATTAAATCTAAAAAATAAAAGTAGGGATCATTTGTACTTTTGGATAGTTTCTTTTCAAATTGGTTTAAAACTATGCGACTAACTCCACACCGAGTACTATGCTTAAATATTATAACAGGTTTTACTGTAGATAAATTCAAGATCTCATCTAATTGATCTTCATCGACTAAATCAATTTTATCAATCTGAGAAAGATCGTTTTGTTTTTTAAAAAAACTATTAAACATGAAACTAATAATTAAGCAAGGTGTTTTAATTCGATAACCGTAATTTCCGGCCAAATACCAGCTCTTCCGGGAAAGCCTAAAAATCCAAACCCCCTATTCACATATAAATATTGTTTTGATTCCTTATACAATCCGGCCCATTGGGGATATATATATTTTATCGGGCTCCATTTAAAACCTGGAATTTCTACTCCAAACTGCATTCCATGTGTGTGGCCAGATAAAGTTAAATCAAAATGTGTTGGATGTGGAATTATTTTTTTTGTCCAATGTGTTGGGTCATGTGACATTAAAATTTTAAATGGAACATTATCAATTCCTTTTAAAGCAAGGTCCAAGTCACCTTTTTGCGGAAATGGAGGATTACCCCAATTTTCAACACCAAATATTCCAATATTGTAACCCTCTTTTGAAATCACGGCATTTTCATTATTCAGCAATTGAAAGTTCATTTTTTTATGATAATCAAAAAGAAGTTCTAAATTATCCTGTTTATCCTTTTCGGAATTCCATTTTTTATAATCGCCGTAATCATGATTTCCAAGAATAGAATATATACCATTTCTTGCTTCTAGCTTTTTAAAATCTTCAATAAAAGGTTCTATCTCTCTAGAATCATTATTTACCAAATCACCTGTAAAGAAAATAACATCTGCGTTTTGCTCATTAACTATGTTTATACCATCCATTATCGCTTCTTTACTGTCAAAACTTCCAGAATGAATATCAGAGATCTGAACAATTTTAAATCCATGAAACGCTTTAGGTAAGTTCTTAAATGACAAACTAACTTTATTTACTTTAAAATTATATTTACCTTTTGTTATTCCAAAGAGCATCGAAGTAAATGGGATGGCCGCAACAAATAAACCAGTTTGGCGAATAAAATTTCTCCGACCTGGAGCTGATACTTTCTTCCCATTTTGAGTTATTAAATTGCGAAAAAATAAAAATAGGATCTTTAGTATTCTGAAAATATCTTCAACCAAGAAAAATATGATCAATAACAACTTAAACACAAAAAATGAAAAGAAGAAACCAACAAATAAATTTGGAATTAAAGTTGCATTTAAAGGTTTTAACGAAAAATTGGTATATAAAAAGAATAAGCCAATATAACTTATGATCACAGCAACAAAATAACTTATTTTAAAAATGTTCTTCAGTTTATGTTTATGAATGCTTTTTCGCAAAGCAAAGTATACATATACATCCATTGCTAATAAAAACAAGATTGTAAATAATTTATTCAATGAAATGTTCCTGGTTGACATCTATACTTTTCTTCGTTTCTTTTCTTTAAAAATTAAATCTAACTCTCTATTTGTTTGACCCGCGACAGATGTATTTTCTTCAGCTCTACGTATTAAATAGGGCATCACATCTTTTACCGGTCCAAATGGTAAATATTTTGCTACATTGTATCCTTCACTGGATAAATTATAGCTTATATTATCACTCATACCGTATAATTGACCAAACCATAAGCGAGGGTCTGATTTTGAATAATTAGATTTTTCAATAAAATCCATTAACAGATATGAGCTTTCTTCATTATGTGTACCATTAAAAATAGCCATATCATTTAAATTTTCAAACATATATTTCATAACCGCATTGTAATTCTCATCGGTTGCATCCTTATCTTTACATATTGGATCTTGGTAATTATACTTTTGAGCTCTTTCTCTTTCCTTCTCCATATATGCTCCACGTACAAGTTTCATACCAATTTTATAGCCTTTTTGATTTGCCCGTTTATGTAATTCTTTTAAATAAGATAATCTATCATGTCTATACAATTGTAATGTTCCGAAAACTATGGCTTTTTCTTTGTTGTATTTTTCCATCAATTCCTCCACCAGATCATCAGCTGCAGTTTGCATCCAACTTTCTTCGGCATCAATCAAAAGTGGAATATCATTGTCAAATGAAGCTTTTGCAACCTCTTCATAACGAGTCACGACTTTTTTCCATTCCTCTTTTTCAGCAGGGCTCAATTCTTTGTTTTCTGTTATCTTTTGATATAAGGCGAATCTTCCAAATCCCGAAGGTTTAAAAACGGCAAATGGTATAGCATCTTTTTCATGAACAAATCTAATGATTTTCAAAGTTTTGTCTTTTACATGATCGAACTGAGCTTCTTCTTCTTTACCTTCAACGGAATAATCTAAAACCGAATGTACATTTTTTGTGTACATTTTATCAATATTTAACATACAATCTTCTTCAGTAACTCCACCACAAAAATGATCAAATACAGTGTATCGTATCAAACCTTCCACAGGGAGAGATGTTTTTAGTGCGAATTTTGTAACAGCAGTACCAATTTTTACTAAAGGTTCACTTTTTATCATTTTGAATAAGAAGTAAGCTCTTTCCAGTTGAGAATCTGATTTTAGAGCAAATGCAATTTCAGTATTATTAAACAGTTTATTCATCTTATTATATTTTTTGTACAAAGATACTTATCCTGATTTATTTTTTTCAAAAATTTGACCGTTATTTGCATCTTCAAATTCGAAATTATGGAGTCGATTTTATCCACTAATTATTATGTACATTTTAAAGAAAAAAGCTATTCTGCTTTTATAAATTACATAAATAATAATTTTCATTCAAAAGTTTTTGTTTTGGTAGATTCAAACACGAGAGAACACTGCTTACCGCATTTCGTGAACAAGATAGATTCTGCAAAACACTTTGAAATTATTGAAATTAATGCTGGTGAAAAATATAAAACCCTGGAAACTTGTATTGATCTATGGAATAAACTTAACCAATTAGGAGCAGATAGAAAATCTTTATTGATCAACCTGGGCGGGGGGGTTATAACAGATATGGGTGGTTTTGTTGCCTCAACCTATAAAAGAGGCATAAATTTTATCAATGTTCCTACTACACTCTTGAGTATGGTTGATGCCTCCGTTGGAAGTAAAACCGGGGTTGATCTTGGCGTTCTCAAAAATCATGTCGGTTTATTTAGCAACCCTGAGATGGTATTGATAGATACTCACTTTTTAAGTACCTTGTCTGAACGAGAAGTACGTTCGGGATTAGCAGAAATTGTCAAATACGGTTTCACATTTGACAAAAATATTTGGAATATTATAAAAATATGGAAAAAGGTTGATTATCAACTTATTAATGATCTGGTGTTTAGATCCGTTGAAATTAAAAATAAGGTGGTATTAAAGGACCAAAGAGAAACTAATCTGAGGAAATCATTGAATTTCGGACACACCATAGGGCATGCAATTGAGTCTTATTTTTTAGAAACTGAAGATAAAGAATCTTTGACCCATGGAGAAGCAATAGCTATTGGGATGGTAATAGAATTATATTATTCTTCAAAACTATTTAATTTTCCAAAGAAAAATACAGATGAATTAAAAGCTTTTGTCCATGATTTTTTTGGTAAAACGATCATTGAAATGTCCGATTATGATAGAATAATTCAACTGATGCAATACGACAAAAAAAATGTCAATGGTAAAGTGAATTTTGTATTACTCAAACAAATAGAAGATTGCAAACTAGACGTTCAGGTTAGTGATCAATTAATAATAGAAGGGTTACAGTATTACCAAAAATAAAACCTATTTATCTTTAGTATTGTTTTTCTTTTGATTTAGAACTGTTCCAATAGTCCCAACTACTCCAACATCTATGGCAACTCCTACTCTAATATTATTTATAGACATATTCGACTCTACCTTCCTGCAAGTAAATACCACGATCTAGCATTAAAAAAATAAACACTGCCATATTTAAAGAAAATATTAATATTTACCAAGGCTCAATTCACTAATTAATTATTAAACCTTTTATTGATCCAATCAGAAATAATATTCAGGGCTATCGGTGAAATTGTCTCTTCAATACCCGCATATTCACTAAAACTACCTGTTTTTGAAGTTTGAAACAAATGATTTAAATCCTTTAATTCCATAGTTGTAACATCTTTATTTTTTGCTTCTTGCAAACCATTATCAATACCTTCAAGATTTAATGCAGACAATACCTGAGAATCTTTTTCACCATTAATTGCCAGTACCGGACATTGCACTTTGCTTAAATATGGTTGTGGATCAAATTTAATAAAGCTCAACATCCAAGGTGAAGTAAGAGCATTTATTTGTTGTTGTATTGCTTCATCTGTCAATTGTGCCTTTACCGCTTCTGAAGAAGAATTTTTCATATCTTCAAATACAGCTTTAATTTCATTTTTAGAAACTTCTCCATTATAATCCATACAGATATCATAAATTTTATTCGAATATTTTTCATTAATGGCAATAGCTTCATCAGGAGTACCTGCTAACTCGGATGCCTTACGGGTTTGTGTCAATAAAATTTCTTTTCCTGTTATACCAGGACCTGCCATTAAAACACAAAAAGCAATTTCTTTATTTGTCGATGCCACAATGGGAGCTATCATTCCGCCTTCGCTATGGCCAATTAACCCAATTTTATTTGTATCAACCACATCATTTCTTGTTTTTAAATAATCGAATGCTGCTTCCACATCATCAGCAAAATCATAAGTTGTTGCTGTTTTATAATTACCTTCCGATTTTGCAACTCCCCTATCATCATACCTCAATACTGCAATTCCATTTCTAGTAAGATGATCTGATAAAACCAAAAATGGCTTATGACCTAATATCTCCTCATTTCTGTTTTGAGGTCCTGAACCGGTAATCAAAATCGCTACTGGAGGGTTCAATATTCCTTCCGGTAGTGTCAAAGTCCCTGCTAGTTTAATATTTCCAGCTTTTGAATTTTCAAAATAAACTTCCTCCGATACATATGGATATGGTTCTTTTGGTTCCTGGGGCTTCATTTTTTGTTCATGTTCTCCCTTTTCTAAGTCCAATGAAAATGCCATTCCCCTTTGGGTAAAAATTCCTTTTATCAAAGTTCCATCAAAGTCGCCCTTATAAACAACACCCAATGAACTCATCACTATCTCTAATACATTGTCCTCAAAAATAGTTTTGTCTGTAGGTAAACCCATTGCTCCCTGTGCTGGGCTATCCATAGTTGTACTGTACGCACCATCAACTTTTGAAACATGAAACACAATCGGAATTTCCTGAGTTTGCACTTTTAACACACCTTTCCAGCTTCCGGTTATCTCTTGGGCGGAGAGGCAAAATACTGTTGAAAATATTGCTATACTAAGGCCTATTCTAAGCTTTTTTATTGTTCTCATAAATATTCCATTTTTATAATGAACGTTATTAATTACTCATAACATCGTTTGTTACCAGTCGATAAATTCTTTCATATTTTGGTAATATTCTATCTATTGCGAATTTTTGGGCAAAAGCCAAAGCTCTATCCTTAAATTCTTCCAGTCGTTTTTCATCTTCTAAAATATAAATAGCATTATCAGCCATTTCATCAACATCTCCTACATCACTTAAAAAACCCGTTTTTCCATGTAGGTTCACTTCAGGCAAACCACCTGTATTAGTAGAAATTACTGCAGTTCGACCGGCCATTGCTTCTAATGCGGCCAAACCAAAACTTTCAGTTTTTGATGGTAATAAAAACAAATCTGTAAAACATAAAATTTTTCTAACTTCATCACTTTTTCCCAAAAATAATATTTTATCCTTGATACCCAATTCTTTAGCCAAAATATCTGCTTTCTCTCTTTCCGGACCATCCCCGACCATGAGTAATTTCGATGGAATTTTTTCCTGTATCTTATGAAAAACACGAACTACATCCAGAATATTTTTTACCGGACGAAAGTTACTGACATGAGTAATTATTTTTTCATCTGAATTAGCTAATGTTTCTCTAACACAATCGTCATCATCCCAATCTTTTTGCTTTTCAAAATCAATAAAATTATAGATCACCTCAATTTTATTATAGATTGTAAATAAACGTAATGTATCGCTACGTAGACTTTCTGAAACGGCTGTAACAACATCTGAATTATTTATACTAAATTCTACTGCTGTCTTATAAACCGGATGGCTCCCAACCAAAGTGATATCAGTACCGTGCAAAGTAGTAACAATTGGGATCTCAATACCTTTTTGTTTTAGCATTTGTTTTGCCATATATGCAGCATATGCATGTGGTATTGCGTAATGTACATGTAAAACATGTAGATCATACTTTTCAACAACTTCAACTAATTTACTCGAAAGAGCAAGTTCGTAAGGCTGGTAATGAAAAAGCGGGTAGTCTTCGATAAATACTTCATGAAAATGTAAATTAGGGTTAAGAAAATTTAATTTTACAGGTTGGTGAGAAGTAATAAAATGTACATTATAACCTTTATGAGACAATGCCATTCCTAACTCAGTTGCTAAAACTCCACTCCCACCATAGGTAGGATAACAAACTATTCCTATATTCATTATTTATTTATTTCAAATTATTTATTTTAAAGACGTCAAATTATCACTTACTTACAGAATTTAAGGTAAATTTTTCAGCATAAAATTTTTAACATTATCACCCATTATTTTTTTAATTTCTTCTTCTGTAAAATTCATTTGAATTAGTTCGTCAAGAATAAGAGGTAATCCGGTAATATCAAACGGAGTTGTAACAGAACCGTCAAAATCTGATCCTAAAGCAACATGATCAACTCCGACAAGGTCAGCTGTATATTTTATAGCTTTTGCAGTTGCCTCTGCATCTGCACCACAAACAGCCTTTTCAAACATAGCAATACAAACTAATCCGCCTGATTTAGCAATTGATTTGATGTGCTTATCCGACAGATTTCTAACATTATCACATGTTCCTTTTACTCCGGTGTGTGAAGAAACAACGGACCCACTGGTCATGGAAAAAATATCATCAATCAATTCAGGGGAACAATGTGCTATATCAATGATCATGTTTAATTCAACCATTTTACGTATAACATCCTTCCCGAAATCTGTCAGTCCCAGGCCATTTAAACCATGAGCTGAGCCTCCTAATTTATTGTCAAAGAAATGGGTTGGTGCCATCATTCTAACTCCATGATCAAATAAAACCTGTACATTTTTTATTTTACCATCCAAGGCATGAGCACCTTCAACTCCCAAAAAACCAGCTGTTATATCTTTATTATTTGTTTTCTCTATCAAATACTTTTTAAAACCTGCTGATGTAGTAATGACCCTGAAATTTCCATTGGAATCTTCAGCAAATTGATACAAATTCTTACATTGTGAAATGGCTCGTTTAGTTAAACTGTTCATCGGTCTGCCTTGTACAAAATACAAGGAGGATATATTATCAGAATCACCTGAATTTTGATCAAAATTTTGTCCTTTAGGTGATTTGGTTACAATAGTAAATGCTTGTAAACCTATATTTGCCTTTAACATCTTGGGTATATCCACCTGACCAAAATCATTATCTTTTAATAGATTGCGCTTCCATAATAAAGCATCGCAGTGCATATCGGAAATAAAATCTAATGAATTATATATGTTTCTAGCATTTTCTGAAACATGATAAGGAGGATCTTGTCTAACCTTATTGTGATCTTTATCAATTATCTCTGGCACGAATAATGTCACCAAATAATAAATGAATAAAAGCGATATTATTATTAAGATAAATATTTTAAGTGCTTTTTTCATTTCAAATCATATTAAAGATAAATTGTAATTTTGTCACTTGTAAAAATAAAATATTAAATGGAATTTAATACTTTTTTATCATTAATTTCTAAACTGAAAAATGTAGAATTAGGTGGGTTTTCTTCACATTTGAAAATGATTCCAAAAGAACGAATTGTTTTTGATCAAGAATACATTGATAAATCACAACCGAAAAAAGCTGCAGTTTTGGCACTTTTTTATCCAAATGGGAAAAAAGAAACTTATTTTTTATTAATTTTAAGAGCAAATTACAAGGGAACTCATGCATCGCAAATTGGTTTCCCGGGCGGTAAATTTGAATTGTTTGATGAAAATCTAGAAAGAACAGCACTGCGTGAAACTTTTGAAGAAGTTGGTATCAATAGCACTGAAATTCATATCAAAAAGCAATTGACCGATACATTTATTCCCCCTAGTAATTTTTTAGTAAGACCTTTTATAGGGGTATGCTTGAAAACACCAGAATTTAATTTCAATCATGAGGTTGATGATATTATAGAAGTAAAATTATCGGATTTGCTGAATGACGAAACAATAACAATAAAAAATTTAACAACAAGCTATATGAAAAATATTGACGTACCCTGCTATAGATTAAACAATTATACTGTCTGGGGAGCGACAGCGATGATGTTAAGTGAAATAAAAGACTTACTTAAATCAATATAATCATTTATTTTTTTTTTATGTTTGTTGAGCAAATACTCTAAAATGGCTTTATTTAAACAAGATGTTTTTGGAAATAATTTATTTCTTAAAAAAACATTGATTCGAATATTAGGATTATTTTCTCATAGGAGATATCGTGGTTTTAACAAATTGCATATCGAAGGATCTGAGATCATTCGTGACTTACCGGATAATAATGTATTGTTCGTTGCCAATCATCAAACTTATTTTGCAGATGTAGCCGCTATGCTTCATGTTTTTAATGCAGCACTAAGTGGAAGAGTTGATAATATAAAAGATGTTGGTTATTTATGGCAGCCTAAACTGAATATATATTTTGTAGCGGCAAAAGAAACTATGCGTGCTGGTCTGCTTCCGAAAATAATGGCATATGGCGGATCAATTTCTATTGAAAGAACCTGGAGAGAAAAAGGAAAAGATGTAAAAAAAAAGGTAAAATTTTCTGATGTTTCTAATATCAGTAAAGCTTTGCAGGATGGTTGGGTTATTACTTTCCCACAAGGAACAACAACACCTTTTAAACCAATAAGAAGAGGTACTGCTCATATCATATTAAAAAATAAACCCATTGTTATTCCAATTGTAATTGACGGATTTAGGCGATCCTTTGATAAAAAGGGCCTAATGATCAAAAAAAGAGGTATTTTACAATCAATGGTAATTAAAAAACCTCTTGCCATTGATTATGATAATGACTCAGTTAAAGATGTTGTTGAAAAAATAGAATACGCTATCGAACAGCATTCTTCCTTTTTAAAGGTCACTAAAATTGAAGACTATCACAAAAGTGAAAAGGAACTCAATAAAAAAAGAGAATTCTGGGATATATATTAAAAAAAGCAGATTCTTTGAGAAACTGCTTTTTAGATTAAGACAACCAAGCTTTCATCATCCAGATAGTTTTTTCCTGCTCGGAAATAAAATCACTCATCATTGCATTCGTACCTTCATCATTTGCTTCATCTGATTGATCTAAAATATTCCTTTCCAATTTAATTAATTCTGATAAAGAATTTACTACTAATTCAACAGATGTTTTATCATTTGAAATATCTTTTCCTATAGGTACCATAGCTAACTCTATATAATCTGAAAAGGTATGTAAGGGATTTCCTTCTAAAGTTAAAATCCTTTCAGCGATCATATCTATTTTCTCTTGCGAATCTGTATATAGCTCTTCAAACTTAAGGTGCAATTCAAAAAATGATTTCCCCTTTATATTCCAGTGCAATCCTCTTAAATTTTGATAATAAACCTGAAAATTTGCTAATAATTCGTTTAAATTTTGGTTCAAATCGATAACTTTATCTTTATCCAAACCCAAAATTGTTGTATACATAATATATTGATTTTAAATTATATACAAATTTCGTAAATATTACTCTTTATTTGATATAAATTGTATTGATAGTTTTAATATCTTTATCAAAAATATCTATACTGATGACCATAACACAATTAAAATATGTATTGGCTGTAGCTGAATTCAAGAATTTTACTATTGCTGCCGATAAAAGCTTTGTTACTCAGCCAACATTATCTATGCAAATTCAAAAATTAGAAGATGAATTGGATATACTTATTTTTAACAGAAAAAAAAAGCCAATTGAGATAACACCTATAGGTGAAAAGATTATAGATCAGGCCAAAATAATTGTTGGGGAAAGTAATAGAATTAGTGATATTGTTGATCAACAAAAAGGATTTATCGGAGGGGAATTTAAATTGGGAATAATTCCTACGATTATGCCTACTCTACTTCCGTTTTTTTTAAAGAATTTTTTAAAAAAATACCCAAAAGTGAAATTAATAATTGAAGAATTAACCACGGAAGAAATCATTAATAAACTTAACGACGGGCATTTAGACGTTGGTATCGCGGCAACACCTCTGGAAAATGAAGCAATTAAAGAACGTCCTATATATTACGAACCATTTGTTGGTTTTGTATCGACAGATCATCGGTTATTTGCCAAAGATCATATCACCGAAGATGATTTGGATATTGATGATATATTATTATTGGAAGACGGGCATTGTTTTAAAAATAGTGTTATAAATATCTGTAAAAGTTCAAACAATCTGGATAAAACACATTTTCAAATTGAAAGTGGAAGTATAAATACTTTGGTCAAGCTGTCAAAAGAAGGATTAGGGATGACCTTAATACCTTATTTACATACTTTGGATCTATCCGAGGAAGATAAAAATTACTTACGATACTTTAACAATACAGTGCCAGCAAGAGAAGTGAGTTTAATATATCATAAATCACAATTAAAAATGCAACTCATTGAAGCACTAAAGAACACTATTGATGGTGTGATCAGGGGAGCAATTTCATTTCAAGATGTAAAGATAATCAGTCCGATTAATAAAAAAATGGAGTTAATATAACTCCATTTAATTTTTTATTACCGACATACAAACGTATAATTCAGGTCTATTTACTGTAAACTGTAGTAACCATATTCTTAATTCTTCAATTTCAAATGGTAATAGTAGTTTTATTGCTTTTTCCAATTCTTTGCAAAATAATTCAGTATCAAAACTAACTTTTTTAAGAACCGTTTTGGTGTAATCAAATATTGCTCTTGCCATATAATATTCTTTAATTAAATATTAGAACGTTAACATCACATGCATATTACAAAATTTTTATATAATAATAGTTAAAATGTTGAAAAATATTTTACTTAAATAATTAATTTAAGCTGTGATCTTTTCTAACTTTCCTATCATTTTAGCTGCTTTTGAGTTTAAATCGGCATGTAGAGATTGAAAATGTTTCTTTTTATTATCCACATTTTTCTGATTCAATTTAACGATCAATTCATCAAAAGTAAGTATTGCTTCATCAATAATCTTATCTGCTTTAGCAGAAATTTTATCATCATTTGTCAATTGACAAACATAGCATTCTTCGATGATATCCGATAAAACATTATTTATTTCTTTTTTAAAGTTTTTTACACTGGCCATAATCATTAATTTTTTTGCAAATTTAATATAAATTCCTCGAACAATAAATACTTATTGAATAATTGATCTACATTAATTCATACATGGAACGCAATTTTTCTTTGGTCATTATTGTTTTCCAATCTTTGCCAATGGCATTTTCCCAAAGAGGCTCTAAACTTAAAGCAACATCGATCATGATATTGAATTGTTCATCTGTCAGATCTTTACAGACCCCTTTTGGTATAGTTATATTATGCTTTTTGACCATTTTTTTAAACACCTTGACACCTTCAGGATAAAACTCTTCCAATTGGTCAAAAACAATACAATTACCTACTCCATGTTTAGTACCGAGTAAATACCCCAAACCATAACTCATGGCGTGGGCAACTCCTACTTGAGAATATGCAATACTCATACCCCCATGCCATGAAGCCATCATCAGTTTATCCTGGGAATCTTCATCTATTTCATCTTTTTCTAAAAATACTTCTTCACACAGGTCTAATGATTTTTGCCCATAACTTTCACTAAAAGCATTTAAATATGAACCTGTTAAAGATTCTATACAATGAATATAACAATCCATACCGGTATAAAACCATTGATCTTTTGGTACTCCCTTCGTTAATTCAGGATCTAGAACCACCTGATCAAAAGGCGTATAATCTGAATTCAATCCCAATTTTCGAACAGGGCCTGTTAAAATAGTAGTTCTGGAAACTTCAGCGCCAGTACCAGAAAGTGTAGGTATTCCAACATGATAAACTCCTTCATTTTTTACCAGATCCCAACCTTGATAATCTGCCGATGACCCAGAATTGGTCAGCATCAATGCAATTGCTGCCGCATAATCCAACATAGACCCACCTCCAATTCCGATGATCCCGGAAGGTAATTCATCAAATTCAACTAATAGATCATCTCTGTATTTATCAACATAAATTGTCTTCGGTTCTTCATCTGCACTGACAAAAATAATTTTATCATTATGATGTAAAGGAATTCTTGAAACAATAAAATCATTTCCTTTAAACACATCATCCACAATGAATATAAAAGGTGCTCTGTCACTTTTTCGTTTTGGAGATAATATTTCATCTAATTGATTAAAGCTTCCTCTACCAAATACTACACGGGGAACCATTGGAAAGTTTCTAAAATTCATTTTTTTAATTTTTAAAATATTTTTCTGCTTTTTTTAAATCTTCAGGTGTATCAATCTCAATACCCATATAATCAGTTTCGACCATTTTAATTCTTTTCCCATATTCCAAGAATCGAATGCATTCAATTTTTTCAGTTGCTTCAATTGACCGCATTGGTAATCTATAAAAATCTAATATGGCTTTTTTCCTAAATGCATAAACACCAATGTGCTCATAATATTTAGCTCCGGCATCTTTATCTCTTGGATATGGTATAGGAGATCTTGAAAAATACAGAGCGAAATCATTTTCATCCACAATAACTTTTACAAAATTAGGATCTGTAATATCTTTCCAATCCTTCATTTCCTGCATTAAGGAAGCCAGATCAATTTGATCGGCATCTTCGCCATAAAAAACTTCTATAACTTTTTTTAAAGGTTCTTTTTTAACAAAAGGCTCATCACCCTGTACATTAACAACAATATCAATATCCAGATCCTCTACGGCTTCTGCGATTCTATCTGTTCCGCATTCATGCTCATTAACACTCATTATAGCCTTACCACCATACTTTTCAACAGCCTCTTTAATGATCCTGCTGTCTGTAACAACATAAACTTCATCAAATAAGTCTGTTTTTAAAGTAGATTCATAAGTCCGAACAATTACGGGTTTACCTCCCAGATCAGCCATCAATTTCCCAGGAAATCTAGTTGCTCCGTATCGGGCAGGTATCATTGCTACTACTTTCATTTACAATATAGATTTAATGGCTTTAACCATATTTTCAGCTCTTACCTTAACTTCTTCATCCGACCAGGATAACTTAATTAAACAAGAAATATTTCTCGATATATAATCATCAGATTTTGGAAATTCCAAAGTATTTAAATTCTGCATTCCATTTTTAATATGGTCTGATAAAGGATATAAAGTTTTCATATCTTTAAAATGATCCCATTTTCTTACATAGTGCCAGTTATTATCAAAATAATTCCAATAAGCATCAATACCAAATTCTTTAAAAGCTTCAACCACTTTTTGAGATAATTCCGCTGTTGGCATAAAGAAAGATAAAAAAGTAGCCGTATCACCTTCTTCATCAGGAATTCTTCTAAAACTGACTTCCGGAATATTACTTAGAGCATCCTTTAATATTTTCTTATTCTTCTTCTGAAGATGTATAAACTCATCAGTTCTTCTAATTTGCGCCAATCCTACCGCAGCGTTTAATTCAGAAATCCTGTAGTTATAACCTAATATAGGATGTGTTTCTGCACCTCTGTCACTACCAACATGATCATGACCATGATCTGTAAATTGATCTGCATGAATTGCCAATTTCTCATCATTCATGATCAATGCTCCACCTTCACCACAGGTAATGGTTTTTACATAGTCAAATGAAAAACATCCCACATTACCTATGGTACCCAATGCTTTACCTTTGTAGGTTCCGGCATAAGCCTGACATGCATCTTCCAATAAAAAAATATCATGTTTATCACATATTGCTTTAAGAGCATCCAGATCGGCCATTGAACCACACATATGTACGGGCATTACAACTTTAGTTTTAGAGGTAATAGCGGCTTCAACAGCTTTTGGATCAAGGGTTAAAGTATCATCGATATCGACAAGAATTGGTGTCGCGCCAGCATTTAAAATAGATTCGAAACTTGCAACAAAAGTAAAGGTTGGCATAATTACTTCATCCCCGGCTCCTACACCTAAAACTGCCAAGGCAACATTTAATGCAGTGGTACCACTTGTAGTTAATTGGGCATACTTTACGTTTAACTTTTTTTCTAACTCTCGTTCCAACTCTTTAGCTTTCCAGTGGCCATTACGCATTCCATCGAATCCATACCGCATTAATACCCCACTATCTAACACATCATTAACTTCTTTTCTCTCTGCAGCACCAAACAACTCAAATCCAGGCATATTTTATATTATTTTATTGATTATTTTTATAAGGCCAAAGATAATTATTTATCACGAAAGATATTTTAACATCTAATAATTATATTTTCAATTTTTATTAAACTCATTATAAAAATTCTAAAATATCCTTTAATCTTTTAACAGTTCTAAAATCGTTCCCGTTTCCATTGTTTTCAACCTTTTCATGTGCCCAGGTAGTGTGATATGGAACATGTATTGCTTTTGCTCCAATATCAATCAATGGTAAAACATCAGATTTAAGAGAATTTCCAACCATTAAGAATTCAGAACTTTTAATATCGAGGTGAGATAAAAGTTTCTGATAATTTTCAGGTTTTTTATCACTTAATATTTCAATATGATGAAAGTATTTTGCCAAAGCTGAATTATCCAGTTTTCTTTCCTGATCCAATAGATCACCTTTGGTAGCCAATATCAATTTATATTTAGGTTTTAACATTTTAAGTGTATACTCAACATCTTTCAACAATTCTAATGGCTTTTCCAACATGTTTTTCCCAATATCAATAATTTGTTGAATTACCGTAGGACTAATTTTATAATTTGATAATTCCAAAGCAGATTCTACCATTGATAATATAAAACTTTTCACACCATAGCCGTATAGAGAGAGGTTTTTCATTTCAGTTTTAAATAATTCCTGATCCAATTTATTTTCTGTTTCAAATTTTGATAATAATTTGATGAATTCTTGCTCGGCTTCTCTGTAATAGGTCTCATTTACCCATAGCGTATCATCGGCATCAAAAGCAATTACTTTTATGTTATTATAGTTCTTCATTATTTAATAAATATTTCTAAAAGTTCTGTGTGATTGATCGGATCTAAAGTAAACTGATTTAAGGAGGCAGGCATCAAAATTGTTTCCCCTCTTCTTATTTTTTCTGTTTCACTACCCTCTAATTTAAAATCTACTTCGCCCTTAACACACATATAAATTACAAATGAATCTTTATCGGTATTATCTATATTAATTTTCCTGTCAATTGAAATTATTTTAGTTGTAAAATACTGACATTGTACAACATTTGATATTTTATTTAAATATTTAGTATAAGTAGTTTTATAATCATTTTGAATAGAAAAATCTATGGCATCCAAAGCATTTTCTGTATGAAGTTCACGATAATTGCCCTGATCATCTTGTCTGTCCCAATCATATATTCTATAGGTAATATCGCTGGTCTGCTGAATTTCTGCCAACACAACTCCTGCTCCAATCGCATGTACCCTACCCGTTGGAATAAAATAAACATCACCTTCCTTGACATGATCAAAATTAAGAATTTTTGTCAAGGTTTTATTTTTTAAATGCTGAAGATACTCCGGCTTATTTACTTTTCTATTGAACCCAACAATCAGATTAGCATCTTCATCAGCCTGCATCACATACCACATCTCTGTTTTCCCAAAAGAATTATGTCTCTTTTTTGCCAAGGTATCATCCGGATGTAATTGAATACTAAGTGGTTTCGCCGCATCGATAAATTTTATGAGCAAGGGGAATTTATTTCCAAAGTTTTGATATACCTTATCTCCCACCAAAGCTCCTTTGTAAGAGGTAATTAGTTCCTGTAAAGATTTTCCTCTTAAATGGCCATTGGTAACTATCGATATATGCTGATCAACATCAGAGATCTCCCAACTTTCGCCAATATTATGGCTTTCGGTATCTTTATGTAAAATTTTCTTCAATTTCTCTCCACCCCAAATTTTTTCTTGGAGTATCGGTTCAAATTTTAAAGGATAATTGATCATGCTCACTATTAATTTTTACAAATATCGATCTTTTTAATTTATTGACAAATGATGGTTAACTATGAATAGACCCTTTGGCTACTCACCGGGTGACTTGAAGTCACCCGGTGATTAAAAATATAGAAATAATCCTTATTTTTGTCCCATGGAGAACTTTATTAATAATCTACCAAAAGCCGAATTACATCTACATATTGAAGGTTCATTTGAACCGGCTTTAATGTTTGAAATTGCTAAAAGAAATAAAATCAAGATACCATTTGAGTCCGTTGAAGAAATTGAAAAAGCTTATCAATTTGATTGCCTGCAAGACTTTCTGGATATTTATTATCAGGGCGCACAAGTTTTGATCGAGGAACAGGATTTTTACGACTTGACCTATAGCTATTTAAAAAAATGTGCATCTCAAAATGTCCGTCATACCGAAATCATGTTCGACCCCCAGACACATACGGATAGAGGCGTTTCGTTTGAAGCCGTTATAAACGGAATTAGTAATGCTTGTGATGACGCACAAAATAAATTAGGAGTTTCAAGTATATTGATCATGAGTTTTTTAAGGCATTTATCTGAAGAAGAGGCTTTTAAAACCCTAAAACAATCACTTCCATTTAAGGATAAAATTACAGCTATTGGATTAGATTCTTCAGAAAAAGGTAATCCCCCAACAAAATTTAAAAATGTTTTTAAGGCCTCTGTTGAAGAAGGATATATTCCATTGGCTCATGCCGGAGAAGAAGGCGATGCCGATTATGTTTGGGAAGCCATAGATATATTAAAGATAAAACGAATTGATCATGGTAATAATTCTTTACAGGATCCAAAATTAATTCAAGAAATAATCAAACGTGATCTGGCTTTAACTGTATGTCCTCTTTCCAATACTGCATTGCAGGTAGTTGACGATCTAAAAAAACATCCTTTAAAAAAGATGATGGATCTGGGGTTGAAAGTGACGGTCAATTCTGATGATCCCGCATATTTTGGCGGACAAGTAAATCAAAACTATGTGGAGATCCAAAAAGCTTTGAATCTAACAAAAAAAGACCTGTACAACTTGGCTAAAAATTCTTTTCAATATGCTTTGATCGATAAAGAGCTTAAGACAAAATATTTGGATGAATTAGAATCTTATTTTAATGCTTTTAATGCTTCTTCTATATGACCTTCAGCATTGGTCATACTATTATAAATATAAATAATATAACCTTGTTTATCAACTACATAAGTAACTCTGCCAGGTACTAAACCAAGTAGATTACTTGGAACACCAAACAATTTTCTTACTTCTTTCTTAGTATCAGCCAAAAGAGTAAATGGCAAATTATACTTTTCTGCAAAATTCTTATGACTTTTAACACTGTCTGAACTTATACCTATAACTATTACATTTATATCTGAAAACTCTGTATAAGAATCTCGAAATGTACACGCTTCTTTGGTACAACCCGGTGTATCGTCTTTAGGATAAAAGTATATAACCATTGCTGTTTTACCAATGTGATCTGTAATCTGAAAATCGTTACCAAATTGATCTTTTAAACTGAAATCTGGAACCTTATCACCAACTTTTATTTTTGTTTGACTATGCATATTTACTTGAGATATAATTGTTATGACAACAATAAGAAAGAAGATAATTAGCGCGCTTTTTTTCATTTTCATTAATCACCTGAATAAGTTACAAAATTACGGGGAGTTTCGTATATGGTAATTGATATATCTAATTTTGAATCAATTTTACTTCTCAATTTGTTCCAAATAACAACTGAAATGTTTTCGGCCGTTGGGTTTAATGAACTAAACTCAGGAACTTCTTCATTTAAATTTTTATGATCAAATTGTTCTTCAATTTCTATACGAATTAGTTTTTTAAGAACTTTCATGTCCATGACAAATCCCGTTTCCGGATGAATTTCTCCTGTAACTGATACAATCAATTCGTAATTGTGTCCATGAAAATTTGGATTTGCACATTTCCCAAATATTTCAGCATTTCTGGCATCAGTCCACTCATTATTATATAATCGATGAGCTGCATTAAAATGTGCTTTTCTATTAACGGTCACTTTCATATTAAATTCTTGAAATTAGAAATTTAAAAATGTTTTTCTTTTTACACTGTTAATTTATTACCATAGAAACAATGAATGAGCTAATGATACAATGATTCCTTAAATTTTATTTGGTCGTATCCAGCTTTTTTGTTCCTTAACTCATTTTTTACTACCATATTCTCTCCTTCCCTCCTTCCCTCATTGACTCATTAACTCATTCATTCATTCATTGACTCATCATTCCCTTATTTTCTTATTCTCTCATTAATTTTTGTAAACGATTCTTTAAAAATAATTTTAAACCATTCTGTATATTTCTCAGGATGATCATTTATATCAATTTTAACTTCCTCCAATGTCATCCATTTAAAACTTTCAACTTCCTCTTTATTAATTAATGGATCATCATTAAAATAACCCACCATCACGTGATCCAATTCATGCTCTGTCAATCCATTATCAAATGGTGCCTTATAAACAAACCAAAAAACCTCTTCCAAACCACAAACAAAACCCATTTCTTCTTGTAATCTACGTTTTCCGGCCTCAATGTTGGATTCACCATTTCGCTGATGACTGCAACAAGTATTGGTCCATAAATTAGGTGAATGATATTTATTGGAGGCTCTTTGTTGCAACAATAGTTCTCCTTTTTTATTAAATATAAATACCGAAAAAGCACGATGCAAAAGTGCTTTTTCGTGAGCTTCCATTTTTGGCATTAAACCAAGTTGCTCATCACTTTCATTGACTAAAATTACCTGTTCTTCATTCATTGAAGGCAAATCTACAAAATAAGATCTTCTTTGTATGGATCAATTATTTTATTTAAGATTATATTAGCATTTTATTGAAAACGAATATTATTATGCTTAAATATTTTTTCTATTTTCTTTTATATGCATTTTTTATATTTATAAGTTGTTCAAAAACGAATAATGTAACGGAAAAGAATGATACAAATTCCGTAAAGGAAAAACCCATTATAGAAAATAATAATAATTCAACATTCAATGATCCTAAAGAACCGGATTCGATCAATAATAAAAATACAATTGCTTTTTTAAGAAAATATGGTGAGCTCAATAAAGAGAATAAAATCTTGCTTAAAACTCGTTTAGGTGATATTACGTTAAAACTGTATGACGATACTCCCTTGCACCGGGCCAGTTTTATTTTTTTAACAAAAGTTGGGTATTTTGACACTACCTGCTTTTATCGAGTTGTTCCAAATTTTGTGATACAGGGTGGAGAATCTGAAAGATTGGATACGCAAAATTTTAAAGCGAAGTACATGCGTTACAAACTCCCTTCCGAGTTTAGAAAAAACCGTAAACATAAATATGGATCTTTGGCATTAGCAAGAGATTGGAAGAACAACCCATTAAAAAGATCAACAGCTTTTGAATTTTACATAGTTCAAAACAGAAAAGGAGCACATCATTTAGATGGTGAACACACTGTTTTTGGGGAGGTTACCTCCGGTTTTGAAGTGATTGATAAAATTGTGAATTTAAAAGCCGGAAGTGACGAATGGCCGTTAGAAGATGTTTTTATAAAAGCTATTGTGATCAAATAATCCTTGAATGCTTTTTACCAGATTCGAGAAAGTCTTCTTATAGATAATCTTTCGGTAAAATTTGATTGTGCTTTTTACTTTAAACTTTTAGCTTTCTATTATTAACTTTATTCTTTAAACCATATCTTTGCGCGCCTTAATAACAAAAAATATTTTCTATTAAATATGTCTTTTCTACAAGAAATACAACGAAGAAGAACTTTTGGTATCATTTCTCACCCGGATGCTGGTAAAACAACTTTGACAGAAAAGCTGTTACTTTTTGGTGGGGCTATTCAAGAAGCAGGTGCTGTTAAAAGTAATAAAATAAAAAAAGGTGCTACATCTGATTTTATGGAAATCGAGAAGCAACGTGGTATTTCTGTTGCGACTTCCGTCTTAGCTTTTCTTTATAAGGATAAGAAGATCAATATTTTAGATACACCGGGACATAAAGATTTTGCCGAAGACACTTTTAGAACTTTAACCGCGGTTGATAGTGTTATCGTTGTAATTGACGTCGCAAAAGGAGTTGAGGCCCAAACCGAGAAGTTGGTGGAAGTTTGCAGAATGAGAAAAATACCAATTATTGTTTTTATCAATAAACTGGACCGTGAAGGTAAAGATGCATTTGATCTGCTGGATGAGCTGGAACAAAAATTAGGTTTAAAAACAATTCCTTTAAGTTTTCCAATTGGAATGGGATATGACTTTAAAGGAATTTATAATATTTGGGATAAAAAATTAAATCTTTTCTCGGGAGATGTTAAACAAACCGTTTCAGAAGGAATTGAATTTACAGATGTTGATAATCCTGAATTGGATGAAATTATTGGTGAAACAGCTGCTGATATATTACGAGAAGAATTGGAGCTAGTAAATGAAGTGTATCCGAAATTTGAAAAAGAAGCTTATTTAAAGGGAGAATTACAACCGGTTTTTTTTGGTTCTGCATTGAATAATTTTGGAGTTAAAGAATTGCTGGATTGTTTTATTGAGATCGCCCCCCCTCCTCAACCAAAAATGGCCGATACACGTCTGGTTGATTCCAAAGAAGAGAAATTTACTGGGTTTGTTTTTAAAATTCATGCCAATATGGACCCTAAGCATAGAGATAGATTAGCTTTTGTAAAGGTTGTTTCGGGAATTTTTAAAAGAAATACTAATTATTTGCACGTTAAGCTTGGTAAAAAAATGAAATTTTCTAGTCCGAATGCTTTTTTTGCAGAAAAAAAAGAAATTGTTGACGAATCGTATCCCGGTGATATTGTTGGCTTACACGATACCGGAAATTTTAAAATCGGAGATACCCTAACGGAAGGTGAAAAATTAGAATTTAAAGGAATTCCAAGTTTCTCTCCGGAGCATTTTCGCTATGTAAATAATGCTGACCCAATGAAATCCAAGCAATTAGCTAAAGGCCTCGATCAGTTAATGGATGAAGGTGTTGCCCAATTATTTACTTTAGACCTCAATGGAAGAAAAGTTATCGGTACTGTTGGAGCATTACAATTTGAAGTTATCCAATACCGACTGGAACATGAATATGGTGCAAAATGTACCTATGAAAATTTAAATGTTCATAAAGCTTGTTGGGTGGATCCCGAAGATAAAAATAATACTGAATTCAATGAATTTAAACGAGTAAAACAACGTTATCTTGCCAAAGACAAAAAAGGCCAAATGGTTTTCTTGGCAGATTCTGCTTTTACCGTACAAATGACACAAAACAAATATCCAACGGTTAAATTACATTTTGTAAGTGAGTATAAATAATTAATGAGTCAATGAACAAATGATATATTGTGCGAATACAAAGAAAATATTACAGCATTCAAACTTTTAAAATTCATCTAACTATACCTTAACGGGAAAATGGCCAAAGAACATTCCAATAAAATAACAGACCTATAAAAAATGATGCACCTACCCAGGTCATCACCGTTAATACTTTGCTGAATTTACCCGAATTACTACTTAATGTTTTTTTACGTCTCATCAAAGAATATATCAACAAGATAAATAAGATAAATACAATCCAAAATATCCAATTCCATGATGATAAGATACCAAAACCAAGGATATAAGTATTTCTTTCCATCGTAGCTGTAATTGCAAAATACAATAATGCAACAAAAACAAATACCAGTAAGGTCATGATCCAAGGTAACCAATTGAATTTTTCTCTTACTAAATCCTTATTTTTTCTCCTCTTAAAGAATCGTATGAGAGCATAAATTGGTATACCTAAAAATCCAAATAAAATTAAAAAAAGTGATATTCCTAATGGTATATAAACCTGATTTTGTTTTCCCATTAGTATCTTGCTGCCAATTTGAGTAATTCCTTTATTATCAGATATATTTGTAACAAATATTATAGGTTGAGATTCATCTATACATGCTTCAGTACTGACTGGTATTTCAGGGTTTTTATAAAATGCTGTTATTATTTCACTGTAACATGGATTTCCTCTGGACCAGTGGCTTTCTCCCGGGAAGGTTGATACTATAGAATTTGTAAGGTATTTAGATGTGATAATAGTATTTTCCGGAGGAGTTATCGGATCAAAAGTCCCGGTTGATAATAAGACCGGAATTTCTGATGGAACAGGCACTTCCTGTGTACTGTCTAACCTGATACCAGAGAGTTGACCAAACTCCATTTGAGACTTAAAAATAGGATCAAGCATAAAAAAAGGCATTAGTTTTTTTGTGAAATCATCATAATTATCTGCTTCCTTACTTAAGCCGTATGCAGGGTTATCATTACAGTTTATATATAAATTCATATCTTGGTTTCCCGCAAATAAATCTCCAATGGAGTTAACAAAATTCTTGATCACCCATTCTTTCCTGTCAGCTATAGCTTGAATTACACTAGGTATGATTTCAATTCCAATTGGTCCATAGGATAATCTAAAAATTCCTTGAAGAATTACATCCCCGGTAATGATAACATCATGATTTTTAACTAATTTCTGTTCATTTGGTGGAATAATCAAAGGGTTTGCATTATAATAATCTAAAGCACTAAATAATTTATCTTCCAGATCAGGGTATTTACTTGCACAATCCGGATCCTCAGCACATTTTTTAAGAATTAATTGCAGTGATCTGGAAAAAGATCTTAAGACATCGTCTTTATAATATCTAATAGTAGGTACCAATCCTAAAAATACAGCACTTTTAACGGTCTGTGGGAATTTCCGTATCAATCCTTGTCCGAATCGTGTACCATAGGATCCGCCCTGAATATTCCATTTTTCAACTCCAATACTTACCCTCAGATCTTCAATATCCTCAGCAACTTCATCCGATCCATAAGCATTTAGATCAACTTTTTCCAAGGTTAAAGAATCTAAACATTTTTTTAAAACTCTAACTGTTTCTTGTTCTATTTCTTCATCTGTTCTTCCTAATAGAGTTTAATATTGGTATTTAGGTAGATCCATATTCGGGCAAAGATCAGGTTCAGATTTTCCACACCCACGAGGATCAAAAAAAATCACATCCATAAATTCAAGTCTTTCTTGCCAATGGGGAGGTGGCGAAAAATAACCAGAAGCTGATTAGTTCATTCCTGCTCCTGGCCCTTCTGGAAGCAAAATAACAGGATTAAGTATCCCTTTATCACTGGATCCCTTTAAAATACAAAATGCTATTTTTAGGGTTCTTGGGTTATCAGAATTTCGGGTCTCAGGTACTATGATATGCCCAAATTTCAATTTTTCTTTATATTCCTCAGAAATAGGATAGGGATAATCACTCCATACGATTTCTCTTTTAACCCCTTGTGCAAAGATCAGAGAAGTAACCATAAAAGAAATACAAAAAAAGAAAATGAGTTTAAATCTAATGTTTTTCATGATGATCAAATGAACTATTTAAAATTAGTTTACCGTAAAAGTTTTTACCATCCCAACAGCCCCATAAGATTCTGATATCCAGGCGTAATTACCTGGTTCTATATCAACAGTAAAATATGCCGTATTACCAACCGGCATTTCCTGAACACCACCCAAAAATTCAACCGGTGACGGGGGCTCCAGTCCTTCAACATTCATCCAGTCTAACCAGGAAATTACTTTATCCATATCGGTATTCTCAGTCAGTTTTATCAAATGCACATCGTTACCCAATCCAATTTCAGGATGTTCTTTAAAATGTACAGCCACTGTATTCTTACCCGCTTTTAAACCTCCTTCTGAAGTTATTTGATGATTGCTTAGTGAAAGTTCTATATTGGATATTGGTGCCTTCATCTTCGTAGTTTCATCTAAAACTTTTACTTCTGTCATCATCCCCAAAGTTGTATGAAAGACCCCTTTTTCTTTAATATAACATTCCATAACATAAGTACCCGGTTCAATATTCACCGTTATTTGTGTATTCTTACCTCCATCAATAAATCCGGTTCCTCCCATGGATTTTACCCCTGTAAAATACCAGGCAGGAATCATTTCACCCAACATAGCTCCGGCATCTGCTTTAGTAGTCCCGGCTTTGATGGAATCAAAAACAATCTGAAAAGGCATAGAAACTTTCTCGTGGTATAAACTGTACGGAATGGTATCAGGCAATCGATTAAAAAGAAAAAAATGGACTGCATGACCCTTATTTTCAAATTGAAAGGTTGTCCAACCCGATCTGATCTCATCGTCAACCTGGAATTTGAAATCCTTTGCCACAACTTTTACTATATTCTCTATTTCTGACTTAACAATGGCAGCGTCATCTTTTGATTTCTCAGGAACTTGCTTTTTGCCATCTGATTTACATGAGATTTGGAAAACTGTTAAAATGATCATAGCAATTGTAGATAAGGTCAATGTTTTCATTATAGAAGTGATTTTATTAGTTTTAAATTTGTGTAACAAAAGTAACAAATATTTTTATTACATCTTGTAAACGTGTATTATAGCAATTAACTAAGCTATAAAAACGATTATAAATTGAATAATACAGCAGCTTGGAAATATATTAATGTATGCTATTATTCTTTTCTTTAATTCATATGTTTATTAAAAATCATTAAATTTGAGAAAATATTTTTCAACATATATTCAACCTTTGGCGTATTTTGAAATTAGTCAATCTCATTTTTAAAAAATATGAAATATTCAATATTGTTGTTTTTCCTGGCTACCTTAAGTTTTTACTCCTGCGATTCATCTTCAAGCACAACAACATCTGTTGATCCTCATGCTCAGGTACATAATCAAATGCATCAAGACCATATAAAAGAAGAATTACAAAAGGAGATCGATAAGGTTAAAAAAAATATTTCCGGCACATATGCAGGTTCACTTCCATGTGCAGATTGTGAAGAAATAATATATCAATTGCAATTAAAGGAGGATCTTTCGTATCGCTCTAGAGTAATTTATAAGGGAAGATCAGACGTTCCAAATGAAAAATCAGGAACTTTTACAATTAATGATGATTTAGTTATACAATTGAACCAACAGGCCGGTAACATGAATTATTTTAAGAAAAGTGGTAACGGATTATTGATGTTGGATAAAGATGCTAAGGTGATTACAGGGGATCTTGCTGATAAATATAATTTACTCCCAATTATGAATATGGAATCAAGTGAGTATATAAAAGGTGAAAAACAACAACTGATATATAAAAAATGGGAAGATGGTATAGATTTCTATGCTTTTGGCAATGAACCTTTTTGGTCATTGGACATGGATCTTGATAAAGAGATTAGATTGACTAACCTGGACGGCTTAGATTTTATTGTACCTGCTGTGGAACCCATAAGTGCTATGGATGCTAATGTTAAACGATATAGAAGCGTTACGGAAGCAGGTGAAATTATCGTGCAGTTATTTCATAATGAATGTATCGATAACATGTCTGGTGAAAAATTTTATTATGGGGTAAGTATTGATTATAAACCAAATACTGCAACTGAATATACAACCTATAAAGGGTGTGGCAGATTTGTTCCGGATCCTCGTTTACACGATATTTGGGCCATCATAGAGGTGAATGGCACAAAGATCATCCCGAAAGATTTTAAAAGGGAACATCCAAGATTAGAAATAAATATTACTGAAGGGAAAGTTTTTGGCCATGACGGATGTAATTCTTTTAGAGGAGGAATAGAAGTCCAAAACGAGGCTATAATTTTTGAAAATTTAGCCAGTACCATGATGGCTTGCCCTGATATGGAGATAAACACAAAAATTACTAAAGCTCTTTCAGGGAGTAAATTGACCTATAAATTGGAAGATAATTTAGTGTTTTATAATAAAGACAAGAAAATAATGGTTTTAAAACATGTGGATTAATAATTTTTTCATATAAATTTATTTCTATATTTACATTTCATATAAATCACTTAACAAGTTAGACCTGTGAATTCAAAAATCATAGCCAACGGTATATTACGTGCATTAGCTATTATTACAGGTATTGTTCTGTTATTGTATTTCTTATACAAAATTCAATCTGTTATAATTTATTTGATTATTGCTGTTGTTTTATCATTAATTGCCCGACCATTTTTAAGGTTTTTACGATACAGGTTAAAATTGCCAAACATTATGGCGGTTATTATTACCATGTCTTTATTTCTTTTGGTATTATTTGGTATTATTTCTATGTTCATACCACTTATAGTTCAACAAGGTCAAAACATTTCACTACTAAATACAGAAGAACTAAGAAATAATATTTTCAATTTAATGGATCAAATTGATCAATTTTTTTCCGCCAGAAGAATTAATTTCTTCGGTGAATTTAAAGACATTGATCTTACATCAAATATTGCATCAATTCCAGGCTTACTAAATTCAGTTGTAGAAGCTATTGGTTCCTTTAGTATAGGGTTATTTTCAATCATATTTATTTCTTTTTTCTTATTAAAAGATACCGAATTGTTAAATAAAGTATTTCTTAGTGTTACTCCTCAAGAAAAAGAAGAAAGAATCTTAAAATCTTTGGGTAAAATTAAAGATCTGTTATCAAGATATTTTATTGGATTGATCATTCAAATTTCCATCTTATTCACTATTTATTCTGTTACTCTTTTAATATTTGGTATTGAAAGTGCAGTGGTAATTGCTTTTTTATGTGCATTATTAAATATTATTCCTTATATAGGCCCGATTATCGGTGGGGTCTTAATGATCACTCTTACTATGACAAGTAGTCTGGAATATGATTTTCAAACCCACATTCTCCCATTAACAGGTTATGTATTATTTGGTTATATTATAGCTCAATTAATTGACAACTTTTTTAGCCAACCCATTATTTTTTCAAAAAGTGTAAAATCACATCCTTTAGAGATCTTTTTGATCATTATAATTGGAGGTTTATTATTTGGTATCATCGGTATGATCATAGCTGTTCCCACTTATACTGTGATCAAAGTTATACTAAAGGAATTTCTTAGTGATAACAAGGTTGTAAAAACACTTACAAAAGGTTTGGATTGATTTGAATAAAGATATTTTAAATACTAATATTCAATCTTTTATCCAAAAAAATATAGCTAAGGATGCCACAAAACTGATCCTAAAAGGTTCACCTTTTCCAAATGTTAGAATTCAAGAGCTTGTTGAACAAATACTTTCAAAGAATAAATGCAAGAATAAACTTCCAACCTGGTTTAATACTGAGAACATATATTATCCGAATAAAATAAATATTGAACAATCTTCTTCTGAGATTACAGCCCGATACAAATCCGGTTTGATTAATGGAAATTCGTTAATAGATATTACGGGAGGTTATGGTGTTGATTGTTATTACTTTTCTAAAAAAATAAAAAAGGTTACTTATTGTGATATAAATTCCGATCTATCGGAAATAGTTTCTCATAATAATACTGTTCTTAAAACAAAAAACATAACAGCATACCCTATTGACGGATTAAAATACTTAAAACAGCATGATCATAAGTTCGATTGGATCTATGTTGACCCATCAAGAAGGAATGACAGTAAAGGAAGAGTGTTTTTATTAGAAGATTGTTTACCTAATGTTCCGGAGCAGCTTGATCTATTATTTAAATACTCCAATAATATACTTCTAAAACTATCACCTGTTTTAGATATTAAAGCAACCATTCAAGATCTCTCTTTTGTTAAAGAAATTCATATCATAGCAATAAAGAATGAGGTGAAAGAATTGCTTTTTATTCTTCAAAATGGAATTAAAAATGGAATTAAAATAAAGTCGGTAAATATAAAAAAGGTGAGTAATGAAATCTTTGAGTCTGTTAATCATACATCAACTTTAGCTTCATTTTCATTACCGAAAACTTATCTTTATGAGCCTAATGCAGCGATTTTAAAAGCAGGATTATTTAATGAAGTTTCAGATCAATTAAACATTGATAAATTGCATATTAACAGTCATTTATATACCAATGATAATTTAATTGATTTTCCTGGGAGAAGATTTAAAATTATTCATGTTATATCATATAACAAAAAAGATCTCAAAAAATTAATACCATCCCAAAAAGCAAATATAACTACAAGAAATTTTCCGGAAACCGTAAAACAAATTAGGAAAAAAACTGGTTTCAAGGATGGAGGAAACAACTTTTTGTTCTTTACAACTAATATGGATAACAAACATATAGTTTTGATTTGTGACAAAGTTTAACAGGGTGTTTTTATGCCATGCTTAATAATTTTAGTAATTTTATTTTTTTAATTATCATTAATATATATGTCTAACAAAAATATTCGCACTTTATCTTCAAGAAAAGGCATTGATGACAACCTATTTGAAAACATTTCTACATTGTCAAAAAACGCTGCAACTGAAGAAGAATTTCATCAACTTTCCAAAAGATTTTTAATCGATGATTCTGTCGTTTTTGGAACTTCAACTTTTTATGATTTCTTAAAGCCTGAAAACAGAGAAAAAAAGATACATGTGTGCAACGGTACAGCTTGTATGGTGGCAAACACTCAAAATTCACTGAGCAAGAATCTTAAAGATCATTTTCAAGCCAATGAAATTGGTCATGCGGCTTGTGTTGGACGCTGCCACACTAATAATTCCTTTATATACAATGATAATACTTATTCTGCGATATCTTCTGAAGAACTCAAGGAAATATTATCAGCAAAGGAAGAAATTATTGTACAAAACAATGCATATACGATTGAAGCTAACACCACACCCATATTAACTTCTAAAATTGATAATATTGAAAATTATTATGCCTTAGCAGATAAATTTAATAGCAAACCACTTCAAGTCATTGAAGAATTGAAAATATCTAATCTTCGCGGACGTGGTGGAGCGGGATTTCCATTTTGGTTTAAATTGGATGCTGTAATAAAAGAGCAGAATAAACAAAAATATATAGTGTGCAATGCAGACGAAGGTGATCCCGGTGCATATAGTGACATGTATCTAATGGAATATCAAGCTCATAAGGTCCTTTTCGGAATGTATATAGCAGGAAAATGCGTTGGTGCAGATACTGGTGTTCTCTACATTAGAGGTGAATATCCTGATTCTATTAGAAAGGTTAAGGAAGCGATTGAAGAGTTGAGGAATCGAAACCTGATTGGCGGATTTCGATTTAAAATCATTAGAGGTCAGGGCAGTTATGTTTGTGGAGAAGAAACAGCTTTATTAAATTCAATTGAGGGATTACGACCTGAAGTTAGAGTTAGACCTCCCTACCCTGCTCAATACGGATTATATGGCAAGCCCACTGTTTTAAGCAATGTGGAAACTTTTGCTAATATCCACTGGATCCTTGAAAATGGTGGCAAAGCCTATGCAGAACTGGGAACTGAGCGATCAACCGGTACAAAATTAGTTTCATTAGACAGTTTTTTTAACAGACCGGGAGTTTATGAAATTGAGATGGGTACATCTTTACAAACAATTTTTGATGATTTCGGAAAAGGTTTTAAATCCGATATCAAAGGCTTGCAAATTGGAGGCCCTTTGGGCGGTATAGTGCCAATGCATAAAGTAAACGACCTGACATTAGATTTTGAATCTCTAAACGATAATGGATTTTTATTAGGTCATGCAAGTTTTGTGTCTATTCCGAAAGATTTTCCAATGGTTAAATTATTGGAGCATTTGATGCAATTCACTGCAGAGGAAAGTTGTGGCAAATGCTATCCTTGCCGAATTGGATCACACCGTGGATTTGAAATGTTACAAAAAGCTCAAAATGAAGATTATAAAATAGATCGACAACTTTTTGATGACCTCATCGAAACCTTGGAGATCGGTTCTTTGTGTGCTTTGGGCGGAGGCCTTCCATTACCAATTAAAAATGCATTGCATTACTTTGAGGAGGAATTGAAAGGGTTTTTTGTGAATTAAAATATAATAATGGTTGCATATATAAATAACATAGCTTACAAAGCAAAAGACAAAGAAACAATTCTTGAATTCGTTCGCAGAATTGAAAGTAGAGATACCATACCCACCATGTGTCAGGATGATCGTTTAGAAAATTTTGGCTCCTGCCGTGTATGTTCTGTTGAGCTTTCTCATGAAAAAAATGGTAACACAAAAGTTGTTGCTTCTTGTCATACTCCGGTTTTTGAAGGCGCTTATATCTATCACGATACAGAAAAGATCAAACGATTAAGAAAGAACATCGTTGAATTGGTTTTAAGCGATTACCCATCTGACAAAGTTTTTCCGGATACTGGAAAAAAAGAAACCGAATTCCAAAGAACCATTGCTCAGATCGGTATACCAAATGTTCGATATCCTCAGGGTGAAGATCATTTAAAAATTAAAAAAGACATTTCTCATCCATATATCAAGTCCGACCTTTCACAATGCATCAATTGTTATCGCTGTATTAGAGTATGTGAAGAAATTCAAGGTGAAATGGTTTTGGGAATGAGCGGAAGAGGGTTTGCTACTAACATTATCAAAGGCTTTGATACTAATTTTGACCTTTCTGCATGCGTTTCTTGTGGTGCTTGTGTACAAACTTGCCCAACCGAAGCTTTATCAGACAAATTTGAGACCAAAACTCTAATTGCAGATGAAACAATAAGAACAACATGCACCTATTGCGGCGTAGGTTGTCAATTGGATGTTGCGGTTATTGATGGAAAAATAAAAGGTATCCAGGCTCCTGAATCTGCTGAAGTGAATCAAGGTCACACTTGTTTAAAAGGTAGATTTGCTTTTCAGTTCTATAATCATCCCGACAGGTTAACAGATCCATTAATTAAGAGAAACGGTGAGTTTGAGGTGGTAAGTTGGGATGAAGCATATGATTTTATAACTGATAAATTGTTGCATATTAAAACCCAATATGGTTCTGATGCAATAGGAAGTATATCCTCATCAAGGGCAACCAATGAAGAAAATTATTTGATGCAAAAGATGACTCGAGTCGCATTGAACACTAATAATATAGATGGTTGTGCAAGGGTTTGCCATGCTCCCACCGCTTATGGTATGCAACAAGCTTTTGGTACTGGTGCTGCAACCAATTCTATCAATGATCTAAATAATACAGATTGTATTTTCTTGTTTGGGGCAAACCCAACAGAGGCGCACCCGGTAACCGGCGCAAAGATCAAGCAATTATTTATGCATGGAGTTACCAGTATTGTTGTTGACCCTGTTAAAACTAAGCTGGCTAAATTAGCAAAATACCATTTACAATTACGACCGGGTACCAATGTGGCCATTTTAAATATGATGGCACATTATATGATAAAAGAAGGATTAGTAAATATTGATTTTATTAAAAAATATACCGAGCAGTATAAGGAATTCAAAGATCATGTTTTAGATCTGAATATGGATGAGCTAGAGATCATTACAGGGGTTTCAAAGGAATTGGTCAAAAAAGCATCATTAGCATATGCCAATGCAAATAATGCTATGGAATTTCATGGTTTAGGGGTAACCGAACACTTTCAGGGCAGTAAGACCGTAATGCTGTTATCCAATCTGGCAATGATGACCGGTAATATTGGAAGAACTGGCGTTGGACTGAACCCTTTACGCGGTCAAAATAATGTTCAGGGAGCTGCAGATATGGGGGTGCAACCTCATCAGGGAGCAGGTTATATGGATGTTAACAATAAAGATATCCAGGAGTATTATGCCAATAAATATGGTATTCCAAAAATGCCGGATAAAGAAGGCTTAAAAATTCCGGAAATGTTAGAGTCCGCAATTGATGGAAAATTCAAAGCTTTATGGATCATGGGCGAAGATACCCTGATGACCGATCCCAATACGAACCATATTAGAAAAGCTATGGAACAATTAGATATTTTAATTGTTCAGGAATTATTTATGTCTGCCACAGCAGAAATGGCAGATGTTGTTTTACCTGCCTGTTCCTATTTTGAAAAGAATGGAACTTTTACCAATGGAGAAAGAAGGGTACAACGTGTGAACAAAGTGGTCGAACCCATAGGAAACACAAAATCTGATGGCCAGATAATCATTGACATGATGTTTAGATTTGGCTATAAACAACCAAGCGGAAAAATTTATAATGCGTCGAAAATTTTAAATGAAATATCTGATGTGATACCTTTTATGAAAGGAATTACATGGGAAGGGTTAGGAAAGAATGGTTTACAATGGCCGGTATCAAAAGATGGTACAGACACCCAAATAATTCATAAAGATGGAAAATTTAAAAGAGGTAAAGGAAAATTTCATCATTTTGATTTTGAAGAAACACCTGAATTGGTGGAACATCGTAATAAATATCCGTTTATTCTCACAACTGCCCGGCAATTAGAACATTATAATGCTGGTACGATGACCAGAAGAACCGCTAACCAAGAAATTTCTCCTATGGATTATTTGGAAATTAACCCCTTGGATGCAGCCGAGAAAGAAATAGATGCGGGGGATAAAGTTCGAATCTTTTCCGACAGAGGTAGTGTAGAGATCCCGGTAAAACTAACCTATTTGGTAAAGCCGGGAGTAGTTCGAACGACTTTCCATCAACCGGAAATATTTATCAATATGATTACCGGAAATGTAGGAGATGAATATACTTTAACGCCTGAATACAAGGTTGTTGCAGTAGATTTTGAAAAAATTTGATTGTAATTATCTATGATTATTTTTTATCATATTACAATACTTAATGAATTAATTTGTTAATTGTAGTAATATTTCACAAAGAATAACTTAAAAATAATCAAGTATGCAAATTAATGATCTTGCTTTTAAAGAGAAAACCCATGTTTACTTTATATTATTATTAATACTCGCATTTTTAAGTACTTCAAATACCATATATGGCCAACAGAATAATAGTCCAGAAATTCCTAAATTAACTCAAAAAAGTCATTTTAAACTGGATTTTTTATCTACTGAAATGCCTGAAGATGAAACCAATATGGGCTTGGCAGGTATTCATTATAATTTTCTTTTAAATGAATGGTCTTATGCTGGGATCGGGATGTATGGTGCGGTATCAGGAATAAGAGGTGGTTTCTTTACCCTCGGGGTCAATGCCGGAATTAGAAAAAATATAATTCCAAATTTATTTTTTGATACGGGTATCCATTTTGGTGGAGGTGGTGGCGCTGGTGCACCTGATGGTGGTGGTGCCTATATATTACCCCATTTAAATTTTGGGTATCAATTTTCGAAATTTTCAGTTGAAGCCGGTTATAGTTATATCAACTTTTTTGATAACGGAAGTATTGAGGGACATCAATTAAATGTAGCAGTGCAAGTTCCCATTTCCTATAACTATGCATCTTTTGATCATATTGAAAAGGAACTTATCGTGGATGAAAATATTAATAATTCTGATTGGTATCAAGAAAGCAGCAAGTTTTCACTACTATTCCACTTCAATAATCTATATTTAATGGGTGACACTAAAGATAAAGATACCGGGGAATCCATGGAAGGAGAAACCGTTAGAACTGTAGGAGTAGAATTAAACTCCTATTTTAAGAAAAATACATTTCTTTTTATAAAAGCAGATGGAGCATATCATGGTATCCCTTCCGGGTATATGGATATAATTTTGGGCTTGGGGCATCAGTTTTCATTTAATAAAGATAGAACAAAATTAATAGGTAAATTCGGTCTAGGAGCAGCCGGAGGAGGTGGAATTGATACGCAAGGTGGTTTTATTATCTATCCGGATATATCTTTAGAACAAAAGATTTATAATAATATTTATATTGCATTAAATACTGGATTCTTAATGAATCCAAATGCTAATTTCGTATCAGCAAATTACGGATTTGGTTTAAAATATTATTTCCATCAAAATGGATTATATTCTTCTGATGGAGATACTTTTTCTTCGGCCAAATTTAAGGGTCTAGAAATTATTGTAGGTGAAGAAATTTATTTTGACGCTGAGAGAAACAATGCAGATCCTCAAAACATGGAACAAATATTTTTACAAATTAATTATTACTTAAACAAGAACTTATATGTATCAGGGCAAACTTCCTTTGCTAATTTTGGTAATGCTGGTGCTTACGCAGAAGGAATAGCTGGTCTAGGTTTTAGTACCTCATCAAAATTTTCAAATAAAATTCAACTTTTTGCGCAAGTTCTTACTGGAGCAGCCGGTGGTGGTTTTATTGATACTGGAGAGGGGCTAATTGTGAAACCTAGTGCTGGAGCATCCATCTTGTTATCAAATAAATTAGGACTTAGAGCTTCAGTAGGCCAGGTTATGGCAGTTGATGGTGAATTAAATAGTACCTTGATCAATGTTGCTTTAAATTACCGTTTTGCAAAACTTAAAGCGAACTAACCCCAAATTCTGAACAGCATCTTTGATGAATTACCTTTTTTAAGAAGATTTAAACACAGAGAATTAATCCGTCATAAGAGAGAAAGACATTCTCAGGAAGGTTTTGTGAAACTTTTTGGTGAAGGCCTAATCTATAGCTGATATGAGTTAAATAGGCTTTCTTAGGTTTTATCTCTTCTATAAGATCCAGAGCTTCCTGTAAATTAAAATGTGTTGGATGTTTAAAAATCCTAAGAGCATTTATGACCAAAACATCCAGGTTATGCATTTTTTGTTTTTCTGATTGATCAATACCATTTGCATCAGTTATATATGCAAAATTTTTAAATCTGTAACCAAAGATCTTTATTTTACCGTGTGATACTTCAATTGGCAGCACATCTATATTATGCAATCTGAAGGATCTGTTTTTAATTTCATTTAACACGACATTTGGCGCTCCCAAATATTTATCTTTTGTGGTAAATATATATGCAAACCTTTCCTTAAGGTTTTCAATAACATCCCTAACTGCATAAAAAGGTACGTTTCCATTTTTTTGAGAATAAGGCCTGATATCATCAAGTCCTGCAGTGTGATCTGCATGGAAATGAGTAAAAAGAATACCATGTATATTTTCAACATTAGCAGCCAACATCTGTTGACGGAAATCCGGTCCACAATCAATAACATAGGCATATTCATCCCATTCTATCAATACAGATGATCGCAAGCGTTTGTCTTTTGAATCTTTGGATAAACAAACCTCATCATTGCATCCAATAACAGGTATTCCTTGCGAGGTACCAGTACCTAAAAAGGTAATTTTCATATAAATGATTTTAAGGCAAATTTAGCATTTAAAAACATAACGTTAAATAAAATTTTATTTGATTCTATTTTTTGATTTTTAGTGTAATATTTGTTGCGAAATCGTTTTTTTAAATTTTTACAAATTAATATACAATGCTGTATTTCAATATTATAAATTAGTTTAATTATATTAATAAATTAATAATAATCAAAATATTAAAAATGATTAATATCATGTTATTAAGTACTTTATTAAAATATTTTTGCGGTGATTAATAAACAACTGATCGGTAATGAAGAGCAAAAAAAACATACCCTTGCTAAAACGAAAATCTACTCCTAGCAAATTTATATACACTTTTATCATTTTGTTTGTAATTTGGATCGGGTTTACTACTTCCTTAGAAATTCAGGAGCTGATAACTGGAGCAATTGTCAGCTTGATTCTTGCCATTTTTACGGACAGAATATTTTCATGCTGTGGGCTTAAGATATTAATGCCCCACAAGATAATTTATTTCATCCAATACTTTTTTGTTTTTATCATCACTTTGATCAAATCTAATTTAGATATAGCGAAAAGAGTTCTGTCGCCAAAACTTCCAATCAATCCGGGAATTGTAAAATTTGATACAAAATTAACCAATGGGTTTGCTAAAATGGTTTTGGCCAATAGTATTACTCTAACTCCTGGTACTTTAACTATTGACGTAATAAAAAATACTTTTTATATACACTGGATCGATGTAAAATCAGAAGATTCTGAGGTTGTTTATAAAGAAATAGCGGAGTCCTTTGAAAAAATATTAATTAAAATTTACGAAGATTAAAAAGAATAATTATGAATATTATATTTATCATCGTTTTTTCACTTATGGCAATCGGATCCATCCTTAGCATGATCCGATTTATAAAAGGTCCGAGATCGGCTGATAGGGCTGTTGCCTTAGATACTTTATCCATAACTATCACATCAGCATTGGTTTTATTAGCACTCATTTTTGAAAGATACATTTATATTGATGTAGCTTTAGTTTATGCAGTATTAGGATTTATCGGAATAATCGTTATCGCGAGATATATAGAGGGAGCATTATGATGGAAATATTAGAATATATAGGCTATGGCTTAGTGCTAATTGGAGGGGTTTTCCTCTTTTTAGGTGCACTTGGTATTTATAGAATGCCAGACATTTACACAAGATTACAGGCTGGTACCAAAGCATCTACATTGGGTGCGATGAGCACCATTTTGGGGGTTGGACTCATACAACCTGAATGGTTTTTTAAAGTATTGATTATTGTAATCTTTATGGGCTTAGCTAACCCTTTAAGTTCACATGCCTTAGCAAGATCGACGTACAGAATGGGTGTAACTCCTTACCTGAAAAATGGAGTTGATGCTTATAAAAAAGCATTTAAAAAACAAATTAAAAAATTTACATCATGATAATTTTAGTAGTTTTTATTGTTATGGCACTTATACTTATTGCTGCTGCTATTTATTCAATTATGCACAGAGATCTGCTTTTCGCAGTTATGGGAACGGGTATAGTTAGTTTAATACTGTCCCTGTTCTTTTATTTATTACAAGCTCCAGATGTGGCTTTGACAGAAGCGGCCATAGGAATTGCATTAACAACAATAATCTTTATTATAACGATTAGAAATACCTCAAGAGATGAGGATGAGATTATTGACAAAGAAAATGAAAAACTGTAACCATGAAAAAAGTATTTATAATCATATTATTAGCCCTCATTGGTTACTTTTTAGTTGATACTGTCTACAATATTCCCTTTGGTGAAAATAGAATAGGATCCATAGAGTCAGATCATCCAACAGTTGCCGGATACTACCTCAGTAATACTGTGGAAAAATCAAGGGTTGCTAATGTTATTACCGCCATTGTAGTTAATTATAGGGGCTTAGACACACTTGGAGAAGTAACAGTCTTATTTTTGGCAACAACCGGAATCGCCAGCATTCTTTACAGAAGAAAAGAAGAAGAGGAAGACGTGGAAAGATTAAACCTTCCTTCATCAATGCTTATAAGAACCGGTGCCAGGGTATTATTTCCGATTATCGCTTTATTAGGAATTTACGTTTTTATCCATGGTCATTTAACGCCCGGTGGAGGATTTCAAGGAGGGACAATTGTAGCTACGGGATTTTTATTGATGTTAATTTCCTATAAAGGGTTCAATACCAATCATAATATTATGGCATGGATAGAAAGTATAGCAGGACTAAGTTTTATATTAATTGGTGTTTGGGGATTAATTTCTGATAATACCTTTTTAGGGAACATACCAGAAGTTGGCAAATTAAACTCCTTACTGAGTGGTGGTTTAATTCCTATTATATATATAGCTGTTGGTTTTAAAGTTGCTGTTGAATTAACTGGAATATTAGATATTTTGTTAAAAATTAAACCTAATAAATGATGCAAGAAGAATTTAATGAAATATTTGTAAAATATCACGAAATAATCACCTTAGGTGTTTATGGAACTTCAATTGCTTTAATGCTTATAGGTTTGTATGCGGTTTTAATGAAGAAGAACCTTGTTAAAATAGTAATAGGCTTATCTATTATTGATGCCGGAATTCATTTACTATTTGTTGGTATCGGATATATAAGGGGTGGTACTGCGCCAATTTTTTCCCCTGGATATGAAAATGCTGCTAACAGGATGGTAGATCCCGTTCCTCAAGCTTTGGTTTTAACAGCCATTGTAATTGGTTTTGCCGTAACATCGGTTGCTCTTTCATTAATCATTAGGTTGTATAAGCATCATAATACAGCCAAAATTGATCAAATAAAATCTTTAAAATGGTAATTACTCCTATTCATTATATAATTGTACCGCTATTAGCGGCATTTGCAATTCCTTTAATATCAAAGATACACAAGGAATTATCAAGAATCATTCCTGGAATTGTAATGTTTTACAATATTGTTATCTCTTTTGTATTGATGCAAGAAGTTAATACAGTTGGTTATATTTCAGAGATTATAGCTGGGTGGGAAGCTCCTTGGGGTATCAATTTGATCATTACCCCATTTAGTGGGTTTTTAGTTTCTTTAATTTCGGTTCTTGGTTTTTTAATTTGGCTCTATCAATATAAATTCAAAAAAGTAATTGATGTTGGTGAGATAAAATCGTACGGAATTTTACAAATGATGATGATAACAGGTGCTATTGGTATTATTATCACCGGTGATATTTTCAATTTGTTTGTGTTTATGGAAATTGTTGCGGTAACTGCTGTTTCTTTAACATCATTTTATCGCAATAGGGACGGTGCTGAAGCTGGCTTCAAATATTTATTGATTGGAGGATTTGCCTCTGCTATGATCTTATTGGCAATACTGTTACTCTACACACAGGTAGGGACTTTGAACATGGCTGAAATTTCCGAAAGGATGCATATGGTTCCACAAGGTATAAAAGCAACTATTTTAGTATTATTCATTATTGGATTTGGTATTGAAGCTGAAATGTTCCCACTAAACGGTTGGGCACCGGATGCATATTCACAGGCTCCCGGCCCTACTAGTGCTGCATTTGCAGGTATAGTGGTTAAAGCAGGTGTTTATGGGTTGGTTAGAATAATATTTACCTTATTCGATATAGAAGGTGCATTTGACTTTTTGATCATTGCTGGTTTGGTTACTATGATCATTGCCGAATTTTCTGCAGTGCATCAAACCAATCTTAAACGTATGTTAGCATACTCAAGTATAGGTCAGATGGGCTTGGTTCTAATTGCCTTTGGTATAGGAACAAAAGCTGCGGTCTTTGCAGCATTGTTTTTAATGTTCAATCATGCGATTGTCAAAAGTTTACTGTTCATGACCGGTAGTATTTTAATGTATAATTCAAAATCTAAAACTATCTCCTCATTAAATGGAATAGCTAAAAAATTACCTTATGTATCTATTTTATTTGCAATAGGAGCATTTGCTATTGTTGGTCTACCTCCTTTTTCAGGTTTCTGGAGTAAACTTTACATTTTAACTGCCGCTGCTGATAAAGAAATGATTTTCTTAATTCTTGCAATATTAGCAGTGAGCATAGTTGAAATTGTATATTATTTCAGAGTTGTAAGTAATTTATAGTTTGCTGAGGACAAAGAACATATCGACATATACAAACCATCAACCAATGCGTTGATTGCAATGGGTATTTTAGGTGTTTCTATTATAGTTGTTGGTGTTTATCCTGATTTAATTACAGGTTATTTGCACAATGCCGCCGATATATTATTAGATAAAGCTTCTTATATAAAATTTGTTTTAAATAATAATACACCTAATTAATAATTAAATAAATAGAGAGATATGAATATTTTCTTTTTAATCGTATTAATATTTTTTTCAGGAGCTTTATTGTCTTTTCTTATTAATAAGATACTTCCAAAATTTAGCGGGATTACCACTTTTTCCACGATTGTAATTATAAGTTTCTTATTTTTTACACAAGTTGAAATAAATAGCACTACGCAATTTTCACTGGGAGATATCCAAATGCAATTTGGTGTAAATAACTACACATTCATTTTTGCGATACTGGTTTTAGGCTTGAGCATTTTGGCATCATTATACTCTATTAAATATATGCAACATAATGACCGTTTAGGTTATTTTTATTCTAATTATATTTTAACGGTTGCCGGTATGCTTGGTATAATTTTTAGTCAAGATTTTATCAGCTTTTTCATCTTTTGGGAAATAATGACCTGGTCATCTTACTTAATAGTTATTTATAATGGTTATACTACTCGTAACATCGGAATTAAATATATGATATTCAGCGCTATAGGAGCTTATGCTATGCTAAGCGCTATTGTTTCCATAAAAGCCGGTTATGGCACTTTTATAATATCAGAAGCCATTGAAAATGGAGCATTTGATTTTACTGATAATATTTATATTCCCATAATGTTACTGATAGGTTTTGCTGTAAAAGCTGCATTGATGCCACTTCATGTTTGGGCTCCAAACGCATATTCAAAATCACCAATGTCATTTACTTCCATCTTCTCCGGAGCAATGTCGAAAATGGGAATTTTAGGAATGGGTATCGTTCTGGCCAGTATTTATTCTCAGTCCACTGATGACAATGCCTTTAACGTATTGATTTTAAAACAGGTAATTGGGTGGTTAGGAGGAATTACTGCTGTTATGGCTACTATTTATGCCCTAATTCAAACTGATGCCAAAAAATTATTAGCCTACTCGTCTGTTGCACAGCTAGGATATATTATTGTTGGTTTATCCACCGGCACAAAACTCGGTGTAATGGCTGCTTTATTTTTAGCAATAATACATGCTGTTTTTAAAGGAGCTCTATTTATGGTTGTTGGTGCGGTGGAAAGACAAACCGGAACTACCGATATGACTAAAATTTCAGGATTGATCAGAAAAATGCCATTTACCTTCTTTACAGCTTTAGTATCTATTATCGCATTGGCAGGTATTCCACCTCTTGGAGGGTTTGTTGGAAAATGGATGTTATATGAAGCGTTAATTACCGAATCAAATAATTACTTTTTGGTGATCGTGGTCTTCTTTTCAAGTACGGCTGCTTTTCTTTACAGTTATAGATTCTTATTTGGATTATTCCTCGGGCAAGAAGAAAAAGAAACAAACCATATTAAAGAAGCTCCTTATTCTATGATAATTCCAATGGTGATTTTAGCATTGATCCTAATTGTTACGGGTGCTTATCCGGGAATTTTATTTGAACCCATCGCAAATGGTATGCATTATCTTGGATTTAGTGATGTAAATTGGGATATGTCTGTTTTAGTTAATGTATGGGGTGAAGAATCAAATATGGCTTATATCAATTTAACCATAGGAGTGGTTTTTGTTGTTATTTTCCTATTCTTAACCATCAAAGGATATAAAGGAACAAGATATGTTGGCACAAAAGATATTTCATCTTCGGGTGAAATTCCAACAGAGAATGAAAATTTAACTTATCAATTAGATTTCTTCAGGCCGTTTCAAAGAGCTGCTGCCCCACTCTATAAACGCAGTATGGATAAAATATGGAATGATCTTGGAAATGCACTGGAAGCAATATTTAATTTTACTAGAAAGATTTATACCGGAAATGGGCAAACTTATGCTTTATTCGTTGTTATATTTTTAGTGATCTTATTAATCTTTAAAGACACATTGTTTTCAAATTAATGGTTAAAAAATAAATTTTACTAAAGGAATTTAGCAAATAAAAATGGAAGATTTAGGATTAAAAATATTCGGAGCAGTTTTAACAACCATATTAGGTTTTACCGTTGGTATGACCTATGGTGGTATTGTAAGAAAATTAACTGCCAGAGTTCAAAACAGATACGGACCTCCTGTTTATCAAAACTTTTTAGATCTTTTTAAACTACAAAGTAAAAAGACCAATATTGCACATGGATTTATGGGACATATGGCTCCGGTATGGATCATTATTGCAGCAGTTACGGTATTAATGTTTATTCCTATATTAAATGGTGATCTATGGTTTCCTAATTTATCATTTCATGGAGATCTGATTTTCCTTTTATATATGATGGTATTTGGGTCACTCGGCATGGCTTTAGGAGCCGGTCAATCAGGAAATCCTAATTCCGCAATTGGAGTTAGTAGAGGATTAAGTCAGATGGTTGGATTTGAAATTCCTTTTGTTCTTGCATTAGTAGCTTTAATGATACAATACGAAACAACTTCTGTTCAAGAACTAACTCAAATTCAACATGATACAGGTGTTTGGATGGTGTTTTCCAATCCTTTTGCATTTTTAGCGGCGCTTTTTGCCTCTTTAGGAATGTTTCGATATGCACCTTTTGACATAGTGGGTGCACCTGCTGAACTTGCTTCCGGTCCTATTTCTGAATTCGGAGGAAAATATTTAGGAACCATGATGTCTGGAGGAGCGATTTTTGCATTTATAAAATTGACCTTATATGTACACTTATTTCTAGGTGGCGCAGGAAATCCTGATAACTCAGGGATCTTCGCAACACTGCTGGGTTTAGGTATTTTACTGATAAAAACATTTCTATTATATATGGTTCCTGTGTTCTACGGATGGATCAATCCGAGATATCGAACCGAACAAGCCATAAGATATTTTTGGGGATGGCCTACAGCCTTAGGTATTATTGGAATCCTTTGGGCGGTATATTAAATTTTAAAGAAGAAGTAAATGGAAAATGATAAAAACTCACAAAAGATAGTAGACTATATCCAGAACTTTGCCAGAAAGCACTCCATATTTGTTTTGGCTTATGGTACAGGATGTGGAGCAATCGAAATTCCGGCAACGATGACCTCCAGATATGATGCAGAGCGTTTCGGAATAAGAGGTGCAGCAACCCCTCGTCAAGCGGATGTATTACTTATAACAGGATATCTTTCTACAAAAACTTTAAAACGTGTTATCAGAGTTTATGAACAAATGCAAGAACCTAAATATGTAATGGGTTTTGGTTCATGTACCATTAACGGCGGGATGTATTATGACAGTTACAATACCATTAATGGACTTGACCAATATTTACCGGTTGATGTATATATTAATGGGTGTATGCCAAGACCTGAAGCTGTAATTTCGGGTTTTGTTAAATTACAGGAATTGATTCAGCAGGGTAAAGCAGAGAATGGTAAAAAATATCGTGAAAATTTAGAGCATTATCGTACAAATCAAAAAAAGATCATTAAGAATTGGAGAATGCCTGATTATAATTGGTAAAATGTAAATCATTGAACTATGAATGAATTAATTAACGAAAATAATCTACTCAAAAAAGTAGCTACTGCCTATAACATAAAGGGAAACGTCATAAGAGATCGACGTGTTGAGGTATTTGCAAATAAAGAATTGGTTTCAAGCATTTTACTATATGCAAAACTACAACTTGGTTATGTGCACTTAGCTCATATTACATGTATTGATTGGATCGAAGAAGGTGATTTCGAACTGGTTTATACAATTTGGTCTCCTGTTGAAAGAATTCACCTCTTTGTAAAGACCAGAATTAACAGGGTTAATCCAGAAATGGAAAATATAGATGGGATTTGGGATCAGGCCAATACATATGAGCGTGAAATGCGAGAAATGTTTGGAATTCAATTCCCAGGTTTAATTGGTGAACATGAGTTTATTTTGGAAGATTGGGATCAAATACCACCAATGCTCAAAGAATTTGATACTCATAAATATGCTTCTGAAACTTTTTTTACTCGACCAGGTAGAGAAGATGCTCAGGATGTGAGAGAAACTTTAAGTAAGAGAAGCGGTACTGATGTACCTGATTTTGCTAAAAAATATTCAAGAGAGACATGATAAGAGAAAAGGAAACAACATTATATTTAGGCCCTCAACATCCGGGAATAACCGGTAATATGATGGTTAAGTTAAAAGTGCAGGGCGATACTATTGTTAAAGCTGCAACTCATGTAGGATATTTACATCGGGCTTTTGAAAAACTAATTGAAAGACGTAATTGGATCCAGGCATTTACCCTACTCTGCCGGTTTTGTGTTCCAGAACCGGACCCGATGGAATTGACCTATGCACGTGCAGTTGAAGAACTTGACAATAGAGAAGTTCCGGAAAGAGCTCAATATATTAGAGTTATAGTGATGGAACTGGCCAGAATGCAATCCTTCATGCTGTGGTATGCCGGTCAAGCCGGATCAGCCGGTTTATATACATTAGGACAATGGTCTGTAGGAGATAGAAATTACCTTCTCGATCTATTCGAGGATCTAACAGGTGGTCGTATATATCATATGTATATATGGCCGGGTGGTGTGCGAAGAGATATACCTGAAGGTTGGAAGGATAAAGTACTAAGAACTATGGATTACATTGAAAAAAGATTATTTGATTACAATCAGATCATGTTTGATAATACCATATTTCAAAAACGTGCTCAGGGAGTTGGAATTATCCCTAAGGATAAGGCTATTGAATGGGGAGTTGTTGGCCCTCCACTTAGAGGTACAGGAATAAAATCAGATGTCAGAATTGATGAACCTTATGAAGTTTATGATAAATTAAATTTTGAAGTTCCAACTTTTGAAGGTGGTGATATTTGGGCAAGAGCACTTGTACGTAAAGAAGAGATCAAACAATCTATTAGTATTATTCGTCAAGCTATAGATCAAATGCCTGAAGGTGAATACTATAATAAAGTGCCAAATCCTATGAAATGGACAGTTCCTGCAGGGCAGGCCTGGGCTAAAACCGAAAGTGTTCGTGGAGAAGTTGGATTTTATGTGGTTAGTAATGGTACCAATAAACCTTATCGAGTTCATGTAAAAGGCGCAGCATATACCCATGGTGTTACTGTATTAGAGAAAATATTACCGGGCCAAAATATTGCTGATGTATCCTTTATTATGAATTCATTGGGAGTTTGTCCTCCGGAGATTGAGAGGTAGGACAAAGTGTGACAATGGAATTGATTGAATATAAGAATTCTCTGAGAAATTATTAAAACCTGCCTCCGATAGTCAGGTCAGCGAGATCAGTAAAAAAAGTATGGTTAGATTATAATCATCAATAATAATAAAAAGCTAAAAAATATGAGCTTTATTAATTTAAAAGGAATTTTACAGCCTCTTGGCGCATTAAAGCAGTTAGGGAAAAAACCGCATACCATACAATTTCCTTCCGAAACTACAGATGCCTCAGATAATTATCGTGGTTTACATTTTAACGATCTAGATCAATGTATTGGATGTGGTAATTGTTCAACGATTTGCCAAAATGACGCTATTGATATGATCCCTTTAGACCATATCGAAGCTACAGAAGGTGATAGTGGTTTAAGGCCTAGGATTGATAATGGTAGATGTTGCTGGTGTGCTTTGTGTATTGATGTTTGTCCTACTGGCTCCTTGAACCTAACCAAAGATTATATTTTTGTTTCAGATAGTCCGGATGACTTTTTATGGACACCCGGTGTTGATAATCCTGAAGGCGAAAACAATTTATCCTATACTTCTGACACCAACACCTCATTGTCAATGTATGACAGAGTTCCCATGCGAGAATTAGATGGTAAAGAAAGAGTAAAGTCATTTGCTGAAGTTGTGCTTGGTTATTCAGAAGAAGAGGCCAGAGCTGAAGCTCAACGTTGTATCTCATGCGGCTTATGTACTGAGGTCTGTCCTGATCATATGCATATTCCGGAGTATATCAATGCCATCGCCAATGCAAAAGATGATGATGCTTTAAGAATTATTTACGATAATAATCCCTTACCGGAAATGTGCGGTAAAGTTTGTACAAGAAAATGTGAAGATGTTTGTGCTATGCAATCAAGAGGTGACGCTGTTGCAATAAGGTGGCTTAAACGATATGCCACTGAAACTGCTCCTACTGTTGAATTGATAAAAGAAATTGTTAATCCACATATTGCAGAGCCTAATGGATTCTCTGTGGGTATTATTGGTGCAGGGCCAGCCGGTTTAACTGCTGCTTATTATTTAGCGCTCAAAGGATATGACGTTACCATATACGAATCCCACGCTCATGCTGGTGGTATGGTGATGTATGGTATTCCAAAATATAGATTTCCATTGGATAGTATCGACAAACAAATTGAGTATATGGAAAGTATTGGTGTCAAAATTAATTATAACACTAAAGTTGGAAAAGATATTTCATTTGATGAAATTTATAGCACTAATGATGCTGTGTTCTTAGGTATCGGACTACAAAAGCCATGGAATATTGGAATAAAAAATGAAGATATTCCCGGGGTGATTCCGGCAATTGATTATTTAAAAATAATCAACAGCGATGAAAAATTCAATGTTGGTAAAAAAGTAGCTGTTATCGGAGGTGGAAATGTTGCTATTGATGGTGCAAGGGTAGCTGCAAGATTTGATACCGAAGTTACAATATTATATCGTCGACGAGTTGAAGATATGCCTGCTGATTGGGAAGAAATTGAAGGTGCTGAGCACGAAGGTGTGAAAATTATTCCACAGGCTATTCCAACCAGAATTATTAAAAACAAGGATGGAAAAGTAAAAGGTATTGAATATGTCAAAGCTAAAATGGTTACTCAAGAAGGAGGAAGACCAAGACCGGTAGCAATTGAGGGCTCTGAAACTATTTATAAATGTGATACAGTTATTGGTGCTATTGGTCAGCAAGCAGATTTTGAGTGGTTACCGGAGAAATATAAGGAAGATATCATTATAGAAAGAGGTAAAGTTCAGGTTAATGATTTACGTCAGACAGGTGATCCAAAAGTATTTGCCGGTGGAGATTCTGTCAAGTATGGAAATTCTGATGCAATTTCAGCTATAGCTGATGGATTTAATGCGGTAAAAGGCATTGATAAATTACTATTAAGTGTAAAATCTTAAGCTTAAAAAAATTTAAAAATATGAAAACTACTTAATTAATATTAAGTAGTTTTTTTTATGTTTTTCATCTTAAAAATTGTTGTATTTAAAATGATTAATATCAGTATTTTTACTTTAATATTATTTTAAATTTACATAGCTTTAAACAAAAATTTTTTAATATGAAAATAGGTATATTAAATGAGGTGAAAAAAGGCGAAAGAAGAGTTGCCATCACTCCCTCCATTGTCAAATCTTTAATCGATAAAGATTTTGAATTTATTGTTGAAAAAGATGCAGGTTTATCTGCACAGTTCAAAAATTCAGATTATAAGGAAGCAGGAGCTGTCGTTAAAAAAAACAAAGATATCTTTGAAGAGGCAGACATTATAGTTAAAATTAACCCACCAAAAAAGGATGAAATTGAATTTCTTCGGGAAGGCCAGGTAATAATTTCAAAACTATACCATCTCTCAAATCCTGAATTGATTGAATCATTAGCATCTAAGGGTGTTTCGGCATTTTCAATGGATGCTATGCCCAGAATTTCGAGGGCACAGGATATGGATGTATTGAGTTCACAAAATAATTTAGCTGGTTACAAAGCTGTAATCAGAGGAGCCTATGAAATGACAAAGATCTTCCCTTTAATGATGACTGCGGCAGGTACTATTACTCCTTCAAGAGTTTTAATATTTGGTGTTGGTGTGGCTGGTTTACAAGCTATTGCCACAGCA
>Ga0209013_10000179_pt1 | contig 52712 bp, 56 predicted proteins | sample Cruoilmetagenom2_FD_187291 | JGI IMG/M metagenome (GOLD analysis project Ga0209013, IMG submission 187291) | Oil polluted marine microbial communities from Coal Oil Point, Santa Barbara, California, USA - Sample 2 (SPAdes) (version 2) | ecosystem: Environmental > Aquatic > Marine > Oil seeps ...
TAGTAGCGGGGACTGGACTCGAACCAGCGACCTTCGGGTTATGAGCCCGACGAGCTACCTACTGCTCTACCCCGCGATTTGGATTGCAAATGTAAAACATTTTTTTAAAAAAACAAGGCTATTTTATTAATTAAAAATATTAAAACATACCTTTGCAACTTAATTACTGAAAATGAAGCATAAAGCAGGTTTTGTAAATATTATTGGCAACCCAAATGTAGGTAAATCAACTTTAATGAACGCCTTTGTAGGAGAACGTTTGTCTATTATCACCTCTAAAGCACAAACAACACGTCATAGAATTTTAGGAATTGTAAATAGTGATGATTTTCAAATTTTATTTTCAGACACTCCCGGTATTATAAAACCCGCTTACGAGTTACAAAGTTCTATGATGGATTTTGTAAAATCGGCTTTTGAAGATGCAGATGTACTTATTTACATGGTAGAAATTGGTGAAAAAGAATTAAAAGACGAATCCTTTTTTAACAAAATAACTAATGCTAAAATTCCAGTTTTACTAGTAATTAATAAAATTGATACTTCAAATCAAGAGCAGGTTGAAGAAAAAATAGAATATTGGAAAGAAAAAGTTCCGAATGCAGAGATATTTGTTGTTTCAGCACTTGAAAAATTTAATATTGAAAGCGTATTCAATAGAATAATAGAACTTCTTCCTGAATCTCCTGCATTTTATCCAAAAGATCAATTAACGGATAAACCAGAACGTTTTTTTATTAATGAAGCTATTCGTGAAAAAATATTATTGCACTATAAAAAAGAAATTCCTTATTCTGTAGAAGTAGAAACAGAAGAATTTTCAGAAACAGATAAGCTCATTAAAATTCGTTCAGTAATTATGGTAGAACGCGAAACTCAAAAAGGAATAATTATAGGTCATAAAGGAGCTGCTTTAAAACGTGTTGGCACAGAAGCTCGTAAAGATTTACAAAAGTTTTTTGGTAAAAAAATTCATTTAGAATTGTATGTTAAAGTAAATAAGAATTGGCGAAGTGATAAACGTCAATTACGTCGTTTTGGCTATAACGAGTAATATTACCCATTACAATTAAGTTTTTTTTATTTTTCCAGTGTTTTTATCATAAATTGATGTAATTCATCCATTTGACTGTGTCCTTTTTTCTTACCTAAACTTCCTAAAAAATACATTAAAACCCAAAGAATTGGCAACAAAATAACCATAGTTAAAGCAAAAGTATAATCCGATTTTAATGTCCATTTAACATATGCCATAATTGCAAATCCGATAAATACAAATGCCATAACAAAATGAATAAACATAAATAAAGTCCAAATTTGAGGTTTAGGCCCAAACAATCCTTTTACTATAGAATTATTATCACCATCATCCAAAACTTCAATATTTAATTGTGGTGACCAAAAATGATCATCCTCTTTAGAAACATCAATAATTATATGGTTATCAATTATTTTACTACAATATTTACATTTTTTTTCATTTAAATTATCTTGAAATTTTATAATAATTTTTTGCTTGCTTTCCTTAAATTTCAATTTAAATCTTGGTCGCAAAAATATCTCACTATTTTTTTGTTCGCTCACTTTTTTGATTTTTTTAGTGCGGAAATATAACGTTTTTTAAGGAACTTTAAATTAAGTAATTACAATACCTATACTCCAAATTAAATTTATGTATTTTTGCAAAAATTTAAAAAACAGATGAGTAATATTGTAGCCATTGTTGGAAGACCAAATGTAGGAAAATCTACACTGTTTAATCGTTTAATAAAACAAAGACAAGCCATTGTAGATTCAGTAAGTGGGGTTACTAGAGATCGCCATTACGGAAAAAGTGATTGGAATGGAAAAGAATTCTCCGTTATTGATACTGGGGGTTACGCAACTGGTTCAGATGATATTTTTGAAGAAGAAATTAGAAAACAGGTTCAACTAGCTATTGATGAAGCCGATATTATAATATTTGTATTAGATGTAGAAGAAGGCATTACACCAATGGATTCTGAAGTTGCTAGTATTTTACGAAAAGTTAAAAAACCAGTACTAATTGCAGTAAACAAAGTAGATAATTCCAAACGTGATGCAGATGCAGTCGAATTTTATAATTTAGGATTAGGTGACTATTTTACCATTTCTTCTATAAACGGAAGCGGAACAGGAGAGTTATTAGATGCCCTAACTGAAGAATTGGAAGAAGAAGTTATTGAAAAAAATGAATTACCTCGATTTGCAGTTGTTGGAAGACCAAATGCTGGTAAATCCTCATTTATAAATGCTTTAATTGGTGTTGATAGAAATATTGTAACTGATATTGCAGGAACTACTAGAGATTCTATTGACACTCAATATAATAGATTTGGATTTGATTTTAATTTAGTGGATACTGCCGGAATTAGAAAAAAATCTAAAGTTAAAGAAGATTTAGAATTTTATTCTGTAATGCGAGCCGTTAGAGCCATTGAAAATTGCGATGTTGCAATTTTAGTTATTGATGCTACTCGCGATTTTGAAGGACAAGATGAAAATATTTTTTGGCTAGCCGAAAAAAATAAAAAAGGAATTATCATATTAGTGAATAAATGGGATTTGGTTGAAAAAGAAACCAATACCATGCGCGATTTTGAAGCAAAAATACGAAGAGAAATAGCGCCTTTTACAGATGTTCCAATTCTCTTTATAAGTGCACTTACAAAACAACGTATTTTTAAGGCGATAGAAACCGCTGTTGATGTATTTAAAAATCGAAAAAACAGAATTCCAACAAGTAAGTTAAATGAGGTTATGCTAGATATTGTAAAACAAAATGGACCTCCAGCAATTAAAGGGAAATTTGTGAAAATAAAATATTGTATGCAGTTACCTAGCCCAACGCCTCAATTTGTGTTTTTCTGTAATTTACCACAATATGTTAAGGAACCTTACAAACGATTTGTTGAAAATAAACTACGTGAAAACTTTAATTTACATGGTGTACCAGTTGTAATTTATTTTAGACAAAAATAACCTTATATAATTTCGTTTTAGCTGTTTTATTTATTTTTATAATTTAATTCAAAGACTAAATTCACTTAGGTTTATATTGTTTATGCAAAATCCTTTGTAATAATACTTACATTCTTATGTTATTTTTTGCACATAGTGCATGTCTAATTCCTTGTACTTTTGATTTTTATAATATTTACAACTATGACCATTTTAGTATTAGGAGGTGGATTTGCAGGGGTTGAAGCCGCAATAAAATTAAGAAAATATGGATATGAAGTAACCTTAATTTCAGATAGAGATTATATGTTTATTTATCCAATATCTATTTGGATTCCTGTTAATGGACTTCATTTTGATGATGCAAAACTCAATCTATTTGAACTCGGAAAAAAACATGGCTTTAAAGTTATCATTGAAAAAATTACTAAGATTGATAATGAAAATCAGCAAATTATTACCGACAAGTCCACTCATAAATACGACTATCTTTTTATAGGTCTTGGAATGAGTAAAGTGTACATAAAAGGCATGGAACACACCCATTCTATTTGTGGAAAACCAAATGAAGCATTAACCATAAAAGATAAATTAGAAAATTTAGTTGTAAAAGGTAGCGGCAACATAAATATTGGATTTGGTGGAAATCCTAAAGACCCAACTTCAACAACTGTTAGAGGTGGACCTGCTTTTGAATTGCTATTTAATGTAAGCCATTATCTCCATAAAAAAGGCTTACGAGATAAATTTAATCTTACTTTTTTTGCTCCAATGCTAGAACCTGGAAAACGAATGGGAGAAAAAGCTTATAAAAATATGGGAGCGTTTTTTAAACGTTTTCATGTAAATACTCATTTCGGAAAAAAAATTAAAGAATTTAAAGATAATGCTATTGTTTTTGCAGATGATAGCCAATTAGAATCTGATTTAACATTATATATTGCTGGTGGAGACGGGATGGATTTAATAAAAAATACGAGTTTACCTCAAAACGAAACTGGTTTTGTTAAAATAAATGAGCTTTGCCGTGTTGAAAATGAAGATAACATTTATGTTATTGGCGATGCTGCTGCCATACGAAATCATCCTTGGGCTGCTAAACAGGGGCATATTGCCGAAGTAATGGCAGATGTAAGCACTTATAATTTTCATAATACTATTATCCATTCTGGAAAACGAAAAAGTTACTGGGAAAAATTACATATCATATGCGTAATGGATAGCGGAGATGGTGCTGCTTTTGTAATTAGAACCTCAAAAAAAGAAATTATGATACCTTTACCTATTGTTGGACATTGGCTAAAAAAAGGATGGGGATGGTATTTTAAACAATCAAAAATGAAACGCATGTTCCGTATTCCGGGCATGTAACTAACTATAATTAACTAAAAATCAACAATATGAATGACATGCTTTTTTTTGATAGATTGCAGTTCGCATTTACTATTACATTTCATTATATATTTCCACAACTAACTATGGGGCTATCCTTATTAATAGTCTATTTTAAGTGGAAATATTTAAGAACTAAAATTGAAAAATATAACAGCGCAGCAATATTTTTTATGAAAATATTTGCAATTAATTTTACAATGGGAGTTGTTACTGGTATTCCTATGGAATTTCAGTTTGGCACCAATTGGGCTAAATTTTCTGAACTTACAGGTGGCATTATAGGACAAACTTTGGCTATGGAAGGTTTATTTTCGTTCTTTTTAGAATCCTCCTTTTTAGTGCTATTTATTTTTGGCGAAAAATTAATGGGCCAAAAATTGCATTTTTTAACCGGATTTTTGGTTTTTCTAGGTTCTTGGGCTAGTGGCTTTTTAATATTAGCAACTAACGCTTGGATGCAACATCCTGTAGGGTATGAAATTTTAGAAAACGGAAAATATGTATTAGAAAATTTTTCCGCATTATTTAAAAACCCTTGGTTAGTACCAGCTTTTTTGCATAATCAAATGGCTTCTTTAGTTACATCCTCATTTGTAGTTGCAAGTATTGGTGCATTTTACATTTTAAGAAAAAAGCACGTTGAATCTGGAAAATTATTTCTTAAAACAGGTGTTGTTTTTGGATTTATATCTAGTTTATTAGTTGCTTTTCCAACAGGAGATTGGAATGCTAAAAATGTAGTAAAATACCAACCTGCTTCTTTTGCTTCTATGGAAGGAATTTTTCAATCAGAAAAAGGAGGTGCAGAAATAGTTTTAATTGGACAGCCAAATATGGTTGAAAAAAAATTAGACAATAAAATTGCGGTGCCTAATGTTTTAAGCTTTTTAACGTATCAAAATTGGAATCAAGAAATTGCTGGATTAGATCAGTTTAAAGAAGAAGATTTACCTAATAATATTCCTATGTTATATTATTCCTATCATATTATGGTTGGTTTAGGTACCATTTTTATTGGGCTAATGGCATTATCTCTTTTCTTTTTATATCGAAAAAAATTATTCAACAGCAAACCTTTGCTTTGGTTTATTATGTTTTTAGTTCCATTTCCATACATAGCAAATTTGTTAGGATGGTATGTTGCAGAACTTGGCAGACAACCATATTTGGTATATGGTCTTTTAAGAACTAGTGTTGGTGTTTCACCAACAGTATCTTCAGGAAACACCTTATTTACTTTATTAGGATTTATGGGCTTATATTTTTTACTAGGCTTACTCTTTTTAATTTTAGTAGGAAAAACTATTAACCAAGGTCCAAGACCTACAAAAATATAAATTATGGAAATTTATTGGTATATTATTATTGCAGTTGTTTTAGGAATCTTTTTTGTTTTAGACGGTTATGATTTTGGAGTAGGAATTATTCATTTATTTTTTGCAAAAAAAGAAAAGGATAAAGTAGTAATTGCAAAATCCGCAGGATTATTTTGGGATTCTAACGAAGTTTGGTTAGTAGCAGGAGGCGGAATGCTTTTTATGGCTTTTCCAACCTTATATGCTTCAGCATTTAGTGGTTTTTATCTTCCTTTAATAATTGTTTTATGGCTCATAATTTTTAGAGCAATTAGCTTGGAATTTCGAAATAAATTTAATTATCAAATGTGGAAAGACATGTGGGATAAAGCTTTTGGAATTTCTAGCTTATTATTAGCCTTATTTTTTGGAATTGCTTTAGGAAATGTGGTTAGAGGAGTTAATTTAGGTAGTGTTACCAATGGAATTTCTGCTTATGAAGCCCATTATTTTTTCTTACCATTATGGGATAGTAGTTTTAGTCCATTAACAGAACATCCTGGTGTTATTGATTGGTTTACTATTATTATTGGGTTTATAAGTGTAGTTACTTTAGCAATTCATGGTGCAAACTGGATAATTTTAAAAACAAATTCTTCAGTTAATACTAAACTTAAATCTGTTGTATTTAAATTAACTATTGTACTTGCCATATTAACAGTGTTTTCTTTGGCTATTTGGCAAGTGGTAAATCCAAATTCTTTAAATAACTTTTTAGACAAACCTTACTTAATTATTTTTCCAATAATTTATTTTACAGGTATTATTGGATTGTTTTTTGTTAAAAAATTTAAAAAAGATATTTATAGTATGTTATTTTCAACCTTAGTAATTTTAGGTGGTATAACTTCGTCTTTAGCATCTTTATTTCCAGTTATTTTACCTTCAACTAATAAGGTAAATAATTCCTTAACAATTTATAACACCTCTACATCCCAATATGGCTTATCTGTAGCTTTATTTTGGGGGATTATTGGCATTATACTAATGATTATTTATGCTATTGTGCAATATAGGTTTATGAAAGGAAAAATTGATGAAATGGATTATGGTCACTAATAAATAAGTATTTTATGATAGAAACTTTAATTGCACTTTTAAGTATATTAATTGGTATTATTGGGGCAAATCTACTTGGGTATTTTTCAAAAAAATACTCTTTTGGATTTACCGGTAATACATTAATTGGTGTTTTTGGTAGTATTTTTTTTATAAAATTATTTGGTCATTTAGGGTTAAACCCTAGTATTATAATGCAAACTGAAAATGTAAATTATGTTTTATTTATCTTAAATTTAACTACTTCATTTTTAGGTGCAATTTTAGCCGTTTTTTTATTAAAAAAATTACAACATTCAATAAAGAACCTATAATTTATAAGCTTATTCTCATACCTTGTTTTGCAACATTAAAACCGTTTTTTAAAACTGTTTTTTCTGCATCACTACCATCAATTAATAATGGGTTGGTATGATTAAAGTGAATGAAATACACCTTTTTCTTATCTTTTACAGATAAATTTTTAAATAAATTCATGCTTTCTTCAACAAAAGGATGTGGTATTTCACTCATTGGTCTTCCAACAATTTCACCATTTTTAAAAAAAGTGGCGTCTAAAAAAGCAATATCTACTTCTTTTATATATTCCAAAATATTTTTATCCCATTTTTGCCATTTATTAATATCTGGAATAAATAATACCTTTTTTTTAGATACTTGCATTAAATACCCAACGGTTTCAGAATATTCATCTCTATGAGGCACTAATATTGGCGTTACAGAAATGGTATTTGTTAATGTAACCATTGAATCCTTATGTAGTTTAATTAAATTAATATTTTTTAAGGATATTAATTGACTCCAAGGACCATTGTTTTCTAGAAAGTGTTTCATTCTGGGCATAGCATAAACAAATTCATTTTTAGAATTCATTGCCTCTCTACCTAAATACATTAAACCTGTATAATGACCAATATGGGCATGTGTTAAAAAAATGCCATCAGGTAATTTTCCTGGTGTTTTAATTTCATCCGTAAGCATTTTTAATTGCATTGGTAAATCTGGTGTAGCATCAAAAATCCAATTTTTCTTGGTAATAGGATCTATTAAAGCTAAGGAAACTACATTTCTAGCGTTTTCAGGATTTTCATAAACTCTTTGGCAACATTCTTTTTCGCAATTTATTTGAGGATAACCTGCATCTTGTGCAACACCCAATACATAAATATAAGGAGATGCAATTACATTTTCTTTTAAAACTTCTTTTTGTCTGCAAGAAATTAGAATTGTAAATAACAGAAGAATACGTCCAAAATTTTTCATAGTTCTAGTTTTTGTTTTACCAACTACCTCCTGCTCCACCGCCAGAAAATCCTCCACCGCCAAAGCCTCCACCAAAACCTCCACTAGAACTACCGCCAAAGCCGCCGCTTCCAAAACTACTTCCTCTTCCTGCTCCACTTAACAGAATAGCTGTTAAAATATCCGAAGCTGCATTTCTTTTACCTCCTCTACCATTATTTCCTCCACGCTTATTATTATTTGAAAAAATTATTAGAATAATAAAAATGATAAAAGCAATTATAAATATGGTTGGAATTCCACCTTTATTTTTTTTCGTATTTGATGGTTTATTTTTAAAAGTTCCATTTAAAACTTCAAAAATAGCATCCGATCCACTATTTAATCCTCCATAAAAATCCCCTCTTTTAAACTCTGGAATAATAATATTTCTAACAATTGTTCCTGTTGTACCAGCAGTTAATTTATATTCAACTCCATAACCTGGAGAAATCCATATTTTGTGTTCTTTTTGGGCTACCAAAATTAGTACACCATTATCTTCTTTGGCTTGACCTATTCCCCATTTCTGTGCCCATCTTGGCGTTAAAATCCCTATATCTTCACCTTTAATAGTTTCTACAGTAATTGCAACTATTTGCGTAGAAGTAGAATCAGAATATTTAATAAGTTTTTGTTCTAATGCGTTTTTTTGAGAACTGGACAATAAATTAGCGTAATCGTAAACGCTAGTCTCTAATTTAGGTTTTGGAGGAATTGTAAATTGTCCAAATGAAATTTGCGCAAAAAATAATGCTATTAAAAAACTACTTAAAATTTTATATGATCTATTCATTAATATTATTCTCCTTTAGAAATTTCATCTGGCAATTCATTTATATCTTCTTTTTCATATGGAAAAAAGGTTTTTAATTGATTTCCAACCTCTAGGATTCCTTCTTCTAAACCTTTCGCATAATGCTTTTCTGCAAAATTAGAAATCACCTTATTTTTTATGGTTTTCCAAAATTTTTCAGGAACTAATTTATGTATTCCTTCATCTCCAATTATGGCAAAATGCTTACTTTCAATGGCTAAATAAAATAAAACGCCATTTTTTAAATGCGTTTGATCCATTTTTAGAAATTTAAAAACCTCCTTTGCTCTTTCAAAAGGAGGTTTATTTGCGTTTTTTTCAATATGAACACGTATTTCACCTGAAGTGTTTTTCTCGGCAAGTTTTATAGCATTAATAATACTCTGCTCTTGGTCTTTAGATAAAAATTCTTCAACAACCGACATTATTCTTTTTTATTGAAATCAAATTTTACATCTGGAGCTTTATCTGCACCAGATTCAGCATCAAAATATGGTTTACTATCAAAATTAAATAAACCTGCTAAAATAGAATTAGGAAATATTTTAATATGATTATTATATGGTTTTGTAGCTTCATTAAACCGTGTACGAGCCGTTAATATTTGGTTTTCCGTACTGGTTAATTCATCCTGCAATTTTAAAAAATTCTGATTTGCTTTTAATTCAGGATAACGTTCTACAGTAACCAATAAACTTTTTAAAGCACCGCTTAATCCGCCTTGCACTTTATTAAAATTTGCCAATTGTTGTGGCGTTACTTTAGAAGGATCTATATTTATTGAAGTTGCTTTAGCACGAGCTTCAATAACAGCTGTTAACGTTGATTTTTCAAAATCAGCAGCTCCTTTAACGGTATTTACTAAATTTCCAATTAAATCGCTTCTACGTTGGTAAGCTGTTTGCACATTTCCCCAACTTTCTGAAATATTTTCATTTAATTTAACTGCTGTGTTATTAAAATTTACACCCCATCGGTATAAACCAAACACAATAACTACAATAATAATTACGGGTATTAGCCACTTTTTCATTTTTATAAAATTTATTTGTTAATAATTCTGTTTTATAGGTAGTCTAAAAATAGTTTTTGTTACTTGTTAAAACCAATTTTATCCTAAATTATTTTTTATTTTGTTTAATTCTTCCTTTATATTCTCTAATCGAGAAATAATTGCATAATTATTTTTTATGACTTCTGGTTTTTCTTTCATTTTAGCTTTTGCTCCATCTAAAGTAAAACCTTTTTCTTTTACTAAATGATAAATTAATTTTAAATTCTTAACATCAATTTGCGTAAATAAACGATTTCCTTTTTTATTTTTTTTAGGCTTTAAAATATCAAATTCTTTTTCCCAAAATCTAATATGAGAAGTATTCAAATTAAAAGCTTTGGCTACTTCGCCAATTTTATAATATCGTTTTTCTGGTAAATTTATATGCATTAGTCTAATGATTGTCCTTCCATTTGAGCTGCTTTTTGCATTGCTCTAAATTCTTCAGGAGATAAATTTCCGTAATAATAATTAATTGGATTTACTTTTACTTCGTTTTTATGTACTTCATAATGTAAATGAGGACCTGAAGAACGTCCAGTTGTTCCAACAAAACCAATTAAATCTCCTCGTTTTACACGTTGCCCTTTTCTAACATTGTATTTGCTTAAATGTGCATACAAGGTAACGTATCCAAAACCATGGTTTATTACAATATGCTTACCAAAACCTGATGAACGCTGATCGGCCTTTTTAACAACGCCATCGCCTGATGCATATACTGGCGTTCCAATAGGAGCTGAAAAATCCATGCCGTAATGTTTTTTTCTAGCTTTTGTAAATGGATCTATTCGCCAACCATAACCAGAAGCCATTCTTGTTAAATCTTCTTTTTTTACAGGTTGAATTGCGGGAATTGCAGCTAATAATTTCTCTTTATTATCTGCCAATTTTACTATTTTGTCTAACGATTTTGACTGAACATAAAGCTGTTTTGCTAAAACATCCATGTTTTTAGTAGCATCAATTACCATTTCTGAATTATCAAAACCCTCTAATGATTTATATCTATTAATCCCTCCAAAGCCAGCTTTTCGCTGTTCTTCAGGAATAGGATTAACTTCAAAATACAATCTATAAATATTATTATCTCTATCTTGAATTTCTTTTAAAACATTCTCCATTTGTGCCATCCTTTTAGTATGAAGTTGTTCATTTAACTTTACAAACTCCAACTGACGTTTTAAATCTTTTTCTTTAGGAGATTCAAAAAACGAAGTAAAAACAACGTATCCAATAATCATAAAAATTACAGCACCCGTTAAAAACAGTATAAAATTCTTAAATTTATCTCTTTTTTTAAGCTGAATTTTTTGATACGATAAAGTATCAGAATTGTAATAATATTTTACTTTCGCCATAAATAGAATTTATCTTATTTTTGCATAATAAAACGCCTTATTAAATTGTAATATTGTGGCGCATAAATAACAAAATTACAAAATGTTTTACAAAAGATGTAAGACTCAACAATTTTAGCATTGCTTTAACAAATGAAATCACAAGAAATACGTCAACAATTTTTAGATTTTTTTGCTTCAAAAAAACATCATATCGTGCCATCTTCTCCAATGGTTTTAAAAAATGATCCTACATTAATGTTTACTAATGCCGGAATGGTACCTTTTAAAGAATTCTTTTTAGGTCAAAAAAACGCAAAGGATAAAAGGGTTGCAGACACCCAAAAATGCTTGCGTGTTTCTGGAAAGCATAATGATTTAGAAGAAGTTGGTAAAGACACCTATCATCATACAATGTTTGAAATGTTAGGCAACTGGAGCTTTGGTGATTATTTTAAAAAAGAAGCTATTGCTTGGGCTTGGGAATTTTTAATTGATGTTGTAAAAATTGATAAAAACAGTTTATATGTTACCGTTTTTGAAGGGGATAAAAACGACGGTTTAAAACTAGACCAAGAAGCATATAATTACTGGAAAGAGCTTATTAGCGAAGACCGCATTTTAAACGGTAATAAAAAAGATAATTTCTGGGAAATGGGCGCTCAAGGACCTTGCGGACCTTGTTCTGAAATTCATGTAGATTTACGTTCTGACGAAGAAAAAGCAAAAATATCAGGAAAAAGTTTAGTAAACCAAGATCATCCTCAAGTTGTAGAAATATGGAATTTGGTTTTTATGGAATTCAATAGAAAAGCCGATGGTACTTTAGAAAAATTACCTGCAAAACATGTTGATACCGGAATGGGGTTTGAACGTTTATGCATGGTTTTACAAGGCAAACAATCTAATTACGATACCGATGTTTTTACTCCTTTAATTAGAGAAGTTGAAACTATTACCAATAATAAATACGGTAAAAATGAAGAAACAGATATTGCTATTCGCGTAATTGCCGATCATGTGAGAGCAGTGGCTTTTGCAATTGCAGACGGACAACTACCTTCTAATACTGGTGCTGGTTATGTAATTAGAAGGATTTTAAGAAGAGCTATTAGATACGGATTTACTTTTTTAAATAAAAAAGAAGCTTTTATTTATAAATTAGTAAACACTTTAAGCAAGCAAATGGGAGCGTATTTTCCTGAATTAAAAGCCCAAAAACAATTAATTATTAATGTAATAAAGGAGGAAGAAAATTCATTTTTACATACTTTAGAACAAGGTTTAGTATTATTAGATGGTATTATAGAGAACACTTCTGGTAAAGAAATTTCAGGAAAAAAAGCCTTTCAGTTATTCGATACTTTTGGGTTTCCAATAGATTTAACCGCCTTAATTCTTTCTGAAAAAGGATTAACGTTAAATGAAAAAGAATTTGCAGAAGAACTTGAAAAACAAAAAAGTAGATCTAGAGCCGATTCGCAAGTGGATACACAAGATTGGGTTATTATAAATGAAGATGACGAAGAAGAATTTGTTGGATATGATATTTTAGAAACTGCAGTTAAAATTACAAGATATCGTAAAATTACCACCAAAAAAGATGGTATTTTATATCAATTAGTTTTTAATTTAACCCCTTTTTATGCAGAAGGTGGCGGACAAGTTGGAGACAAAGGTTATATTGAAGTTAGTAACGGAAATGTTATTTACATTATTGATACTAAAAAAGAAAATAACCTAACTATACATGTTACCAAAAGTTTACCTGAAAACTTACAACAAACATTCAAAGCCATAGTAGATGAAAAGCAACGATTAAAAACTGCTTGTAACCACTCGGCTACCCATTTATTACAACAAGCCTTACGTGAAGTTTTAGGAACTCATGTAGAACAAAAAGGCTCTGCGGTTCACGCCAAAGGTTTACGATTTGATTTTTCTCATTTTGCTAAACTTACTGTAGATGAACTTAAAGCTGTTGAAGATTTTGTAAATGCAAGAATTGAAAATAAATTACCAATACAGGAATTTAGAAATATTCCTGTTAAAACTGCACTAGATAAAGGTGCAATGGCTTTATTTGGAGAAAAATATGGAGATACCGTTAGAGCAATTCAATTTGGTAAATCTATAGAACTTTGTGGTGGAACTCACGTACAAAACACAAGTGATATTTGGCATTTTAAAATTATTAGTGAAAGTGCTATTGCTGCTGGCGTTAGAAGAATTGAAGCGATAACTGGCGATGCAACTAAAGATTTTTATTTTGAAAATAATCGTGCTTATTTCGAAATAAAAGACCTTTTAAAAAGTCCGAAAAACCCTATAAAAGCTATCCATCAATTACAAGAAGAAAATAGTGCCCTTAAAAAACAAGTAGAACACCTTTTAAAAGAAAAAACAAAAAATTTAAAAAATACCTTACAACAAGAAATTGAAGAAATAAATGGGGTTAGTTTTCTTTCAAAAAAATTAGACTTAGACCAAAATAGCATTAAAGATTTAGCTTTTGAATTAGGAAACAAAATTGAAAATCTATTTTTACTAGTAGGAGCTGAAATAAATGGCAGAGCATTTTTAACCTGTTTTATTTCTAAAAAATTAGTGACTGAAAAACAATTGGACGCCGGTAAAGTAGTTCGTGAATTAGGCGCTTTAATTCACGGTGGTGGTGGTGGTCAACCATTTTTTGCAACCGCAGGTGGTAGAAACCCCGAAGGAATTGAAAAAGCTTTAAAAGAAGCTAAACGATATATTTTATAAATTTTCGTTATTACGAGGAAAGAAATGACAACGTAATCTCATACAAAATAGCCGATTGCCACAGCAACTAAATTGTTGCTTCGCCATGACAACATAAAAATGAACTTTAGAACCAACATACAATTACAAAAAGAGCGTAATCCAATAGATTACAATTCAAAGTTACTGTTAATTGGTTCTTGTTTTTCAGAACATATTTTTCAGAAGTTAAACTATTTTAAATTCAACGCAACTAGCAATCCATTTGGAATTATATTTAACCCAATTGCAATAGAAAAATTGGTTACCAATGCGATAAACAAAAAAGAATATTCCGAAAAAGATATTTTTAAACTAAACGAACGATGGCATTGTTTTGATGCACATTCTGATTTAAGTTCAAACGATAAAAATAAATTACTTCAAAATTTAAATAGTGCAATAAAATCCACAAATAAAAATTTAATTGAAGCTTCTCACGTAATAATAACCTTGGGAACTTCTTGGATTTATAGATTTATTGAAAAGGGTACCATTGTAGGAAATTGTCATAAAATTCCTCAAAAAAAGTTTTTAAAAGAATTGCTTTCTGTAAAAAAGGTTATTATTTCATTAGAGAATATGATAGCCTTAATTAAAGCAATAAATCCTGAAGTAAATATTATTTTTACGGTAAGTCCAGTTCGTCATTTAAAAGATGGTTTTGTTGAAAACAGCCAAAGTAAAGCACATTTATTAACAGCAATTCATCAAATTATTGACAAAAGAAATCGACTTTACTACTTCCCTTCTTATGAAATTATGCTCGATGATTTACGTGATTATCGCTTTTATAACAGCGATATGTTACATCCTAACGAAGTAGCTATTACTTATATTTGGGAACAATTTCAAAAAGTATGGGTTTCGGAAAATTCAGCAACCACTATGAAAGAAGTGGAAACTATTCAAAAAGGATTAGCGCATAAACCTTTTAATCCTGCGTCTGAACAACATCAAAAATTTTTATTGGATTTACAGCAAAAAGCAACAAAACTTCAAAATCAATTTCCTTTAATTTCTTTTTAAAACAAAAAAAAGAGAAGCAAATACTTCTCTTTTTTATAGAATTTTTAATGCTTTTAGTTTAAAAACTTAGCAACATTTTGCCAAGGGCCTCCATTAACAACATCAACACCTTGTTTGTTTAAAAAAGAAGTAGCTTGCCCACTTCTGGCACCACTTCTACAAACTGCAATTACCTTTTTATTTAATGCCTTTATCTCTTCTACTGCCGTTGGTATATTGTTTAAAACAATGTTTTTAGAACCTTTAACATGACCATCATTAAACTCTAATGGTGTTCTAACATCAATAACTACAGCGCCTTCTTTAAGGTATTTTTCAATAACTTCATTGTCATTTCCACCTCCAAATAATCCGAAAAAACTCATATTTTAATTTTTTTAATTAGGGCGCAAAGTTAATTCAATACTTACATAAAATTGTAACATAAATCACTTTATTTTTTTAGTAACTGTATTCCGTTAGAAATCAAATTGACATATTTAGATAGTTTTTGGAGTTGATTTAAATAATCCAATACTTCTTTTTTAAGTTCCTTTTTTGAATTGTAAATTAATTCATAAATTTCTAAAACTAATAGCCATTCATTTTTAAAATCTAAGACTACTTTTTCAAAAACATCTCTAAGCACCTCTATATTAACAGCATTCTTTTCTCGTAAATTTCGTACTTCTTTATATAAACTATCTAATTCCTTTTGAGTTTTAGAATAGGTTATTTTACGTGTTTTTTCCTTAGATATTTTACCCACACTTTCAAATGAATGTACGCTAGCAGGACCTGCATAAGCGGAAATTACTTCTTTACCAACCGCCATATCATAAATTCCCCATTCTGGCTTAAATAAAATTGTTTCCCCATGAGTAACAGTACAGTTTTTAAAAGAAATAAGAATAATTTTACCTTGCAAATCTCTAATTCCTGTAATTACCGTACCTGACACTTTAATATTACCTTCAAAAAATAAATTTATTTCTTTTCCTTCGTAAATTTGATATGCTTCTAAGTCCTTAGGGTACATATTTTCAATAGCCAAATTAATTCCCTTTAATTTGCCAACGGGACTTCCAAAACCTTCAGAATGATAATTTATTCCGTGTCCAATTAATTCTTTATCTCTACTTGCTAAAGCTGTTTTTCCTGTAGTTTGAAAATAAACTGGTTTATTATTCTCATCGGTAATTACTTTGGTAAAAATACCCGATATTTGAATTCCTGTACTTAATGCTATAGTTCCTAAATTTTTAGATTCTATTAATTTTTTAATTCCTTTTAAACCACCTTTTCTTAAAGCCATTTTATTAGCAAACTCTTCTAAAACATAGCTTAAATAACCAAAATCTGGTGTAACAAAAAGTTGCGGTTGCGCTTTTGTAATATCAAAATTTTGATTAGCAGATTCAATAGAATATGGTATTTTCTTCACCTTTTTAGTTAAGCACAATTTACTTTCACCAATAGAGGATAACAAACCTGCTCCATATATTTTTGGGTTATTCAGCTCACCTATTAGCCCATATTCAACCGTCCACCAGTGTAAATTCCGTATTTGAGCCATTTCAGAAAGTTCACCCATATTATTTTGCAACCTTTCTACATTTTTTTGAGCTTCTTCAATTTCTATATCCGAAGCGTTTGGATCTTCTTTTACAATAGAAAGTTTTCTAACAGCTTCATACATTTCAAAATCTTTAGCTGAAGAAATTGCTTTACTTCCAATTTCACCAAATCGTCTTAAATATTCTGCATATTCTGGATTTGCAATTATTGGTGCATGACCTGCGGCTTCATGAATAATATCTGGTGCTGGCGTATATTCAATATGTTCTAAAGTTCTAATATCTGAAGCTATTACCAATACTTTATACGCTTGAAATTCCATAAAAGCATTAGGCGGAATAAAACCATCAACAGCTACAGCGGCCCAACCAATATCTTTTAAAATACGATTCATCCCCTCCATTTTAGGAATAAAATCTACTGATATTCCCGTTTCTTTCAGTCCTTTTATATACGATTTATGAGCTACTTTACTTAAATAATCAATATTCATTCGCATTACATATCGCCAAACTGCCTGGTTTTGTGCGGTATAATTGTTGTAAGGCTGCTTAACTATATATTTATGTAAATGTTTTGGTAAATTTTTTGTAATACTATTAAAAATGATTTCGGTAGGCATTGCATAAAATTTTGTGTGAATTTACAATTTTTTAAACATTTTTGTTTATCCTTTAAAAAAAGCTGTTTTTTTTGAATGAATCTTATTTTGCTAAATATTAATTTGTTCAACGCAATCGTTTTAGTAATTTTTACTGCATTTAACAATTAATTATAAATAGCTTACTTTAATTACTTTGTATATTTGTACTCTAAAAATAAACTCAAATTCTCATGAATAAGAAAGTAATTTTAATGATATTAGATGGATGGGGAATAACTCAAAACCCTGAAGTTTCCGCTGTTTTTAATGCAAAAACTTCTTTTATAGATAGTTTATACAACAACTATCCAAATGCAAGTTTACGTACTGACGGATTACATGTTGGTTTACCTGAAGGTCAAATGGGTAATAGTGAAGTTGGACATATGAATTTAGGAGCTGGCAGAATTGTATATCAAAATCTAGTAAAACTAAATAAAGCTGTTAAAGAAAATACTCTAGGAAAAGAGAAAGAATTATTAGAGGCATTTAATTATGCTAAAGAAAATAATAAAAACATTCATTTATTAGGTTTAGTTTCTGATGGAGGTATTCACTCTCACATTAATCATTTAAAAGCATTACTTGATGTTGCTTCAGAAAATAAAGTTGACAATGTATTTTTACATGCATTTACCGATGGACGAGATTGCGATCCAAAATCTGGGACATCTTTTATAAATGAAATTGAAAATCACATGGAAAAATCAACTGGTAAACTAGCTACAGTTACTGGAAGATATTACGCTATGGATAGAGATAAAAGATGGGAACGTGTTAAAATAGCTTACGATGCTTTAGTTCATGCAACTGGTAAAAAATCTACCAATGCATTAAATAGCATGAAAGAAAGTTATGCTGATAATGTTACCGATGAGTTTATTAAACCAATTATTATGTCGGATGAAAACCATCAACCAATTGCAAAAATTCAAAAGGATGATGTGGTTATTTTCTTTAATTATAGAACGGATAGAGGAAGAGAATTAACTGAGGTACTTACTCAAAATGATTATCCAGAATTTAACATGAAAACGATTCCGTTGTATTATGTTACTATGACTAATTATGATGATTCTTTCAAAAATATTCATATAATTTATAATTCTGACAACTTAGAGAATACTTTAGGAGAAATTTTAGAAAAAGAAGGAAAAAAACAAATTAGAATTGCGGAAACAGAAAAATATCCGCACGTTACCTTTTTCTTTTCTGGAGGAAGAGAAAAACCATTTAAAGGTGAAAAAAGAATTTTATTGAACTCTCCAAAAGTTGCAACTTACGATTTACAACCAGAAATGAGTGCTTATGAAATTAAAGATGCCATTGTTCCTGAATTAAATAAAAAAGAAGTAGATTTTGTTTGTTTAAATTTTGCAAATGGCGATATGGTTGGTCATACTGGAGTTATGCCTGCTGCCATAAAAGCTTGTGAAGCAGTAGATGCTTGCGTAAAAGATGTAGTAACAACTGCCTTAAAAAATGATTATACCACTATTATTATTGCAGATCACGGAAATTGTGAAACTATGATTAACCCTGATGGAACACCAAATACAGCGCACACTACTAATCCTGTTCCGTTAGTGCTAGTAGATAAAGACATTGAAGAAATAAAAGATGGTATTTTAGGTGATGTTGCTCCAACTATTTTAAAATTAATGGGAATAGCACAACCTAAAGTAATGACCCAACATTCTTTAATTTAATTTTGTATTTTTATTGCTATTAAATTAAAAAACATGAAAAAAATAATTTTAGGTTTAACTATACTAATTGCATTTAGTTGTAACGCTCAAAAAAAGGAACCAGCACCTACAAAAGATTCTGAAGGAAATTTAATTGGTTACGCAAAAAAATCTGACTTTTTAAAAGAATCTTATAATTATTGGTTTACTCCAAATTATAAGAAATATACTTTAGATGATAAATTAATTACTAAAATAAAACCTTTACTTAAAAATGTTACTATTAAAGCATTTATGGGAACTTGGTGTAGCGATAGTAAAATGGAAACTCCGGTTCTTTATAAAATTTTAGATGCTGCAAAATTTGACTATAAAAATTTAAAATTAGTTGCAGTAGATAGAGCTAAAAAAACACCAGACAGCTTACAAAAAGGATACAATATTCATTATGTACCAACTTTTATTTTTTATAAAAAAGGAAAAGAAATTGGACGTTTTGTGGAATATTCTGTAGAAACTATGGAAAAAGATATGCTGAAAATATTGAGTGGTGAACCTTATAAACACCCGTATCAAGAGGAAGATTAGTTGCTTGTTAACATAGATAAAAAAAAGGCTGCATAAAAATTAATTTAAATTTGTTTTGTCAAACTGAGCCTGTCGAAGTTGATTTTGATTAACCATTATTTAAAATATTTCAACAGGCTCAATAAAACATAAAATTTCACTTTTTATACAGCCTCTTTTTATCTTATTATTTTAGCACATTTCTTCAAAAAATGCTCTATCAATTTTTTCTCTATGATCTGGATGCGCAATTTTAACTAATTCGTGCGCTCTTTGTTTTATAGTTTTTCCATATAAATTAGCTACACCGTATTCTGTAACAATATATTGCACATGAGCTCTAGTTGTAACAACGCCAGCTCCACGATTTAGAAATGGCACTATTCTACTAATTCCATTTTTAGTAGTTGATGGCATTGCAATTATTGCTTTACCACCTTCACTTAAAGATGCACCTCTAATAAAATCCATTTGCCCACCAACTCCTGAATATAATCTAGTCCCTATAGAATCCGCACAAACTTGGCCAGTCATATCTACCTGAATAGCAGAATTTATAGCAATCATTTTTGGATTTTTTCTGATATTATGAACATCATTTACATAATCACAAGATCGCATTTCAATAAACGGATTATCATCCACATAATCATATAATCTTTTTGAACCCATTAAAAAAGTGGTTAACGCGCGTCCTTTACCAATTCCTTTATAATTACAATTTATAACGTCTTTTAAAATTAAATCAATTACGCCATCGGAAAACATTTCGGTATGCAATCCTAAATCTTTATGGTTTCCTAATCTAGATAAAACTGCATTTGGAATATTACCAATTCCCATTTGCAAAGTACTTTTATCTTCAATTAAATTAGCAATATGGTCTCCTATTTTACTTTCAATTTCATTTGGCGCAGGTAAAATAAACTCATGAATTGGAGAATCTTCTTCCACAAAAGTATCTAGCTCTGAAATATGAATAATTCCTTCCCCTAAAACTCTTGGCATTTGTTTATTAATTAATGCAATTACGTGTTTAGCGTTTTCAATTACTGATAAAATTGCTTCAATAGAAACTCCTAAAGAACAATACCCGTGTTTGTCTGGAGTTGAAACCTGAATTAGAGCGACATCTACAGGTAAAATTCCTCGTTTAAATAACATTGGTACTTCACTTAAAAAAACTGGTGTATAAGAACCATTTCCTGCTTTTAAAGTATGCCTAACATTTGGACCAATAAATAAGGAATTTACATGAAAACTATCTTTATATTTTGGATTAGCATATGGGGTTTCTCCTTCTACGTGCAAATGACAAATTTCTACATCTCTTAGTTCCTCATGCCTTTCTGTTAATGCGTTTATTAAGGATTGCGGTGCAGATGCTGCGGCTTGAATATAAACTCTATCATTTGATTTTATTATTTTTACTGCATCTTCTGCTGTTACTGCTTTATACATCACTTGTTCAAGTTTTTTATTGATTTTACAAATTTAAGTAGGTTTTCTCTTAAAAATGCTGTTAAAAATCACTTTTAAGGCTTTTCTTTAATAATAATTAAATCTTAAAATCTTAAGAATAAATAAAAAAATCTAAATTTTAAAGTACCTTTGCCCTTTAAATAAAAGCTACCAATGATTAAAATTAAATCTTTAGAAGAAATTGAATTGATGCGAGAAAGCGCATTAATTGTATCCAAAACATTAGGAATGGTTGCCAAAGAGGTAAAACCAGGAGTTACAACTTTACATTTAGACAAGCTTGCCGAAGAATTTATAAGAGATCATGGTGCTATTCCAGGGTTTTTAGGTTTGTATGATTTTCCAAACACTTTATGCATGAGCCCTAACGCTCAGGTTGTACATGGAATACCTAATGATAAGCCCTTAGAAAATGGCGATATTATTTCTATTGATTGTGGTTCTCTAAAAAATGGTTTTTATGGCGATCATGCCTATACTTTTGAAGTTGGAGAAGTAAATGAAGAAACTAAAAAATTATTAAAAATCACAAAAGAAAGTTTATATAAAGGAATTAGGGAATTTAAAATTGGAAATCGTGTTGGAGATGTAGGTTTTGCCATTCAAAATTACTGTGAAAAACAAGGTTACGGCATTGTTCGTGAATTAGTTGGTCATGGTTTAGGCAGCGTTATGCATGAAGATCCTGAAATGCCAAATTATGGACGTAGAGGAAGAGGTAAAAAATTTATGGAAGGCATGGTAGTTGCTATTGAACCAATGGTAAATTTAGGAACTCATAGAATAAATCAATTAAATGATGGATGGACTATTTTAACCAAAGATGGTAAACCAAGTGCTCATTTTGAACATGATATTGCTTTAGTAAATGGAAAACCTGAATTGTTATCTACTTTTAAATATATTTATGAAGCATTAGGAATTGAAAGTGATGAAGAAGAAGAATTTAGAGCCAAAAAATTAGTCCTTTAAAATAATATTTATGTTCAAATCCATTTCAAGTATAAAAACTACCGAACTTTTAAAAGGTTTTAATGGTAAATTTGTGCATACTGATAATTTTACAATTGCCTTTTGGGAAATTGATAAGAACTCCATTTTACCAAAACATGCTCATATTCACGAGCAAACCACACAAGTTTTAGAAGGTAAATTAGAACTTACTATTGGCGAAAACACCAAAATTTTAGAAGCTGGTGATTTAGCAATAATTCCATCAAACGTATCCCATAGCGGAAAAGCTATAACAAACTGTAAAGTAACCGATGTTTTTTGCCCAGTTAGAGAAGATTATAAATTCAATAAATAGTTGCTGTTGAAAAAAGTATTTAAATTTTTTTTAAATAGTATTCCAAGACCTTTTTTAATAAAAGTTAGTTATTGGATAAGCCCATTTATTGCGTTTTTTCTAAAAGGAAATAAATTTACAGATCCAATTGACGGTAAAAGCTTTAGAACCTTTTTACCTTATGGCTATGGCAATCAACGAAGCAATGCCTTATCTCCTAGCACTTTATCTTTAGAAAGGCATAGATTACTTTGGTTGTATTTACAAAATGAAACCAATTTTTTTACTGCACCTAAAAAAGTATTACATATTGCACCAGAACAATGTTTTTTAAAACGTTTTAAACAGTTAAAAAATTTAGATTATATCACTGCTGATTTATATTCGCCAATTGCAGATGTAAAAGCGGACATTTGTAATTTACCTTTTCAAAATAATGAATTTGATGTTGTTTTATGTAATCATGTTTTAGAACATATTAAAGACGATAAAAAAGCAATGAGTGAATTATTTCGTGTTTTAAAACCTGGTGGATTTGGAATTTTTCAAATTCCTCAAGATTTAAATAGAGATAAAACTTACGAAGATTTCACCATTACTAATCCAAAAGAAAGAGCCAAACATTTTGGACAATATGACCATGTTAGAATTTATGGAAAAGACTATTTTGATAAACTACGTGTTGCCGGATTTAAAGTAACTGAAATAAACTACGCTTCAAAAATAAATGACAACCTAGTTGAAAAATATTGCTTACTTAAAAATGAAATTTTACCAGTCTGTTTTAAATAATTTACTCTGTAAAATTAGCCGATTTATAAGTTTTCATTTCATTATTTTCATCAGAATAAATTAAAAAAGCCTTTAATTCTGGATGATTTTTTAAAAATACTTTTGCTTTTTCAAAACCCATCGCCATAAATGCAGTTGCATAACCATCTACATCTGCACAATCCGATTTTGAAATAACGGAAACACTTAACAAATTACTTGGAGTTGCAAAACCAGTTAACGGATTAATAGTATGTACATATTTTTGTCCATTTTTTGCAAGTCTAAATTTTCTATAATTACCCGAAGTAGCAATAGATTCGTTTAGTAATTTAATTTTAGTATTTATAGACCTTGTTCCGTCAGAATTTGGATTTTCTATGGCTATTCTCCAAGGTATTCCTAATTGATTAATTCCTCTTGCTCTAATTTCTCCCCCAATTTCAACCATATAATTTGAAATACTGTTTTTTTCAAACATTCTACCAACCAAATCTACCAAATAACCTTTTGCAATAGCATTAAAATCAAAATACGTTTGGGGATATTTTTTTATAATTTTGCTGCCTTTTAAAGATACTTTATTAAATCCAACATAGGTTAAAAGCTCTTTAACTTTTGTTGAATCCATATTTTTAATTCGTTTTCCAGGTCCAAAACCCCAAGCATTTACTAAAATTCCGACCGTTGGATCAAATTCACCTTTAGTTTCTTTATAAATTTTTGCAGATTTCAAAAAAACTTCTTTAAAATAATCATCAATTACAACACTTGTATCTCCCTTATTTATTTTTGAAATATCAGAAGTTGGTATATAAGTAGAAATAGATTGATTTACCTTTTTAATAATACTTTCAATTTTTATATCTAAATTTTTATTATCAGGATTTAAATATCGAATGGTAAACGTGGTTCCAATAGCATCCCCTCTTAAAATTACTAAATTCTCCTTTTTTTGATTACAAGAAAATAATGCTACAACAACTAAAAACAGTACTATTTTTTTCATTTTTTATTACTTTAATTTTTTTCAAAATTATTACTATTCAAAGATAACCTTTAAATTTTTCTTAAATTGATGATTATTTATAATTAAAGTACAAATCGTACGTTTCTTTTTTATAAATTTGTTTTTATTAAAATCATTCTAAATTATGAAAAAATTATTTTTAGTAGGACTTACTATTTCTATAGCGTTAAGTTCTTGTGTATCACAAAAAAAGTACAGCGAACTTGAAGACAATTTCAACGGTAAAAGTAAAGAATTAGTAGATACTAAGGCTGACTTAATGAAATGTAGAATTGAAGCTGAAGGTAGAGTTAAAACTTTAAGCCAACAAGTAGAAGATTTGAAAAAAGACAAAGAAAAAACATTAGAATATGTAGATAATTTAACTGTTTTATCAAAATCTGCTTCTGACAATATTAAAGAAACTCTTTCTCAAATGGGTAAAAAAGATGAATATATTAAATATATTCAAAAAGCTATTACACGAAAAGATTCTATAAACTTAGCTTTAGGATTTAAATTAAAAAGTGTGTTAAAAGAAGGTTTTAATGATCAAGACATTCAAGTAAGTGTTGAAAAAACAGTGGTTTATATTTCTATAGCAGATAAATTATTATTTAAAAGTGGTAGCGCAACCATTTCAACTGCAGCTAAAAATGTATTAGGTAAAGTTGCTGAAGTTGTTGGTGCTCAACCAAATGTGGAAGTAATGGTAGAAGGCTATACCGATAACAAACCAATTAGTACTGCAGGAATTAAAGATAACTGGGATTTAAGTGTAATGAGATCTACTGCTGTAGTTAGAGTTTTACAAGATGATTATAACATTGAGCCTAGCCGTTTAATTGCCGCTGGTAGAAGTGAATATAAACCTTTAGAAAGTAATGATACTGTTGAAGGTAGAGCAAGAAACAGAAGAACAAGAATTGTTTTAATGCCTAAATTAGATCAGTTCTTTAAAATATTAGAAGATAAAGTTGAATAATTAACTTTTAACTATATTAAAAAAAGCCACATTTAAATGTGGCTTTTTTAGTTTAAGTCAATTGCTAAATCTTGCAAGCCTTCATATTTTAACAAATAATCCTCATCAAAATTTGGGTATTTCGTTTCATCATCAACCCGTCCAATACCTAAACCTGCAAAAAGTACTTTAGCATGATTCTTTTTAGCGTGGTTTTTAAAAGTTTCCATCCAAATAACATCGTATTCCACTGGGTAATTTATAACTGTATCAAACCTAACTAAAACAAAATAACGTTGATTTTTAGCATCAATACAAACAAATTGTGGATGTTTTTTTAATTGGCTATTAACCGCTAAAAATTCAAAACCACGTTTTTCTAGATCCTTTCCTACAATATTCATTGCTAAATTATGTAGTTCTTGTTGTGTTAATTTTCGTTGCATATTAAAGTATTCATCAAAAAAAATCCGATACAAAGGTACCGGATTTTTCATTTATATTAATTTATTTTGAATTATCCTCCAAAATCATCAAATCTGATATTTTCATCTGGCATTCCAAAATCTTGTCCCATTTTTTCAACCGCTTTGTTCATTAACGGTGGACCACAAAAATATAATTCAATATCTTCCGGAGTTTCATGTTTAGATAAAAATTCATCAATTACAGCCTGGTGTACAAATCCTGTAAAACCATCTCCTTCTGTATCATTTATATCTTTTTTATTAACCCAATTATCTTCAGGTAAAGGTTCAGATAATACTAAATAGAATTTAAAATTTGGAAATTCTTTTTCTAAATGTTTAAAGTGATCTAAATAAAATAATTCTCGTTTAGATCTACCTCCATACCAGTAACTAACTTTTCTGTTTGTTTTTAAGGTTTTGAATAAATGATATAAATGAGAACGCATTGGAGCCATACCTGCACCACCACCAACATATAACATTTCAGCATCTGAATCGTTTATAAAAAACTCACCATAAGGCCCAGAAATAGTAACTTTATCTCCTGCTTTTCTTGAGAAAATATAAGAGGAAGCAACACCTGGATTAACTTTCATCCAACCATTGGTAGCTCTATCAAAAGGTGGTGTAGCAATACGTACATTTAGCATAACTCTTCTTCCTTCAGCAGGATAAGAAGCCATCGAATATGCACGTTCAACAGATTCTGTATTAACCATTTTTAATGGCCATAAATTGAATTTATCCCATTCTAATTGGAATTTATCTGGAGTTTCATGTTCTTCTGGATGAGCAGTAATATCCATATCTTTAAATTCTACTTCACAAGGAGGTATTTCTATTTGAATATATCCACCTGCTTTGTAGTCCATATCTTCCGGAATTTCTACTACAAATTCTTTAATAAAAGAAGCTAAGTTGTAATTACTAACTACCGTTGCTTCCCATTTTTTTATTCCAAATACTTCTTCAGGAATTTTAATATCCATATCCTGACGAACCTTAACTTGACAACCTAAACGATAACCATCTTGTAATTGTTTTCTAGTAAAATTAGGTGTTTCTGTTGGTAGAGCTTCACCTCCACCAGAATTCACTACACATTTACATTGTAAACAAGTACCTCCACCACCACAAGCTGATGGTAAAAATATTTTTTGATTACTTAAAGTAGTTAATAAAGATCCTCCAGAAGGAACATCAATTTCTTTTTCACCGTTTATTTTAATTTTTACTGGCCCAGACGGTGCTAATTTTTGTTTAACAACTAATAGCAAAGCCACTAATAAAAGAGTTAAAATTAAAAAAGCTACTACTGTTACAATAACTGTACCTAGGGTATTTACTGCTAATATCATTGTTATTTTTTAATTTCTGTTGTGTTATTAGCTAAATTATTAGCTTTTATATTTTTTACCACTTTTACAGTTTCTACTTTTTTAGCTTTTTTTTCTGTACCACCTGTCAACATTCCACCAAAACTCATAAAGCCAATAGCCATTAATCCTGTAATAATAAACGTAATTCCTAATCCTCTTAATGCTGGAGGAATATTTGAGTATCTAATTTTTTCACGAATTGCTGCAATAGCTAAAATTGCTAAAAACCAACCAATACCAGAGCTAACTCCATAGTTAAATGCTAAGCCTAAATTTGGAATTTCACGAGATTGCATAAATAAGGAACCTCCTAAAATAGCACAGTTTACTGCTATAAGCGGTAAAAATATACCTAAGGAATTATATAACGACGGAGAAAATTTCTCTACAATTATTTCTACCAATTGAACCATAGTTGCAATTGTAGCAATAAACATAATAAAAGATAAGAAACTTAAATCGTATTCCGCATATTCTGGACCCAACCAAGCTAATGCGCCTTCTTGTAAAATATAATGATCTAATAGCCAGTTTAAAGGAACTGTAATTGCCATTACAAAAATAACTGCTGCCCCTAAACCTACCGCAGTAGAGACTTTTTTAGATACAGCAAGGTATGAGCACATTCCTAAGAATGTAGCAAACACCATGTTATCTATAAATATTGATTTAAAAAATAATTCTAAATGTTCCATAGTGTTTAATTTTCTTCAATTAATGATGAGTTTCTTGAACGTTGCACCCAAATAATAATACCTAAGGTTATTAAAGCCATTGGCGCTAACAGCATAAAGCCGTTATTTTCGTATCCAAAAGCATATAGTCCAGTTTTTTTAACAGAATCTCCTAATACCTTAATTCCGAATAAAGAGCCTGAACCTAATAATTCTCTAAAAAATGCAACAATAACTAGTATAATTCCGTACCCACCTGCATTTCCAATTCCATCTAAAAATGATTTCCAAGGAGTATTTGCAAGTGCAAAAGCCTCAAAACGTCCCATAATGATACAGTTGGTAATAATTAAACCAACAAATACAGATAATTGTTTTGATAATTCATAAGAATACGCTTTTAAAACTTGGTCCACAATAATTACCAATGCTGCTGCAATAACTAATTGAGCAATAATTCTAATTTTTGGAGGTATTATATTTCTCATTAAAGAGATTACCACATTACCTGCTGCTAAAACAAACATTACAGATATTGCCATTACAATAGCAGCTTTAAGTTGTGCTGTAATTGCTAAAGCAGAACAAATACCTAAAACTTGCACCGTAATTGGGTTATTATCAAATAATGGGTCTTTTACTAATTTTAAATCTTTTTTTGTTAATAATCCCATAATTTATTGATTTAAAGTTTCTAAATAAGGTTCATACATTTTTAAATCTATTTTTAACATCGCTGACACACCATTTCCGGTAAGCGTAGCACCTGCCATTGCATCCACTTCACAATCCGCTTTATCTAAACTTTTAGGATCAGCATTACCTTTTAACACGGTAATTCCTTCAAATTTGCCATCTTTAAAAATATGTTCTCCTGTAAATGCATCCATAAAATATCGTTCTTTAATATTTCCACCTAAACCAGGAGTTTCCCCTTTATGATCGAAATAAACTCCTTCTACAACTAAATCTTTATCTAAGGCTATATATCCCCATATTGCATCCCATAAACCTTTTCCTCTAACAGGAACTATGTAGTAGGTTTTATTATCTTTTTCACCAACAAATAGTGGCAATCTTCTAGCGTAAGATGGTTTTTTTGCTTTTTCGGCTTCTTTTTTAATATCAATTAAATAAGCTTTGTTATTTTCAGTAGCTTTTAAACCTCTAACAACATATTGTTTAACAATATATTTTGAGAATGCATTATCTACATCTTTTTTTGAAATAAAATTAACCGAACCTTCTTCATTTTCATTAACTCCCATTGCGTATAAAATGTTTTGTTGTTTTTCTATACGTTTATTTTCAGCAATTTTGCCTTTTAAAGATTGAGCAACAAAAGCTAATAAAGAGCCAACGATAAGTACCATTGCTGTTGCAAACAGTATGGTATATGTATTACTTTCTGTATTCCTTGACATTGTAAACTGTTTTTGGTTTTAATCGTTTAAGTCTTTGTTTAATATTGGCTGCTACAACATAATGATCAATAGTTGGAGCAAATACATTCATTAATAAAATTGCCAACATTACACCTTCTGGATAAGCTGGGTTAAATACTCGAATCATAATTGATAAAAATCCAATTAAAAATCCGTAAATCCATTTCCCTTTGTTTGTTTGTGATGCTGTAACAGGATCGGTTGCCATAAACACAACCCCAAAAGCAAATCCACCAATAAGTAAGTGTTCCCAAAAAGGTGTATTCATTAAAGTATAAAATTTACTTCCTTCAGTAATCCAACCTGCATTTGCTACGCCATTAAAAATAAGTCCCATAGCTAATGCTCCTAACACTGCAGAAATCATAATTCTCCAACTTCCTATTTTAGTATATATTAAGTAAATTGCTCCTAATAAAATTAATAGTGTTGAAGTTTCTCCAACAGAACCAGGAATAAATCCATAAAACATATCCGTAACTGAATATGCTAAATCTTTTCCTCCGGCTAAGCTTCCTAAAATAGTTTCTCCTGTAAAGGCATCTAGATTGGCACCTGCCATAATTTCTTTAGATCTTTCCACTGCGCCTGTAACCCAAACTTTGTCTCCACTCATCCAAGTTGGATAAGCAAAGAATAAAAAGGCTCTAATAGTTAGAGCAGGGTTTAAAATATTCATTCCTGTACCTCCAAAAACTTCTTTTCCGATAACTACTCCAAAAATTATGGCTATTGCAAGCATCCATAATGGTGTATCTACTGGAACAATTAATGGAATTAACATACCTGTTACAAAATAACCCTCTTCAACTTCATGATTATTTATGGTAGAAAAAATAACTTCTATTCCTAATCCTATAATATAGGAAACTAATAACAGAGGAATTAATTTTGTAGCACCTAACAAAAAGTTATCAAAATTCCAAAACTCACCACTAAAAAAGCCCATATTTGCTTGATAGCCATGAATGGCAATGTGCTGTTGATAACCAACATTAAACATTGCAAAAATTAATATTGGAATAAGAGGCAAAACTACCATAGTCATGGTACGTTTTAAATCGTCAGCTCCTTTAATATGCCCACCAGAATTTGTTGTTTCATTTGGTGTGTATAAAAAAGTATGAACAGATGAAAAAGCAGGCAACCACTTTTTACCTTTGCCTCGTTTTTTTATATCATTTAATTTTTCTTTTAATCCCATAATTTTATCCTATTTCTTTAATCATTATGTCTAAGCCTTTTCTAATAATTTCTTGATGAGGCTGTTTTGATACACAAATAAATTCAGTTAAAGCAAAATCTTCTGGTGCAACTTCATACATTCCTAAATTTTCCATTTCTTCTAAATCATTATACATACAAGATTTTAAAATTTGCATAGGATAAATATCTAGTGGAAAAACCTCTTCGTAATTACCTGTAAGCACAAATGCTCTATGCTCTCCATTAGTATTTGTGTTTAAATTATATTTTTTGTTTGGAAATAACCATGAAAAAGTTAAAGCCCTAGTAGGTGATACTTTATTAAAAACTGGTTTTGCCCAGCCAAAAAATTCATAATCGTTTCCTTCAGGGATTACTGTAATCTCATTATTATAGTATCTTAAAGCTCCTTTTTTATCCACCTTAACTCCTGTAAGTACATTACCACTTATTATCCTGCTTTCAACTTCATTTAACTTTCCTTCTACTAAGCTAGAAATATCTGCTCCTATTTTAGTGGTATAATATTTTGGCTCTTTAACGGAAGAACCTACCAAAGCGATAATTCGTTCCGAATTAAACTTACCTGTTAAAAGTAATTCACCAATAATTACTAAATTTTCGGGTTTAATTGTCCAAACTACTTCTCCTTTATTTATAGGATCAATTTTTGCAATTTGCGTGCTTACATTTCCTATTGGATGTGGTCCTGATATTTTATGAAGCGAAATATTATCTAATCCTAAAAATGGAGAATTTCCATTTTTATCAACACTAACATGCACTTCTCCTTTGGTAAGTTTGCTTAAAGCAGTTACAGCTGCCTGCAACTCTTTTTCTTTACCAGCCAACACGTAATTGTAATCCGCAGCTAAAGGCGCGCTTGCATAAGCTGAAATAAAAATAGCTTTTGGTTCATTTTCCGAATTTGCAATAATATCATATGGTCTTTGTATTACAAAAGGCCAACAACCTGCATTTAATAAATAATCCTTAACCTCATCTGCCTTCATGGTTTTTGGGTCTTTGCTTCCGAAATCAACAAATTCTTGCTTGTCGTCTGCTTGGATTTTAATTGCTAAAATTTTTCTTTTATCTCCACGAATAATATCTACCAATTCTCCGCTAACTGGTGATGGGAATTTAACAGTTTCATTAGCTTTGCTAAAAAAAACCGTTTCTCCTGCTTTTAATTTTGCACCAACTTTTACTTTTAACTTGGGAATAATATTGTGGAAATCTTCTGGGATTAATGTATAAACATTACTAGATTTTGATTTTTCAGTTGCCTTTTCAGCTGCTCCTGTCAACTTTATATCTAGCCCTTTTTTAATTTGAATGTCCTTTGACATATGTTAGATTTTATTAATAGTCGTTAAAACTGTGCAAAAATAGGAATTTAAACCTTAGTTTTAACAGATTTTAACAAATTATTGTGTAATAATAATTACTAAAAACAATGTCAGTATAAGCTCTATTTATAATATTACCTTTTATATTTGGAACGGATTTTGTAACATCGTTAAATTATGCCAAAAATTTTGAAACTTATTTGCTTTTTTACTACATTTTTAATCGCTTTTTTTGGGTATTCCCAAAATCAGACACTTGAGCCTGATTATATAAAAACTATTATTTTAAAGCCAAATAGCACTAACAATTTTGCTCCAATTCTAAAATTAGGAAATAAATTGATACTTAGTTTTGATGATTTAAATGCCAATGAGACAGATTATTATTATAAAATTGAACATTGTACTTTTAATTGGAATATTTCTAATTTAAATTCTTCAGAATATATAGATGGTTATGATAAAGACAGAATTAGAGATTATGAAAATTCCTTTAACACTCTAAAGCCTTACACACATTATCAAGTTAGTTTTCCTAATGAAAATACTCGGATTAAAATATCTGGAAATTATTTATTATCCGTATTAAATGAAGATGATGACATTATTTTTACACGAAAATTTGTAATGTATCAACCTAAAGTAACCGTTGGAGTTTCTATACATAAAAGCAGAAATGTTGCCACTATTGAAACCAAACAATCCGTTGAATTCATTATAAACCATCCTAATTTATTAATTAACAATCCTAATGAAGAAATAAAACCGGTTGTTTTACAAAACAATAACTGGCAATTTGCCATTAGAAATTTGAAACCTCAGTTTTATAGAGGAACGCAATTGTTATACAAATACAATGTTGAAACTAGTTTTTGGGGAGGAAATGAATTTTTATATTTTGATAGTAAATCTATAAGAAATTCAAGTTTACATATAGTTAAATCAGAATTAGGAGAAAATTTATATCACACTTATTTATACCCAAATGAATCTAGACTTAATGAGCCTTACACTTTATATCCTGACATAAATGGTAATTTTATTATTAGAACCTTAGATGGTGAAAACCCAAATACAGATGCGGATTATAGTTGGGTGTATTTTACGTTAAAAATTCCACTACTTAAAAATGAAAGTGTTTTTGTTAATGGAAGTTTTAACAATTGGAAATTAAATGATATAAACAGACTAATTTACAATGAAAAATTACAACAATATGAAGTTGCAATTTTATTAAAACAAGGTTTTTATAACTATAATTTTATTACGGTAACTAATAATAATGAAGTTTCAAATCATGAAATTTCCGGATCTCATTATCAAACAGAAAATAAGTATACTGTACTAGTATATTATAAAAAATTTGGAAGTAGATACACGCAAGTAATAGGGGTAGGATACAGTAATTCAGAGAAACTAACTAATTAAATTCGTATATTTGAAAAAATCAAAGGCTTAATCAATTATGGTACAACAAGTAACAAATGGTATTAAAATTTCTGTTACTTCTATTTTTGAAGGTACTAGTTACCGAAATTATAGATTGTATTATGCTTTTAGCTATCAGGTTACTATAGAAAACCAAAGCAATGAAACCGTCCAATTATTAAATCGTCATTGGAAAATATTTGATTCATTAAATAACATTGAAATTGTAGAAGGAGATGGTGTAATTGGCAAAAAACCAATTTTAAAACCTACCCAAAAACACACCTATAAATCTAATTGTTTTTTAAATTCTCCGATTGGCGCAATGGAAGGTTTTTACATTATGATAAATTTAAGCAACTCCAATTCTTTTAAAGTATTAATCCCCACATTTCAATTAATGGTTCCAAATATTAGTAATTAAAACGTGAAACTAAAACTAATTAATTACAAACCTAAAAAATCTAAAGGATTAGAATGTTTAAATTGTGGTCAACCACTTTTAAATAATGAGAATTTCTGTTCATATTGTGGGCAAAAAAACAACATAAAAAAACTTAACTTTTCTAACTTTTTAAGTAATTTATTTTCAGGATTTCTTTCTTATGATTCTCGTTTTTGGAAAACTTTTATTCCGTTACTTACTAAACCAGGCAAAATATCAAAACAATATATTGAAGGAAAAAAAGTACGATTTGTAAATCCTTTTCAACTTTATTTAAATGTATCCATTATTTTCTTTTTAGTATTTGGCATAACCAATGAAATAGATAATAACATAGATACTGCAGCTCTTAATTTTAACAAAAACCAAATAAACAATGTAGTTAAAAACCAAAAAACTACATTAGATTCCGTTTTAACCAATGTAAAATCTGAACTAAAAAACAAAAACCCTAACGATTCTACCGCAACAAAAATAGTAACAGATCTTGAAGATGCTTTAAAAGTAATAGATAATAATAAAAAGAGTGAACTTAATACTTCTATGTTTAAATTCAACTCTGATACTATAACCTCAAAAAATAGTTTTAATTATAAAATGAAAACGTTTTATAATTATTACAAAAAAAATCCTAATATAAAAACTGAAAATGCTTTAGATAGTTTAGGTTTTAAAAAAACCTTTTGGAACACCTTTTATTACCAACAAATTATAAATTTTAACTATAATTATCAACAAATTAAAACACAAGGTTCTAGTTATTTTATCAACAAAATAACTTCTTATATTTCCATCGCTTTATTTGTGTTTCTACCTTTATTTACTCTTTTTTTAAAGCTTATTTTTATACGGCATAATTATAGTTATATGGAACATTTAGTATTTGTTTTTCATACACAAACTGTATTCTTTTTATTATATATAATCTTTTATTTAATAAACTACTTTGCTAAAACAGATTTGTTTACGCTAATTTTTATTTTGCTTTTTAGTATCTATTTATACAAAGCAATGCGAAATTTTTATAAGCAAGGTAGATTTAAAACTTTTCTGAAATTTATAATTTTAAACGGATTTTATTTAACCTTAGCCAGTTTAGGACTTTTAATTGTAGCAGTACTGTCCTTTATGATTAAGTAAAAAGTACCTTTTTTTTAGCCGAAGCAATAACATCTTCATAAATCATTTCTACTTTTTCATTTTCTTTCTTTACTGAAGTAATGCTAACCGTTTCAATAGTTGGTCGTTTCATTAAAACAGATTGGGTTTTATTTCCAAATTCTGAATGATGAAATTTTAATATATTTTTAATGGTGAAATTTTGCTCTTTTTGCCAATTCTTAAACCATTTTTTTCGATTATTTTTACTGCTTTCAGAATACAAAGTAGAAGATGACCATATTTTTGGCTGATTTTCTAATTCCGTAAAATGTTTTTCTTTTTCATCCCAAATTAATTCTAATAAATTAAGCTTATTATTATTCCAATCCACAATTACCATAGTAAATGGCTCTACATTTTCTAAATTTAATTTAGTTATATATTCTTTTACATTAGAAGTTTTCAATATTTCCTTAGCAATAACACCTCTGCTTTTAGTATAATTTTCTTTTTTAATATGATTTACAAAGCCTCCATTTAAAACACAAACTAATCTATTTTTTGAGCTAACCCCAATCCATGTTCCGCCAGCTATTTTATCTTTTGGATACAGTATTTTAACATCGTTTTCTAAATAAATTTTCGGTAAAAAAGTCTCTCTAATTTTTTGTTCATCTCTATTTGATGTTAAAATAAAATCATTGTTTTTTAAAGGAATAAAAGTAACGGTACACATTATAATTTATCTGTTTTATTCAGGATGAATTCCGAGTAAAAATTCATTTCAATTTAGTAACTTTGCAACAAATTTAAACTAAAAAACCTTTAAAAAATAAATATTATGGCTTCAGGATTTTATCAAGTACCAAAAGCTGTTAATGAGCCTATTAAATCATACGCTCCAGGTAGCCCAGAGTTAAAAACTTTATTAGCTACCTATAACAAAATGTATAAAGAAGAAATTGACATTCCTTTTTATATTGGTAGCAAAGAATATAGAACTGGCAACACAGTAGATATTCATCCACCACATGATCATAAACACTGTGTAGGTAAATACCATACTGCAGAACGCGAACACCTTGAATTAGCTATTGAAAAAGCCGCTGAAGCAAGAGTGAAATGGGCAAAAACAAGTTGGCAAGATAGAGCAGCTATATTTTTAAAAGCTGCCGATTTATTAGCTGGTCCTTTTAGAGATAAAATGAACGCAGCAACTATGATTGCTCAATCTAAAAATGTTTTTCAAGCGGAAATTGATGCTGCTTGTGAATTGATTGATTTCTTTAGATTTAATGTTGAATTTATGACAGAAATTTATAACAATCAACCTCAATCTTCTGCTGGAATTTGGAACCGAATGGAATATAGACCTTTAGAAGGATTTATTTATGCAATTACTCCTTTTAACTTTACTTCTATTGCAGGAAACTTACCAGGTGCTCCGGCCCTAATGGGAAATGTAGTTATATGGAAACCAGCCAGATCACAAGTGTATTCTGCACAAGTAATTATGGAATTATTTAAAGCCGCTGGCTTACCTGATGGCGTTATAAATATGGTTACAGGAAATTCAGGAATGATTACCGATGTTTTATTAGGAAGTGAAGATTTTGCTGGCGTACACTTTACAGGTTCTACTCCTGTATTTAAAAGTTTCTGGAAAACTATTGGAAACAATATGGATACGTACAAAGCTTATCCTAGAATTGTTGGCGAAACAGGTGGAAAAGATTTTATTTGGGCGCATCCAACTGCTAATGCTCAAGAAGTAGCAACTGCTATTTCAAGAGGTGCTTTTGAATTTCAAGGTCAAAAATGTTCTGCTGCATCAAGGGCATACATTCCTAATAGTATTTGGAAAGATGTTAAAGAAGGTATAATTAAAGATGTAAATTCTTTTAAAATGGGTTCTCCAGCTGATACAAGTAATTTTATCAATGCTGTTATTGATGATAGAGCATTTAAAAAACTTTCTAGCTATATTGATCAAGCTAAAAAAGATAACGATGCAGAGATTATTGTTGGTGGTAGTTATGATGATTCCAAAGGATATTTTATAGAACCTACTATAATTGTTACTACCAATCCTCAATATAAAACTATGTACACTGAGCTATTCGGTCCAATTATTACCATTTATGTTTATGAAGATAATAAATGGGAAGAATCACTAGATATTTTGGATAAAACTTCAGAATACGCATTAACAGGTGCTATTTTTAGTGGAGATAGATATGTTATTGATATTGCCACTAACAAATTAGAAAATGCTGCTGGTAATTTCTACATAAACGACAAACCTACTGGTGCTGTTGTTGGTCAACAACCATTTGGCGGCGCCCGTGGTTCAGGAACCAATGACAAAGCAGGTTCTGTTTGGAACTTATTACGTTGGGTAAGTAACCGTACTATAAAAGAAACTTTTGTACCTCCAACAGATTACAGATATCCGTTTTTAGGGTAACAAACTTTAGATAATAAAAAAGCTCGCTAGTTGCGAGCTTTTTTATTATCTAAAGTTTAAATTTTTAATTAACCTTTTTCCAATTTATCTGCATTTGGTAACAACCCAACTAATTCTTGAGGGTTATGAATTAAAACTGGTATATGTTGTGGGCAGATATAAAATTCGCTTTTTTGATAATAAAATTTAGTCACAGGAGTTTCGTTTGAATTTTTCTTGCAAACTAAACATTCTTTAATTTCACTCATATTGTTATATTTTAAAAGACAAAAATATCTTTTTGTTTTTTATCTGCAAATGATCTTCGTCATAAATTAAAAATTCACTTTATAAAACAAGAAGCTCGCCGAGAGGCGAGCTTCATTTACTAATGTTAAAATATTTATTATTTTTTCTGTATTTACGTATATGTAACAAACCCTATTCTTAAAATGAGGGTATATAAAAATAGGTTTAGTGTTTGAAACTGTTTGCTATTTACATTATTTATAATAAAATTTCGGGGCTAAATTAATACCTTTTTTATAACTAAAACATAACAAATGTCACATTAGTTACTCTTTAAAGGTATATGTACTACTTTTTTAGTTTCAAAAAAGCCTTCCACAAAGTAATCAGAAAGGTTATAAATAGTAGCTTTAGAAAACTTTTGAAGTTCTTCTTCTAAATTGCCTCCTTTTAAATATAAAATGCCGTTTTTTAAAGCATGATTTTGTTTTTTCTCCACTTTGTTATAGGTCCACTTTACAAAATCATCCATATTAGTTACTGCCCTACTTACAATAAAATCGAACTTTCCTTTAACGTTTTCTGCTCTTAAATGAGCTGCTTTAACATTAGTTAATTTTAATGCGTTAACTACTTCGTTTACCACTTTAATTTTCTTTCCGATAGAATCAACTAAATAAAAATCAACTTCAGGATACAAAATTGCTAGTGGAATTCCTGGAAAACCTCCTCCAGTTCCAATATCTAAAACTTTTGCTTTAGCATTAAAGGCTTGCACCTTTGCAATTCCTAAAGAATGAAGCACATGTTTTACATATAATTCATCAATATCTTTTCTTGAAATTACATTAATTTGAGCATTCCATTCTATATAAAGCGCTCTTAATTTTTCAAACCTCGTAATTTGACTTGCAGTTAAGTTGGGAAAATATTTTTTTATTGTATCCATATTATAAATTCACTTATCGCAAAAATACAACTATCCTATTTATTTTACACATCATAAAAAAGTGTTATTTTTTTTTTAAAACTATTATAACTCATAAAAATGAATTATTTTCGTTGCCTTACAAACTAAATGACTTTTTGAATCAAAATAATTATGACTATTAAACCCATAAACTTTTCTAGAATTGATAAAGCTAAGTTTTTTAGAATTTTAAACAAACGTGTTAATAGCTATTTTAAAGAAAATCGTATTAAACGTACAGGAAATTGGAGTTTATACACCAAAGCTATAATAATGTTTAGCATATTTTTGGTGCCATTGGTTTTAATTTTAACCGTAGAAATGCCTCAATGGGTATTACTTTTATTAACTGTTGTAATTGGCATTGGCATGGCTGGTGTTGGTATGAATGTTATGCACGACAGTAACCACGAATCATTTTCCAGTAAAAAATGGGTAAACAAAATTATGGGTAGTAGTATCTATATTTTAGCTGGAAATGTATATAACTGGAAAGTACAACACAATGTATTACACCATACCTTTACAAATATCCCCGGACATGATGAAGATATTGATGCTGGCAGAATAATTCGCTTTTCAAAACATGCCAAATGGTTATGGATTCATAAATTTCAAAAATATTATTCTTTTTTATTATACGGTTTATTAACTATTAATTGGGCTATTACCACCGATTTTAAACAAATGCATTCCTATTTAAAACGAAAACTTTCTTATGGTAAATTTCCGAATCCAACTAAAGAATGGACTATTTTAATTATATCTAAAATAATTTATTATTTATTATGGATTGTTCTTCCTTTAGCTGTTTTAGATATTGCATGGTGGAAAATTTTAATAGGTTTTTTTGTTATGCATTACACAGCAGGTATTATTTTAAGTGTAGTTTTTCAATTAGCACACATAGTTCCAAATACAGAAATGCCAAAACCAGATAAAGAAGGAAATTTAAAACATACTTGGGCAATTCATCAATTATATACTACATCTAATTTTGCCCCAAAAAATAAATTTATTTCATGGTACACAGGAGGATTAAATCACCAGGTAGAACACCATATTTTCCCTCATATATCCCATGTACATTATCAAAAAATTGCTAAAATTGTAAAAGAAACTGCATTAGAGTTTAATCTACCTTATAATGAGTATAAAACTACGAGAAAAGCAATTATTGAACATTTTAAACAACTAAAATCTTTAGGATTAAAACCTGCATACTCATAATTTTTTTGAAATGAAAAATCAATTATCCAACAGAATAAATAATCTACCAACATCAGCAACTCTTGCAATGGCAGCCAAAGCTAGGGAGTTAAAAAACCAAGGAAAAGACATCATCAGCTTAAGTTTAGGAGAACCTGATTTTAACACTCCTGATTTTATTAAAGATGCAGCGATTGAGGCTATAAATCAAAATTATAATTCTTATACTCCTGTAGATGGGTATATGGAATTAAAAGAAGCTATTTGTACAAAATTTAAGCGTGATAATAATTTAGATTATAATCCTTCTCAAATTGTTGTTTCCAACGGGGCAAAACAATCTCTTGCAAATGCAGCTTTAGTTTTGTTAAATCCAGGAGACGAAGTTTTATTACCCGCTCCATATTGGGTAAGTTATTCCGCTATTTCCACCTTAGCGGAAGCAACATACAAAGTTATTCCTTCTACCATTGAAACTAATTTTAAAATTACACCAGAGCAATTAGAAAAAGCTATTAGTCCAAAAACGAAATTAATTTTCTTTAATTCGCCTAACAACCCTTGTGGAACGGTATATTCTGAATCTGAATACCGAGCGTTAGCTAAAGTATTGGAAAAACACCCATCTATTTATATAATTTCAGATGAAATTTATGAGCACGTAAATTTTGGAGAACCTATTTTTAGTTTTGCTTCTATTAAAAATATGTATGATAGAACCATAACTATTAATGGTGTTGCTAAAGCTTTTGCTATGACAGGATGGAGAATTGGTTATATGGGAGCTCCTGAATGGATTGCTAAGGCTTGTACTAAAATACAAGGGCAAATTACTTCTGGAGCTAATTGTATTGCTCAAAGAGCTACCATTACAGCTCTTAAAGCACCCGTTTCTAAAATTCAATATATGGTAGATGAATTTAAGGAAAGAAGAGATATGTTACTTGATCTATTTAAGGAAATTAAAGGGTTTAAATTAACCATACCTGATGGTGCTTTTTATCTTTTTCCTGATGTTTCTTACTTTTTTGGAAAAGAAATAAAAGGAATTTCTATAAATTCCGCTTCTGATTTCTCTATGTTTTTATTGGAAAAAGCAAATGTAGCAACCGTTACTGGTGAAGCTTTTGGCGACTCAAATTGTATTAGAATTTCCTTTGCGGCTTCAGAAGAACAGTTGAGAGAAGCAGTTAACAGAATTAAAAAAGCACTTTATTAAGTAAAATACAGAAAACTATATACTTTATAAATCATTGACATTCATTGTATTATTTTGTATATTTATATTTCACTTAAAAAAATCAAAGTTTATGGCAGTTATGAAAGTTATTGAAGTAATGGCAAGTTCTACAAAAAATTGGGAAGAAGCCACTAAAAATGCAATTGCACATGCTTCAAAAAGTGTGAAGCATATAAAATCTGCATTTGTACAATCACAAAGTGTTGTTGTAAGTAACAATAATGTGGAAGAATTTAGGGTAAATGTTAAAATTACTTTTGAAGTAAACTAATACCGTAAAAAAACTAAAAAAGCGCTTTTTTCAAAGCGCTTTTTTAGTTTAATATATTTAAGTTATGATAAAATATTTAGTATTGTTCACCTTATTTATCAGCTTTATAAGTTGCAAAGGGCAAAATGAAAAAAAAATGAAACAAAAAGAATATAAATACACTAATAAGCTAATAACCGAAACAAGCCCGTATTTACTACAACATGCGCACAATCCAGTTAATTGGATGGCTTGGAATAAGGAAACGTTAGAACTTGCAAAAAAAGAAAATAAATTAATAATTATTTCTATCGGATATTCCTCATGCCATTGGTGTCATGTAATGGAACATGAAAGTTTTGAAAATGAAGAGGTCGCCAAAATTATGAATGATAACTTTATTAGCATTAAAGTTGACCGAGAAGAAAGACCAGATATTGATCAGGTTTATATGAATGCGGTTCAATTAATGACTGGCAGAGGCGGATGGCCCTTAAATTGTATTGCATTACCAGATGGGCGACCTTTTTGGGGAGGAACCTATTTTCCAAAAGAAAACTGGATAAGTGCTTTAACTCAAATAGCTAAATTATATAAAGAAACCCCAGAAAAAGCAGAGGAATACGCTGAAAATTTAACAGAAGGTGTAAAAAAATCGAGTTTAGTTCAGTTTAATAATAATGCAACTACATTTTCTGTAAGCAAATTAAAAAACACAGTAAACACATGGAAAAGCCACCTAGATAATAAGCTTGGTGGTTCAAATGGTTCTCCAAAATTTCCTATGCCAAACAATCTTAATTTTTTACTTAGATATGGTTTTCAGGCTAAAGATTCGGAAATTAAAAATTATGTAAATATTACCCTCAAAAATATGGCATTTGGTGGAATTTTTGACCAAATAGATGGTGGCTTTTCACGATATTCTACCGATCAAAAATGGCACATTCCTCATTTTGAAAAAATGCTTTATGATAACGGCCAATTAGTAAGCTTATATTCAAATGCATACCAAAAAACTAAAAACAAAATTTATAAAGATATTGTTTATAAAACTCTTCAATTTATTGAAAATGAATTAACTAATGATGAAGGAGCTTTTTATTCTTCTTTAGATGCAGATAGCTTAGACAAAAGTGGCAAACTTGAAGAAGGTGCTTATTATGTTTGGACTAAAGATGAATTACAAACTATTCTAAAAAATGATTTTGAATTATTTTCTGAGTATTATAATGTTAATGGTTATGGTTTATGGGAACATCAAAATTATGTGTTAATAAGAAAAGACTTAGATACTAATTTCGCTGAAAAACATCAAATAACACTAAAACAATTAGAAGAAAAGGTTTCTAATTGGAATACTAAATTATTAACGGTAAGACAAAAAAGATCTGAACCAAGATTAGATGATAAATCTTTAACTTCTTGGAATGCCTTAATGCTAAAAGGTTATGTAGATGCATATAAAGTTTTCAATAACTCTCATTTTTTAGAGATTGCCTTAAAAAACGCTCAATTTATTGTGTCAAAACAATTAACTGCCGATGGCGGATTAAATCATAGTTATAAAAATGGCAAAAGCACTATTAATGGCTATTTAGAAGATTATGCTACGGTTATTGATGCTTTTATCGATTTATATCAGGCTACTTTAAATGAAAAATGGCTAACATCGGCAAAACAATTAACCGATTATACGTTTGATCATTTTTTCGATCAAAAAAATCATATGTTTTATTTTACTTCCGATAAAGATGCTGCATTAATTACCCGAAAATTTGAGATTGAAGATAATGTAATACCTGCTTCAAATTCTATTATGGCAAATAATTTGTTTAAGTTAAGTCATTATTATTCTAATCCCTATTATTTAAAAGTTAGCAAGCAAATGCTCGCAAACGTTTACGATAAGTTGGGCAATTATGGTGGCAGCTATTCCAATTGGTTACAGTTACTAAGCAACTATACTGGTTCGTATTATGAAATTGCTATTTCAGGAAGTGATGCTCTAACTAAATTAAAAGAAATAAATAAAAAATACATACCAAATAAATTAATTGCAGGAACGCTTTTAAAAAGTACTATTCCTTTAATGGAAGGAAGAAATGCAGATAAAGAAACATTAATATATATTTGTGTAGATGGAGCTTGTCAGTTACCTGTAAATGACACCAAAAATGCTATAAATCAAATTAAAATAAACTATTAGTATGAAATTTCTTCAAATATTTTTTGTGGCAATTGTTGCTTTTGAGCATATTTATTTTATGATTTTAGAAATGTTTTATTGGGATAAACCTAAAGGGTTAAAAACTTTTGGTTTAAAACTTGAAGAAGCTAAAATTTCAAAAACACTTGCAAAAAATCAAGGGTTATACAATGGCTTTTTAGCTGCCGGATTAATTTGGTCTATTATAGAAAAATCTAATTTTGAAAACACAGCTATTTTCTTTTTAAGTTGTGTAATTCTTGCAGGAATTTACGGAGCATTTACCACAAAAAAAATAAAATTATTTTATGTGCAATCTATCCCTGCAATTATCGGATTATTATTAATTTTGCTAAAATTTTAAAACATGAATTACCAGAAATATTTAGATTTAGCTTTAGCTTTTATTCAAAAAAACACGGCTAATGTAATTGTTGCCATTTTAATTTTAATAATTGGCTTATGGCTTTCTAAAATTATTGTAAATCTAACTAAAAAACTATTGGCAAAAAGAGGTGTTGACGTAACCCTTCAAAAATTTATTGGAGATTTATTAAGCTGGACTTTAAAAATACTTGTATTTATAACCGCTATCGCTCAAGTTGGCGTAGAAACAACCTCGTTTATTGCAATATTAGGAGCTGCCGGTTTAGCTGTTGGATTAGCACTACAAGGAGCTTTAGCTAATTTTGCTGGGGGTGCTTTAATAATGATTTTTAAACCATTTAAAGTTGGAGATTTAATTGAAGCACAAGGTGAAATTGGTGTTGTAAAAGAAATTCAAATTTTTGTTACTAAATTAAATTCTCCACAAAACAAACTGGTTATTATCCCTAATGGAATTTTATCTAACGGAAATATTATTAACTATACCGAAGAAGGAAAATTACGAGTTGATTTAACTTTTGGTGTTGGTTATGATGAAGATATTAAGAAAACCAAAGATGTTTTAATGCAAGTTATGCTAAGCAATAAAGATGTATTAAAAGATCCTGCTCCAAGCGTAAACGTATCTGAATTGGCAGATAGTTCTGTTAATTTTGCTGTTCGTCCTTGGGCAACTCCTGAAAATTATTGGAATGTGTATTTTAGTGTTATTGAAGAAACCAAATTAGCTCTTGATAAAGCTGGTATTGAAATTCCATATCCTCATCAAGTTGAAATTAAAAAATAATTACAATTTTTAAAAATGTAAGAATTAAACTACTTTTTAGGTTTTGAAATTAAAAAATCTTTTAAATAAAAAGGTTCAAAATAGGCAACATCTTCAATTTCATTCTTTTTAAATTTTGAAAAAGATAAACTTGCCATTTCATTTGCTGAAGGAAATTTATCCTCTATAAAAATGGCATTTTTATGTGTAATAATTTCTTTACATTTAGAAGCTCCATCTCCTAAAAAATAAACTTTCTTTTCTTTTAAATACTTATAAAATGAATTTTCATCGATAATTTCTGCAGCTACTTCTCTAATTTTATTATTATTTGAGAAAACAGCACTATAAACTTCCATTCTTCTTGCGTCTAACAATGGCACTTTAATTCCATCCTCTTTAGTTATAGACAAGGCTAAAGCTTTTAAAGTATCTGTAGCAATAAGCGGAATTTCTAACGCAAAACATAATCCTTTAGCTGCAGAAACCCCAATACGCAATCCGGTATAAGAACCCGGACCTTTACTTACAGCAACTGCTTTTAAATCTTTAAAATCAATACATGCTTTTTCCATTACATTTTTAATAAATTCATGTAATTTTTCCGAATGGGAATAATTTCCATCATTTAATTCCTGTAATGCAACGATTTCACCATTTTTTGCAACACTTACAGAACAATTTTTTGTTGCGGTTTCAATGTTTAATATATAAGCCAAAGTTCTAAATTTAAAAGACAAAGATAATTAATTCAAAAGCTATAAAACAAAACATCCAACTTTTTAAGTTGGATGTAAATTAAATATTTTTATAGGTTTTAGCTAGTCCAACAAAATAGATTCTCCGTTATAAAACTTTAAGACTTTAGTTTTAAATACATAGTCATATTTTGCTCTAATCCTAGCTCCTTCGGCATTTACAAATCGATTACGCACTTGATCAAAATCAAATTGTGTCATTGCACCAATATTGTAACTTTCTTGTGCATTTTTAAATGCTTCTTTTTGTGAAATTAAAGATTTCTCGGCAGATTCAAAAGTTTTTGCCGCAGCTTTTGCATCATAATATGCTTTTTGAATAGTTTGTTTTAATTGTAATTTTTCATTTTCTAATCCAATTTTAGAAATCTCATAGTTAATTTTTTGTCTGTTTACGTTTGATTTTGTTTGATTTCTGTTAAAAATTGGAATATTAACACCAAAACTCGCTCCGTACCCTAAATTATCATCCAATTGAGTGAAAAATGGAATATGGCCATTATTTTTTAAATTATAACCATAACCTGTACCAACATTAGCACCTAGAGTTATAGACGGCAGATAGGATGCTTTAGCAATTGCAACCGATAAATCTGCTGATTCAATATTAAGTTCAGCTTTCTTAATTTCAGGTCTGTTAATTAACGCCTTGTTATAAACTTCATCAGAAGTTTTATAAAATAAAGTATTTGATGGAGAATTTAATTCTATAACTTCAACGTCAAATTCGTCAGGTTCTACTTGTAATAATTGTGCTAAATCTAATAAAGCTAAATTCAATGTATTTTCATTTAAAATTAGAGCCTGTTCATCGCTAGCTGCAGTTGATTGTGCGTTTAATAAATCACCTTTTGGTTTTACTCCTGCTTCAAATTTTGCTTTTGCATTTTCAATTTGCTTTTTACTAATTTCATATTGTACTTTGGCTACATTTAAATTTTCTTTTGCAAATAATACATTTAAATAGGTGTTTACAACAAATAATGAAATGTCATCTTGAATTTTTTCTAAATCTAATTTACTTCCTTCAACACCCAATTTGGCTTGTTTATAAGTATTTAAATTTCGGTAACCATTAAAAACTGTTACTCCAGAGTTAATGCCAAATGAACCTCCATAAGTACTTGTAGAAACTCTGTTTTGAGATACAGGATCAAATCCCGATCCAAAGTTTAAAGTACCATTTGTTGATGCATTTAAATTTGGTAAAAAATTACCTTTTGAGCTATTAACATTTTCTTGACTTATTTCAACATTTAGTTTGTTTTGCTTAATGGTAATATTATTATCTAAAGCGTAATTAACACACTCTTGAAGAGTCCATAGTTTTTTTTGTGCGTGAACATTAATTAAAAATAACAATGCTAAAACACTTACAAATTTAGTTTTCATTAGCTGTTGGATAGTTTTTTGGTTAAATTTAGTTATAAGACGACTAAAATTATCATTTGTTACACAGTTCGCGTCTTATAGAAATGTTAAAGTTTCTGCTTGCGCATCCTTTTAATTAAAAAGAAAATTAAAACTCCAACTAACAAGTAAGGAAAAACCATTAAATATAGTATTCCTGAATTTAGTCCTTCGGCCTGAGATTCTCCGCCGCTTTCCACCACAGCCCTACACATTGCGCATTGAGCGTTTGAAAATTGAAAACTAAAAAAAATTACTATGTAAAAAAGTTTTTTCATTAATAAATATAATATGGCGAAATTAATAAATAAACTAAAACTCCTGAAATGGCTACATATAACCAGATAGGAAATGTAATTTTTGCTATTTTTTTATGAAGTTGAACATTATTAGTAATTGCCCTAACATATGTAATTAACACAAATGGAATTACTACTATAGATAAGAGAATATGTGATATTAAAACTATAAAATAAATAGTTTTTAAAATACCATCTCCCTCAAATTTTGTAGCATTTGAAGTCATATGATATACTATATAAAGTAACAAAAACAACATAGAAAAAATAATTGCAGTTTTCATTAACTTTTCGTGAAGCTTAATTTTGTTAGATTTTATAGCCCAAAATGCAACTATTAAAATTACCGCAGTAAATGCATTTATTGTAGCATAAATAGGCGGTAAAAAAACGGGTAGTTTCAAATCTATTTTTACACTAAATAAACCTGCAACAAGTAATGGAATTGCAACAGATAAAATAACTATCCAAGAATTATATTTTTTGGTAGATTTTTCCATTATTCATTTAATAATATAGTTACATCTTCCATTATTTTATGAATCTCTTTAGGATCTAAACCATCATAAAAAGCAACTGGATTTCCATATTTATCATATCTAGATCTAATATTTCCGTTTTTATCTACAATAGCAAAGGAACCTGAATGCTCAAACCCGCCTGCTGCCTGGCTGTCTTCACCTGCATATAAGGTAAATCCAGTATTGGCTAGTTCATAAATTTTATCTTGGCTACCTGTTAAAAAATTCCAGTTTTTTAAAGTTGCACCATGTTCTTTAGCATATTCCTTTAAAATTTTTGGTGTATCATGTTTTGGATTTATGCTAAAGGAAGCAATTCCAAAATCTGAATTACCATAAAATTTATTTTGAATGGTTACCATATTTTTATTCATTTTAGGGCAAATAGTTGGACAAGTAGTAAAAAAGAATTCTACTACATAAACCTTATTTTTATAAAATGAATTGGAAATAATTTTACCATCTTGGTTTGTAAATTTATAATCTGGAACCTTTGAAATTGTGGCTAATTTTGGCGTATTAAATTTATTTACAATTTTCGGAATTGCGTAAATTCCGAAAATTAAAACAATAAATGCAACGCCTACGTAGGAATATTTTTTCATTAGTTATTATTTTTTCTTCGATTTTCTTTTTCCTTAGATTTTTTATATTGATAATAAATAATATCAATATCATCTTTCATCTTATTCTTTAAAACCGCCACAGATTTCATATTATAACCGTATAGCTTACCATTTTTAGAATCCTCATCATCTTTTCTTCCTCTTAAGTGTAGTTTTTTATCAATAATAAAAGCATTATTAGATTGAGAATTTTCACTTAACGGACTTGGTACTTTAAAGCTATTATATATTTTTTTAATATTTTCTTCAGATGTAAAAACAAAGTGCCAATTTTTAAGATCTGTATATAAACCCAGTTGTTCTTTTACATTTTCAAAATTTTTTTCTGTTTCTAATGGCATTATAGCAACCATTTGAAAAAAAGGTTTTTGATAGTATCGTTTATAAATTACTTCGTTTAAATTAAAAATAGTCGCTTTTACTAAATTTTTATTTTTACCTGGAAAACAAACAACAGAGAGCTTGTTAGTAAAGGATGTGCCATTTGCATATTGCATTACATTTTCCACTTCATTTGTTAAAATTGGCAGATTTTGATATTTATAAATTCCTTTAGAAAGAAATATATAAAACACTAATGGTAAAATAAATAAAATAAAAAGTACCCAGAATTTTTTCATATGTAATGCAAAAAAACAAAAAAAGGTGGTTAATAACCACCTTTTTTTATAAATATTTTCTATTTAGTAATTCCATTTTGTTAATGGACCCAAAACATCATATATATATCCTCCTTCTATTAATAGCAATGTAGCTAAATATGCTATCAAAAAAACAGCAGTCCAAACAACCGCTCTTCTTAAATTCTTTTTTTCATCTGCCATGTGCATAAAGAACCAAGTTATATAATAAGCTTTAACTAAGGTTAAGACAATAAAAATGATATTTAACAAATTAGTACCTATAAAGCTAGTTAAATAGAGAAAATCAGGTTTATCAATGCCTAAAAAAACTTCAACAGCTGTAATTATTGAAAGTATTATAAACACTTTCCAAATTAATTTAGTGTGCGATATATGTTCTTGTGAATTTGTCATTATTTAGTTTTTAAATTAAGTAGAAGAATGTAAATACAAAAACCCAAACTAAATCTACAAAGTGCCAGTATAGCCCAACTTTTTCAACCATTTCGTAATGACCTCTTCGTTGATATGTTCCAATAATTACATTAAAGAAAATTATAATATTTATTAATACTCCAGAAAAAACGTGGAAACCATGAAATCCTGTAATAAAGAAGAAGAAGTCTGCAAAAGCAGTTTTACCATATTCATTAACCTTTAAATTAGCCCCTTTTACAACAGCCTTTGCATTATTTAAAAAGCCCATTGCCTTTTCTCTAGGAATAATGATTTTTTGTTTAGTTTCTAAATTTAACTGTTCCGTTCTAATAGTAATATCTGGATTTGATTTAAAGCCATTTATTACTTCATTAACAGAAAATGGAGGTAATTTACTTTCACTTACAAACCAAAGTCCGTTAGATTTAGTATGTTGTATTCTTTCTTTATGAGAACGAACTGCAAAATCTTCCAAAGCAATTTGATGGCCAGTTTTATCAACAAATTGAATAATTTTACCATCATTTAATTGAAGCGCACCATATTCCCCTTTAATAAAAGTCTTCCATTCCCATGCTTGAGAACTTAAAAATATTAACCCGCCTATTATGGTTAAAAACATATAAGTGGTTACTTTTTTTTGTTTCATTTGATGGCCAGCATCTACAGCTAACACCATAGTAACTGACGAGAAAATTAAAATAAAGGTCATAAATGCAACATAATACATTGGTGCGGAAACACCGTGTAAAAATGGCACATGAGTAAATACTTCGTCTGCAATTGGCCAAGATTCAATAAATTTAAAACGAGTTAAGCCATAAGCTCCTAGAAATCCTGAAAAAGTTAAAGCATCTGATAAGATAAAAAACCACATCATCATTTTACCATAACTTGCTCCTAAAGGTTTGTTTTCGCCACCATCCCAAGTAGAATGATTGGTGTCAGTAGCAGTTGTTACTTCCATATAAAAGTTAGTTTTTGATTTTTTTTAGTTATAGTTGTGCCAAAAATACATTTTTTTTTTATCTAACAAAATAGAAAAAGAAAAATAAGTAAATCCAAACAACATCTACAAAGTGCCAAAAAATTGCACCTAGCTCTAATCCTAAATAATTAGAAGCAGAATATTTTTTAAAAATATGATTAAATAATACTACAATTAAAACAATTATTCCGGCAAAAATATGCAATAAATGAGCAATAGTAATACCATAAACAAAAGATGATTTAACCGTACTTTGGTCTCCTGCAAAATACAATCCTTCTTTATAAAGTTGAGAAAACCCATCAAATTGAAAATAAACAAATCCTAAACCTAACAATAATGTTAACACCAAAAATATGGTAGTGACTTGAGAATTCCCTTTTTTAATAAAATTTTTAGCCATAAAAAAAGTAAGGCTACTAAAAACAATTAAAACCGTGCTAATATTAAAAGCGCTAGGTAAAATAAAAGAAACCCAATCTGTTCTTGATCGGCTGACTACATAGGCACTTGTTAATCCAGCAAACATCATTGTCATACTAATCATAGCTACCCAAAGCATAGGTTTTGCCGATTTTTGATGAGCTTGTTTAATTTCTTGTTGTAAAGATTTTTTCATTTAGTTAGTGTAAAAATTTATCTACTACGTAAATAATTTGTATTAAAGTTATATATAAAACGCTAGACAACATCAATTGTCTTGCATGTTTATCCGTTTGAAATTTGTATAATTTTATAGCATAAAACAACATTTTACCTCCTAAAGCTACTAAAATTATTGCTGTTACAGGAAAAATGTAAAAATCTCCAGTTCGTTTAAATACTGGAATTATAGAAACCAAGGTTAAACAAACAATATAAATTATAATTTGAATAACTGCTTTTCTATTTTTTTTACCCATTGGCATTAAATTAAAACCTGCTTTTTTATATTCATCAAATTGCAACCATGCAATAGCCCAAAAGTGTGGAAACTGCCAAAAAAACTGTATTAAAAATAAGGTTCCTGCTTCTATGGAAAAATGATTTGTAGCTGCTACCCAACCTAACATAAATGGAATTGCCCCTGGTATAGCTCCAACAAAAACAGATAATGGCGTTACCGATTTTAATGGGGTATAAACACTAGTATATAAAAATATAGAAACAGCACCAAACAAAGCGCTTTTAGGATTTATGCTGTACAATATAGCTAATCCTAACAAGGTAAAAGAAACTGCAATAACCATAGCCATAGAAACATGCATTCTACCTGCAGGCAGTGGTCTGTTTTTTGTCCGTTTCATTAAAGCATCTGTATCTTTTTCAATAATTTGATTAAATGCATTAGATGCACCAACCATTAAATACCCTCCAATAGCTAACATAACTAAAGTGACTATGTTAATTTTATCTACTGCTAATAAATAACCAGCTATGGATGAAAAAACAACACTTAAAGATAAGCCAACCTTAGTTAACTGTTTAAAATCATTGAAAATTGATAGGAAACTCAATTTTTTTGGTAAAATATTAGAAACTATCTGCATATTGTACATTGAAATATGTGCAAATATATTTTTTTATTTAAAATTTACAACCTTAAAACAAGATGTTTAACTAAATTTTTAAAATAAACCTCAAAAAAACCTTTGCAATTAACAGATTTATATTAAATTTGCCCTCGCATTTGAGACATTAAATGCACGTTCTTTAAAAAAAATGACTGCGAAAGTAGCTCAGGGGTAGAGCATCACCTTGCCAAGGTGGGGGTCGCGGGTTCAAATCCCGTCTTTCGCTCTACAATATAAAAATACCAATGCTGAAGTGGTGGAATTGGTAGACACGCTGGACTTAAAATCCAGTGGGCTGTAAGGCCCGTACGGGTTCAAGTCCCGTCTTCAGTACTAAAACTCTTGTTAATCGTTTGATTTTCAAGAGTTTTTTAGTTTTAGACTATATATCTCAATTTAAATGTTGCCTAAACAACCATTCCATCATTTGTTTATCTGAATAGGCTCTTAACCAAGAAAAATGGCCAACTTCAGGATATTGGGTATAACCAATGTGAGCTCCTGCTTTGGTTAAGGCGTTAAACATATCTAAAGAATAATGTGGATTTACGGCAGCATCTTCTGCTCCATGAAAAATCCAAATAGGAATATGTGCTATGGTTGAAGCCTTTGAACTATCTCCTGCGCCACAGACAGGAACTGCAGCAGCAAATAAATTTGGGAAACGCTCAATAATATCATACGTGCCATAACCACCCATAGAAAGTCCTGTAATATAAATTCTATTGGTATCAATTGCATATTTTTTGACTAATTGATGAATTAAATCAACCAATAATTCCATGGTTTTTGTAGGATTAGGTTTGATTGTTAAATCTCCAGTTTTATCATTTACGGTGTAATTAGCCCAACTTTTATTTTTAGGACATTGTGGAGCTATAATAAATGTAGGATGTAAACTTAACGCTTCATCTGTTGCAAAATTTTGAATGCCCCATTTTAACTGTGCTTTATTGTCGTTACCACGTTCACCTGAACCATGTAAAAAAACAACCAAAGGAAATTTCCGAATGGTATCATAATCTGGAAATACCATTCTATAGTTTAAACTTTCTCCTTTAGTATTCGTATATTTTTCAAAACTAAATTTCGATGTTTGAGCGTTTACTGTAAAACCTACAACAAACAGCACTAATACTATTTTTTTCATTTAATACCTTTATTTGAGAATTAAAAGTACAATTTTTAAACTTTTTAATTGAAAA
>Ga0209013_10000180_pt1 | contig 52669 bp, 38 predicted proteins | sample Cruoilmetagenom2_FD_187291 | JGI IMG/M metagenome (GOLD analysis project Ga0209013, IMG submission 187291) | Oil polluted marine microbial communities from Coal Oil Point, Santa Barbara, California, USA - Sample 2 (SPAdes) (version 2) | ecosystem: Environmental > Aquatic > Marine > Oil seeps ...
TCGCGAGCGAAGTCCGAGAAGTCCGCCAAGCCTGCGAAGTCCGGGCGAATTGAGGGAGCCGCGCAGTCGCTTCGTTCTCGTGTGAGCGTGCCGGGCGCGGGAAAGAGCGCGGCAAAGGCTGCGGGAAAGCCGGAATCTCCCAAGGTTGCGGGGAAACCAAGCGAGGAGAAATCGCGAGCGAAAGCCACGAAGGCTGCGAAAGGTTATGTCGCCCCGTCTGCTGCCGCGAAGCAGACTCCAGCGCGGACACAAAAAAAACCTCGCCGCAAGTTCCCTTTGCGCCGGCGTCGTGTCGGGAAAGGGTCGGCTTCCTCGCTGAGTCTTGCTGCTGTGAGACAGTTCTCACTGGGATGGCTGCAAGAGCTGGTGCAGCAGTGGAAGGGGAGTGACGAAGAACGCCGCTTTGTGCAAAGAGTCCTGGTGCGACGATTTGTGATGGGCACGGTTTTCTTGTTGGGAGCAGGACTTTTCTTTCTGACTACATTGATGCGTCCGGTGCGTCAGCTCCTTGATCAACAGCAGCGTATTGAGCGAGTACGAGAACATAATGAGTTTTTAGAGGGAGAATTGATAGAACTTCAAGACCGTCGTGATGCGCTTTTGCAGCAGAGCACGGTTGAGCGTCTCGCCAGAGAAGATCATGGTCTGATTTTCCCTGGCGAGAAGCGGGTTTTCATCTTGGATTCCGGGGCACAAGATGCCCTGGAGGAGAAGGCTGTAGTGGAGGGGAAGCAGAGTATTGCGTCCAAGAGTGGATAAGGCGTGTGCAGCAAGTCTGAGAAGTGGGGTTGTTCTTGGCAGGAGTCTGGAAGATGCTCCTCTTGCCGGGGGGACTCGGGGTGACAAGGGATATGGCGGGAAAGATCGGCTCTGAGGAAAGAGCAGTTTTAGGACGGAGATGAGAAAAAGCAATGGAGCCCTCGAACCGAAAAGACCGCGCAAAAAAGAGGGTTGGAGAATATGCGGCCTCCTTTGTGGAGGACGGGATGGCAGTGGGGCTTGGCACCGGGTCGACCGCGTATTTTTTTATTCTTGCTTTGGCAGCGGCACAACGCGAGATTGTTTGCGTTCCCACTTCTGAGCAGACCCGTGAGCTCGCAGAAAAAACAGGCCTTCGTCTCGTGCCGGCAGGGGACGTGGAAAAATTGCATATCTGTGTGGACGGTGCAGATGAGGTTGACCGGGGCCTCAATCTTGTAAAAGGGGGAGGCGGGGCGCACGCTCGAGAGAAGATAATCGCGACAATGGCAGATCACTTTATTGTGGTTGTGGACGACTGCAAAATGGTGGAACGCCTTGGTGCTTTTGGTGTGCCTGTAGAGGTACTGGCCTTTGGCCAAGCAATCGTGGCAAGACGTCTGCGAGAGATGGGCGCGACGGATATTGCCGTATGGGAGGATTTGTCAGATAATGGAAATCCTGTGCTCAACGCGGCGTTTCCTTTGATTGATGATCCTGGGGAGCTCGCGTGTGCAATAAGTCAGCTTCCCGGTGTTGTTGAGCACGGTATTTTTCCGGCTCGTCTTGTGTCACGTGTTCTTGTGGCTGGAGAAAAAGGCATACGGGAACTCGTGCCTTCCTCGGTCTGACTGCTCTTTGTGCTGCCCTTTGTATTGTCGCAATGACAGTTTTGGGGGCTTGGCTGCCCGTGCTTGCTCCCACTGCCTGAAAAACGCCCGCAATGGATTATCTGCAGGCAGATCTCCGCCGAGCGAGGGTGCCAAGGCCCTTGCCCAAGCGCGTATTCCACGGATTTTTCAGCAAGACTTTTCTCAAGCTGAAAACAAGCGCCGTGTTTTCAGCCCTGCGTTCTCTGGGAAGGTTTTTGGGAAGGTTCCCGGAACGCCTCTGGGAAGGCGCCCCTGTGGCTCTCTCTAGAAGAGGCTGAGTCGTGTGCCCTCTGTTTCTCGAAGCTTTTCCAAGGGGATCTCTACGCAACGGATATCCTGGCTTTCGGCGAGGACCTTTGCTTGGGGTTTGATCTTGGTGGCGACATAGAGTGCGCGTAGTGGGGCCAAGAGAGGATCGAGCGAAAGACGATCTCTGTAGCGTACAAGTTGTTCGACGCCGGAGATTTCTCCGATGCGTTTTACTTCAATGACCACAGTTTCTCCTGCGGTATCCCGGCAGAGAAAGTCAACTGGCCCAATGTCGGTGGGATACTCTCGCCGGATCAGGGTGAGACCGTCTTCCATCATGTTGAGCCGATCGCGCAAGAGCGCTTGGAGTTCGGCTTCTACCCCGTCTTTTGCGAGACCGGGATCTTCGCCCATATCGATCCGGTAGTCGGACAACACTTCGTGCAGGGTGATGTCGAGCCGTTCCCCCTTTGCTTTTGTGACGGTGATTTTTTCTTCAGTTTCAATGATCTCGCAAGGGGGAGACATCCAGTTCAAGGGCTTGTAGGCTTTTGTGTCGCTATGCACTGCAATAGAACCGTCTGCTTTCAGAAGCACAAGGCGGATTGCGGGGGGAAGATGCGCTCCGAGCCTTCCTTGGTACACCACTTCGCATTTTGCGATGAGCAGTCGCATATTGATCTCTCGTTCTTTCTGTTTGTGTTTGTTGGGGTTTTTTGCACTCCAACAAGAAAAAGTTCCGGTTATATGCGCGAGTAGCGCACACGAGTCATATAGGTGAGCGATCTGCGATATGGCATGAGGCGGTATTATTCTGTGCGCGCGGGAGGCTTCTCGTTGTCACACCATATTGAGTTGGAAGGAGAAAAAAAGTGCCGCGTGGTGTGCTAGCCTAGCGCCGTTTTTCGGGAAAAAAGGGAGTTTTCTGGGTTTTGTGAATGTGTCTCGGGATTCCTTTGCTGCAGGCTGTCTCCACCGTTGTCTTCTCCGTTGTCTTCTACTGAAAGAGTAGATGGCAAGAGAAGACGCGCCCAGCCTGGTTTTTTCTCTTCTTCGTGTTCTCCGGTTGCTTTTTTCTGTTGTAGATGATCGGCTTTGCTGCCTGACGTGTTATTCGTGAGGGGAGCGTGTTGTTGACGCTGTTGCAACCAGGGAAGAAACCTCTGGCCAGGAAGAGGATTGGCCACAAGTTCTCCTTGTACACAGTCACACTTGAGCTGAAGCAGCTGGCGTAGATGTTGGGGTTGTCGGACGTTCTTGACGACCACTGCAGACCCGAGCGCATGGGATAGGTCGAAGACCGCTTCGATGAGAGGAGCGTTTCCGTCTTCAATCAGCTGAGAGATAAGCGAGATGTCGATTTTGACCGCGTCAATCGGGAATTGTTTTAACCGATGGACAGAAGAATAGCCGAGGCCAAAATTGTCGATACTCATGCGAATCCCAAAGTTTTGTGCTGCGCGCAGCGCGGCAAGAATGGTTTCAGGGTCGCTCATGAGTGCTGTCTCTGCGAGTTCGAGACAAACTGAGGGGGGATCGATTTTCGTCCTCTCGAGTGTTTTTTCGAGGTTTTTCACGAAATCTGTATGGGCGAGCTGTCGAGCAGAGACGTTAATCTGCATGGGGATCGGTTTTCCTCCTTCCCATGTGCTACTCCACTTCTGTGCCTGTTGACAGGCTTCTTCAAGTGCCCAATTGGCAATGGGAACGATTAAGCCGGTTTCTTCTGCGAGATTGAGAAAGGCCTCTGCTTTTTCGACTTTGTCTCCCGGCGGAGCCCAGAGAACGGTGGCTTCGACGGCGCAGATCTCGCCATTGTGCACTTTTACCACTGGTTGGTAGCGCACAGTGAACTCGCGCTGTTCCCATGCCCGTCGAAGCGAACGTTTTTTCTCACGCTGATGAGAGACAGAAGAACGAAGACGGGCATCAAAGATTCCGACCTGGTTTCTTCCGCGTTGTTTCGCGTCATACATTGCGAGGTCGGCTTTGCGTAAGAGCTCTTCCGGGGAATCTTCAGGATCAGTTGTCAACGCGATGCCGATACTCACTGTTGTCGTGCATTCTTCGCCTGCAGCCTCGAAAGAGGACGTGAGCGCGCGACGTAAGCGTTCTGCGGCATAGCGGGCGTCTTCGGGGCCCTCGATGCCTTCCATCAAGACTGTGAACTCATCGCCGCCGATCCGGGCGACGGTGTCGTCTGGACGCACGACTGACTGCAGGCGGTTCGCGGTATCAGTTAAGAGACGGTCACCTGCCGCGTGGCCCAGGGTGTCGTTCACCGTTTTGAAACCGTCGAGGTCGAGAAAGAGCAGTGCAACCCAACTTGGGCGCCGGCGGAGTCGTGTGAGCGCGTGGGTGAGATGCTCCAAGAAGAGGCGGCGGTTCGGGAGCCCCGTCAACATGTCGTGCAGGGCATTGTGCTCGAGTTCTTCGCGGTGCCGGTGTGGTTCGGTGACGTCACGCGCGATGCCTTCCACTGCAGTAATGACACCTGTTCTGTTTGTTTGCAGGCAGACATGATGCTCTGTCCACAGAATGTTGCCGTCTTTGCAGACGAGACGCAGGGTGAAATTCTGTGGAGAGGGAACCGCCTGGGAACCAGTGATACTTGCCATTGCTTTGCTGACATGGAGCCAGTCATCCGGGTGCAGGGTGCGGAAGACAAGCCAGGGATCTGCATAGTAGTCCTCCGGTGTGTATCCGAGCAGAGCTGTTGTTGCGGGATTGAGATAGTCCAGTTTTGGAATGGGACGCAGGCTGTAGCGGTAAATGATGTCTGGGGTGTGTTCGGCGATCGAACGCAAGGGGTCATGGATATTGCTGTTATTGCTTGTGTTTGTCCTACAGGGCAGCGGCTTCGTATTGAGGGAGATATCAGTGGAGACAAAGAGAATATGGGTTTCTGGCGTGTGTGGAGATCCGATGGGAAGACAGGACGCCGAAACACAGACTTGTTTGTTTGTCTGTTCGAGGGAGATGCACGTATGCACTTCGTGTTGTGTTGTCAAAGTGCGTTCGGCGATTTCGGCGAGAGCGGGAGAAAGATCAGAGAGGACTGTGCCAATGATGTTGTTCTTGTTGCCATTGTGATTGGCACTGTCTGTGCTGTCGGGCGTGTTGTCGTCTGGGTTGTCGGAAGTGGTAAAAAGGGCGAGGACTTGTGGGGCTTCGTCGTTCAAAGAGAGGATGCGCCCATGTTCGTCGAGGCTGCAGATCATCACGCGTGTACGTACCCTGAAGAGGGGGTTTTGGCTTTCGGTCCCTATTGCGACCGTGTGATTTGATGCCAACCTGTCCGGAGAATTGGGTTGGTGATCTCCAGGGAATGGGATCGCCATTTCACCTGCTCGTCTTGGAAATTTTTTACAATTTTTTCTCGCGAGTAGAGCGTACCCGGAAGCGGGTGCTGCGTATTGCCCGCGAGATTGAGGGCTTGATGCTTGTCTGTTTTGGCCTCCCGGCTTGCGGTGAGTCCACTGCTGCATGCTGTCAAGGTTTTCCGGAGGGATTCCGGGAATTCATTGCATGACCGAGGACCTTGGGCTTGCACGGGGGGCCGGCACGAAGAGTGCTGGTTCTACGACAAGCGGGCATCTGACAGCCTATTGCCAGATCTTGCGCGGACGCGTGTTTTTCCGACATTAGGCTTTTCGGAATGCAATTTTTGTCTTGAGGAGGCCTAAAAGAAAAGAAAAAACATGTGTTCCATCTTTTGCAAAAATCCGGTCTTCCTCTGCGTTTTTTCCTTTTGGCTGAGATTCTTCTCGAGTGTCCGGCGTTTGTGAGACCCTGCCGGAGACTCTGGGGAGATAGCGGAAAATGTCTGTTCAGGGCATGCGCCGAGGATCTTTGTCTTGGGTGCGGATTTTGTGTGCTCAAGGGTGTGTAGGAGAACTCGCGGGAGAGGGAGCACTCGTCGGGCTTGTGTGCGATAGGAGTACATCTGCTGCAGGGTTTCCTCGTTGTCGGTCAAGATTTGCAACGAGTTGTGCTGTTTTGCGGGTGTCTGGGTGATTCGGTCCGTAGGCTTCTGTCAAAAGCTCATTGGCGCGATGAAAGCAAGACGCTGCATTTTCTGTGTTTCCAGTGGCTCGTTCGGTCAAGCCGAGGTTGATGAGGGAAATCGCGACTTCGGGATGGTGTTCTCCATACACTTTCATGTTTAGTGTATAAGACAATCGAATATGGGTTTTTGCTTCCTCGAAGAGGCCGAGTCGGTGTTCGACAATGCCGAGATTGCCGATTGCAATGGCGATGTCCGGATGTTCGGCACCTCGTGTGTGCTCCAGAATGGTAAGCGCGCGTCGATGATGCGCTCGTGCTCTGTCGAGCAGACCGAGCTGGTCTTCAATGACCCCAAGGTTGCCGAGCGCAATGGCGACTTCGAGATGATGATGGCCGTAGGCTGTTTCGTTCACCTGCAAGGCTCGTTCTTGATAGGCAAGCGCACGTTCGAATTGTCCTTGGCGGTGTGCAATACGGCTGAGGTTTCCGAGCGTCACACCAATTTCAGGGTGGTTTGGCTCGTGCACCTGCTCTTCCAAGGTGAGAGTTTGGTCAAGACAGTGCAGGGCTGTGTTGCAATCTGTATAGCGTGAGAAAAGATAGACTCCAGTATTGTGGAGCAGTTCTGCCAGGTTGACGCTGCTGATGCCATGGGCAAAAGCGTGGGAGGCGAGGGTGAGGGCGTGTGGTGTGAGGAGGGAGCAAACCGCCCAGGTGGCAGGTGTCCATGACTCGTCGGGATACGCGTCGGCAATGAGGTCGATCGCGTTGGAGAGCCTGGACATGGCCTTTTTTTTCTGTCCTGCCCGCAGGGCATTTTGTGTGAGGGGATGGAGAGAAGAAGTGCCTGTGACAGGAGAGCGTTGCGTGAGTCCAAATCTTTCTACTGTGCCGGCGAGTTGATCAAAAGCAGTGGTGTCAGGGATGCCTTCCTCGCCTAAACGGTGACTGAATGTGGCGAAGACCGTGTCGGGAATATCGTCGGGAGCGAGCCAGGCCATTGTTTCGAGCAGATCCCATGCCGCAGTGGAATGCCGGGCTGCAGATTTGGCAGAGAGCCGGGTTGTGCAGTGCACGATTTTGCTGTGGCGTGGCACACCTGGTCCAGGAAAGGTAAGAGGAGGGGAGCCAGAGAGGAGTGCTTCAAGGCAAGCACTGAGGGAAGTCCCTGTACTCTCCATATAGGATCTCGCGTGCTCCAGCGCGAGCGGAAGGTCTCCGAGCAGTTCCGCCAGGGCGTGTACCGTATTCTCTGCTTCAGGGTCTTTTTTCCTGTCTTGTTGTTGGTTTTGACTGTTGCGTTGCAGGTAATCGGTTGATTGTTTCCGGGGGAAGACGGGAAGTTCGTGTGGTTCCGCGATGCCCACCCATCCAAGGGGATCACGCGAAGTGATGATGATTCTTCCTTGGTGGGATGGGGGAAGGAGATCCACAATGTCGTCTGATTGTACGACGTCGTCAAAAATTAAGAGCCAAGGCGGGGTTCGTTCTGCCAGGGTGGAACGAACCAGGGCCAGAGTGGCGAGATGGTCGTTGTTCGGAGCGATCGGAAGGCCAAGTTCTTCGCCGAGGTCGATGTAGTCAGCGAGGAGAACTGTGCGATTGTGCGCGCGGAGCCGCCATCCCCAGTGCATATCTTTTTTGACGCGTGCGGCGTAGGCGAGGGCGAGCTGTGTTTTTCCGATGCCTCCTTGTTCGTGCATGGTGGTGAGACGGGGAATAATAACGCTGATGCGTCCGGCGCTTGGGGGCAGGAGTAGCTGAGCAAGGTGGGCTTCGCGTCCTGTAAAACGTGGGCAGGGAGGGGGGATGTTCCAGATCCGGTCTTCCTGTTCGAGGAGAGAATCGGGAAGCGAAAAAGGTTCTGGTAGCGAAGGAGGGTAAGGATGAGGAGAAAGGGGGGAGGAAAAGACAGGGGGAGCATTTCTTTTCTCTCTAGAGGTGTCAGAATGGACGTTTGTCAATGTTGGGACGGATGTAAGAACGGCAGTGTTTTCTCCGGAGTCTGAGGTCGGAAAAGGCCATGCGCCGCTTCTTGCGGAAAGTGAGGGGCGAAAGGAGGAGCTCTCCGAAGGAGTCGGAGAAGAAGAGGGCGGGGGGTCGGTAGGGAGATCGGAAGAAGGGTAGTTTCTCCTGACGTGCTTTTCTTGTATGGCCGATGGAACGGCGACTGGCGAGGCGAGAGCAGCTGGAAGCAATGCGTCGGTATAAATAGGGGTAAAAGAGGAATGTTTGTCGCTTGCTTGTTTCCTGTTTTCAGGATTGCCGGCATGCTGTGTTTCAGTGTGAAGAGTATTGTTTCTTTCGCGATTTTTCAGGCGAGAGAAGAAGAATGCCAGCGTGCTGAGGGTCGTGAACGTCAGGACTATTGTGACGAGAATTCCTGGAACGGTCACGGAAACCACCTTTCTTACGACGGCGCGGTAGCCACGCTGCGAGAGTGTGGTGAGCGTGCGATGCAAATGCGGCGACGGCGTAGTTTGGTTACACGCTAGCCACTGGAAGATGGAAAAATCTTCCAGTTACCGGTTGTGTGGAAAAGGCAAGGGAGGGGACCCTTTCGGCTCTCCTTGTCGCATGAAATTGCTCTGGAAGGTGAGTTTCTTGTCTGCTTAGTTGTCTTTGGATGGGCGGTGTCGCCCTGTTCTGTGCGCACTGCTGAGCCCTTTTCCCGTGTGTTAGTCGTATGTAGTGGCTGATAAGAGCAAGGAAAAAGAACAATGAAATGGCGAATTGAGGACACTCCGGAACGGGCGGCTTTCCGCTCCGAATTTATCGAATGGCTTAGTACCGTTTTGCCTGATGGTTGGGTTGAAGCGGTGGAAAATGGGGATGATGAGGCGCTGGGAGCGATTAAAAAGGGTTGGAACTGGATGGGGTGGACGTCTGTGATTGGGGCGTCTGGGTTTGGTGCCCCTTTGTGGCCACGAGAATACGGGGGGCTTTCAGGCGAATCCTGGATGCAACAGATAACGCGCGAAGAACTACAGCGTTTCCGTTTGCCGCTTTTCAGTATCAATATTCTTGGGGTGGGGCTCGCGGGGCCAACCATTGTGGAGCATGGGACGGACGCTCAACGTGCGCGTTATTTGAAAAAGATTCTCACAGCAGAAGAAGTGTGGTGTCAGCTTTTTAGCGAGCCTGGTTCAGGGTCTGACCTGGCGTCTGTTTCGACTCGGGCCGAGCGGGATGGTGATGAGTGGGTAGTGAATGGGCAGAAGGTCTGGACATCTATTGGGCAATTTGCCCAGTTTGGCATGCTGCTCGCGCGGACAGACCCATCAAAGCCGAAGCATGAAGGTCTTTCCTACTTTATCGTGGATATGAAGAGTCCAGGGGTTGAAGTTCGTCCGTTGCGGCAAATGACGGGTTCTGCGGAATTCAACGAAGTGTTTTTTGACAATGTGCGTATACCTGATGAAAACAGAGTGGGAGAGATCGGACAGGGGTGGCGCGTGGCGCGTACCACGCTGATGAATGAACGTGTCACATTGTCTGGATTGTCAATTGATCCAGCTTCCATGATGGGTGGCGTGAAAAAAGATCCTTGGAGTGAGTGGGTCGGGAGTTTCCGCGACACTTCTGATCCTGTGATACGGCAAAAGATTGCGCAGTATTACTCGGTGCAAGAACTCAAAGAAGTCACCGCTTTTCGTGCGCTGTCTGCTCGCTTGCGAGGTGACCAACCTGGCCCGGAAGGCTCTGTCAACAAGGTGATGAACGCTGAGTTCCAACAGAGACGCACCAGTTTTGCCGTCAATGCCGCGGGGCCGAATGGTGTGGCTTGGGTGTCTGGAGATCAGGATGCCGAGCGCCGGGCGACTGCTTTTTTGCGCGCACGGGCGAACACCATCGAAGGCGGGACGTCGGAAGTGTTGCGCAATCAGATTGCGGAACGCATCCTAGGTCTTCCGCGCGATGTTGCGGTTGATAAGGATGTCGCTTGGCAAGAAGTAGTACGGAACTAAGCTGAATAGCCTACAAGCAGTTGTCAGACAACTGCTTGTAGGCTTCCCTTCGTCTTTTATCCGTTGTAATTTCGATATTGTTCCGGGCAGATTGCGGAAAATGCCGGTATGGTGCGTCGAGATTGTAAGAGGGGGCGTATGCGAGGATGGCGCTGTGCCCGTCGCGGGAAAAAGAAGCTGCTGGGAAATGGGAATTGTTCCCCAACAGAGAGAAGAGGAACAGGTGTGAGAAGGCGGCGTCATTAACCTGCAGAGCAGCTTGCTGGACATGGAATGACAGTGTCTTCGATATCTTCCGCGGCTCGTGAAAAAAGGACTGCGAATCGTGCGATGTCGTCTTCGTTCCAATGGGAGAGCATACTGGTCAGGATGTCCATACGTTTTTCCTGGATGTCAGCAATACGTTCAAATCCTAATTGTGTGGCACTAATCAGTACTCCTCGTCCGTCGTTTTGGGCAGGGTAGCGCACGGCAAGTCTTGCTCGCACGAGTTTGTCGGCTGTGCGGGTGGCGGTCGACGCATCAATACTGAGCGCATTGGCGAGGTCTCCCATGCGCCAGGTTTTTTCGCCCGTAAGACGCGTGAGCATGTCGGCTTGGAGCGCATCCAATGCTGTCGGACCCTGGCCGTACACAAGATCGCGGAAAGTTTTAGAATTAGATTGTCTGCGTATTTGTCTCCAGGCGAGACCAATTTTCTCCATGGCCTCTGTCTGTTCTGGCATGGTAATTTCCTTCCCCGATTTTCCCAGGGTGCTAATGGTGGAGGCGGCACGGATGAGTCGTTGGGATTTCCAACTGCTCCCGTGACGATATGGATATGAGCATGCTGTCTTTTCGATATGGCTTCATCATATAATCGTACCCGTCTTTCCTTTCCAGACGGTTTCTTGTGATATGTTGTTTTCCCTGCTCAAAGGCTTGCCGACTACAGACGGAAAACGGTCTTCATGTACTCCATTACCTGCAATCGCGTCTTACTTTTTGTCGATTAGCGCCGATTGGGAGTTGGAAGGTGCGGTTGTGGAGTGAACAGGTAGACCGTTACGTGTTGTATGCAGCCCTAAAGGATGCGGTCGGACGGTTTATCGAGTATGGCGTCGTCCGAGAGAACCCGTCTTTGATCGCTGCAGTCTCTCGTTATAACGTCTTTATTCTGATTTCCGGGTGTATCGGTATTTTTACCGCGATTGGCGTCACTTTTGTGGGTGCGTCCTTGTTGGGGTTTCTCGCGCTTGCTGCTGTTTTTGTGCTTGGGCTTTTGTGGCGATGGAGTGTGGTGGATACGCTCCGGCGTTTTTCTTTTGCGAGAACGCTTACTCTCGTTTTTTTCACAGGAGTACTGTCGTTTTTTGTGATTGCCACAGGCGGAGAGCGCAGCCCTTTTTTCGTAGGGTATGTTTTCGTGCTGTTTCTACTGCTCCATACCTGGCAGCAGGGTTTTTTCCCACCTCTTGAAATATTCCTTTGGCTGCTCGCGCTCGGTTTTTTGATGGTGAGTGTTCAGAGTGAAAGTGCCTTTGCTCTGGTCCCGGAAGTGCTGCAACACGATTGGGGAGAAGACAGGAAACTCCTGATTTTTCTGCAAGTTCTCGGATTGTGGGGAGTCGCGGGGTATCTCCTGCTGGCTCGGTGGATTGCCGAGTGGGATTTTGCCGAATTACAGGGGCGGGAACACCAGGTTGTGCAGCAAGCAGAACAGCTTTCCGCTCAGTCTCACGAGTTGAAAGCAGCACGTAACCAGGCGCTTGAGGCGGCGCGTCTCAAGTCTGAGTTTCTGGCGAACATGAGCCATGAGATCCGTACTCCTATGAATGGCGTGTTGGGCATGGCGGACCTTTTGGCGGCGAGTCAGACGCTGCGTCCACAAGAGCGTGACTATGTCGGGATGATCCGTTCTTCTGGGGAAAGCCTGCTCGCCATCATCAATGACATCCTTGATTTTTCGAAGATCGAGGCCGGCAAAATGACCATTGAGAAAGTGCCTTTTTCTTTGCACCATACGGTAGAAAACACTGTTTGGCTTTTTGCTGATCAAGCCCAAGAAAAGGGTCTTGAACTCGTGAGCTTCATCGATGAGGACATTCCCGATGAAGTGTATGGTGACCCAGTACGGTTGCGTCAGATCCTGACGAATCTTCTCAGTAACGCGATGAAATTTACTTCCGAAGGAGAAGTGCTCGTTGTTGTGGTAGCCGACGATGAGTGCGTGCGTATTTCTGTGGGGGATACCGGTCTTGGCATTCCTGAGGCCGCGCAGCGCCGGCTTTTTCGCGCTTTTGAACAAGCTGATGGATCCATGGCACGACGCTATGGCGGGACAGGTCTTGGCTTGGCCATTTGTAAGCAGCTTGCAGAGTTGATGGGCGGGGAAATCGGTTTGCGGAGCAGAATGGGAATTGGGTCCGAGTTTTGGATACGACTTCCTTTCCCTCTTGCTGCGTCAGGGGAAAATGTCTCCGGGCCTGGTGCTGTGCAGAGTGGGATGCGCACGAGAGAGGGTCTGCAGGCTCTTGTCATAGATGACAATGCGACGTGCCTGGAGGCGCTGCGCTCGCAACTTCGTCTCTGGGGAATAGAAACAGTGGGGGCAACGAGTGCGGCTCTTGCCCAGGCGGCGCTGCGTTCGACTCCGGCGGCGTTTGACTTTTTTTTGATCGACCGTTTACTTGGCGACGACGACGGGGTGATTATTTCGGAACGTCTTCAAGAAACGCGTGCCGCGGCACTCTCCTCGAAATCACAGGGGTCTGTAGATGCCCTGTCGCTGCTTCCCGTCCTGTTACTTTCCCCTATTCGCACAACTATGGAGGACGTGGAGCCAAAGGTGTGTGACAGGAACGGGATTGTGCTGTCGCTTCCGAAGCCTGTGCGGAAGGGGCAATTGCGAGAAGCGGTATTGTTTATTACTGATAATGTCGGGAAGAGCGCTTCGCCTGTGCCTCCTGTGCGGCAAGACCACGCGCGAGAAGCGCAAGATTCTTCGACGGAGAAGGTGCTTCAGCACGTGAAGGGCCTGAAAGTGCTTGTTGTTGAGGATAATCCCGTGAATACAAGGATCGCGATGACCTTTTTGAAAAGGATGGGGACTGCGCCGGAGCACGCGGTGAATGGCCTTGAGGCGCTTGAGGTACTCGAGGAAGAATCTTGCGCTTTCGACATGATCCTGATGGATTGCCAGATGCCGCTTATGGATGGTTTTCAGGCTTCTAGGGCGATTCGGAATAAAGGCGGAAAGTGGGAGAAGATCCCGATTGTCGCGCTTACTGCAAACGCCTTTGATGAGGATGCCCAACGGTGCGTAGAGGCCGGGATGAATGACCATCTTGCAAAACCCTATACCTTTGCGCAATTGGCGACTCTGCTGGAAGAGTGGTGTGTGCCTTCTTAACGGGTCTTCTCTGACAAATCAGTTTTCTTCCTCATGTTTCAGGAGCCGCGTCTTTTCTTGTTTGCCGGAAGATGCCCCGGAAAACCTTCTCGAAAAGAGCATTTTGGAAATGGGGATACGGGGTCATCCTCCAGTCAGGCTGTGGGTGGGCTAATCTCGTCGAGTTTTTTGTTTTTTGATTCCGGCAGAAAGGGAAGCAGAAAACAGCAGGCAAAGATGGGTGCTGCACTGACTGCGGCAATAGCCGTCCCAAAAGAGCCGAGTGGTCCTTCCAGCATTCCTGTGAGTGCGAGTCCTGTGACCGAACCGAAAATTCCTGCGACGAGAAGAGTTCCATTACTACTCCCACGTGTTTCGGTGGGGAACATTTCTGTGGTCATTGTTCCCCAGGCAGGAGCACTCAAACCAGTAAAAGTGGTTGCAATGGCGAGGGTGATCCACAAGACAGCCCCTTCGCCAAGGTAGAACAAGGCCATGCTGCCCATCGCAAGAAGCGTGCCGAAAATAGTGAGCGGCTTGCGTCCGGCGGTTTCTGCAAGACGTCCGCCGAGAAAGACAGCCATGAGCGGCAGCGGGCCTTGGGTGACTGCGCTCATTATGAGAATGGAGAAAGCTGAATAGGCATGTTCATCTCGTAAATAGTCGTTTTTCAGCTGTGCGGCAGGAGCGGCTCCGAGCTGGAGAAGGAAAATCGAGAGCACAAGAATAAGCAGGCGTTTGCTGTAGCGTGGAGAAAATAGTGCACGCAAACGGCCCATTTTCACTCCCTGGGCGGCAAGCTCCAGAAATCGCCGGGATTCTGGCAGAACGCCAAATAATTTTGGGAGAAAAAACAGCAATGGTGTGGCAAGCGCAAATAAGAAACGCCATGCCTCCGGATGGAAATCCGCAATCACAAGCAAAATCACGGCGATCGCCTTACTGGCTCCGCTGATCATTGTCGTGACAGCCAGAATGTAAGGGCGACATCCTTCTGGAGCGTTTTCTATGAGGCCAATGCCGATGAGGCTGATACCCAAATTTACCCCTGAGCGCACCCCAACCTGGAGCAGAGTAAACGTCTTGAGATCGGGCGCGACAGCGGAGAAAATAGTGCACACGGTCACGACTGTCAGAGAAATCATCAGGATTTTGCGTCTTCCGCGCCGGTCTGCAAACACCGCTCCAGCAAGGGCGAAAAGCGCGCCAACCCGGGTAATCGCCGCGGCTGCCGCGAGATCCGCGTTTTCGGCCTGGAATGAGGCAGAAAAATAACCAGCTGTTTGCGTGAAAAGAGTTCCCGTGTAGTCGAGCAGGGAAAGTGCAGCGCAGAGTGCCGCAGCAGCCGCGGCGTCTTGTGGGGAAAAAGGTGCCGGTGGGGCCCACCAGGGGGCGGTTACCGGCTTTTCCAGTTGGGCGTGTTTGAGGCGCGAGCGCAGTGTCATCGCAAAGATTGGCCAAAGAAAAAAGCCAAGAAAGGGGAGGTGCAGTTCTGCTCGGGCTTCTCCTTGGAAATGCCGGCCTGCAGGTCGCACGCTGTAATGGATAGTTCCGATAATGTCGAGGTTTTCAGACCAGCACTGTTCGGCAGGAGCTAAATGTTTCGTAGGGCCTGAATGTCCTGTGGCCGGTTCTTCTGTGGGAATGGAGAGAGAGGAGGATGGCAGGGGCGAGCCGGAGCATGCTCCTGTGCCAGTGCAGGCGAATGAGCCGTGCGGTATGGCGGGAAGGTTGTGAAATTTTCTTCGAACGATGATACGCACGGGAAGAAGGATAAGGGGAAGAAGGATTCCCCCAGAACATGTGTTTTCTTGGAGAAGGGCCTGACGGTGCTATTACCCCCTTGTCCAGGAGGATCTCTGATGATCTCTCAGGAAAGCCTGTGTTGCAGGATTGGCGGGAGAGGAGCCCATCGTCGAGGGGAATGCCGGAAACATTCGTGAGAAAGTCGTTTGGGAAGAACTCCCGGAAGGCCCGTTCGGAAGAACTCCGGGAAGTCCCGTTGGAGAGGCTCGTTGCGGGGACTGCAAGACCCGTTGACGGGACGGCTCGCAGGCGGTGGTTCAACTCTACACTGGATATAACGGGAAAGGACATGATCGCATGGTGCAAAGTCAGGGGAAGGGGGATCTGCCAAGTAGGAAGCCCAGTGAACAGGATATTCTGTTTGATACAGATGCTGTTGGTCTGATGTTGGGGCGGTCTCCGCGTGGGGAAGTGTTTGTCGCGAGGCGCTGTCATTTTGGGCTTCCCGTAGTGATTCGTGTGCCCCCTGTACTGCCGGACGGAGTTCCTTTTCCGACTCTCTACTGGTTAACGTGTCCTTTGGCGGTGAAACGTGTGTCTGCCCTCGAATCGGAGGGACTGGTGAAAGCCCTTGAGGGCCTGGTGGACACGGGAGAAGCCGATGTCGCGTATGCGACCGAACGTGAGAATCTTCTTGTGCAGATGCGAGAAATGGGTGATCTTGTTGGGGCAGAGTACTTCCCTGTTGGGGGAGTGGGGGGTGCGCATGGCGGTGTGAAATGCTTGCATGCGCGCTACGGTTACTGGCTTGTTGGCGGGGAAGATCCTGCAGGGGCGCGTGTGGCTGAATTTGTGGGTTTTCTTGATTGTGAGCGGCCTTGCCTTCCTGATGATCTTACAAGTGCTGATGTGGAGATCACCCGAAAGGGGCGGGGAGTCTGGCCAAAATCCCAGAATGGAAGTGATCTGCGTTCCCCGGTCTCTGTGCGTCGGGGAGGAGTGTTTTCCTCTCTTGTTCGCGCATCTCCACTGCACGCACAAGAGAGGATCGGGCATGTGGAAGAAGGAGCGGGAGATCCCTCTCATGCCCAGGAAGAAGAATGAGGGAGAAACGTTGTGAGTGTGGCAGCGATTGATATTGGAACGAATTCCATTCGTCTGCTTGTGGCCGACGCGCAGGGCCGAGAGTTGGACCGTCGTATGCGTATCACCCGTCTTGGACAGGGAGTTGATGCCACCGGTGTTTTGGCCGAACAGGCAATTTCGCGCACTCTCTCCGTGCTCGAGACGTACAGTGACGCGTTCGCCCAGCACCAAGTGTCGAAGGTGCGTGTTGCGGCAACGAGCGCTGCGCGCGACGCTACCAATCGCGAAGAATTTTTTTCGCAGGTGGAACGCAGCGTTGGCGTCCTCCCCGAACTACTGAGCGGAGAAGAGGAAGCGGCTCTGACGTTTGCAGGAGCAACGCGGGATTTCTCCGCCTGGCTCACGGATGAAGCAGAGCTCTCTTCTCCGCTTGAGCAGACAAGTGCCGGCCGGACAGCGGGGGCGAGAACCGGAACGGGAGACAAGAAAACAGGGGCAAAGAACGGATCTTCTTTTTTGGTTGTCGATATTGGTGGTGGGTCGACAGAGTTTGTGCTCGGGCGGAACATGCCCGAATCACTTGTCTCGATTGATATGGGTTGTGTGCGCATGACAGAGCGCCACTTCCGGTCTGATCCTTCAACTCCTGAGGAGCGTGCACGCGCGATTGCCGATATTGACGCGCTCCTTGGGACAGTTCCCCCTGTGGTTCCTGTGCGCACAACAGCTGTTTTGATTGGGGTGGCGGGAACGGTCACCTCTGTTGCTGCTGTTGCTCTTGGCTTGAATGCGCACGACGCTTCCCGCACACATGGCCTGATACTGTCGCAAACACAAGTCGCTGAGATTGTTGACAAGCTTGCCGGAGCGATGCCGCAAGAGCGCCGTGGGATGCTCATAGAACCTATGCGCGCCGATGTTATTGTGGCAGGTGGGCTTGTGCTCCTGCGGATCATGGAAAAATTCGATTTCGATCGTCTTCTTGTATCTGAGAAAGATATTTTGGATGGCCTTGCGGCATCTTTATGTGTTGAAGAGGGAGAAACCAAAAAAGATTTTCGAGAGGTACATACGGAAAGCGATGGGTTATGAAAGGAAACTTGCTCGCGTCTTTTTGCCGTCTTGCTGAGAATGCCAGAGTTCCCATGGGGGTCGTGCTGCCCGAACAGTATGAAGTTATTGCCGCGTCACCCGCGTTTGAATCTATGGCGAGCCGTCCTTTGGCCGGAGTATTCCTGGCGGATGCCTATGCTCATGCGGGCGACCTCATTGCCCTTCTGGATAGCGCTGCAAACGGTGTGGGGTCTGCGTGTGAGTTTTCCTGTGCGATTTTTTCTTCCCAGGATCGTTTTCGGCGGGCCGGAGCCTCGGTTATCTGCGAATGGTCTGCCACTCCTGTCTGTGACAGTGCGGGAAAAGTCTGCGCCATGCTGTTGGTTGCCACTGATGTCAACAACGTGCTTGAGACTGCGAAACGTATCGAGATGCTGGAGGGTCTTGTCTCTTTGTCGAAACGAGTGTCGACAGCAGAAGAGGGGAGTGCTGTTTCAGGCATCCTCACCGCTGATATTGGCAGGATGCTGGAGTGTCGCGCCTGCGCCATTTTGGCGCTTGAACGTTCGGCGACGAGGAATCCTCGCCAGCGTGTCCTACAGATGCTAGATCCGGCGTACGGTTTGGAAACGGATTTTTCTGACTTTCTGCTTGATATGGAAGCGGGAACATGGTCGTGGAAAGTGATTATGGAGGGCACCATTTTCGCGACGGAAGACGTTTCGAGTGAGGCTGACGAGTCAGATTTTGGCAGACTTTTTCGCTGTTTGGGTGCGCAGAATGGTGCGGCAATTCCGATGCGTTTGCGTGGGCAGACTATCTCGATTCTGATTGTGCTTGATAAGGCCGATGGTTTTACAGGGCACGATTTGGAGCTTGCAGAAGTTTTTGCGGCGGAGGCAGCTTTGGCCGTGGAGAATGCCAGACTGTTCTCCGAGCAATGCCGTGTTGCCACGACCTTGCAAGAAGCCTTGTTGCCTGGGCCGGTTCCTGTCATTCCCGGTTTTGAACTGGCTACTTTGTATCGGCCTGCAGGAGCTTCAGGGTCGGTTGGGGGTGACTTCTATGATGTGTTTGAAATGCGTTTTCAGGAGGAGTCCTATGCGCTCCTCCTGGGGGATGTGTCGGGGAAGGGGCCTGGGGCAGCGGCGCAAACTTCTCTTGTTCGGCATATGGCACGTGGATTGGCGTGTAATCAGGTGCACCCGGGACCAATAGTGGCAGAGCTGAACCGTGCGGTGTATGAGCAGGGTTCGCTGGAGGGCTTCATCACCATGTTGTTTGGAGTGATTGATCTCGATACCCGTCTGCTGCGTTGGGCCAACGCCGGGCATCCCCGGCCTTTACTCTGGCGGCGTGGCGAAGCGGCCCAACAGCTTGGTTCATCAGGCTTGGCCTTGGGCATTAGTAAACATGCCGATTTGCGTCTCGACCGTATGAAGTTTGCTCCGGGTGACGTGTTCGTTCTTTTCACTGATGGCCTGACGGAAGCACGCCGTTCTGGTGGGGAAATGCTTGGTATCCGTCCCTTGTTGCGTACTTTGGAAGGAATCGCCGAGTATCCAGTCGGTGAAATTGCGGATTCTCTTTATAATCGGGCTGTCGCGCATTGTGGCAATCTTGGTGATGATGTTGCACTTATTGTTTTGAAATGCCTGCTCTGATGTGTCTCCTTGTCAGAGCGAGATGGGTTAGGCTGTCGGGCGCGTGTTGAGAGGACGAGACGAAGAAGAAGCCTGACCGGCATATCTTTTGTTATTGTCATTTTCTTCGTGCAAAATCATGAGCGAGGTATTGAAAAACCTACAAAATCCATTGAATCTTGCTGATCTCATATAATCAGCGTGGATACCACAAAGGGTTTTCTTTTTGAACTCGCTCCTCTGTGGTGGGAGGGTGGGGAACGGTCACGCGAGAGTTGAAAAAGCGCCGATGGGGTGTGCGGTGTGAAAAATGGTTGTATGCGGGCGTGCTGGAATGGTAGACAGTCGACCACTTAAAATGGTTGGAAGCAGACGCTTCGTGTGGGTTCGAATCCCACCGCCCGCACTTTTTCCCATACCCAATCTTGGCCCGTGTGCTTTTTCTGCACTGTTCCCCATGTCGCAAAAGTGTGGGGAAAAGCCTCCCTCCGGGAAGAAACAATTTTTCTCTTGGTTTTCGCAGAAAAAGTTGAAAAACAGAGGCTTGCTGCGAATGTGCCTGTGATCTGTAATCTGCGCGTCTATTGTTGGTATTCGGCAGATGTTTGTGTTTTCCAAGGACAATGAGTTTGAACGTACAGAGAGAGCAGGCACGTCGAGTGGTCTGGGAGACATAGTGAGCGAAGCTGGGGCTACTCATGCCCGCACTATTTTGTCACTGGAAGACGAGTATCCTTGTTCCCGCAAGCAATATTTCTTCGAGTAACCTTGCTCCCGATTCCTCTTTCGTTGGGAATATGGTGAAGGCTTTCCTTGCGAATGGGAGGAAAGCCTGAAGAGGCGGCTACGGGGAGAAAAATGCCCCAAAAATCGCGGATTTGTATGATGAATCAAGTGGTATGAGCCGAGAGCAAGGGACAGTGTGAGATGCCCAGTGCTGTTGTGATCGGTGGAGGTGTCGCAGGCTATTCGGTTGTGCACCGTCTGCGGGCTGGAGTGGATGGCTCTTCTTGGCAGGGAGACATCCATCTTGTGTGCGCGGAAGATGTTTTGCCATACGATAGACCTCCTCTTTCAAAAGAGGTCCTGCGTCATGAATGGTCTCCTGCGAAAACGCTCTACCAGAATGAAGAATGGTATGCGGAGCGCGATGTGACCTTGCATCGAGGCGTAAAGGCGAAGGCGATCGATCCTCTGGCCTGCACAGTCTCCTTGGATAATGGAACTCTTCTCTCCTATGACTCGCTGGTGCTCGTGACAGGTGGCAGGCCGCGCCGTCTTTCTATTCCCGGTGCAGATCTCACCGGTGTGCACGTGCTTCGCACGCTCGAGGATGTAGCTGCGATCCAGGCTGATGTGGGTTCCGCAACGCATGCGGTGGTTATTGGGGCAGGTTTTATTGGGGCAGAAGTCGCGGCTTCTCTGCGCTCGTTGGGCCTGCAAATCGTGATGCTCGAAATGGATGAGGTGCCTTTCGCGCGTGTGTTGGGCGCAGAAGTCGGCCAGTTTTTTGCTCAGCTCCATACGGCAGAAGGGGTGCAGGTTGTCTGCAATGAGACAGCAGTTGCGTTCCGTGGCATGAAGAAGGTGGAGGCGGTTGAGGGAATGTCGGGCACAATGTATCTGGCGAATTTTGTGATTGTGGGTGTGGGGATTGACCCCGCGATGGAACTTGCAGTCGAGGCCGGTATGAAGTGTGCCAATGGGATTTGTGTTGACGAATTTGGGCGGACGAGTCTGCCCAACGTGTATGCCGCGGGAGATGTCGCGGAACATCCAAATAGTGTACTAGGCCGTCGTGTACGGCTTGAACACCTGCGTAATGCCACGAATCAGGGTGATATTGTCGCACGAAATATCTTGGGGCAGGAATCTCGGCACGAGGAAGTTCCCTGGTTTTGGTCGGATCAGTATGATGTAAATTTCCAGTATGCTGGGCATCCTGACGAGTGGGACGAAGTTGTATGGTCAGGAGTCCCAAAGACTCGATCCTTCACTGTTTTCTATCTGAAAAATAGCAGGATAGTGGGAGCGCTGTCAGCGAATCAGCCGCGAAAAAACAAGGCCGCGATGCGGCTGATCCGGCAGGGAACTCTGGTGAACGCTCCTGATTTGCGTGATCCTGAGACTGATCTACGACAACTGGCGAAGAAAAATTAAGATCTTTGTATACTGATTCTTTGCGGGACCCTGAGATATAGGGGAAGGTCTCGTGAAACGGAAAAGGGATCAAGATGGAAGCTGTTGTAGTGGTCTGCAAAAACGGTCCTCTTATGGTGACCGGAGAGTGCATAGTAAAAGACGCGAAAGGCGCTGAGTTCCAAACTGATGGGGAAATCTATCTCTGTCGGTGTGGTGCTTCTGCCGACAAACCATTTTGCGATGGTTCTCATGAGAAAGCTGAGTTCAAGAGCGTTGTGCGGGCACCAAGGTAAGGCGTAGTCGGGTTTTGTGTACGATGTGAAAGACGTGCAGAATATAAGGGGAGGAAGGACTTCTTCTTTGCAGGGAAGCCTGTTTTGTCTTCTCAGTGAAAAGGATGCACTTGCCTTCCCTGTTCTGTCTTTTTTTTGCGATGTGGCAGAATAAAAAAGTGAAGATCTGGTTCGTATCTCCTTGGCAAGACACATGACGCGTGATTTTGTTTCCTGTATTCTCCCAACAAAAGATAGACCGGGGTTTGTGGCTCAGGCATTGCGTTGTTGGGAACGTCAGACTTTTCGCGACAGAGAACTCATTGTTGTTGACGATGGTGTTCCTGGTCCGGTTGCGGATTTGTGCGCGGGACGTGACGCGGTGACCTACCTTCATGTTCCGCCGACATTATTGGGAACAAAACTTAATATTGGTATTGAACGAGCCAGAGGAGATGTCATCCAGAAATGGGATGATGACGATTACTATGCGCCAGATTTCCTTTCTTGTGCTCTTCGTGCGTTACGTGGGTGTCCTGTCGCGCGCGGGTTCGTTCTCTGGGAAGAATACCTCGTGTTCCTCTCCTGGAGAGGAACTGTCCACTACACAGGATTAGGTCATAAAGCAGGTCCCTCTCTCTGCTTTGATAAAGCGATCTGGGAAGAGAGTCCTTTTCGTGAAATTCCTCACGCGGTTGACTCCTTTTTCATTGGAGATCATCCTGATTATGTTCCTGTTCGGGGTGCAGAAATGCTCATGCTTGTGCGTCACAAGCGCAATACGTGGAAGGAGTATTGGGGAACAGATGTCGATGGTTACATAGAGGAACATCTCGTGCAATACGATCGGCCTCTTTCAGTTTTCATGGCACCTGAGGATGTGGTTTTTTACCAGTCTCTCACAAAAAGTGTACAAGATTGGCTGGTATCTGGAGATCTCTCGTCCTGATGTTTCGTGGAAGGGGAATTTTTTGGCAAGCTTCTCCAAAAAACGTAAGAACCTTTCATGCCGAAGCAGGAAGCTGTCCAATACGCGCCTAAGAAGAATACGCGCCTAAGAGCCACCTGGCCGCATAGTGGGTCAGTCGAGGAAGTCTGGGTGCGGGAACGGAACGGAAAATTTCAGTGCAAAAAGTCGGCTCAACTACGACAACGTATTACGACGTTTTAGGAGTCGGGAGAGAAGCAACACCGGAAGAGGTAAGAAACGCTTATCGGCGTCAGGCGAGTCAGTTGCATCCTGACCGGTATGCCGAAGCCTCGCATGCACAGCGGCTTGAAGCGGCGAATGGCATGGCGAGAGTGAATGCTGCCTGGGATGTTCTGGGAGACCTGCAGCGTCGCCGTCGCTATGATGGTCAGCTGACAACTCTGCTTGAGTGGGAAACAGCGGCTCTCGGGAATGTCGACGGTGAAGGTGTGTACCTGCCTCCGGTCGCGTGCGAAGAGTGTGATGCTGTCCCGACACGTGAAGCAACTGTATGGTCTGTTACCTCAAAATGGGGGATTGTTCCCCGGATCTCGAAACAGACTGGCATCTATTGCCATTATTGTGGAACTGAGATCGCAGATGAGTATCAATCCCATACCCTGAAAAAGGGTTGGTGGGGACCGTTGCCTATGGTGGCGACCGTTATCATCCTCATTATGAATCGTGTTTCTCGTCAGAAATGGGATTCTTTGATTCCGGCACCGCGAGGACTTGATCTGCTGGCACTTCCTGGTTCGCCGCATGCGGATACAGCGGAGATGCTTCGACGAACAGAGCAAAAGGCAGAAACCCGGCAATATGTCACAGGGTGAGAGAAAGCGAGAAATGATATATATCATTTCTCGCTTTCTCTCTTGCGCATGAGCGACGCTCATGCGCCGTTGTGGGGAGGTTCTCCGCGTAAACAGGAGCGCTGCTTTTTAGAGTTCGCTTTCTTGCGAGGAAAGTCGAGCGCGTTCGATGAACTGTCCGGTTATCATCTGCAAAACCCCACCCTTTTGGTAGTAGGACAATTCCACGTCTGAATCAACGCGGCAATGTACGTGGAAACTGCTGCTCTTCCCACTAGGGTGCGTCGCTGTTATTTTGAGTTCTTTTTGTGTGGAGAGTTCACTCCCAAGGCCCCCAATGGTGAACGATTCGCTTCCGTCGAGGCCAAGAGAAGACGCCGACTCACCCGTTTTGAATTGCAGAGGCAGCACTCCCATTCCGATCAAGTTGGAACGGTGAATGCGCTCGTAGCTCTCGGCAATGACGGCCTGTACGCCGAGTAGACAAGTGCCTTTTGCGGCCCAGTCCCGCGATGAACCAGAGCCGTATTCTTTGCCTCCCAAGATGATAAGTGGCGTGCCATCGGCAAAATAGCGTTCTGACGCGTCAAAGATTGGAAGAATTTCCCCGGTGGGCAGGTACTTCGTGTAGCCGCCTTCTTTTCCTTCGGCGAGGGCATTGCGTAAACGGATATTCCCAAAGGTGCCGCGGATCATGACTTCATGATTTCCTCGGCGTGAACCGAAGCTGTTGAACTCTGCTTTTGGTACGCCGTGTTCTGTGAGATAAATCCCTGACGGACTATTTTCCGGGATCGTTCCGGCTGGGGAGATATGGTCTGTGGTGATGGAGTCCCCGAGCAATGCGAAAACACGCGCATCTTTGATTGTATGAGGGGGAGTCTGCTCGAGGTTCTGAAAGAACGGAGGCTCCTGCACATAGGTGGAGTTTGTATCCCATGCGAAAACTGCGCCAGTTGGGGAGGGAAGAGACTGCCAGGCTTCGTCACCCTCGAAGACGCAAGCATAACGTTTCTCGAATTGGTTGCGCGTCACAGAAGTGAGTGCCGCCTCGATTTCCTCGGAGAGAGGCCAAAGATCAGAGAGCATGACGTCTTTGCCGTCCTGGTCTTTCCCGAGCGGTGTTGTCGTGATGTCTGCATCGATTTTTCCGAGCAGTGCATAGGCCACGACGAGCGGCGGAGACGCGAGATAGCTCGCGCGGACCAAGGCGTGAATACGTCCCTCGAAGTTTCGGTTGCCAGAGAGAACCGACGCGACGACGAGGTCATTCTCTTTGATGGCTGTTTCTACTGCTGCGGGAAGCGGCCCAGAGTTTCCAATGCAGGTTGTACAGCCATACCCGACAGTTTGAAAACCAAGCTTGTCGAGGTAAGGCGTGAGGTCCGCAGTGTCCAAGTAGTCTGTCACGACTTGGGAACCAGGAGCCAGGGAAGTTTTCACCCAGGGCTGTGTGTGGAGCCCCTTTTCCACAGCCTTTTTTGCGAGGAGCCCTGCTGCCATCATCACCGAGGGGTTCGATGTGTTTGTGCAGCTTGTGATGGCGGCGATTACAACAGAGCCGTGCTCCAATATCACTGGTTCGGGACGTACTGTGACCGCGTCACTTTGCACAGTGATTGTTGCATGAGATGGGGAAGAGAGCCGGTCAGAGAAGGCCCTCTGGAAATTGTCCGGTACCTCAGGCAGGTTTGTGCGATCTTGTGGACGTGATGGGCCTGCAAGCGAACCGACAACCGTTTCGAGATTGAGTGTGAGTTTTTCGGTGTACTCGGGAGTGGTATCAGGAGACTCCCACAGGCCTTGGGTTTTGGCATACACCTCGGTCAGTTCGATCAGGCTCTCTGGTCGCCCTGTCAGACGCATGTATTCCAGGGTTTTTCCATCGATCGGCCAGAGGCAAGCGGTGGCGCCATACTCTGGCGTCATATTCGAGAGGGTGGCGCGATCGGGAACATTCAGGTTGAGAAGGCCTTCCCCGTAGAACTCGACAAACTTCCCGACGACACCGTGCCGGCGCAGGAGTTCTGTAATGGTGAGAACGAGGTCAGTGGCATTGATCCAAGGGTGGAGTGCTCCGGTGAGCTTCACGCCCACGACTTTCGGAGTGAGTTGTGGCATGGGCTGGCCAAGCATGGCTGCTTCTGCCTCGATGCCACCCACGCCCCATCCGAGCACACCTAGTCCATTTACCATAGGAGTGTGGGAGTCTGTGCCAACAAGCGTATCGGGGATTGCGAGCTCTCCCTGCGCGTCTGTGACCACCATTACAACGCGTGCAAGATGTTCAAGATTCACCTGGTGTACGATGCCCATACCTGGTGGAACAACGCGAAAACTCTGAAAAGCCTGTTGTGCCCAGCGCAAAAGTGCATAGCGTTCTTTGTTGCGCTCATACTCAATTTTTTGATTGATTGTGAGGGCTTGGGGATTCCCATAGCTGTCGATCTGTACAGAATGGTCAATGACAAGATCAACCGGGATGAGTGGCTCGGCCGGCAGGGGGTCAGCACCGGCTTTGGCGAGCGCGGAACGCACGGCTGCAAGGTCGACGACCGCGGGAACTCCCGTGAAGTCCTGCAGCAGGACTCGCGCGGGCATATAGGGAAATTCGTGGTTTGTGTTGTTTGTGGCGCTCCAGTTTGCCAGACCGATGACATCTTCTTCTGTCGCGTGAGGCGAACCAACTTGACGCAGGACGTTTTCGAGCAGGATTTTTACTGTTCTTGGGATTTTTCCGAGATCAGTGTGTCCGAGCTCTTCGAGTCGTGCCAGCGACAAATAGTCCAGGGGTCCGTGTGAGGTGGTGAGGGTTGCCCGAGAGCCAAGAGGGTTTGTGTTGGCGGTTACCATGAAGCTCCTTGGTTTTGCACCTTGATCCCAGCAAAGAAGACAGCTGTTTGCAAGTAGGGCGGGATTGTCTTCTGTCGGCGTTGCATAATGTGTTTTCTCACGTGTCTTGGTGGTGGGAGTGTCCGCCCCCTGAATAAATCGGCCACGACACGTCGCGCCTTATGCTCTTTCAGAGTAGCGTCTGCCGGCACTTTGCTTCTGGTGCTTCCCGGTCTTGTCTTGTTTTCATTGCGTTGTTGGGAACGTCAGACTTTTCGCGACAGAGAACTCATTGCTTGCGCGTGGAAAGAACTGTGCTTGAGAATCAGAGAAACGGGAAGGGCTTGAAAGCCTGGATTGTTGCAGTTCGGCAGAAAAGCTCTGACTTTTCTGCCGAACGCTGGGCTGTTCCTGCTTCTCTATCGCGAGGGAACGGCATGGTCGGGATGGTCAGGAAGCGAGAAAGCCGGATTTCGGACGACTTTTCGGCTTTCGGGGGAGTTGCAGGAGTGGATGAGGAGATGCGGGCTTAGGGGAGATGGATAGAGGAGGAGGGGTCTTTGGAGAGCGAGGGTGTGGTGGTTTTGGAGTGTTTGGCTGGGTTTGTCTGGCCTTGTGGAAGGGGGAAGAGCGGCGAGGAAGAGGTCTGGAATGGGCTTGAGAAGTCTGTGGTAGGTGTGGTTGTTGAGTCTTTGTCCTCTTCTTCTGTTTTGTAGGCATAATCGTAATAGTACGAATACTTATTATTGGTGCTGTGGGCATCGACTTGGTTCAGGATGACGCCGAGTAGTCGGGTTCCGACCTTTGTCAGGGAGTCCCGTGTTGTGGTGACCTCGTTGTGTTTTGTCACCCCTGCTTTTGCGAGGAGTAACACGCCATCGAGCTTTGGTGCGAGTACGCATGCGTCTGATACTGGTAGGGTTGGCGTCATGTCGCACAAAAGGAGATCGCAGCGATTCGTGAGGTCCGTAATGATTTCTCCCATGCGTTTTGATCCAAGCAGCTCGGCAGGGTTCGGAGGAATTGGCCCTGAAGGGAGGAACCAGAGCTGTGTGCGTGTCCCGTCCACGGTGACAGGAATGAGGACGTCTTCTACTCTGATTTTTCCTGTGAGCAGAGTGGAAAGTCCCTGTTTGTTTTGTGTGTGGAACACTTTATGCAGGGAAGGTTTTCGCAGGTCGGCACCGACAATGATTACACGGAGGCCTGCGTGCGCGAGCGACGCTGCCAAGTTGACGATCACAGTGCTTTTTCCTTCATTCGCGCGCGCTGACGTAATGCCCAGTGCGCGAATGGGCTGGTCCAACCCAAGAAACTGCAGGTTTGTACGCAAGCGACGAAACGCCTCTGCTGCAGGTGTTTGCATTTGCGCGATCGCGGGAGCTGTGCTGGCGTGCTTTTTCTTTTGATCCGGGAAGATGTTCGGAATCACGCCAACGGCAGGAATTCCGCCGAGCTCTTCCAAGGATGCAAGGTCGCGTACGCTGTCATCAAGGAAGTCTTTGAGAAGGGCAAGTCCCACGCCGATGATCACGCCTGCGATACCGCCCAAGAACAGATTTCGTTTGGTGCGCGGTGAGGAAGGGCTATCGGGTGCAGCAGCTCTCTCGATGATGGAGAGTTGCTGTTGCTGCAGACTTGCTTGAATTTGCAGGGAGTCTACCTGCCCATCGAGGTCATGTGTTTTTCGTACGATCGCGTCGCGTTCGGCCATGAGCCGTTCCGCTTCTTGTGCATTACGGGCTGCGAGTGCTGCTGCGAGGGACCCGTCTAGTTCGCTTAAATGGTTGCGTGCTTCTTCCAGTTTGCTGGAAATTTCTGCAGTGAGCTGCGTAATAGTTTGTACAGACCGGTTTGCTTGGAAGGTTGCAAAGGCATCAGCCATCGCGTTCGCGAGTACCGCAGCTCTTTCCGGGTCTGGGTCGATCGCCTGTATTTTCAGCACGTCTGTTTGTCCAACTTGTGAGACCTTTGTGTTGTGAAGGAGGTCTTGCACAGTTTTTTGGTCTTCTTGTAGCAGCTTGGCCGCGGTATTTGCCACTTCCAGGCTGGAGAACATTTCAATTTGGGTGGCTATACGTCGCATGGGATCACGAGAGATACCGCGCAGCGGCGCGTTCGTGAATATGCCGGAATAGTCGGGTGGACTTGCCACGAGAGCCGCCGAGGCTGCGTAGAGAGGAGTCTGCAGAGTGGAGAAGAGGAAAACGGCGAGAACAGTCATGATAAAAGTCTGAGCGACGAGCAGTTTGTGGTGGAGGACTGTCTGGAAATAGGTGAGAAGCTCATTCGCGTTTTCGGCTTCTTTCACAATAATGTCCTTAGAAAACAGAGGTAGCACGAGGTTTGAATTCACGCGTCAGCGCCGGATTCTCAACTGAATCCGGCGCTGACATCTTTTTTGGTTCTCTTCCAGTACGTATGGCGCTTTATGTCTGTGATGTGGTGTGGTGACTTGTGGGAGAGCGCTGTGAGAGCGTTGTCAGAGGCTTGCGATGTGTCCTTGCTGCTCAGTCAGAGATGGGGAGGTGTGTGCGACGGTGCCGTCTTCCCAGAAGCAATGCACTTGCTCCTGCTGTGAGCAAACCAAAGGCAATGGCAACTTGGCTACCGAGTCCGTCTCGGTTCCCAGTGAAAGGCAGGCGTCTGTGTGAAGTGTTGGAAGTGTGCGGATCGGGGACACAAATGAGGCTGGAAATCTGGTGACCGGATGCGTCGCTACCGACGAGGTTGTAACAACCAGGCGCGGTGCCTGGGGGAATAGCAAAGGTGAAGCTTGTGGAACCGTCTGCTGCAGCCACGCTTGCCCCTACGGACAGGCCATTGAAATTCCAGGAGACTTGGTCTCCCCCCTTAAAAGTTCCTGGTGCTGTGTTCACGTTGACTGCCTCACCAGCTGCAGGTTCGGTGTTACTTGGTGTGATGGGGGTCCCACAGGAATTGCTGTAAGGCTCGCAAGTTTCCGCTTGTGCAGATGGAACGAAGAAGAGGAGAAATAGACCGACTCCTCCTAGTAGTGCAAGAATGAAACGTTTCACGGGCATCTTTTCTCCTGTGCTGCCCGGAGTGGCCCGGACCTGGACAACTGTTTGTGCTCGCTCGGCTTGGGCAGAAAAGAATGGGAGTAGTGGTGAGCCGATTCCATCTAAAAAGACGTATCGGCAATTTTGGGCATGGGGATGAGCGAAATACCGTAGAGTCTTTGTTCGGATATGTTCACAGTGCTTTTCGAAAATTTTTCAAGTTGGATCTGTGTGGTTTGCCGGCTGGTTTCACTGGCCTGCCAGATGGAAACATCCTGGTGAAGGACTTTTCTCGTGTCACTTGTTCCCTGAATGTTGCGGGTATGACGAGTCTCGTGAGGGAAAAGTGTGTGCGGGGAAAACCGTGCATGTCTCGTGTCGCCGAAAAATGTTGAGGCAAGGACCCCTTCGATTGGCGTGTGCTCCATGCCCTACCAGGGAGGCCATGCCCTACCAGGGAGGGGTGAGAGGGATCTGAACTGTGCGAGTCTTGTGCATATGGACGCGCCCATGCCATGTCCGGTTGCCGGTGACTTTCCACTTCTCTGGTGCCCGGAGCAAGATGTCAATCACATCTGGGGTGATCGTTGCTTGCGGTTGAAAGACCAGTTCAAACGCGAGGGATTGCCGCCAATCCTGAGGAAAAGTATCGACTGCATAGTGGAATGTGACAGACACTTTTTCGCCTGGAGCGATGAGTACCCAAGAAGAGAGGGAGAGGGCGCCTGCTTCGCGTGTCACGCGTGGGGTACTTCCTGGAGTTTCCCATCCTGTGAGCCGGGCGTTTTCCGGGACGTAAATGCCAGATATGGCCTGGTGTGTACCGGGGTGAATCCCGAAGTGTGTGAGTGCTTTGGGGCTTACTACATAGTCGGGTTGTGCAGGTATAACGGGATTCTTGATTTCTACAGTGGTGGAGAAAGTAGCACTTCCGTCGAGGTGGAGATCGATCTGGTGCGAGATTGATCGTTGCAAAAAATAATCAAGCTTGTTGCCACCCGTGTTTTGCACAGCTACTTGGAGAAAACCTCCACTACTTTCGGCAAAATTACCGGCGGCCCCAAGTTGGGCGACAAGAGCTTGTTCCTGTGGATTTTTCATCCAAATTTGCATGTTCCCGCCTGCCACTGCAGTCGTGACCGCGTGTGCCATGGCTCTTTCGTCCCAGACTTCCGTTGTGAGCTGCGTGAAAATCGTCGCGGTGACTTCGGCAATGAGGTCGCGTCGACGCACTTTGGAACGGTCATTCAAGAGATAGAGCTTGTTCAAAGCGAGATCTGTCACATTTTCTGCAGTGAATTCATACCCTTGGGCCTGGACTGGGCCGGTTACCGCGAGTAAAGGTCGCAGTCCTACAGGGTCAATAGTGATCACTCCGTCGACGGGCATACCTGTATGACGTTCGTGTAGGGCTGCCATGACTGAGGCTGCAGTGGGGAAATGGGCAGTCATTGTGGCATTTTGAAAGATTTGCAGCGCACCGTAAGGCGCGTAGGCAAGGCGATACCATGATGGAACGTCGATATTTATATCTTCTTTTTCTTGGGAAGTATCGCCCACGCTTTTCGCATCGGTAATGCTGATCTTGCCATTGACTGCAGTGAGTGTGGCAGTGGAGAGAACCATCCCGCCGTCTGCGCGTAGCTCCGCATTATTTCGCAGAGCGAGCAGATAACGGCGTCCCCTGTCTTCTTCGCTGGGACTCTCCCTGCCACCTGATCCCTTCTGCTGCTGCGCAGTCTCTTCCACACTTATGCCGAGCATTGCAGGCAGCAAGGTAATACTTGCGACGGCCCGGCGCATGTCTTCTTGCAGAGAAGAAAAAGCGCGGGCCGCTTGAGTTGCCGCGTCTCCGACAGGGCCAACCGGAGGGTTTTGCGTGAGTGCGGTCGCCGCGGGAGCGACGGTTTCGAGAAGGAACAGAGCGTCTTGTAGACCTGGTAGTGCAGTGGAGAGTGGGCTCATGTCAACTGCTCCCTCTCGCATTGCAAGCATGTCACCTTCGGTTGCCAAGCGGGCTTTTTCGATCGCTCCCAGTGCCTTTTCCCCGGCGTTTGCAGTGACCGCAGCCATTTCAATCATTTGGTCGAGCGCACGAAAGTTCTGCTTGAGGACGGGAAGACGCCGCAAGATCCAGATCCCAGTCGAAGTAGAAAGGGCATCTTGTGCCGCACGTAAATCTTTTTCTGCGGTATGGAGGCGGGTTTTCGCTTGCGCGCTCTGTGCGTCTGATGTCAGAAGTTCAGGCCCCTGCTGCCGCAAGCTGTCCAAGCCTGCTTTTGCGCGCAAGAGTGCCGTGTGGGCAAAGAGGAGTCGCTCGCCACTTCTGCCCCCGATGCCAAGCACGATGCAGACAGCGAGAAAAGCACAGACTCGTCTTTTTCGTTGGGAGGTGCAGAGAAATCTTGTCTTTTTCGTGTTTTGCTGCTCCTCATTTTGCTGCTCGTCCTGCTCCTGTCCTTGCTGCAAGGGGTCGGGCGGGGAGGACGAGGGTGCAGATGAGGGGAAGGAAGCCGCAGAAGCTGCACCCGGAATCGTCACACAAGAAAAATGTATGGGTTTTTCTTTGGGTTCTTGATCTTTTTTTCTCCTTTTCATGGAGCAAAACACGTGAAAACCGGACACTTTCTTTGTGTATTTCTTTCGTCATTTTCTCGCTAGAGTATGACATCTCTCAGCAATCTCTCTCGCACCAGAGAGGAATGCATACTTTTTGAAAAGGAGAGGGGAACAACTGTTTTATCGTTACTTTGAATGTGTTCGGAGGACCGAAGCAGTTCCCTGAGTTAAGGAAGAGCGAAACGGTAAAAAAAGACTTCAATGTAGTTTCACCGGGTTTTTTACTTTACTCAATGGGAGCCGGGCCGAGAAGAAAGTAAAGAGGCCGGCATGAGAGTTTTGTTCGCCATTGCAAAGGGTGAAGTTGGAGGGGCGCAGGAACATGTGGCCCTTTTGTCGCGGGGACTACTTGAAAGAGGTTGGGAAGTTGGCCTCGCAGTAGATGCTGCTTCCCCGCTTGCAGAGCGTCTCCAAGACGAAGGCGTAGAAATTTTCGACTGGCCTGGTCTCGTGAGTTCTCCTCGCCCTTTGCAAGACTGGAAAGCGCGTGGCCAACTGGCCGGATATGTGGAGAAGTTCGCTCCTGACGTGCTGCATCTGCACACGACAAAGGCTGGTGTCCTGGGGCGGGGCCTTCCTGGGAGCGATCGGCGGATCACTGTTTTTACCTGTCATCATGCCGCGTTCGGTCCTGGACGGAAAATGTCGCATCGCCTTTTGGCCCGTCCTGTGGAGCAGTTGAGCCTGAGCTGTCTTGATGGTGTGCTCACGGTTGGGGCCCGTGATGTTCCCCTGCTCGCCAAGTTGGCTCGCGGTGTGCCTGTATTCACTGTGCCCAATGCTGTTCCCGTATCTACTGCTCCGATTTCGCCGGCAGTTCCGACTTGCTCCGTTCTTTGGGTGGCGCGCCTTGCCTATCCGAAAGAACCGCTTTTGGCCGTGGACGCTTGGCGGCATGTGGTTGCCCGTATTCCCCATGCTGAACTGCATATTTGTGGGACGGGGCCTCTCGCCGGCCGTGTCCGAAAACGAGTGGCTGCCTCTCCGGCGAGGGAGCAGATCACCGTGCATGGTTTTGTGCCTGACCTCTCGGAATTGCAATCTCGTTGCAGTATTTTCCTGCTTGCCACACGGGCAGAAGGAGGATGCACGATGGCGACCTTGGAAGCGATGTCGCAGGGACTTGTTCCTGTCGTCTCGGATGCGGGGGATGCCTTCCTCTACACCTTGGAAAGGTGCGGTGTTGTGGTGGCGCCCCGTTCGGCACGTGCCCTCGCGGATGGTGTGCTACGCCTGTGTGAAGACCAAGAAGAACTCATTGAGATACGTGATCGTGCGATAGGGTTTGCCCGTTCTCGTTCGAGCACTGCCATTATGGCTGAACGTACCCAGGAGATTTACGCCAGTTTACTGGCGCGGAAAAAAAGTACGTCCCCTTCTTTCGTGCTTTCCCCCTTCTCCCTTTCACACGCGCGCAAGGTTCCCGCGCGTGCGATGACCCCACCTGTGGATACGGATGTGGAAGGACAAAAGGCAGGCAGAGCAGAAGGAGAACTGCGCAGAGGAAGCGTGCAACTCCTGAAAAGAGAGGGACTACGGTGCTTTCAGTTTGTGAACCGTCACGCGAAATCGGGCGCAGTACGTCTTACGCACTGGACGGGTAAGAACCCTATCCCGATCCATCCAAAACATCTTGTAGGCCGAGAAGGCGGCCAATGGTATGAGGAATTGCTCCGACCCAATCAGGAAGTGCTGGATCTAGGGTGCTCCCAGGGTGCACATGCAAGAATCGCACAGAGCTTGGATTGCCGTGTTTTTGGCGCCGATAGATCAGAAAAGGATCTGCGACACGCTGTTTCTACTATTCCCGTGATATGTGCGGACTTTGAGAATAAACTTCCGTTTTCTGATAACTCTGTTGATGTTATTTTGCTTATTGATGTGCTTGAACACATTTTCTTACGTCAAGAACTCCTCGATGAATGCTCCCGTCTTTTGCGTCCTGATGGATCGCTTCTTTTAACTTTGCCCAACGCTGAGACGCGCTGGAGGCGGCTTCTTCGGTCTTATGATCTTCCAAGCGAAATAGATCCAGATCATAAGATTGAATACTCCTTTGAAGAGGCGATAGCAGAGGTTGAAAAGGGGGGATTTAATGTGAAAAAAGTTTGCACGATTACGTATGACACAGCTTTTGCCGGCCTGATAGATATCATTGGCGGCCTATCGCTTTGCGCTTATGAACTGCTCGCGCGTCGATGGAAACAACACATGGTCGAAAGCCGACCACAAGATACAACCGGCTGGTGCTTCTACGCCGTGCCGCGATGAGGATGTGATCTCTTGCGCGAAAAACCCAGAAGAGAAACTGCCCAACAGATGTGAGAGAGAACTGCTGTGGTCTTTGTTGCTGATGAGCTGACGGATCGTCTCGAGATCGCTGCGAAGAACGCCCGCCTTGTGGACGCCGCAGCGCTGTGTTTTCCTGTTCGTTTCCGCTACGGTCGCCAAACTGCCTTATGGTCGTGGCATTTTGCTGTTGCTTTTGTAAGCCGGGATTCTCTCGGTATCGGTGTTGTCCCCTCTTATCATGGATGGCCGGCCGGCCGGCTGGCCTGGGCTGATGCCCAGAACGGGCGTTCCGTTTCACTCGATCGGCTTCCTGACGATGTCACCATCACCGGCGCGGTGACTTTGGCTTTGCTCGATCTTGTGCAGGCGCAGGAAGAATCCTGGCCTGTGCGACCGGTTGAAGCAGAATGCCTCATTTGGTTTACTGATCCGGCAACAGGAGCACGCGAAGCTGCACGACTTGCCGCTCTCGGGGCTTGCGCAGTGAAAGTAAAAGTGAGCGGAAACTTTGCTGCTGATGCGGCTCTGTTGCGTGCGGTATCTCCGCTCTTTCCGCCCGGGGCAGTCCGAGTCGACGCGAACCGTGCCTATGCTGACGAAGACAGCGCGCTTTCCTTCTGCCGCTTGCTCCGAGACCTGGGAGGTGAGTGGATTGAGGAACCCTGTGCTCGCCCCACTACTTGGGAGCGTTTACGACGTGAGACCGGTATACGAATTGTCGGTGATGAAAGTTTGGCTCGGCCACAGGAGCTCGCGGCTGCGCTCGCCGTGGGCTGTCTTGATGGGGTGAATGTCAAGCTTGCGCGTCTCGGTGGCCCTTTGCGGGCTTTGCGGCTTCTTGAAGAACTTACTGCTGCCGGTATGTCCGCTCTTGTTGGCTGTTCCGAAGACCTTTTTACGGGAATGGCGGCTATTTTGCACTTGGCGGCTTGCCTTCCTGCCCCGCGTGCCGAAGCTTGGGGCGCGTTCCGTCTTGATCTCACTGACTTTGACGACACGGTACGGGATTTTTCTGATGGTTACGTGCGTGACTGGCGTTCTCTTGGGTCAGGTTCTGCAGACTTGTTCGATCGTGTTTTTTCTGCGCAGTTGCCGTACGGGAGGCGTCTGCGCCATGGAAAGTCTGCGTTTTTGCGTTCGGCGGGGATGCAGCTCGTGCAAGCAGGCGCGAACCGTGGCGGACGTCTGGCACGCACACTTTTTGCGCGCGAGGTTTCCTCACCTCCGCGGGCGCTTGCGCTGCAATCCTCTGAAAAACACAGTGAAAAGGGCATTAATCTTCAGGTTTTGTCACCAGAACTAGGATGGTTTGTTCCCCCTGTGACGGGTGGGATGCGGTATGAACAGATTGGGGTGGCTGCACTGCTGCAAGGGGGGAAAGCGCGGGTCCTGTTGCCCTGGGGGCAGAAGCGGCTGACTGCCCGTGGGGGAGAGCAACTTTGTGTTCCCGACCGGTGTCCTGTGGGGGTTTCTCGCGCGGCATGGGAGCGGGCTGCTATTGGCAGGCTTTGGGCCCCGAAAGGCAACCGGCCTGCATTGCTTGCGCTCTATTTGCCTTTACAGCTTTTCTGGGATATCAAGCGTTACCAGATTGACGTGCTCCGCTTGCACAGCTTGAGCCATCTTGGCGTTCCGGGCATACTCGCAGCCTATTTTGCAGCTTGGACGGGAACTCCAGTGCGTACCGTCCTCCATGTGCATCATGTGGAAGCCGATGGTGCCTTGGACACTTCTCGTCCCCGTTGGAGAAAAAACCTGGATCATCGCGTGCTGGAGCGAGTGGATCGCGTGATTGTTCCGAGTTTTAGCACCCGAAATGCTTTGGCGCGGGAAACGGGATGCAATGAGAGCAAGATCTTTGTAGTGCCGAACGCGGTTCCCTCCGTGCTGTCCGCTCTTTCCCCTCGGGAACGTATACATGGGGAGGAGCTGCGTCTTTTGTTTGTGGGACAGTTTATTGAACGTAAGCGTCCTGCTATTTTTCTTGAACTCTTTCGCAAGTTGCGTGCCCGCAGGCCCTGTCAGGCATTGATGATCGGGGCTGGTCCCTGCGAGCAAGTGGTGCGGGCTGAAGCGCTTGCGGCTGGAGTGAAAGTGCGCGCGCGGGTACCCGACCTCGCGCCCTGTTTTGATGAGGCTGATGTGCTGGTGTGCACTTCTCTGGTGGAGGGTTTTTTTCTTGTGGGATTGGAGGCCATGCAGCGTGGTCTTCCTGTTGTGGCTTTTCGCGTACCTGGGGTGTCTGAGCTTTTTCTCGACGGACAGGCCGGGGCGTTGGTGGATCAGGGGGATGTGCACGCGATGCTTGAGCTTTTAGCCGAATGGGATGATGCGGCAGCACGGCGGTGGAGTGCTGCCGGCCTTTCTCGTGCTGGAGATTTTTCGACAGAGGCTTTTACGGAGAATCTCTGGGCTGCTTTGTCGGTAGGGAAGTCGGATACAGATCATTCCTGACGTTGCCAATAGGACGCGGCCAACCCGATGTTGCCAGTGAAGGCTGCACGAGAATGCCTCTCGGCGATTTTGCGCCTAGCTTGCGAGCGTGCAAAGAGAGCGGAGGCTGGTTTCGCGTTGCGCGGTCGCTTTTTGGTGCATGCTCTCGGCGTGTGCTGGGGGTGGAGCGAGAGATGGCCAGCTTGTGGGCGAGTCGAGGATCGCGGCAATGGCTTCTGGGTTCTGCGGAGGAAATGCCTTGCCGTAGGGAGCGAAAATTTCTCGGTGACCGGGAATATCGGACCAGGCAACAGGGGAGGAGAGAGCGCAGGTTTCGAGTCCCACAATGGGGCGGCCTTCCTGAGAGGAGGGAAGTAAGACGAGTTCTGCTCTCTGCAGGCATGCGGGCAGGCAGGCTATTTCTTCGCCGAAGTGTACTTTTTTCGTGATGCCCAAGGAGCGAGCGAGCAGGATCAGGGATGCTCGGTGTTTTCCCCGGTCCCAGGAGGAGTTGCCGAGAAAAACCAGAGAAGGGGCATTGTCGCCGAGAAGAGCGAGTGCTTTCAGGCAGGCAGCAAAATTCTTTTGAGGATGGTACGCTCCAGGTGCGAGAACTGTCGCTTCCGATAATGAGGGGAGTGGGAAGAGTTTTTTCGCCTCCGCGCGTACTGCCTCCGGGGCAATGAGGTGTGGGAGCAAGATGTGGGGGGTTGAGCCGTACCCGTATTCGTGTTCCCATTCTTGTGTTTCACCCTCGCCTACCATCGCGTAAATGCTGGTGGAGTGGCGAAGGAGTTTTTGGATGACTTGTTCGGTGTGGCGTGCGACGGGGGTGACAGGGGGGAACCCGCCGTGGGCTGTATAGGCGATATGGCTTTTTTTGGTTGCGAGAGCGATTCTGCCATATATACCCAGTTGGCGACCGTGGAAATGCACGAGGCCGGGATTTTCTTTGCGGTGCCATTGTCGAATCGCCTGCATCCAGGAGCCAACAGCCTGACGTGGGGCATTGACGATCGTGACGCTTGTTTCGTCGGGCAGCTCGGCGAGCCGCGGGCCTTCTTGCGATAGGACTGCGAGAGAACACCCTAACTTTGCAAGATCACGGCATTCTTCGAGCAGGGCAGTGAAGCCTCCGCGGATCGGTTTGCCGATCGCAAGCCCGATTTTCTTGTCTGTTGCCTGACGTGCTTCTTGCATTTTTCCTCCCGTTTTGCCCTTTATGCCCGTGTTTTATGTTGCTGTTGTCTGTTGTATCGGGTTTTTTCTTTTCTTCCTTCACTGGATCCTTCTGGCTGGTGTTTGGTGCTTTTCGTCTGTGTCCTCGGGCATTTCTTGATTTTTAGGTCTTTTCATGCTCTTTGCCCATGCGTATTTGTCTTTCGTCTCTGTGTGGGGCTCTCTGGCTCGTCCGGGTTCTCTCTTTGCAAAGTCATCCTGTGTGAGAATTGGTCACTCAGTGTGTTTTTTGACTGCTACGCTCTCTTTCCAACGGGGTGATTGGAAATGACCCGAAGGTTTTCGATGAGGTTTCCGGTCAGTCTGTTGTTGTCTGTCGCAATGAACGCAATGAAGGGAAACGCTTGGGCAGGATCGCGACTTTTGTCGCCGGAATCTGGAGTCTTGTCGTCCCCTGTTTCTGGCTATGGGTGCATGGGAATGTGCATGAGCAGACTCCGAGTCTGATGAATTATGGTGCTGCTGTTTTCTTGGGGATATTGGCGTGGGGGCTGGCATCAGTTTCTTATGGACTCGATGCCTATCGTGGGAGTTCTGTGACTGAAGCGTTTGGACGAGCCACTATTGGTTACGCAACTGCTCTCGGGATTCTTTCCTTGCTTCAGGTGATGTTTGGGGTGCAAGTATTACCGAGATCTCTTCTTCTTGGTGCAGGCTTTCCTCTTATTTCCGGTATGGCCACTCTTCGTTTTTTTGTGCTTTGTTTCGCGCGGAGAAAACATGAAAACTGTCGTATACTTTTTCTTGGCTCATCTGCTGTTGCGGAGGATATGCGGGCACAATTTGCTTCTATGAGTGACCCTCGTCTGGAAAATTTCTCATTTATCGATACTGATTTATTTGTGCATGATAATGCGAAAATTATTGCGCGTTATCTACTTATGGAGATGCCATCTTTGGTCATTATTGATGAGGGCGTGCTGGGAGATTCAAAACTTTTGCACGCTATCGTGATGGTCAATATGTCAGGTGTTGCTGTACGTATGGCCGCGGATGTATATGAGAAAGTTTTTTGTAAAATCACCCAGTCCAGTTTGTCGTATCAGTGGTTTTTGCTGGATATTTGTGAAATACACAAAAGGATATTCCGAGTGCAAAAGAGAGTGGTCGACTTTCTTTTTGGGTTTCTTGGAACGTGCGTTTTTTTGCTTTTGTATCTTCCCCTTGGCCTACTTGTGAAGTTGGACTCTTCTGGCCCCGTACTGTACCAACAATGGCGCATTGGAGCTGGTGGGGAGAGATTTTTGTTGTGGAAATTTCGTAGTATGTATGTGGAGGATGTGCAGGAACAGCGCGTGTGGAAGCCTGGTGATTCTCGTGTGACACGGGTGGGAAAGTTTCTACGTCTTTCTCATATAGATGAGCTTCCGCAATTTCTGAACCTGCTCCGTGGGGAAATGTCTTTGGTAGGTCCAAGGCCAGAGCAACCAAAGTTTGTTGAAGATCTTACAGAGAAGATCCCCTTCTATAACATGCGCCATATGGTACGGCCTGGGATTACTGGATGGGCGCAGATTACTGCTCCATATGCGCATGATCTAAAGACAAACGTGGCGAAGTTCGAGCGTGATCTTTGGTATATTAAGTATCAGACTATTTTTCTTGACTTCCGTATTGTAGTGCGGACATTCGCGCGGATTTTTGGGATTGTGACAGACGACTATGTTGCGACAATGTCCTTGGATAATGTCGTAGACACTTCGGCAAATTCGCAGCATATTTTGCGAGATATTTCCGTTTAAAACAGTTTTTTATGTCACTTTTATATGTCCTAAGAGAAGAATGATACTGAAGAAGGAGAATATGGGGAAAGATAGTTTTTTGCCGTTTCCTGGAATGTCTTGTTTGTTGGATTTCGTGAACTCTGTTGCGCAATCCGCTTTTGTTTGCTCGCTGTTTTCAAACCTTCGGCAAAGGTGTGACGCGTGTCGCATGACCTGACTCCTGTGTCCGTCAAGGTTCGCACAGGCCAATCTTCCTCGTCTCTTCGCCTCCTTGTGATCTTCGCGTTTTCTCCTTCGGCACCAATTGGAGGGGCGGAGGTGAGCGGGGGCATTCTGGCCGATACTTTGGCGCGCAGCGCCCAGGTGCGTCGCCTTGCTCCGGCTTGGCGCTCTCCGCCTGAGAAAGGTGTTTGGTCGGGATCTTCCTCAGAAGATTCGACGAATGAATCGGTAGATTCCGAAGGTCCGGGCGAGAGTTTTTTCTTTGGTGCAGGAGGGCGCACCGGACGTTCTTATGCTGATCGCATTCGTTTGCTCCCTGCTGCGGTTCGCGCCGTTGGGCAGCATGTCCGGGCCTTTTCGCCAGACTGGGTCATTGCGAGCTCTTCCGACGCTGTCCCCTGGGCTGTGGCTGGAGCGCGGCTCGCTTTTCCTGGCAAACGTCCCCGTGTTGCCGCTGTGATGCGAGATCATGGGTGGTGGTGTCCCATCCATACCTGCCGTCTTACGAGAGGCACGCCCTATTCCGATTGTGGTACTCGACGTTTCCTTGAGACGTGCTCGGGTGAGTATATGGAGCGTTATGCCAGTTCCCGCCAGGGAGGGGCCTACCGAATAGGTCTTTTTCAACGATGGCTTTATGCAGGTTTGTTGCGTTCTGGATTGCGGGCTGTCGATCAGGTGTTGAGCGTGAGTCAGGACCTGGCAAACGCATGGCAGGAACGGACCGGAAAAGAGGCTGTGGCGATTGGGAATCCTGTTCCGTCTTTGGATGGAGTGGGGCATCTTGCTTCCCGTCCCTCTGTGGACGAATGCCGGGTGGTATTTATGGGACGTGGCAGTCCAGGCAAGGGTGCTGGTCTTTTGTGCGAGACCATGCGACTACTGCCCGCTGAGGCTGGGTGGAAGTTCTCGGCATATGGTGCCCTGGGCGACACGCAAGAGTCCCCTTTGTTGGATCGCCGTCCACGTGTGTCGCACCGGGAAGCCCTTGCGGTGATGTCCCGCGCTGATCTTGTTGTTGTCCCCTCTGTTTCCCTTGAAGCTCTGCCTCGTACGGCTTTTGAGGCGCAGTTGGTGGGCACTCCAGTGGTCACGACGAACCGTGGCGGGACCAGGGAAGCTGTTGCCCCCACTGGCGGGATCGTCGTTTCCTCCTGTTCCCCCGGTGACTTTGCAAAGGGACTTGAAGAGGCGCGGCGCAAGCTTGTTGCCGGGGAATTCGATATGGCTGCGGCGCGGGCTTGGGTGGACACACAGTTCGCTCCTGCGGCTGTTGCCGACCGGTTTTTGACTGCACTACGCGCACAGGGGAAGTCGGTAGGGGCGGGTGCCCACCAAGTGACTGGCGCGGGGGTTGCCGTAATGGAGGACGAGGCATCACAAGGGGCATCGAAGTTCGCAAGGTTGGTGAATAAATCGCGAAAACCAGGGAAAAGCCCGAAAACCCGGCGGGGAGACAAAAAACTTCAGACTCTTTCTCCGGCTGTCCTCTTCGTGCTTCCTCCGGGAGGGAGTCTGGAATCTCTTTGGCGTAATGGTCAGCTTGAGCGTTTTTTCAGGTATTGGGTGGGATATTATCGCGATCGAGGATTCAGCGTCGGCATTTTGTCGTGTGGGGCGCGTGCGCGCGAAGAAGAATTACTGACTGCGCGAGGTGTGGATTTTCTTTGTGCTCCGCGTGTTGTGCTTGCTGAGTATTGGGGATGGGTCTGGTCGTTTCTTGCTGGGATAGTACTGGCGCGACAAGGAAATTTTCCTGTGTGGCGGGGTATGCAGGCAACCGCTGTAGGAAGTTTGTATCTGGGAAAAAAATTGCAAGGCGCGCACACGGTCGTGACGTATGGGTATGACTATGTGGGATTGTCGCAGTTGCACGGTCATACATTGCGCGCGAAGCTGCTCTCCTCTTTGTTCAGTGTGGGCCTGGCGCAGATGGAACGTGTCATTGTGACGACCGAGAGGCTGCGGGCCGATGCCGCGGAGTTTGGCGCGCGGGATGCTGCTCTTGTGGTTATTCCGAATGGAGCTGAAGTAGCGCCTGCTCCGCTTCTTCGATCTGCCCGGACAGGGCTTCTCTGGGTAGGCAGGATCTCTGCGGAGAAGCGGGTCGATGACGCGATCGAGATTGCAGCGCGCAGCGGTTGTGCTTTAACAGTGATTGGGGCAGGTTCGCTTTCTGTTGCGCAGCGTGAGCGTCTTGCAGAAACGGGAGGCCGTTTTCTGGGTGTTTTGCCGCATAGCGAGATGCTTTCCCACATGGATAGCGCGATTGCACTGCTTTCTACTTCAGTGACTGAGGGTATGCAAAAAACGGTGGTCGAAGCGTTTTCGCGTGGGACGCCGGCGATTATTCCAACTTTGGAACGTTTTGATTGGTTTATCGCGCAAGATCCTGCAGTCGTGGCTGCGTATCCGTTAGGAGATATTGCGGCAGCCACAAGTGCGGTATGCAGCCTCGTTTCCGATGATATTGCGCACAAAAAGTTGTCCGTAGCGGGATACAACTTGGCGTGTTCCCAACTCGACTTGCGCCTTCTTATGGAACAAGAGGTTGATCTTGCGTGCAGTCTCCTCAAGGACGGTTCGTAAGCTTTCCGATGGAAGGTATGGAAAGTGAGTGTGTGTGCTGATTGATGCAGTGTGGGAAACGTTTTTTGCGTGGGGAGAAGGCAGAAACGAGAAAAGCCTTTACGGAAGGTGCAGAGAGATTCCAGAACCTTGCGTGAGTCCCAACTGTGAGCTCCGAAAGAAAGCGAAGAGACAGGAAGGACGGAGATTCTGGCCTTGAGAGGAGATTTGATGGACATGCTGATGAGTGCGGAGAAGCCTGTCGGGCCTTTGTCCGGTCTTGTGGCGGTTCTTCTGCCCGTGAGAGATGGCGAGCGAGAGATTGTGCCGGCTTTGGACCGGTTGCGCGAGCGGTCTGCGGGCGCCCGTGTAGTGGTTGTGGACGACGGAAGTATCGACGCGACTTCTTCTTTGGTACGACGTTTCTTTCCAGACGTGTTCCTGCTCTCGTGCCCGCGACGAGGGTTGGCGCATGCCTTGAACGCCGGTTTGCAGGCAGTGCAGGAACCTTTCGTGGCGCGTATCGATGTGGATGACGAGCTGGTGGGGGACCGTTTCAGTGACCAGGCCTCTTTATTGCAGGATAATCCCGCTGCGGTGCTCTGCGTTACGGCTTGCCGGGAGACGCGAGGGGATTCTCCTTCTGGCGTCGCAAGCGCTGTCGATGACTTTTCTGGGCAGGGTCTTGTCCCTGTGTCAGAGTCCGGGCGTTTTCTTTTTCCCCCAACCGATGGGAAGGAGTTGCGGCGGGTTTTGCTGCGTCGTAACCCTATTGTGCATGGGACGGTGATGTTCCGTCGGGAAGCTGTGCTTGCTGTTGGTGGATATGACGAGTCTTTTCCTGTGGCCCAAGATTATGATCTCTGGCTGCGTCTCACTGAAAAGGGGGAAGTCGTGATGCTTCCCCAGATTGGATATATTCGACACCCTCCCGTAGGTCAGGAATTGCGTGTGAAACGTCGCCGTCAAGCCTGGCATTCTGCGCGTGCTCAATGGAAACACTTCCGTCGTACGGGGCGGGTTGATGCTTTTTGGTTGTTACGCAATCTTGCGAGTAGCTGTTGGACAGGTCCGCGACGGGGAGAATGAAAACCTGTGTCGTGTGTGTGCCTGAGGCGTGAAACTGGTTTGTTTTGTGCGCGCGCTGTGTTTTGCTGTTATTGCGGGAAATATTTTGGTTGAAGGACTTTTCTTGTTCTTTGCGTATGGGCACTCTTTCTCTTGAAAAAGAGTTTTTCGATTTTCTTGTCGTGGTCTTGTGTTGTCTGCCTGTTCCGTTGCTCGAGCGGTTCTGACATGAGGGGTTCTCACACGCAAGATGTTACTGTTCAGGGTTTTTTGCAGGAGACCGAGAAGCCGGGAAAGGGCAGGAAAAACCAGGAAAAGCCGGGAGTGCCCTTACTCTGTTGGTGCTTTGCGAAACATCATTGTTTGTGTGCCATAGGCAACAAGTTCATTATCTCCCCAGACTTCTACATCGGCAGTGGCATATCCGGCGTGGGCGCGACGCGAAGAGTTCAAGAGAAGCAGCCAATCGGCAGTTGTGTCCGCTAAGAAATGTACGGTTAAGTCGAGGCTTGGTGCGTATGATGCGGGATCATGCCCGTCGTATGCCCAAATGGCAGAAGGCATATGGTCCATGATGGGGGGGAGGGCCAGCGGGTCGAGTTCTTTGCCGGCAAGTTGCTGAGGAATGATGTAGCGAAACCAGCGTCCTGAAAGAGCTTCTCCTGTGGGGGCGAATCCTGGTGTCCAAATGTCAGGTCCGCATCCAATGGCCTGATCGAAGTTATGGGCGAAATTTGGGCATTGGCCGCCAATCTTGTGTTCTCGTGCACGAATGTCAGGCTGGGGATCTGTGACTTTTGGTGGGGTGGCCCAGGTGAATTCGGGTCCGTGGTGATCGCGTGTAAAGACGGCGCTGACTTCGAGGCCAGGTCCAGGCACGGCTGTAGAAGAAAGAGCAGCGCGGAGCTGTGCTGCTATTCCTCCTTTTCGTAGAACCTCTACCCGGATTTCCATGGGACCATGGGGAACAGGTGAGAGAAATAAAGTGCCGGCAGAACGAGGCCGGAACTCGGGATCGTTGAGTTCAGCCTGCATGGCGCGCAAGGCGATTGTCATGAGCACACCACCGTTGGGTGTACGAAAATTCCAGGAGGGAGAGAGGTCCGCGGAGTACCAACCGGGAGCTTTGGCAAGCTGGGTGACTGCAGTGTCGATCGAGAGATCGGCAGCTGGGCGAAAAGGGGGAGGAGTTGACAGATTTGTGTCTTCAGACATGGGACAGCTCCTTCAGTGGGGGTGGAACGATCTTACGGAAGAGTCTCCGGGGAGAATGCTTCTGCGCGACTTTTCTTCGCTATAGGATGAAACAGGCGATTGCCGAAAATGGGTTGGGATTTGGGTAGAAGACAAGGGCGGGAAAACCGGACGCCCGGCCGACGGGAAGTGAGAACAAAGTGATTGAACAGGGTAGTGCACGATGTTTGGACGAACCTGTGGAGGCGGTGATTTTCGATTGGGGTGGCACACTCTCTGAATGGGTACTGATCGAAATGGAGGATATGTGGGAACTGGCTGCCGAGCATATTGCTGTGGAAACCGGAGGCGAGCCCCAGGCCATTAAAATGCAACTCGCCCTGGTGGAGAACCGGTTATGGGAAGAATGTGTGGGATTCTCTGGGGCACGTAGTTTTCGTCTCGTGGATATTTTTAAAGTGGCATCGGATGAACTTGGTGTGGACGTGGCCGAAGCGGTCCTGGAAGAAGCAGCTCTTCGTCATCTGGATAGTTGGACAGAGCATGTTGTTCACGATGCAGAGGCAAAAACAACGCTGGCGTCTCTGAAAGCTCGCGGAATACGCACCGGTCTGCTGTCAAATACGCACTGGCCGGAACATTTTCATGAACATTTTTTGCAGCGAGACGGTCTCGCCGAATTTTTAGACATTTGTGTTTATTCGAGTAATGAGCCGGAGATGAAACCTCATCCGCGGATTTTTCAGCGTGTTCTCGCTGAGCTGGATGTGCGGCCGGAGCGCACATTATTTGTAGGGGACCGGCAACATGATGACATTCGTGGGGCGCAGGGAGTTGGGATGCGAGGAGTCTGGAAACACACTCCGCATGCCTTTCGTGCCGAAGGAGTCACGCCCGATTTTGTGATTACTGCACTGCCTGATGTGCTCGATATTTGTGCCGGGGTGAATGGCGGGAGGCCTGAGGGAGCGCAATAAGCGTTTGTCGGAGAGAATTTTTCCCAAGCTTTTTCGAGTGCTGCTCGTTTTGTCGTTTTTCCAGGTAGAGCATCGTCTTCTGGCGATTCTGGAGCCGCTACATTTGCGCGGAAAGTTGTGACGCTGCTTTGTGGAGGTTTTGTGCGCGTTCTTGTCACTGGTGCGGCTGGTTTCATTGGTTCCCATCTTGTCGAGTTCCTACTTGCGCATGGTCATGATGTGGTGGGTGTGGACTGTTTTCGCCCCCATTATGATGTTGAGGCACGCCAGCATAATCTGGCGGAAGTGCAGGAATCACCGTTTGCTGCACAGCGTTTTTCTTTTTTTACGGAAGATCTTGCAACGGCTGACCTGGGACCTTTGTTGGAGGGAACATCGGCAGTGTTTCACCTGGCCGGTCGACCGGGAGTGCGCGATTCTTGGGGATCTTCTTTTTCTTCCTATCTCCATGACAATATTTTCGTGACACAGAGAATTGCCGAGGGCATGCTGGAATTCGGCGTTCCGCGTATTGTTTTTGCCTCTTCTTCTTCGGTGTATGGCGAGCTTGGAGATCGCGTGAAAGCGGGTGAGCATGATGAACCCCGTCCGCTGTCTCCCTATGGCGTCACAAAACTCGCAGCAGAACGATTGCTATTATCATACCAAGACTGTTTTGGTATTGATGTTGTGGCCTTGCGGTATTTCACGATTTACGGACCGCGGCAACGCAACGATATGGCCATTCAAAAGTTCATCCAGGCGGGTCTGCGGAAAGAAAAAATATTTGTGTATGGAGATGGGACTCAGCAGCGTGCGTTGACTTTTGTGGAAGATTGTGTTCGTGCCACGATTGCCGGCCTTTCCCTCCCGCCTGCTGTGTACAACGTGGCAGGGGAGAAAGTCGTTTCACTTCACCAGATTCTGGACGTGATTGACGCGGCACTTCCCGAGCCGTTGCAGCGTGTGTATTCGGCTCGTCAGGCGGGAGATGTGTCCGCCACTGTGGCCGATACGTCGCGTCTGCAGGCTTCGGGTTTTGCGGCTGTAGTCCCTTTTGAAGAAGGTATCGCGCAGCAAGTTGCCACAGAAAAAAAGCATTTTGCGCTTTTGCTTGAGCGTGCGTAACTCCTCTACCTCTTGTAGAGGAGTGTGGCGCGAGAGCTTGTATTGCAGGGCTTGTTGGGAAGTGAGCTTGCGTGAGGACGGGTCGAGAAACGACGCAAAACGATGTAATAGCTTGTGACTTTCCAAGCAGAGAAAACGAGAAGAGAAAACCGCGAAAAGGATAAAGCGTCTGAAAAGTGCTTGAAGTAAGGGAGGGGGCGTGGAGAGTGAGAGAGAATGAAGGAGAAAAGCGGCATTTTTCAGGTTTCGCGGAGTATCCTTGTCGTACTTTCTCTTCCTGTCATTATAAAAACAGGATTGCAAAAGTAAAGAGAAACCTTGTTGAGCGCGTGTTCCCGAGAAATACACACTGGTCTCCAGGGTTTGTCTGACAAATTTATTGTTGTGTAGCAAGCGAAGGGTATCAATGCTGGGGCGGGGAGAACCGTTGCCGGACTGGGGCGGGGAGAAACTGTTGCAGAAAATCTTGCGATGGGGCCTGTGTTTTTTTCTCGTTTTGGGGATTTTGGGGGCTTGCGCGGAACAATCTCGCGATGTGCCTGTTGCCGTGAGTAGCGGTACGACTCTTGTGATGGGAGAGAATGAGATCGAGGGTGCGGAGGATGCGGAGGATGCGGCAACGCCGTCACTCTATCCGTGTGCTCCCGTGGGAGGGGGATCTATTGATACGGTTCGTTCTCTCGAGAGAGTCGCCGTGACAACGCAGAAGAAATTTCAGCGTGTCACTTTTGAGTTTCAGTCTGTCCCTGATGGCATAGGTGCGCTGCCGAAATACCAGATTCATTTTATTGCTCCTCCCTTTTTGAAGAGCGGAGTGAAGCCGGGAACATCGGACATTGTTGTTGACATGGGAGAGGCCTCTCTTGCCTTGAATGTGGTGTTTTTCAATGCGAGGGGGGGGCAGCCTCTGGAGGCGCAGAGCTATGATGTGAGGTACGAGACGGTTGAGCCTGACAGCGATACTCTTTTGCTCCCTGTCACGAGTGTGGTCTGGGCTGATGATCAAGCCAAATCTGCCACAATGAGCTGGTTTGTGGGGTTAACTGGTCGGCATTGTCCGGCGGTGACGGAACAGGCGGACCCTGCACATCTGCGCATCGATTTTCCCTTGGAAATGCCGGTATCCCTGCCGGATGCTGTTTCCTGAGAGGTTGTCGTCTCAGAGGCATCTGACGCAAGAGCGCTTTGTCCTCTGGCGGGCTCTGGGAAAGTCGTGATGTCGCGGGTTTCCTTTGCAGGAAATGAGACGTGTGACTGTTTGCCGGAGAGGTGCATCCGGCTTGTTGTCCGGCCCAATAGAACAATACCTTTGTAGGATGACGCGTAGGACGACACAGTATTGTCAGGCTTGTCGATCTTCGTCTTTTGGAGTGAGGTTTTTGCGTTACAGGGCTGTGCTTTTCGACCTGGATGGCTGTCTGTCAGATTCGACTCCAGCAATTGTGCGGTCACATAAAGAGGCATTGCGTCTTCTCGGACTTCCCTGTGTCACGGAAGAGCGTTTGCGCATGATGATTGGACCTCCTCTCCAGCTTGGCGTGACAGCGTTACTGGAGGAACTGGGCTTGGAGAAGGCGGCGGTAGACGTGCTTCTTTCGCGCTACATTGCGATGTACCGAGAGGATTATCGCAAGCGTTTTCTGGCTTGGGCTGTATCGCCTCCAGGGATGTCTGCAGCTGTGCAGGCTTTGGCAGAGCAGGCAGTTTTAGCAGTGGCGACATCGAAACCACGCGAATTTGCGCTTCCTCTTGTGGAGGTACTGGGTTTTGCGTCACTTTTTGTTGTTGTAGTAGGTACAGCGGGAGATGCCGACCCGGAATCGAAGACGGTCACAGTGGCGCGGGCGCTTGAGGCGCTTGAGATGACTGGGGGCGTGGATGTCGTAATGGTGGGAGATCGTAGCCATGATATTGAAGGAGGTCGTGCCAATTCCTGTGCGACTATTGGCGTCACGTGGGGGATTGGTACTGCGGGTGAGTTGCAAGCCGCGGGGGCGGACCATGTGATTGATACTCCTTCGCAGCTTGTGGAACACTGTTTTTCTTGATGTTTGTTGTTGGTGTGTTGTGCAGAGCTGTGCAGATTGGTTGAGGGAGGTTGCGACCTTCTTCTTTAAAGTGCGAGATCTCTCGTATCGTGCGGATGCTTGGGGCGTTTGATCGAAGATGTTTGGACGAAAAAGCGGATGTAAAGGTCCCAAAAATAACAGCCTGAAGGCAGGAGAAACTTCGATTTCCTCAGATGTTGACAGAGGTTTTTATTCGAAGTTTCGTTCTCTCGCGATTGTGTTGTCGCTCGTCATGGGAGTGAGCCTTTTTGCCCTCTGGCGTTTTCCCAATCGTGTGATTGATTTCAATCATACGAATGGTCCTGTGTCCCAGGGTGATACGTGGCGACCTCCTGGTATCCGAGTCGTTGAAGTCGAGTTCAGTCCAGATGGCCGTCATCTTGCGCTGCTCGGTGTGCAGCGCAAGGACGCGACGCCTTTTCATGCCGTAAAGAGGCTCCTGACGGGGCAAGGTGATGTCGTGGCAACACGGGATCTGGTTTTGTTGCGGAATCGTAGACCCGAATCTCTCACAGGAGGCAGCCATGGCTCTGTGGGGAGGATGGCCTGGTTGCCTGATTCGACAGGACTGCTGGTGTGCATGGCTGATGACTGGCTGGCTCCAACCTGCCGGCGTTTTGGCGTGATGAACCTGGAAGGTGATTACCGGGGGCTTTTTCTGTCGGATGTGGATGTGCCAGTTTTTGATACAAGTCTTCCTATGATGGTTGCTCCTGATGGACAGACCGTTTTGTTGCCATCTCTGGATGCGGCTGGTCGCACGCGGATTGTACGGATGGACCTGGAAACAGGGGAGTGGATTGTTCCGGGTCTTCAGTATGAAACCGGTCCTGTTGGGCAGATGGTTGTTGCCCGATGGATGTCTGTTCCTTTCGTCGAACAGACGAAGCAGCGTATGGTGCTTGTTGCCGGTGGAGAAGATGCGGGTGATGTCCGTTTATTGGAAGAAAGTGTGTCCAGCCTTTTCTTCGAGATACGGGAAAGACGCCCCGGCCTTTTGACGCTTGTTGTGCAGCCAGAAGAGCATGGGGGGAGTTTCCGCCTCATAGTGAATGGGGGGGAAGAAGTGATGGAGAATGTCTCCGCTTTCAGTGTTCATCCTGATGGGACCCGAATCGTGGTCCAAAACGGTAATGAGGGATTACGCATGTTTTCCCTGACGAGTTGACACGCGAACGTTCCCTGTTCTTTTCGCCTTGGCGATTTCGCGTGAACAAGTTTTCCTGTTTCTCTTGTTTGGCCTTTTCTTCGAGAACAAGGGGCTTGTCGGTGAGGGCAAGTGGCTTTTTTTCGTCTGAGATTATTTCCGTGAATACTTTTTTGTATTGAAGATAGAGTGAGGTTTTACGGAAAAAGTGTCGAGTATCCTGCGGGAAGTATTTTTCTGATTTCTCTGCAGAAAGCGCTTTTTTTACAGGTTTTTTGAGCTTTCTTCCGATCGACAAGAGAAGAATGCAACAGCGGAATATCGTGATGGGAGCATTATTCAACTGGGTTTTCGGGTTGGTTTTGTTGATGGATTTTTTTCGGAGAAAAGAGTGGTGGTGTGGTGGAAGGAATGCTCGGCTGGCCGCTACGTGCGGTATCTGGTGAAAATTTGGAAATGCTGGTGCGCACTGTTGCAGGGGACAGTGCGGAACGAGTGCAACACACAAGCCGTGTGGTGCGCTATTCGTTAGGCATAGCGTCCGAAATGGGGCTTGGTTCAGAACAAGCTCGTATTATTTGTCTCGGTGCGTTGTTTCACGATATCGGGGCGCATGTTATCCCTCCTGAAATCGAGAATAAACCCACCACTCTGACTCAGGCGGAATGGCGTCTTGTGGAAACTCATACGGAATGGGGTTTTGAGTTTGCGCTGCGGGATTCTGAAATGAGAGAGGCCTCTGGCGCGATTCGGTACCATCACGAATGGGTGGATGGAAGCGGATATCCCGATAATTTGAAAGGGGATGAGATCCCGCTGGAAGCGCGAGTTATTGCTGTGGCAGATATGTACGATGCCATTACGACTCCCCGTCCCTACCGGTCGGCATTGTCTGAAGAAGATGCCTTACTTCTTATGCAAGTAGAAGTGGGAACACATCTTGATGCGGCATGCTTTTCGGCGTTTCAAGCCTACCGGGAAAAAATCTCTGGCATTGAAAATGAGAGCGATTTGTCAGGGGAAACCGGAGAAAACGGAAGAGGAGAAGACCTGGCGAAAGTGTTGCCTTTTTCTCGCTCATCCAGTTGATCTTGAGAATGACCCGAGTCGATCTCAGCGGCGTACGCGCGACGACGAAAGGAAAGATGGACGAGCCAGAGTTTTTGTCACGATCATTGCTTTTCGGCGATTTGGTAGGTTTGGAACCTGGCGAAAAACGTCGTACTGGGCTTCGCTAATTGTGCCGAGTAGGGCATGTGACAAAGTGGTTCCTGCACTTACGCATTTGCGTATTGGGCCGCGTAGAGCGGAGATTCCCGGTTCAGCTTCCTGGTGCATCTTCTCTGCCCGGTCAATCTCGAATTTCATGAGATTTTTCCAATTTTGGTCGACGTGTTCTGCGTGAATGTCGACGCCAAAGTGTTCGCGGTCTTCTTGTGGTATGTAGATCCGGTCACGTTGGAGATCCCGTCCCGTGTGTCGCAGGATGCTTGTGAACTGTACTGCCATGCCAAGATTGCGAGCGCTTTGCGTGATCTTCTCGCCAGAGAGCCCGAGTACCGGCAGAACGATCAGTCCTGGTGCTGCGCCGATTCCCTCGATTCTGTCCATAAGCTCGATAAACGTGCCGTACTCTTTTGTCGTAAGGTCTGATTCTTCGGCATCGAGATAAAAGCTGAAAAGATCCTGGTCAATGTTTTTTTCGAGCGTGGTGTGGACTGTGGCTTTCAACTCGGGGTGATCTGATTCGCCGAGATGAAAGCCATCGAAGAGTTTTTGGCGGATGGTGTCGAGGGAGCGGCGACGGTCGTCGAGGTCTTGTTGGGTGTCGAGCACAATCTGGTGTGTGAGCCAGTAGAAAGCCCAAAGGGCTTGTAGGTGACGTGCTGTTGAGCGGGGTAGGACGCGTAGAAACAGGTCGAGTACTCGACTGTCATCTTTCGCGAGCTTGGCGCAATTGTCATAAGATTCCTGGAGTGTGGTCACGCCTTACTCTTTCCCCCCTGGAGGCACTGCATACTCGGCGTTTCATCGTGTTCCGTGTGAAACTGGACGAGCTGTGCTGTGTCCCAGGTAGATGCTTGTCCTCCTCGACACGCTTGTTTGGTTTTTCCTGCTGCCGTTTTCGCTTTGGCCGAAATAATCGCGAAGCTGGAAAAAATGTATGTCGAACGGAGAACAGTCCTATCCTGAGTAGCTCTCTGGGTCACTTTTACTATGGTATGTGCCCACGTTTCTGCCTTTTTTCTCTCAACTAAATTTCTCAGGATACCTGAGGTTTGACCCCTTGAACTTTCCCTTGGTTACATTGGCGTAATGAGATTGACCCGGACGTCGCGCGCATTCGATGGTGCAGACGCTGTATTGGTCTTTCTTTTCGCAGACTCTCTCGGAGTGGTGCAATGGCTCTTGGTTCCCCCCGCCGGTCTTGTCTTTCTGTTCCCGGTTCGAGCGAGAAAATGTTGGGCAAGGCCCCTACTCTCAACCAGGATCAGTCTTTTTTGGATCTTGAGGATTCAGTTGCGCCGCTTGAGAAGGTGGCCGCGCGCAGTCTCGTGGTAAAAGCGCTGAATGAGCAGGACTGGAGTAAAAAGACAATTGGTGTGCGTGTCAATGCCTGGGACACAGAGTGGACAGTGAAAGACGTTCTCTCCGTTGTTGAGGGTGCTGGTGAGCACATTGACTTCATCATGCTCCCGAAAGTGCAGTCCCACACCGAAGTGTGTGCGCTTGACCTTTTGCTGACGCAGCTTGAAAAGGGTCTTGGTCTGAGCAAACGTATTGGGATTGAAGCGCAGATTGAGAACCCCAAGGGTCTTGTGGCTGTGGATGAGATTGCAGCCGCAAGCGACCGTCTTGAGACAATTATCTTTGGACCCGGTGACTTTGCCGCTGCAACTGGCATGCCAAGTCTGACTGTGGGTGCAGTCCAAGATAATTATCCTGGTGACCATTGGCACTATGTGCTTATGCGCATTCTTATGGCGGCGCGCGCGAACGGTCTGCAGGCTGTAGACGGACCATACGCACAAATCCGGGATCTTGATGGTTTCCGTGAAGTCTCTACGCGTGCACGTGTCTTGGGGTATGACGGGAAATGGGCGTTGAATCCCGCCCAAATTGGTGTGTTGAATGAGGTCTTTACCCCATCCCAAGATGAGTATGACCGGGCCGAGGACATTCTCGACGCGTACCGCAAAGCCACTGAAGAAGACCGGCTTGGCGC
>Ga0209013_10000181_pt1 | contig 52641 bp, 45 predicted proteins | sample Cruoilmetagenom2_FD_187291 | JGI IMG/M metagenome (GOLD analysis project Ga0209013, IMG submission 187291) | Oil polluted marine microbial communities from Coal Oil Point, Santa Barbara, California, USA - Sample 2 (SPAdes) (version 2) | ecosystem: Environmental > Aquatic > Marine > Oil seeps ...
TGAAATTATGGAATTCCGAAGACAAGGAAGAGATTGGACAGGCTACGAAGGATTAAGCACTTCTGGTCTTGATGTAGTATTTGAGAACTTTATGGATGGCACGGCATTTATTACCTCAACCGCAGGATGGAAATGGAACGATGTACTTCATGACTTAGGAATTCGTTATGGTGATTTCGCCCATCAAGATATGGTAATTCGAGCTGAGAGTATTGAAGATCTGTACCGTGCGAAAAAGGAAAATAAAATTGCATTCGTTACATCGATTGAATCGGCAACGCAAATTGAAAATGAGATTGACCGCGTAGATGTCCTTTATGGATTTGGTGTTCGCGTAATGGGAATTGCTTATTCTGAATCAAACTCTTTAGGTGGTGGTTTGAAAGAGAACAATGATGGTGGCTTAACTTCATTTGGACATCGAGTAGTCGAGCGCATGAATAAATTAGGGATGACAATTGATGTTTCACATTGTGGAGACCAAACGTCTAGAGATGTAATTGAAGCTAGTAACAAACCAATTTTCATGACGCATGTTGGAGCAAGAGCATTATGGAATATTAAGCGTTTAAAACCAGATGATGTTCTTATCGAATGTGCTAAAAAAGGTGGAGTCATTGGGATTGAAGCAGCACCTCATACAACATTGACAGAAAAAAATAAAAATCATTCGATTGAATCGGTCATGGAACACTTTGAGTATATTGTCAATCTAGTCGGCATCGATCATGTGGCATTTGGCTTAGATACCTTATTTGGCGACCATGTAGGTCTACATCATGCATTCGCAGCAGCTTTATCCATCGGTTCCGCCCACGCAGGTGTTGAATTTGAAGAAGTCGAGTATGTAGAAGGCTTGGAAAACCCGGGTGAAGCTTATCCGAATGTGGTCCGTTGGCTTGTAAAACGTGGTTATAGTCGTGAAGATATCCGAAAAGTAATGGGTGAAAACGTACTACGAGTGCTAAAAGAGACGTGGGTAAAATAAACCAATCGTGATGTGGGGGAGGTAATATGATGCTAAGAAAAGTAATCGCTGTGTTTTTACTAGTCGCATTAATTTTGGCTGGTTGTGGGGATCAAGAAAATCAAGGGAATAGTTCTACCAAGCCAGGAGAAGTTCAGAAAGGTGGAAATGTATCAATCCCTATTGTCGGGGATCCGATTTTCAATCCATGGCATCCAAATGCCTACGCTGAATCAAATATAGTAAACCGAGTTCTCTTCCAAGGTCTTACAAAACCTGGTCTTGATAATTCACCGACAGCGAATTTAGCGAAAGAATGGTCCACTTCAGATGATGGATTAGTATGGACATTCTTGTTAAAAGAAGGCGTTAAATGGCATGACGGTGAAGAGTTTGATGCAGAAGATGTGGCCTTCACTTTTAATGATCTAGTATTAAATGAGGCATTAGGATCAAACGGAGCTTCAAATTACAAAACTTTAGATAAAGTGGTTGTAGTTGATCCTTATACGGTTGAGTTCCATCTTACTAGTCCGTTTGCAGCATTACCATCTTATTTAGCATTTAACTCTGAAATTTTACCAGCTCATAAATTTGAGGGTGTAGAAGACCCATGGGATTATATTGAATTTAACAAAGAAAACCCTGTTGGAACTGGTCCGTTTAAATTTGATAAATATGTATCCGGACAAAGTTTGACATTGAAAAAGAACGATGAATTCCATAACGGAGCTCCTAATTTGGACTCAGTTACATTTAAGATTCTTCCTGATTTAAATACCCAAATTGCACAAGCTTTAAGCAATGAATTGGATATTTTTGTTTTAGAGGACAAGTCTTCATTAAAACGTATTGAGCAAGCATCAAACCTAGACTTGGTAACGGCAGATATTACACGCTATTTCTGGATTGCGGTAGATCAGGAAAATCCTAAATTCCAGGATGTCAAAGTGCGCCAAGCGATGCTACACGCAATAGACCGAGAAACAATCATCGATACAGTAATCAATGGCTATGGGACAGTTGCCAATGCTGCGATTACTCCAGACCAAAAACAATACTTTAAAGATGATTTGAAAACATATGGATTTGATCCGGAAAAAGCAAAAGAATTATTAAAAGAGGCTGGATGGGAAGATAGCGATGGTGATGGAATTCTTGACAAGGATGGAGAGAAATTCTCATTTACATTTGATATTGCCCTTCAAGGAGACATGGAGCAAATTGCCGTGTTAGTCCAACAGTACTTGAAAGATGTTGGTTTCGACGTCAAGCTTAACACGCTGGAATGGAATGCGATGATCCAAAAAAATATCATAGAACGAGATTTCGATATGATGCTAAATTGGTGGTCGTATCCGTCTGACCCTGACGTACTAGCACAATACCATTCTAGCAATGCTGGTAAAGGTAATAATATCCCTGGCTATAAAAATGAAGAACTGGACGAACTACTAGAAAAAGGTCAATCGACAAGTGATCCTGATGAAAGAAAAGTGATTTATGATGAAATTCAGGATCATATGGCAGAAAACCTTCCGTATATTTACCTGTGGTATCCACAAGAATTGAGTGTTCGAAATTCACGATTATCTGGTTTGCCAGATTTACATTTTGGTGGAACATTACATTACATCAATGAATGGTCCGTAACCAAATAAGTCACAACATATTAATAATAGAAGAAAGGCTGATTTACTATCCCTAGTGATCAGCCTTGCCTTTTGAAGGAAGAGGGTGTAGACCAGATGCTTCAATTTTTAATAAAACGGTTAGGTCAAAGTCTTGTTTTAATACTAATTGTCACGGTTATCACATTCTTTTTAATGAATTTGGCTCCTGGTGGACCCGCTTCTATGATGAGAATGGATGCAACGGAGGCAGAAAGAGAAGCCATCGCTGAACGACTTGGCTTAAACGATCCGGTTACTGTTCGGTATGGTAAATGGTTAGGAAATGCGGTTCAAGGAGATTTCGGCCCTTCCTTATCAAGTGGAGAGCAAGTCATCGATCGCATTGTTGACCGGTTCCCATATACCTTACAATTAGCAGCTTGGACGGTATTATTCTCTGTTGTTATTGGCGTGGTGTTGGGGATTATCTCCGCTCGAAATCGAAATACATGGAAAGATTACACGATTAATTTTGGGAGTGTCATTGGTCTCTCCGTCCCTTCGTTTTGGATGGCAATCATGTTAATCCTGTTATTTTCCGTTCAGTTCCAGTTGCTCCCATCTTCCGGTACTGGGGATGACGCTGGCTTCATGGATCGCTTTAAATCTATGATTATGCCAGTTATTATCTTGTCCACGTCAACATTACCGACGATTGTTCGCTTTACGCGTTCATCTATGTTGGAAGTTGCTTCACAAAACTATGTTAGAACTGCGAGAGCGAAAGGTGTCAAGGAGCGTACCGTGATTTACTCGCATGCCCTTCGAAACGCATTAATTCCTGTTATTTCAATCATCGGGGTTTTAATACCTCGCTTATTAAGTGGCACAGTCATCGTAGAATCGGTTTTTGGATGGCCTGGTATGGGCCGATTGATTGTAGAGGCTGCCCAATCTCGTGACTACAATCTAGTAATGGGAGTTACAGTGATTGCTACCATTCTCGTCGTATTTAGTAATTTCGTCGTCGATATTATTTACTCGAAGGTAGATCCTAGGGTGAAGAACTTAGCATAACAAATACTTAAGAGTTTAAGATTTTCTTCCGCAGGAGGTGGAACGATGAGTGAATTGACTCAGGTTGGAACAATTAAGGAACCAAGGCAGGAGACAAGAATTGGTACGTTTATTAGAAAGTTAGCAAAGAATAAAATTGCCTTTATTTCGTTGATATTTTTAGTGCTTGTTCATTTAGGTGTTTTTATTGGTCAATTCATTTGGACGGTAAGTCCTGAAGCAGTTGATCCAGCGAATGCATTGGCAAGTTGGTCGGCAACTCATCCATTAGGTACGGATGATTTAGGGAGAGACGTACTTAGTAGATTGATGTACGGCGGTCAAATTACTTTACTTGTAGGATTTTTCTCGATGGTCTGTACAGTCCTAGTAGGAGGACTAGTTGGAGCAACAGCTGGGTACTTCGGTGGGTGGATTGACGTTGTATTGATGAGATTTACAGAAGCCATGATGTCTATTCCAAACTTTTTCTTGGCACTTGTTGCACTGACTGTACTTGGAAAAAGCCCTGTCATGGTTATTATCGTCATTGCCTTTACCTCGTGGATGGAAATTGCCCGTGTGGTTTATGGAGAGACTTTGAAATGGAAGGAAAGCGAATTTGTAGAAGCTTCAAATTCCATGGGTTCAAATCCTTTACGTACTCTATTCAAACATGTGATTCCACAGATTATCCCTACCATTATCATTGCCAGCACGCTGGGCATTGCATGGGCAATTTTAACAGAAAGTGCGATTAGTTATTTAGGGCTCGGCATTCAACCACCAACGGCAACTTGGGGGAATATGTTGCAAAACGCCCAACAATATATTTGGACTGCACCAATTTTAGGCGTATTACCTGGTCTATCCATTACATTAGTCGTGCTAGCATACAACTTCTTAGGTGATGGACTAAGAGATTTACTAGATCCGAAGCATCATAATAAGTAAAAATCCACTTCAGGGGAGCTGGAATTGTGATAAAAACAATCAATAATTGTGATATTTACTATGAAGTTCACGGTGATACAAACGCTGAAAAGGCCATATTCTTTATCCATGGAGGTCCGGGTTTAGGAGATTGTAGAGGAGATATCGTTACATATAGTGACTTTGCAAATGATTATCAAAAAGTGTTTTTGGATATGCGAGGTTCAGGTAGATCTGCTGAAGTTCCTCCATTCACACATGAGCAATGGGCGGATGATATCGATGCCTTACGTCAGGAACTTGGACTTGGGAAAATCATTTTGCATGGTTCTTCGTACGGAGGCTTCATCGTTCAAGAATATGCGTTGAAATATCCTGAGTATACAGAGGCTATTTCATTAAATGTAACCGCTCCAGATAATGAACATCACTTTGCTGCGATTGAAAATGCCAAGAATAGTGATAAGACAAAAATCGGGGAAGCAGAATTAGTTCGATTATTCGAAGGGAAAGTAGAATCAAATAGTGATTTTAAATATCTTTACGATGGAATTGTTTCATTATATACAATGAAACAAGATAAGGAAGAACAGCAGAAAAAAGTCAATGAAATCTATTATCACTATCAGACGCACAACGATGCATTTAATCAATGTCTTACAAACTTTGATTTGAAAGATCAGTTGAACAAGATTAACGTACCGACATTAGTCACTTCGGGAAAAAAGGATTGGATTATTCCTCCAGAATATTCCAAGATGATAGCGGATCGCATCGAAACATCTACTTTTATCCTTTTTGAAAACTATGGGCATTCATTGGTGAGAGAACAAGGGACAATCTTTAAAAACTACTTAAGAGCATTTATTGATGGGAAATTAAAGGACAAAGTTATTGTAGAAAACATTGGATAGGGGGAAATGGAATGTATGCAAATTTGAATGGGTGTAATATTTACTATGAAGTGCACGGCAATGAAGAAGGAGAAACTATCTTTTTCATTCATGGTGGGCCAGGAATGAGTGATTGTCGTGGGGACATCGCTGCCTTTTCAGCACTAGGCGATGAATACCGACTTGTCTTCTTGGACAATAGAGGGTCTGGGCGATCAGAAAGTAAACCGCCGTATACACATAATCAGTGGACTGACGATATTGATGCTTTACGTGCACTTTTAGGGGTAGACAAGATACATATGCTGGGCGGAAGTTATGGTGGGTTTCTTACACTAGAATATGCTCTTAAGTTCCCTCAACATTTGCAATCCATTTCTTTAAGAGACACAGCTGCAAATGATAAGTTTAACTACATTTCAACAGAACGTGCATTGGCAAGTAATTTGCCGGGCATCAATGAAGAGATGTTGTCACGTCTCTTTGGGGGACAAGTAAAATCGAATGAAGAATTCAAGGAAATGATTAAAGCGATTCTTCCTTTATATACAGTCAAACAAGATGCTGCTCAAGATGAGAGTAAATTGGAAGGCATCTATTTCCACTATGAGACACATAATTATGCATTTAGTGTAAATAAGAAAGCCTATAATATTAGCGATCGACTCCATGAAATCAAGACACCTACATTAATAACTGTCGGAATTCATGACTGGGTCACGCCGGTAGAATGTTCCGAAGAACTTGCGGCAAAAATTCCAAATAATGATTTGGTTAAGTTTGAAAATAGTGGCCATTCTCCGCATATTGAAGAAAATGAGGAGTATGTAAAATTGGTCAGAAACCACTTAGCAGCAAATAGTATTGTAAAAGCACAAGTGTAATATTGTTAATTAAACTTTGCGTAAAAATTGGAAAGTCCAGCGACCTTTGAGGTTGTTGGACTTTTTATATATGCAGAAAATTTCCCCCCAATGATGGCAAGGTCCGTGATCGTGGGAAATAAAAAGGCCAGCGATGATGCTGCCGGAGCATGTGAAGGAGTTTCGAAAATGGCAAGAAGATGCCGAGATAGTAAAACGTCCTGAATTGGATGAGGAATAAATAGAACGAATTTTCAGCCGCCTTTACGCAACGCTAATGGTATTATTTGTTTGTAGTGGAAAAGATAGATATATAGGTTGAAGGTATATATTTCATTTTTTCATATTTAACTGGATGCAGGTATTAAAATAAAAAAAAAATGCATGTGCGTATTAGACCTTTAAGCTTCTTGGATCGAGAAATATAGTTGAAACGAATTGTGCTGCTCGTTTATCTAACAGATAGTAATGGAGGGAGGGGCGATAGTGGAGGAGAAGCTGAAATTAATAGTCAAAGCTAAAAATGGGGATGCAATTGCTTTTCAACAATTGATCCATTTAGAGAAAGAAAAACTATATAAAATGGCTTATGTTTACATGCGGAATGAGGAAGAGGCTTTGGAGGTTTTCCAGGAAACCGTTTATCTCGCTTTTAAATCAATTACTAAGCTAAAAAATGACCGATATTTTTCGACATGGATTATTAGGATTCTAATTAATACATCAATTTCAACCCTGCGAAAAAAGAAGCGAGTCGTATTGATAAACAAAGAAATGTGGGACAATATGCCAGGTGAAGAAATGGTGGATACTGACGTCCAAATGGATTTACTGAATGCTTTGAACGAGATGGACGAGAAATATAAGACCGTCTTGTTATTAAGATATTATCAGGATTATACAATCCAACAGATTTCTGTAATCTTGGACTGCCCAGAAGGCACCGTTAAGACGAATATAAGAAGAGGAATTGCTGTACTCAAAGAAAAAATGAAGGGGGTATACAAGGATGACAGACAAAATTCCATCCTTCAAGGAAGAGTTTGATTTGATTCAAGTTCCAACAGAGAAGTTAGACGAAATCATTTCTAAAATTGGTACAGAGAAGATGTTAAAGAGAAAAAAAACTATTTGGAGTAAAGCTGTCCTTGGTGTTGGAGTAGCAGTAATGGCGTGTGGAATTCTTATCGGATCCGCATCTGGTTCACCTGCAATGGCACAGGTCGTCTCCTCTATACCATTAATTGGTCAAATATATAAGAACTTAGGCGATATCGGATTGAAAAATGTTTCTGAAGCAGGGTTGAGTGAGTTTTCCGGGGAATCTAAAACGATCAACGGGATTACGATAACGCTCGGGGAAATCTATTACGATGATGCACGGGCAACAGCCAGCTTTTCCGTCGATTCTGAAAAACCAATAACGTCGGATTATTTTAACATTAATCATAATTGGAAAGGTGGAAAGCCTTTATCGAATTATGGAATAACTACAGATGAAAGTTCACCGACAAATTGGACCGGAATTTTAAAAATTAATTACTATAGTTTTAACCCTGATACGCTTGAATTGGGTATAACCTTTGAAGGTAAGCAAGGGGAGTTATTTGAGTTTACGAAGGAAGTCGTTAAAGCACAGTTTGAAAACAAAATCGATATTGCAAAATCTCATCAAATAGATAACTTGAAATATGAAATACATGATATTAAGTGGGGTACTCCTGGCCTTCTCATTTCGTATGATGCCCAGTATAATGAGGTGAATTATGGAAGAGATGTTAAAATTGAATTTGAGGTGGTCGACTCTTCTAACAAACGGTTAAAGGAGATTAGTTGGAAGTACGGTAAGCAATTATTTGAATCGCTCGAAAATGATGTGACTGAATTGACAATCACCCCTTATGCTAAATTTGATATTCTAAGGGGAGATGGTCATCTAGAATGGAAGGAATATAAGTTAGAGCCATTTAAAATATCATTCCATAAGTATGCCGGACAGTGGACTGAAAATAATAATGAACAAGAAGAAAAACCATACAAAAAAGCAGATTTAATAGAGCTCAATAACGATTAAGAAGGTCTTATTCCACTTACAGGTGCTCTAGTAAAAAACATTCAAATAAATGCGCTTGGGAGAACCATTTCCAAGTGCATTTTTTATACAAAATTAACCAATAATTTTAACATAGGTAAAACTTAAAACTTAAAACTTGAGAATTTAAGAAGACAGTGCAGAAAATTTAACCTTTGATTCTGCTATTTACCATGGATAAAAAACATTTGTTCGCATATACTAAGAACAAATGTTCTATTTGGAGGGGTTATTGTGAAAGAAAGTCTTTCTAAGTCCATGCATTACGGTCAAATTGTTGAAGTGATGTACATCTCGAATAGTGGCGAGATTACAAAAAGACGGATTAAAGTGCTGAAGCTCCAAGGTGATTCTTTTCAAGCGTACTGTTTTCTTCGCAAGACCAAACGAACTTTTAAAGTAAACAATGTCTTAGCATTAATCCCAGTCGAACGAAAAGAAAGTCGGGTGATTTAATTGGCGTTTAATCGGGATGTAACTATTGATGGCAAGGTCCGTGATCGTGGGAAAATAAAATGGACAGCGATGATGCTACCGGAGCATGTGAAGGAGCTTCGAAAATGGCAAGAAGATGCCGATAAAGTAAAACGACCTGAATTAGATGAATTTGACCTGCAAACGATGCAAGAGGAAGTAACACGTGCTTTATCAAGCGGGCTGGAAACGCGTATTACCACATGGCTAGATGGTCAGCTGCATTACCATCGAGGAGTAATCCAGGAAGTGAGCACACAGTATGTACATTATGAAGATCCGTATGGCAAACACCGAATACCCATTCATGAAATGGTTGCGGTCATGATTGTAGAATAAAACGAGAAAAGCCCAACCATTGAGGAAGGGCTTTTCTTGTTTTTCCTATTTCACTTACTCACCAGTGTCAGCAAAACGTTTGATTCTGTCTCCGATTTGATCACGCACACGTTGGAATACAGCCCATTTTTCTTCGTCTGTTCCTTGCGCTTTTGCAGGATCATCGAAGCCCCAGTGTTCACGTTTTACATGCGGAGGTGTCATTGGGCATTTGTCAGCCGCATCTCCGCATAATGTCACTACAAAATCAGCGTTGTTGAGGATTTGTGGATCAATGATATCGGATGTTTGGCTTGAAATATCGATGCCGACTTCATTCATGGCTTTTACGGCATTCGGATTCAAACCATGTGCTTCAATTCCAGCACTCAATACTTGCCACTCGTCACCTAAATACTTTTTACCCCAAGCTTCCGCCATTTGGCTTCGGCAAGAATTACCTGTACATAGGAAATATAATGTTTTTTTAGTCATGAGAAACCTCCTGGATTAAATGATTAATAACCATAAATAAAGACCGATTAGAGTAATTAATAGGGTTGGAACCGTGAGAATGATACCTACTTTAAAGTAGGTCCCCCAAGGGATTTTCACGCCTTTTTGGGATAGCACATGAAGCCACAATAGCGTCGCAAGTGAACCAATTGGCGTAATCTTAGGACCTAAGTCAGAGCCAATAATATTTGCGTAAATTAAGGCTTCACGAAGCGTTCCGGTCGTACCCGTATCTGCGATGGCTAGTGCGTTAATCATCACTGTCGGCATATTGTTCATCACCGATGACAAAATCGCTGCAATGAAGCCCATTGAAATCGTACCCACGAATAATCCTTGATTCGCTGCTACCTCAATCAAATCAGCCAACACACTTGTGAGACCAACATTGCGTAAACCATATACGACAACGTACATCCCGAGTGAGAAGAACACAATTGCCCATGGTGCTCCTTTTACTACACGAGTCGTGTGAACGGCTGAACTTTTTTTCGCCATCATTAAGAAGAAAACAGCAATAATTCCTGCCACAATCGACACTGGAAGCCCCAAAAATTCACTTGAGAAATAACCAATTAATAGTAAGGCTAGTACAAACCAAGACAAGCGGAACATTTTCTCGTCTTTAATAGCTTCACGAGGTTGTTTGAGATCTGCCATGTTATAGTTTCTCGGAATACTTTTTCGGAAGAATAAAAACAACACTAAAATACTGGCAACAAGCGAAAATAAGTTCGGCACAATCATTCGAGAAGCGTATTCCACAAAGCCAATGCCGAAAAAGTCAGCCGATACAATGTTCACGAGGTTACTGACGACTAGCGGCAAAGATGTTGTATCTGCGATAAATCCGCTGGCCATGATAAAAGGGAAAACCATCTTTTCTTCAAATTTCAAATTCCGTACCATTGCCAAAACAATCGGCGTAAGGATCAACGCGGCACCGTCATTAGCAAATAATGCTGCCACAAATGCGCCTAAAACGCTGACGTACACAAACATTCTGATACCATTTCCTTTTGCGGCTCTGGCCATATGTAAAGCCGACCACTCAAAAAATCCAATTTCGTCTAAAATAAGTGAAATAATAATAATAGCGATGAATGCTAAGGTTGCATTCCAAACGATTCCAGTAACATCGATAACGTCTTGAAAATCTACAACTCCTACAAGTAACGCAAGTAGTGCCCCCCCACAAGCAGACCAACCAATTGATAGGTTTTTAGGCTGCCATATAACAAAAAGTAAGGTCATAAGAAAAATAACTGTTGCTAAAACTACTGATAACAAGATAAGCCCTCCATTATTCGCAAGTAATACGTAACCCTTGCTGTTCCAATTCCTTTATTCGATTATCTTGATCAGGGATGAGATCAAGAAGATTTAATACAAATTCATACGAATCATGGTGTGAATTCAATGAATAAAATATCCATTGCCCTTGACGATTCTCACTCACTAAACCTACATCCTTCAGTTTTCGTAAATGTTGACTGATTGCAGATTGGCTAATGTTAAAAAGTGCAACAAATTCACATACGCAATAATGGTTTGTTTGAAGTAACTTTAACATCGTCAATCGGGTTTTATCGCCCATTAACTTCAAAATAATACTCGCTTTATCTATATCGAGCGTTGTTTTCATACCCATAAAGTGTGATACCCCCATCTACATGGTTGATTTGAAATAACCATATCAGTATATGCTTATATGGTCAAGGTTCTGAGCGTTAAATTTTTCACGAGCAATGTGGGGAACAACGACGCATAGTATGACTAGTGGTAAAAATTGTGACTGAAAGAATGGGTGGAATCCGTTACATTTTCCGAATCTATACGTCTATATTAGAATGCACCTACAGTAAAGGAGTGAGAAAATGAAGAAACTAATCATCGTGGTTCTGATTTTAGGGGTTATTGGTTATGGGATTTATTATTTTGGGACTAATGTTGCTTCAGATAAGTTAGTCGATTCTTATACAACTGAACTTGAGGAAAGTGGACAAATTAATGACGTAAAAGCCTATATAGAGAGTGATCCGGAATTAGCAGAGATGGTCAAAGAGGCCGAGTCGGCAGATGAAAGCACCTTGCCATTTACTACTAAAGGAGAAGCCACGCGTGTTCTCATAAAAAAGGTTGGCGTCACCGAACTACAGGAACTCCAATCACAGGTTCAAAATGGAACTGCGTCTAAGGAAGAAGTCTTGCAGATTCTTGATGAGAAACTAACGGATGAGGAAATGTTGGCGTTACAAGTCATTGCCTATAAAGAACTTTATAAGAAATAGTACAGACTCCGGAATGGTTCCGGGGTCTTTTTTTTGCAGATTCGGGTTGAGCGGTTGCTCAGTCTGACTATTTGCGTCCGACGTCTGAAAAAAGCCGCTTGACGTCGGAAAAAGTGGAAGTGACGTCTGAAAAAAGTGGCTTCACGTCTGAAAAGGACATCCATCTGCATATGATAAGGAGTTCCAACTTTCGGAAAAGACGAGATAGGACGGTGTAAATTTAGTGAAACAAACGTGGGCAGTGTTAGTGATGATGATGACTACCTTGTCTTTCTTTTTCTGTGCACCGCATTTAAACGTGTCTAGTGAGGGAAATGATTTTTACTATGTTTCACCTAAAGGAAACGATGATGGAGATGGATCAATAAATAATCCGTGGAGAACGATTCAAAAAGCCGCAAACACACTTGAGGCGGGAGACACGGTCTATGTTCGGGATGGTGTGTATCGGGAATTCGTAACGATTAGAAACTCCGGCTCTAAAGAAGCGGGCTACATTACATATAAGGCCTATCCGGGAGAGAAGCCCGTGTTGGATGGAGTTGATTTAACAGTAACAAGTGGCAAAAGTATTTTATTATATTTGGAAAATGCTAGTTATATCATAGTGGATGGATTTGAGCTGAGGAACGTAAAGACTTCAGACCCCGACATATATCCAGCGGGTATCCGCGTTCGCGAAGGCGGTCATGACATCCATATCTTAAATAATCAAGTCCATCATATTGCCAACACTGCTGAAGACGGGAATGCACATGGCATTCATATTTATGGGAATTCAAACTCAGAAATAAAAAACGTATTCATAAAAAATAACGAAGTCCATCATTTAACTTTGGGAAGCAGTGAGGCCCTAACGCTGAGTGGAAATATCAATGGTTTCTTGGTTCAGAACAATCATGTACATCATAACAATAATATCGGCATAGATATCGCAGGGTTTTACAACGCCTGTGAACAAAAGTGTGTGGATCAAGCCAGGAATGGTGCCCTGATTAAAAATCGAGTACATGATAACTCTTCCATTGATAACGTCGCTTACGACGGAGTGCATGCAGCGGGAGGAATATACGCCGATGGTGCTACGAAAGTAACGATTGAAAAAAACATCGTCTATAACAATGATTTTGGCATTGAACTGGCGAGTGAAAATGTGGGGGGAAACACAACACATAATATCGTACAACATAATATGGTGTATCGAAACAACGGGGCTGGCATCCTCTTGGGGGGTGCATCAAAAGAGAATGGTGGAGCTAAATCAAATGTAATCAAGAATAATATACTTAAAAATAACGACCGACTTAAACAAGGATATGGTGAAATTACTTTTCAATGGAACAGTGACGACAACAAAGTTTTTCATAATACGATTCTCACTAATGGGGATCACAATGAATTTATTCAACATTTTGATGATAGCGACACTAGAAATCAAATAGGGTACAATTTTCTATTTCCAACTCTATTGAACCCAATTTATTTAGAAAAAGAGAAATTGCACAACTAGAGCGGGATTTGGTTTATACCCGTTCACAATGCATTTCATCTACCCGTTCAACTAAGTTCTACCACTAACAAGTGAGCCTTTCCACGATCAATCGAGGAAAGGCTCACTTCTTATTTGTTTAAACGGGTCTATCGTACACCTATTAGAATCTGCGTAGGTCTTTCAAGTGAATTTTTTCATAGGCCTCCATCATTTTGCTAGGTATTTTTCTTATGAAATTAATACTATCGCCCTACCTATATACATATAGTATAAAAAACATTCTCTATTAAAAGGTGAATTGATGAAAGCTTTAATTACTGGTGGTTACGGATTCATAGGTTCTCATGTAGCAGATCGTTTTTTAAAAGAGGGATATGAGGTATTTATCATCGATAATCTCTCTTCGGGAACTATAGACAATATTTCATTTAAGCACAAAGGGTACCAGTTATCTGTGGATGACCCAAAGTGTGAAGAAATCTTCCGGTCGACTCATTTTGACGTGGTTATTCACATGGCAGCACAGGTAAGTGTTTTTGAATCGGTTAGAAATCCTGGACAAGATGCAAAATCGAATATCCTAGGTTTACTTAACATGCTGACACTTGCTCAAAAATATCGTGTTAAACGATTTATTTTCGCGTCATCCGAAGCGGTGTTTGGCAATCGCCATGGCCTTTTGACCGAAGATGATCCATGTGAACCGGATTCTCCTTTTGGAATCAGTAAATGGATTGGGGAGTATTATTGTCAGAAGTGGAACGCTTTATATGATCTTGAAACGATGTGTTTCAGATTATCGAATGTGTATGGACCTCGTCAAAAGCCACTTGGTGAAGGCGGAGTCATGGCTACATTCATGAACCAATTTTTCGAAAATCGCTCATTGGATATACCAGGCGATGGAAATCAAGTAGGCGATTTTATTTATGTAGAAGATGTTGCGGATGCTATTTTTAGAGCCTCCTATACGAAACTTTGTGGGATTTACAATTTATCTTCTAATCAACCCGTCAGTATAAATGCCATAACAGAAATTTTCAAAGACTGGGATATATCCACTCGGATTATCTACTCTGAAAGTAGGGAGGATGATAGAAACTACTCCCTATTAAGCAATGAAAAGATTAAAAATGAATTAGATTGGAGCCCCTTGTATACGGTCCGAAAAGGGTTGCGAAGAACGTATGCCTGGTGGCGTGACAACAATTCAGCGGAACAAAAAAACAGTCCGAAAACAAAAGTGAAGAATTCTAAATATCTGTCACTCTATACAAAAGTCCGGCCATATGTTGAAAATCTCCTAGTCTTTGCAATCATCTCATGGTTGATTTTAACGAATCATATGAGTATGTACCAGTCGATGAATCTTGGGATGTTCTATATTACGGTCATCGGGATTATGTATGGGAATCGCCAAGCCTTATTGGCAGTCGTTCTGGCCATCTGTTTACTTGTTGCGGAAAGGCTTAGTGAAGGACGGGAGTTTCTCTCGCTCTTTTACGATACCGCTTTTTTCTTTGAAGTTGCCATTTATCTTTTTGTTGGGCTAGTCGTAGGTTATTCGTTCAAACGGAAGAAAGTCGTAATGAATGAACAAAAAGCAAGAATCACGGAACTTGAGAGTCATGCTCATTTTCTAAACGATATGTATAAGGAAGTCAGAGAGGTAAAGGACGAGCTCCAAAATCGAATTCTCAATAGTGAAGATAGTTTTGGGAAAATTCATTCTGTGTTGAAAGAACTGGAAGGACTTGAGCCAGAAAAGGTCATATCGAGCACGGTCAGTGTCGTTCAAAAAATCATGAACGCAAAAAATGTTTCAATCTTTATGTTAAGCAAAAATCAATTATATTTTAGACGGATTGCACAAAGTCAGGATTTGGGGGCTTCAGGAATAAATTCACTGAGAGTGGAAGAAAGTGCATTTGTCCAAAGTATTTTAAGAGATGGGAAAATCTTTGTGAATCGAAATTTGGACAGGTCTGCACCTATGATGGCAACCCCCATTTATCATCACAATAAAATCGTCGCCCTCATTACAATTGACGGCATGAGTTTTGAGAACTTCACACTCCATCACGAAAATTTATTCAGTATGACGACCGAAATGATCAGTTCCGCCTTATCACGAGCATTTACCTTTATTGAAGCAAATAAAATGAATCGTTATTTACCTCATACGCAGATTTTATACAAGGAAGTATTTCAAGAAATTGTTTCCATAAAAAAACGTATAAGAGACAAACATCACACGCCGTTCCTATTATTGGAGGGGAATGTGAATAGTGGCCAATCCTTGACCGATTACTCGTTAAAACTTTCAGCATTGCTTCGTGAGAATGACTATATGGGGCGTTTTACAAATGAAAAAGTCGTCATCCTCCTTTCGAATACCACAGAGATGAATTGCAAAAAAATTATAGAGAGATTTGAAAAGAACGGCATTCGCATGAAAAAGTTTGAAGGAGTTATTTAACATGATCCTCATATATGGCGTGTATCTCGTTTTTTCCGGTTTGATTCTCTATTGGTTTGCCAGAAAATCTCCGAATGAGTGGCTTTTGAAAATGACGATTGTCTCAGTCCTTCCCATCATAGGATGGCTTTTGCCTGTAATGTGGTCCAAGAAGCTGATGAAGAATGACCCGGAGTGGCTTGGCGCATATATGGACAACCAAGAGGACATGATTTTTGCTACTAACGTGGAAACCCATGAAAAGTTGGAAAAAACGAAAGAACTTAATGTCATCCCGATTGAAGATGCACTTCTGATCAGTGACCAGTCATCTCGCCGGAAAATTATGATTGATGTATTAAAAGAGGACTCTCTGCAATATTTGGAAGTGTTGCAAACCGCCGTTCAAAATGAAGATTTGGAAACTTCCTATTATGCAGTAAGTGGAATTATGGAAGTGAAAAGAAAGTTATCTCTTTCCTTACAGGAACTTTCCGTAAAATATGAACAGAATAAATCGGACCCATACGTCAGAAATGCATATGCAGAAGTATTGAAAGATTATGTGCGAAGTGGTTTTCTGGATACTCGAACACTTCGAAAGTATAAATATACGTATATTCGTTTATTGGCAGAAGCGATTGAGCAAGAAGACGATGTCAAATATGCCCTTCAAGAAAAGTTTAATACCGAACTGGAGCTGGAGGAATATATGGAAGCTGAAAAAACGTCCATTCTTTACTTGATGAAACATCCGCTCCATGAGGAAGGGTATTTAAACTTGATAAAGCTGTACTTTACAACTTCGTCATATGCAAGCTTACAAAAAACAATCAACATACTGAAGCGCTCAACAATTGTCCTATCTAATCGAGCGCTAATCATCATTAGGTATTGGTCGGAAGGAATGGAGCATGAGAGAGAAAGTAAGATTTCCTAATCGTGTATATGTCATTCTCTTGCTAGTTTTAGTCATTGGCTTATTATTACAGTTCTCACGGTCTCAATATCTTCTGCAATTCCAGCAAAATCACGATTTATTGGCTCAACGAGATCGACTGTTGGCGGAAGCGGGAGCGAAACCTAAAGTGGAAAAAGCTGGAAATGACTATTGCGTAGCTACTTCATTATTGAATGAGTACAGCGAGAAATTAAAAAAGAACGCCTTCCAAACGTTGGACTATATGAAGAAAAAAACAAGGGAAATTCATCTTGAGGATGCAAAGCTTATGACCGAGAATTGTGCGGTCATTATTTTTGCGACAGACAGTTTGGAACAAGTAAACAACATTAAAGAGATTGTTAATTTTGTTTCAAATGGGGGATACGTGCTCTTTATGAGTGCATTGGAAAATGAAAAGAATTATCAAGTCATTTATCGCATGCTTGGGGTTCTTGAGTTTGGGGATCAAATTGAGACATCTGGCATTCACTTGAAATCCAATGTATTGATTGGAGAAGGTGGATTGTCTGTCAAAGAAGATTTTATTGTGAATACAGCCGTGCCTGTTGGGTTAGATGATGAGGTCGACGTGTTGGTTGAAAGTACGGAAAAAATCCCCTTGTTATGGAAACAGCCTTATCAAGAAGGGGCATTTATGGTTTTTAATGGAACGATGCTTGAAGAAAAAATGAATCGTGGGTTTTTTGCCGGCTCATTAAGTCTACTCGAGCCGAATTATATTTATCCTATCTTCAATTCTAAAGTTTTTTATATCGACGATTTTCCGTCACCAATTCCAGAAGGTACGAATCCCATCATATTTGCAGAATATAAGAAAGACATCCCTTCATTCTATCAGGAGGTTTGGTGGCCCAATATGTTGAAAACAGCGAAAAGATACGATATCAAATACACCGGCGTAATTATCCAATCCTACAATGATCAGACAGAGCCACCATACCTCGATCCAATTGACGAGGCGCATCACCAACTCATTACGTATGGACGTGAAGTGATAAAAAGCGGTGGGGAGCTGGGCATTCATGGCTATAATCATCAATCATTCGTAACGGACAAAAAAATTGCTGCAAGTTTTGGCTACAATGCATGGAACAATGAAGAGGATATGGCGGAGTCCATCCAGGAAATCCTAGATTATATTAATGAAGCATTTCCGCAATACCGTATGATGTCATACGTGCCCCCTTCCAATGTTCTGTCCGAAGAAGGACGGGAAGCTCTCAAGAAGGCTTGGCCAGATTTAACGGTAATTGCATCTTTATACGGGGAAGATGCTACGGATGTTTCGTATGTTCAGGAATACGAAGTAGCGGACGATGGAATCATTGAAATGCCACGGATCACTTCGGGCTATTCCGAGAGGGTATATGATCGTTGGGCGGAAGCCAATACCATGACCGGCTTGGGCATATATTCTCATTTTGTTCATCCCGACGATGTCATCAGCATGGATCGAAACGACAATATGACATGGGAACAGATGTATAAGGAGTTCAATGAAAACATGTCTCGCTTAAAAAAGACGTATCCCTGGGCCAGAGCCATGACAAGTACGGAATCAGCACTCAATTTGGCATCGGTCCTTGCCATGGATGTTGAATGGACAAACTTGCCGAATCGCATTGAAGGAAGAATATCGAATTATCAAACTGACACGGAAGCACACTATGTGCTACGTACAGATCGCAAAATTGGTCATTTATCTAACTGTACAGTGGAAAAGATAGATGTCGACACATACCTGGTAGTTGCGAGCGGAGCTGAATTCAAAATTGGATTAGGTGAATCTTGATATGAGGATATGCATTATTGCGGAAGGATCTTACCCCTATATTACCGGTGGAGTTTCGAGTTGGATTCATAGCCTTATTACTGAAATGCCGGAACATGAATTTATTGTGTATGCCATTGGAGCGGAAACGAAGCAAAAAGGAAAGTTTCGATACAAGCTTCCTCGTAACTTAATTGAAGTGACAGAAGTATTTTTGGACGAATACTTGGTACAACAAGGAGTTTGGGGTCAACGATTCAATTTGAGTCAGGTCCAGCAACAAGCCATCCAATCCTTAGTGAGTGGAGAAGGTTCACTGGATTGGGGAAGTCTATTTGATTTGCTAAGAAGTAAAAAGATTAAAAACGTGGCTGACTTCTTATCGAGTAAAGATTACTTTGACATGATTGTACGACTTGGAAAAGACACCTACTCTGCAGTTCCTTTTACTGAATTGTTCTGGACGGTTAACTCCATGATTCTTCCGTTGTTTTTAACGATTCGTCATCATATTCCAGCGGCAGATGTATACCATAGTGTATCAACTGGATATGCGGGAGTCATTGGTGTGTTGGCGAAACATATTCATCAAAAACCAATGTTACTGACAGAGCATGGGATTTATTCGCGAGAACGTGAGGAAGAAATCATTAAAGCGGATTGGGTAAAGGGGTATTTTAAGGATTTGTGGATCCATTATTTTTACACTTTATCTAACTGTGCATACCAAAATTCGACTGAGGTCATTACTTTATTCGAACGGAATAAAGAAGTGGAAGTGGATTTAGGGTGTGATGAAGAGAAAATCCGTATTATCCCAAATGGAGTAGATATTAATCATTATACCAATCTAAATAAAGCACCTAATGATGGAAAAATCAGGATTGGTGCCATTATAAGGGTCGTTCCCATCAAAGATTTGAAAACGATGATTCAAAGTTTCTTCTTAGTTGAAAATGACGTGCCACATGCAGAACTTTTTATCATGGGGCCAACAGAAGAAGATGAAAGATATTATCAAGAATGCCTGCAAATGGTGGATTCCTTAGGCATTAAAAATATTCACTTTATGGGATTGGTCAATATAAAGGAGTATATCGGCCAAATGGATATTCTTCTGCTGACCAGTATTAGTGAAGGACAACCACTGGCGATATTGGAAGGCATGGCCAATTCAAAACCATTTGTCACGACGAATGTCGGTAGCTGCCGGGAACTGATTGAAGGAAAAGAGGACGACAATTACGGTCCAGCTGGGTTTGTTGTCCCAGTCATGCAATATGAGCAGATTGCAAATGCCATCATTACGTTATGTAAAGATCAAACGTTGAGAGAAACGATGGGACGAAATGGCTATCAGCGGGTAAGCACTCGTTATAAGCATCGTGATTTTATAAACAGTTATCGATTTTTGTATCAATCGTTGGAAGGTTGATTCGTATCGCAGGAATAGGGTTTGAACTTAGAAAATTATATAAAGAAGAAGGTCTCATTCACCATGTAAGAGCCTACTCGTTTTCTTCCATGACTACAGTCGGTCCAATGATTCTTTGTGTTTTTTTAGTTGCTTCTATACAAAGAATGATGGTGTTCTTTGGCAGTAACTATATAGATTGGGAAATTTATATAACGACTGTGACGTATTGTTTTATTTTCTCCATTATCTTGTCATGTGGGTTATCTATGGTACTTACAAGATTCATAGCAGACCTGATGTTTCAGAAAAAGTATAAACAGATACTCTCCTCTTTCTACGGGGCAATGATTGTGTTGCTACCGATTTGTGGAATTGTGTGCCTGCTATTTTTACTAGGGGTTTCAGGGAGTACGGGTTATAAAATCGCGACCTATCTATTTTTTATGGAACTGGTCATTTTATGGATCCAGGGCATCTATTTATCGGCATTGAAAGATTACCAACGCATTGTCCGTAATTTTGCTGTTGGTGTCATCGTTTCTTTGATCTCGGCCTGGTGGTTGTTCCGGTTTTTAGAGATGGAAGCAACCACTACCGCGTTAGTTGGGATTGACACGGGCTTTACGGTGATTGTCGCTCTGAACATGCTCCATTTTGAACAAATGTTTCCACGGAATGAACAGAAGGATTATTTTGCTTTTTTGAGTTATTTCAAAAAATATCCTTCCGCATTCTTTTCCGGCTTTTTTGTTTATTCTGGGATCTATATTCATAACTTTATTTACTGGTTTGGCAATCAAGGAATGGTAGTGGCTGACCGTTTCCGAGTAATGCCTTTATATGATTTCCCTGTTTTTTATGCCTATCTTTCGGTAGTGCCTTCCCTCGTCATTTTTGTCGTGACGGTTGAAACGTCGTTCTATGAAAAATTCCGAATCTATTACAGTAATGTAGTAGACGGGGGAACGTACAAAAGGATGAATGATGCAAAGCAAGAAATGCAAAAAGCTTTGCTGCGTGGCATTAGCTTTTTAGTGGAAGTACAACTTCTGTTTACCGTTTTGTCCATTGCTCTGGGGTTGAAGTTATTGCCGAAGATTGGTTTCACGATGGAGCAGTTGGATATGTTCGTTTTGCTGGCTCTAGGATTCTTTTTCTTTATTCTCATGTTCGTGCTGCTACATGCATTGATGTATTTCGATGATCGGAAAGGTGTGTTGATCATTAGTGGATTGTTCTTTGTCTCTAATGGATTCCTGACTTATTTAACCATGATGTTGGAGTTTAATGGGTTAGGCATGTTTATTGCTTCGTTTTGCGTACTGGCCATCGCCTTGTTTCGCTTACTATATATCCTTCAAAATATTGATTATTACACGTTCTGTTCACAACCATTGTTTCCTGAAACGAAACAAAAAAGGGGGAGACCTGCACTTAAGACCCCGATTCTATTCCTATCTCTTGTAATTACCGCTTCGCTTCTCCTAGCTGCTTGTACAAAAGAGGCAGCTGTTTCAGAAGAAATAACAGAGGGAGAGATTGTAGTGGATGTAGCAGATACAGGGGAATTAGTGGAAGATAAACGCTTATATGAGCGGGATGTGGACAAGTCGATTAAGTCACTATACATCACTGTATTACCAGATAAATCGGGAGAGAAGGACCCGGTGTCATGGTATGAACTTAACCGAATAACTGACAGATATAGTGAAGAAAACCTAGATATTATCATGTCCGAAGGCACGGAAGACTTGATGGGTCCTAAACAAGGGATGTTTGGATTTGGCTCTGATGCCAATGCGAAAATTAGTCTAAGAGGAAATACCGCTCGTTATGCTGCACAGAAATCGTACAAAATAAAATTATTTGACGACGCAGGGCTTTGGCAAAACCAACGAACCATTAACTTAAATAAGCATATTGAGGATCCAACCAGACTACGAAATAAACTCAGTTTCGACCTGATGGAACGCATCCCAAATATGACCAGTCTCCGTACACAATTCGTGCACTTATATGTAAAGGATTTATCGGAAGGAAGTTCAAAGGATCAATACGTGGATTATGGTTTATATACACATGTGGAGCAGCCAAATGAAATGTTCCTAAAAAATCACTGGTTGGATCCGAATGGGTATTTATACAAAGTAACCTTTTTTGAATTTCAGCGCTATCCGGATCAAATTAAATCGCATACAGATCCTGAGTTTGATAAACAATCATTTGAATCCATTCTCGAGATTAAAGGGAGAGAGGAACATGATAAGCTCATTGCTATGCTCGATGATCTAAACAATCTGGAAATTCCGATTGAAGAGGTCATGGACAAGTACTTTGATATCGATAACGTTCTCGCGTGGACGGCCGTCAATATTTTGACGGACAATATGGATACGGATGCAAATAATTTTTACTTGTACTCACCGCTGAATTCAGAAAAGTGGTATATACTGCCTTGGGATTATGATGGTGGATGGGAGTTGCAACGGACTAATAAAAGCATAAGGCCTTATCAAGCCGGGATCAGCAATTTCTGGGGAAGTACCCTTCATAATCGCTTTTTCCGCAGTGAGGAGCATGTTCAAATGTTGAAAGAAAAAATAGAAGAAATATCACAAGTGATCAATAAAGAAACGGTTGAAAATCAACTAGCGCTCTATACAGACATTGTAAAACCGTTTTTGTTCCGGGCTCCTGATCAGGACTTCCTAACCGAAATCAACACCCATCATGAAGATAAGCTTCAACAACTCATTGATACTCCTGAACGTGCTATTCAACGATTCGAAGAAGATTTGGAAAAGCCTAAACCCTTTTACATGAATGAAGATGTATCAGATGATGGTGTGAACTTGCATTTCACCTGGCAAATCGCATTTGACTTACAAGGAGATGAGCTTCTGTACGATTTCACAGTTGCGAAAGATCCATCATTTACTCAAGTTGTGGAAACGAAAAAGAACCTACCATTAAATGAAGTTGAAATGAAGAAACCTGCAAAGGGAATCTATTACTGGAAAGTAACTGTACATGACAGTAAAGGCAACGAACAAGTTTCGTTCGATATGCATGAAGATTCCGAGGGGAACAATTATTTTGGAGTTTTGCCGTTCGAGGTGAATTGACATGCAGTTTCAAGGTAAAAAACTCAGAAATGAGATGAAATATTACTTGCACGCCTTTGACTATCTAGCGCTACGACAAAAGGTATCGACTGCCTTGATGATGGACCGAAACTCCCTGTCATCTGATGGATATGGTATTCGGAGTCTCTACTTTGATGGTATCCACAATCACTCACTCTATGATAAAAATGACGGAATTTTTAATCGCGAGAAATACAGAATTCGCATATACAATGGCAGTGACGCTAGTATCAATCTAGAACGAAAAAGTAAATACGGAGATTATGTATGTAAAGAATCGGCTCCGCTAAACCGAGAAGAATACGATGCTATATTAAGCGGGAATTACGATGTTTTGTCAAAAAAACAACATCCACTGATTAAGGATTTTTATGGGGCATTGAAGTACCGTGGTTTTAAACCGGCTGTCATTGTGGATTATATACGGGAAGCATACGTGTATGGACCAGGAAATGTTCGGATTACATTTGATAAGCGGTTATCGGCTGCAGTGAATACAATCGATCTTTTCGACAAGAAGTTAGTTTTAGAAGACGTTCTTCTTCCACAACAAACGATAATGGAAATCAAGTTTGATAACTATCTCCCTAGTAATATACGAAATATCATCCAACCCGAAAAGTTTGTCCGATCCGCAATCTCGAAATATGTAATGTGCAGAGAAGTGAATATTAAGCATTTCAAACAATAGATCATCGAGGTGTTTTTGTGAATGAAACGATAAACTTTCAAGATGTCATCAAGAAAAGCATGCTTCATTTAGAAGCTTTCCGCAGTATCAACTACGTAGACATGATCATCGGCCTGACATGTTCTTTTGTCATCGGCATGTTTATTTATGGGATTTACCGGAGGTACTTCCGGGGGGTTGTTTATAGCTATAATTACAATGTCTCATTTGTTTTAATGACGATGATCACGACACTTATTATTATGACAATCAGCACGAATATCGTCCTGTCGCTTGGGATGGTGGGGGCTTTAAGTATCGTTCGTTTTAGGACGGCAGTAAAAGATCCATTGGATATCGTGTACATGTTTTGGGCAATCGCAGCCGGAATTTCCACAGGTGCAAAAATGTATCCACTCGCTTTATTCGGTTCATTGGCAGTCGGTTTAACTATTGCCTGGCTATCCAAGAGGAAAACGAAACAACAATCATTCTTACTGATTATAAGGCATATGGATGAAGCTACAGATGACTTAAGAACACAGCTTCGAAAATTGGATTCCAAACTGAAATCGAAAACGGTGCGAAAAGACTTCACGGAACTGACCGTAGAAGTCAGTCTCCGAGATGATAATACAGCTTTTATGAAAGTAATCAATAATATCGATGGAGTAATGGAGTGTTCACTTATTAACTACACGGGTGATTATGCACAGTGATTCAATAGATGCAGGCAGTGGCTGAAAGGGATCCGTTCCTTATTCAGCCGCTTTTTTTCGGACGTGGAGCTTGTGATGATTGAGTCGCTGTTTCGTCCAAATGAGTGTCCATAGCAGAAATAGTTCAAAAGCATTTGTAACTGCGTCACTTTTGATATTGAAAGGAACCATACTGCCGACCGTCATGATTGCAGCTCCAATAAAAAACCAAGGCCATTTTGTTTTTTTCCATAATACTGCACCTGCTACAAGTAACACGAAGGTAAGTAGCAAAATCATAATTGGGGGACCAGACGCCGATTCAGTAGATACATAACGTAAGACCCCATATTTTGTTTCAGGTTTCAATTGAAGTTGTGCCGTTTCAAGCTGAATTTCAATGCCCATCAAAGCAATCGTGTAAATGACCGCTAAAATGGTTAGCCATTTTTTTCTGGCCCAAGCGATCCCGCTTTCGCGAAGGACGCCTAGCGAAAATAAGACGAGTAAAGGCGTGAATAACGCATGGCTCCAATAACGAAGCATATTAAATATTTCAAGAACAGATCCTTCACCAATCCATTTGCCAAAGCCGATCACTGCGTTATCATAAATAAGAGCTGCAACAATTACATAAATGAAACTTGACCATGTTGAAAAAAGCCTGTTTTTTAAGCCACTCAGCCCCCAAATCAATAGAACGAGATAGCCCAATGTGAACAGGATATAAAGCAGAGTATCCATTTGGCACCTCCATTTATTAGTTAACGTACCCTTTATATTGAAAAATAATCGAACCATTCTTTAGTTCCTTCTATTAACAAGCTCCTTTTTGTTTATAGTTTTCTGTATATGCATGATTGATATGTCAGATACTGTTAGGCAGAAGGAGTTGAAGTTGTGGTGACAAGCAAATGTAGAAAGTCGGATCTCTTTTTACTTATCGTGGTGGCGATTGTTTTTGTATGGTCCGTCATTCAGCCATTTCAGTATTTGATTTGGCTAGTAGAAGTTCTTCCCGCGGTCGTTGTATTGGTTATTGCCATCATCACTTATAACAAGTTCCGTCTTACCACACTTTCCTATACTGTAATCACCATCCTATCGATTTTGACGTTTATTGGTGGACACTACTCTTATTCAGAGGTGCCGTTGTTTAATTGGCTTAAAGAAGAGTTTGATTTAAGTCGCAATCACTATGATCGATTTGGACATCTCTTAAAAGGATTATTTGCGATAGTGGTAAGAGAAATTTTAATACGGAAAACACCGTTATCAAAGGGTGCTTGGTTGTTCGGCATCACCACGAGCATCATGCTGGCCATTGCAGCTATGTACGAAATCATCGAATGGTTGAGTACGCTATTTCCAACAAAAATGAAGGCATCTGAGGACTTTTTAGGAATGCAAGGCGATCGGTGGGATGCACAATGGGATATGCTATTAGCTTTCGTGGGTTCACTATTGGCGCTGTTTATTTTCTCTAAACTTCATGACAAGCTGTTAAGAAGATTTATGCTATCATCAAAATAGGAATAGCCCATCGTTGAATGCGGACTCTGATGGGCTATTCCCTATTCAATTTGTACTTAGGCTCAGACCGGAGGATGAATAGGTACAGTATCCTCTGGCACATCAAAATTCACTACAACTAAGTTGATTTTCTCGCTTTCAAAATTTACACTTGCCAAGCTTGAGAAACTAATGATCATCGCTAATAAAACGGTCTTTTTCATAAAAAACACTCCTTATAAGATGAATTTAACTGCTTTTTCGTATTTTCCTTCATTTACATAAAAATCCGTGAGTATTTTGGAAAAGTGATGATGAAAATCTCTTTGTTTATCCGCTTTCCGAGTATAGGGAACCACCCGGTTTTCCAGGAAGCGCATAGCTTTCGATTTATTATTATTTAATAGCATTAAATAAAACGATGAGTAGAGCTGATAATGGGAAACTTTGATATTAAGTGATTCTTGATGGAGTAGGGCAAAACTTGCTTTACTGTCAATCCACTTTTCTAACCGAAATTCTGTAATGGCAATGTTATAGAGACACAGGAGGTAATGCTCTGTATTCTTTTGCATCGTCAATGAGCTTTTCTTGAAGTATTCCAAGGCCAAGGTATAGTCACCCATTTTATGTCTTAAATCCCCTATATTATGGTAAATGTGAGGGAGTAAATCCGTCTGATGGAGTAATATACTGTTTCTGATTAAGTGCTCATAGTAGACAAATGCTTCTTCATAAATCTTAGACTGAGAATAATTGATTGCCAGTGACATTTGAACATGTAGAATTCTTTTGTAATTAAATCGATCCTGTAAAAGTTGGATTGCCTTTTTACCAAAATAAATGGCATGTTCAGGTTGTTTCATATGTCCTTTGACCAAAGCCAGATGATAATAGATTTCTCCCTCAAACAAATTACTCTCTGCATTTTCTAAAATAATGGCAGACAGCTGTTCATCCGCTTCACCATATCTCCCTCTCATTAATAAAGCTATCGCATGGAAATAGGAAAGTAAATATCGTTCATGTTGGGAAAAATTTTGCTTTTGTGATTGTAGCCATTTCATCTGGTATTCTGCAGTAAGTAGGTCACTAGTAAACAGGTAGTATCTTAATTTATAAAGTTCATATAAATAAATATGCTTCGTAAAGGCAATGATTTCTTTGTATATGTCTAATTCACGGTAAGTACTTTTCGCGTTTTCTTCTTCCAAGTAGTGAATGTTTTTTAGTAATTCTTTTAATAACACTTGTATTTTTTGTTCGCTTTCCTCAACGTCTTGTACATTCACCTCAAGTCTCTCTAGTAAAAGCCGAATAGTTTCGACGTTTGCTTCTTTGCTGTTGTTTTCAATTTTACTAAGATGTGGGACCGAACATATGCCATTTGCAAGTTGACTCTGTGTTAATTTCAATTTTGTCCGATGGTATTTGATTAATGAGCCGATTTGCATGTTATCACCTTCTAACTTTATTTACCTTTAATTATACTTAATTATTAAAATTTTCCCAATAAACAAAACTCTTTTCGTGTGCTAGTTTTGAATTAGCAACAAAATTCAAAAATAAAAGGAGCTAGCAAAATGAAAAAATCGAAAAAAATCTTGATGAGTGCGTTGGTAACTGCAAGTCTGGTAATTCCATCTTTTGGTGTGAACGCGGCACCGTCCATGGATAAAAACAGTGCCGAGAAATTCCGAGTATATGTAGAAGCTGCTAACGATTCATCAAAAGCTTCACTCCAAAAACAGTATGATGTACGTTGGGAGTTATCTGAAAATGGTTTCTCTACTGAAATGAATGAAAAACAATTTGCAGCACTGCAAAAAAATAAAAACGTAAATGTAACAAAAATTCAAGAAGTTACATTGGATACGGAGCATAGAGCAAGTCAAAGTCAAGTGACGGCAGCTGAATACCCATCTCATCAAACACCATGGGGAATTAAAGCAATCTATAATAATAGCAATCAAACGACTACTTCTGGTGGATCTGGAATCAACATTGCCGTACTTGATACTGGTGTATACGTTGATCACTATGATTTGAAAAATTCGGTCGAGCAATGTAAAAACTTTACGGGTGCCACTACGGTCATTAACGGTAGCTGTAATGACGCGAACGGACATGGCACACACGTGGCAGGTAGTGCTTTAGCTGATGGAGGAAGCGACAAAGCAGGCGTTTACGGGGTTGCACCAGATGCTGACCTTTGGGCATATAAAGTATTAGGGGATAACGGTTCAGGATATTCGGACGATATCGCAGCAGCAATCCGCCACGTAGCAGACCAAGCGACTGCAACGAGAACAAAAACAGTTATCAATATGTCTCTTGGTTCAGCAGGAAACGATAGCCTCATCTCTAGCGCAGTAAACTATGCATATAGCAAAGGTGTACTTGTCGTAGCGGCTGCAGGTAACGATGGTCCAAATCAAGGATCAATTGGTTATCCAGGAGCACTTGTCAATTCAGTAGCAGTTGCAGCACTTGAAAATGTTCAGCAAAACGGTACATACCGCGTAGCCGACTTTTCTTCACGTGGCTATGCTTCAACAGACGGCGATTACTATATCAACACAGGTGATGTAGAAATTTCGGCACCAGGTGCAGCAATTTATTCTACTTGGAACAATGGTGGATATAACACAATTAGTGGTACGTCTATGGCAACGCCACATGTCGCTGGTTTAGCAGCTAAACTTTGGGCACAAAATCCATCATGGTCACACACCCAATTGCGTACGAATCTTCAAAACCGTGCGAAAAGCGTAGATATCAAGGGCGGATACGGTGCAACGACTGGTGACGATTACGCATCAGGCTTTGGATTTGCACGCGTTCAATAATCATAACTAAATTTGATAGAAAACTAGAACAATCCAGAAATCATCCGATTTCTGGATTGTTTTTTTGTAATATAAAAAAATTTAAAAATCGAGTCTGCCTTTGAGTATGTTCTGTGGAAAAATGGGGCGAACAAGTAGAAATGGTTTGCGAAATGGTAGAAAGTGGTCTAGAACGGGTAGAAATCAAATTCCGCCATGGTGCAGCAGTAAGGGGTCCATAGCGACCTACAATCCCACATGATTCGCTGAATAAATCAAATTATGCAAAGAGTAAAAAAATACTACCATACAAGCATACTAATATGGTAACATGGTGACAAGATTGAAAGGGGGGATTAAATGCTGTCCATAGATTCCAAAAAGAAGATCAAAAATTTCTCTACAAGAGATTATGTTTATGAAATATTAAGGGAAAACATTATCTCCCTAAAAATAGAACCTGGGCAGAGTATCTCTGAAAAAGAAATTTCAGAAATGCTTCAGGTAAGCAGAACCCCTGTCCGAGAAGCTTTTGTGAAACTGGCTCAAGAGGAACTAGTGGAGGTATTTCCACAAAGAGGAACCATTGTCTCGTTAATCGATATGTATCATGTGGAAGAAGCAAGATTCATACGAGAACATTTGGAAAGAGCTGCAGTAAGAGTTGCGTGTGAGACATTTTCAAACGACAGTCTTTTACAACTAGAAACAAATTTAATCATGCAAAAACGGTGTGTGGAAGAAGAAAACTTTACGAGACTTTTTGAATTAGATGAAGAGTTCCATCAAACCATTGCATTTGGATGTGGGAAAGAGCGGATTTGGGCTCTAATTCAGCAAATGAATGCGCATTTAAACCGAATCAGAATGCTTAGTTTGGCAGCTAACTACAAGTGGGATCTTATATTGGATCAACACGAAAGAATTTTCACTGCCATTAAGGACAAAAATCCTGATGTTGCAGAGAAGGTTATGGAAGAGCACTTGAAAAAGCTGACCTTTGAACAAGAGAATCTTAAAAAAGAATTCCAACATTATTTTAAGTAATGATATTTTTTTATTGCATTATGTAAGCGTTTTATTTTCGGGATGAAATAAACTTTCGCAAAAAAATAACCACATTCAAAGGGGAGAATCACATTATGAAAAAACATGTACTTGCGTTGCTATTAGTATTATCAATGGTTGTATTAGCAGCTTGTGGAGAAGAAAAAGCTGCGGGTGAAGAGGTATACACTTTAAAAGTAGGATCGGCACTAGCTGAAACAGATCCGATTTATCAAGGCTTAGTGGAGTTTAAAGAAAACGTTGCTGAAAAAACAGATGGCAAAGTTGAAATTGAAATCTTTGGTAATGGTTCTTTAGGCGACGACAAAGATATTCTTGAACAAGCAAAAGTTGGTACGAATGTAGCCGTATTAGTAGATGCAGGTAGATTAGCAGAAATGGTTCCGGATATCGGGATTTTATCAGCTCCATATATCGTGGACAATTATGCAGAAGCAAATAAAGTCGTACAATCTGATTTATTTAAAGGTTGGGAAGAAGAGCTAGCTCAAAATCATAATTTACAAGTCTTATCTTTTAACTGGTACCAAGGCGATCGACACTTGTTGACGAATGAAAAAATTGAAAAACCATCGGATTTAAAAGGGCTTAAGTTACGTACTCCAGGTGCAGCAGTGTGGACAGAAACAATTACAGCAATGGGTGCAAGTCCAGCAGGTATGGCGTTTTCTGAAGTATATCCAGGGATTCAGCAAGGGGTAATTGATGGAGCGGAAGCACAACATCCAGCAACTTATGGTGCTAACCTTCATGAAGTAGTTAAATATATTACGAAAACGAGTCATTTCCAATTATTGACTGGAGTTGTAGCTGGTGCAGATTGGATGGCTGACCTTCCAAAAGAATACCAAGAAATCGTCTATGAAGAGGCGTTAAAGGCTGGAGAAGACGCTTCTAATAAAACAGTGGGTATGCTTTCGGATTTTGAACAAAAAATGATTGATGCAGGCGTAGAAGTAAATGAAGTTGACATTGAGCCATTCAAAGAAGCAACTAGCGTAGTTTATGAGAAATTTGATGGATACGAAGATCTTCGTGATGAAGTGAATAAAATTCTAGGAAAATAGTGAGTGATAAAAAATGAAAAAATTCTCTCAAGGGTATGTAAGAACTGAAAATTTTATTACGAACTTCTTGATGATAGGTGTAGTAGCATTTGTATTTTTTGCTTCGGTCATGAGATGGGTGGGTTACCCCCTCTCATGGTCCGTTGAGTTTGCCCAGCTTTTATTTGTTTGGGTAATTTTTTTAGGTGCAAACCGTTGCTTGCGTGAAGATAAACACATTAGTGTTGATTTCTTCACAAAGAAACTATCTTCAAAAGTTAGTGCAGTTATTGAAATTGTCATGTCTATATTGATCATAGCTTTTCTAATTTTCTTGATCGTATTTGGAATTCAACTAAGCATAGAGAACTCAGTGAGATTAATTAGTAATCTATCAGTTAGCTATTCTTTAATTACGATGTCTGTACCAATCGGAAGTCTTTTGATGGTTATAACACTGTTGTTGAAGTTGAAAGAGAAATTCATATTATTAAAAGCGAATTCAGTTAAGTGAGTTCTAAGGGGTGAGATAGATGTTACTTGTCGCTATAATTTTTTTCGTCATGTTGTTTCTGAATATGCCAGTAGCCTTTGCAATAGGTATTGCTAGTTTATCGTTTTTCTTATTAGAACCTAATTTACCTGTAGAAATTGCCACTCAAAGGATGGTAGCAGGTACCCAGTCATTCCCACTATTAGCCGTTCCGTTCTTTATACTGGCGGGTAATCTAATGAACTCCTCTGGGATCACGAAGCGTTTGATTCGTTTTTCCAATGCACTAACTGGCCATTTAATTGGTAGTTTGGCACATGTTTCAATCGTATTAAGTACTATCATGGGCGGAGTATCCGGTTCAGCAAATGCCGATGCCGCTATGCAAAGTAGAATTTTAGGGCACCAAATGGTAGCTCGTGGCTATTCAGGCGGATATTCAGCAGCAGTTATCGCAATCAGCTCTTTAATTACTGCTACAATTCCTCCAAGTATTGGTCTGATCTTATATGGATATGTAGGTCAAGTTTCAATAGGTAAGCTTTTCTTGGCAGGGATTATTCCAGGAATTCTGATGATGGTTGTTTTAATGCTTGTGTCATATTTAGTGGCTAAGAAAAAAGGGTATGACCAAGATGTGAAAATGAAGAGAGCTACTCTTAAAGAAGTGTTCATTTCATTCAAGGAAAGTATCTGGGCTTTATTATTCCCTGTCATCTTAGTAGTAGGAATTCGTTTTGGTATTTTCACAGCATCTGAAGCAGGAGCTTTTGCTGTAGTTTATGCATTAGTAATCGGATTCTTTGTTTACAAAGAACTTAATTGGAAGAACTTAATCGAGTCAATCGAGCAATCTGTTACGGACAATGCTTCCATTCTATTAATTATTTCAACATCTTCGATTTTAGGTTTCTTAATTACATATGATCGTTTACCACAAAATGCTGCCGATTTCTTGATTGGCATCACGAGTAATGGAACGCTATTACTATTATTGATTCTGTTCTTCCTTGTTATAGCGGGTATGTTTATTGAATCTACTGTTTTGGTTTTATTGTTAACACCAATATTCTTGCCGATTGTTACACAAGTTGGCGTAGATCCAGTCCATTTTGGAATTTTGATGATGACAATTGTAACGTTTGGTGGAATGACACCGCCAGTCGGAGTGACGATGTATACGACGACCTCCATTATGAAAGTACCAATTGAAGAATATATCAAAGAAGCACTGCCATTTATTCTGGGAGTCGTATTATTAGTATTATTCTTAGTGTTTGTACCAAGCATTGTTACATTCTTGCCTGATTTATTTATGTAAGGCGATTAGCTTTCAACTAATTTCTGAAAAGTGGAGGTTACGAGATGTTTTCTTTTAGAGATAAAGTGGTTTGGGTTACTGGAAGTAGCACGGGAATAGGTCGAGCAATTGCGTTGGAATTTGCGGAACATGGAGCAAATGTTGTGGTTCACGGAAATTCTAACCCTGCCGAAGCAGAGGTGACGTTAAAAGAAGTTCAAGATAAAGGGGCGAAAGCTATCCTTGTGTTGGGCGATGTGACGGATCGAAACCAAGTCGATCGGATGGTAGCTGAAATCAAGGAAACCTTTAATCGAATCGATATTTTAATCAATAATGCCGGGACCATGGTCAAGCGTGCTCGAATTGAAGAGTTAGATCACGAGACTTTAAACAAAATTATGAATATCAATTTCACCTCTGTATTCCATGTCACACAAGCTGTTCTGCCACTGATGAAACAACAAGAAAAAGGGTCCATCATCAACATGACTTCCATTGCTGCGCGCAATGGAGGGGGTGGGGGAGCTGTTGCTTACGCCGCTGCAAAAGCAGCAGTCAGTACCTTTACGAGAGGACTCGCGAAAGAATTGGTCCATGATCATATTCGTGTAAACGGAATTGCACCTGGAATTATCACAACGCCTTTCCATGATCGATATTCTACACCTGAGTTACGAAAAGGGATGGCCGGCCAAGTGCCAATGGGTCGAGAAGGCTCACCAAAAGAAATTGCGGGTACAGCCTTATATCTCGCATCAGATTACGCGAGTTATATTACCGGGGAAATAATTGAAGTCAACGGTGGCTTATTGATGGATTAAACGGTGTTTCAACAGATAGAGGAGGTTCAGTATGAAGGCATTTATGGATAAAAACTTCTTATTAGAAACGGATACGGCTAAAACGCTTTATCATGACTATGCAAAAGACATGCCCATCTTTGATTATCATTGTCATTTGACAGCAAAGGATATCGCGGAAAATAAATCGTTTTCCAGTCTAACAGAGATTTGGTTGAGCGATGACCATTACAAATGGAGAGCACTGCGTAGCCATGGTGTACCTGAAAAATGGATCACGGGTGACGGGGATGACAGAGAGAAGTTCCAAAAATGGGCTGAAATGGTTCCTTATACGTTAGGAAACCCTTTATATCATTGGACACATCTAGAACTAAGACGCTATTTCGATATGCCGAAAGCTCTTACCGCACAAACGGCTGATGCGATTTGGGAACATTGTAATCGTCTGCTTCAAACAGATGCATTTACAGCACAAGAATTAATTAAGCGATCAAATGTGTATGGGTTATGTACAACGGATGATCCCTTGGATGATCTTGCTTATCATAAAGAAATAAAAGAAAATGAAGCATTCGATGTACACGTATTGCCGACTTTCCGACCTGATGGAGCTTTGACGGTAGAAAGTAGCAATTTCAGTAAGTGGATAGGCAAACTAGAGCAATTAACTGGGGTTCAGATGACTTCGTTTGGTGCAGTGGTATCAGGACTAGAAGCCAGAGTCGATTACTTCCATGAAGTGGGATGCAGACTGTCTGATCATGGACTCGACTCAAACTTCTATTTGGAAGCAGATAAAGAAGAAGTGAATGCCATTTTTCTAAAAGGGTTGGCGAACGAAGACTTGAGTAAAGAAGAGATTGTCAAGTACAAGACAGCTCTAATGAAGTCGTTAGGTAAGCTTTACAATGACCATGGATGGGCGATGCAATTACATATTGGTGCGTTGCGTAGCAATAATACCAAAAAGCTAGAAACGGTTGGACCGAACACGGGGTTCGATTCAATTGCTGATTTTACATATGCTGAAGATTTATCAAATTTATTGAACGCTTTGGATTATGTGAATCATTTGCCTAAAACCATTATTTACAATTTGAATCCGCGAGACAATTATATGATTGCGACGATGATTGGAAACTTCCAAGATGAAATGCCAGGGAAAATTCAATTCGGCACAGCTTGGTGGTTTGGTGATCAGCGTGATGGAATGGAAGAACAAATGAAAGTGCTTGCCAATTGTGGACTGCTATCTCAATTCGTAGGGATGCTGACGGATTCAAGAAGTTTCTTGTCCTATACGAGACACGAGTATTTCAGAAGAATTCTTTGTAACCTGATCGGAAAATGGGTGGAGAATGGGGAATACCCCGCGGACTTTGAAACCTTAGGGAAGATTGTAAAAAATATATGTTATGGGAACATCGAGAGATATTTAGCGATAGAATCATAAGAATGATAGGTGATTAAGTATGCAAATGGTATTTAGATGGTTTGGACAAGGCAATGATACAGTGCCCTTATCACATATAAAGCAAATTCCTGGAACAACAGGCGTTGTGTGGGCACTTCATGACGTACCAGCAGGTGAAAAATGGCCACTCAACAAAATCCTGGAAGTGAAAGAACAAGCTGATCAATACGGTTTGAACATCGAAGTCGTGGAAAGTGTAAACATCCATGAAGACATCAAATTAGGACTACCTTCGAGACAGCAATACATTGAGAATTACAAAGAAACCATCAAGGAACTAGCCAAAGTGGGCGTAAAAGTAATTTGCTATAATTTCATGCCTGTTTTTGACTGGATTCGCACAGATCTCTTCAAGGAATTGGAAGATGGTTCTACGGCGTTATTTTATGAAAAAGCAATCGTTGAAAACAATCACCCTAGTGAACTAGTCAACCGCGTATTAGAAAATAAAGACTTCACTATTCCAGGCTGGGAACCGGAACGTTTAGATCACTTAACGGAGTTATTTGAAGCCTATAAAAATGTGACGGAAGAAAATCTATGGGACAACTTACAGTACTTCCTGGAAGAAATTATTCCTGTAGCAGAAGAACATGATATCAAAATGGCGATTCATCCGGATGATCCACCTTGGCCAGTATTTGGCTTACCTCGAATCATTAATAGCCAAGAAAACATCAGAAGACTATTTGGTTTAGTCGACAATCCATACAATGGTCTTACATTCTGCAGTGGTTCATTAGGTGCAAATGAAGCGAACGACTTGCCAGCGATCATCAAAGAGTTTGGCAATCGAATTCATTTTGCGCATATCCGCAACTTAAAACGCTTTGAAAATGGCGACTTCATTGAAACTTCACATAAAATAAGTGACGGTTCTGTTGATATCTTGGGCATTGTAAGAGCATTTCATGACATTGGCTTTACAGGATACGCAAGACCTGACCATGGCCGACATATTTGGGACGAAGAATGTCGACCAGGATATGGTTTGTACGATCGAGCTCTTGGCATTATGTACCTTTGGGGAATTTGGGATACGCTTCAACGAACAGAAAGTGGTGTGTGATTATGTTGGGAATTAATGAAAACTTACATGGTAAAGTCGCTGTTATTACAGGTGGAAGCGGCGTCCTATGCAGTGCAATGGCGAGAGAGCTAGGTCGACAAGGCGTAAAAGTAGCCATTCTGAACCGTACCTTGGAAAAAGGGAAAGTGGTAGAGGCAGATATTAATAACGCTGGAGGACAAGCAATTGCAATCGCTTGTGACGTACTAGATGCAGAGAGTGTTAAACGAGCTCATGCAGAAGTAAAAGAGAAATTTGGGGTTTGTGATATCTTGATTAATGGAGCTGGTGGAAACCATCCTCAAGGTATTACGACGAAAGAAACATTCGAAACCGGAGATTTGGAAGACGAGAACAGCCAGACATTTTTCGACCTGACTAAAGAAGGATTCGGCTTTGTTTTTGACTTGAATATAATGGGGACTTTGATTCCTACGCAAATTTTCGCGAAGGATATGGTGAATCGTAAAGGGTCTGTCGTGGTGAATATGTCATCTATGAGTGCACCTTCTCCAATGACCAAAGTTCCGGCGTATAGTGCTGCAAAAGCAGGGATTGAAAACCTTACGCAATGGCTTGCTGTACATTTTGCAGATGCAGGTGTACGGGTAAATGCAATCGCGCCAGGGTTCTTCTTGACGGAACAAAACAAAAATTTGCTAATGAATGAAGATGGTTCGTTAACGCAACGCTCAAACAAGATTATTTCACATACGCCAATGAAACGGTTCGGTAAGCCTGAAGACTTGCTTGGGACATTATTGTGGTTAGTAGACGATCAAATGTCGGGGTTCGTCACTGGAATAACCGTTCCTGTTGATGGTGGATTCATGTCATACTCGGGTGTATAAACACTCTTTTACAGATCAAGTAATCGGGTAGCGGTCAAAAGGAGGTTTATTCAATGGAAGTAGTAACTCTTGGAGAGTCGATGGTCTTATTCACTCCGGATTCAGTTGGCTCATTCGTTTACGCTGGGAAATTTGATAAAACGTTAGGCGGTGCTGAATCTAATGTAGCTATCGCTCTTTCTAGATTAGGACACAAAGTCGGATGGATGAGTCGACTAGGAAATGATGATTTGGGACTATTTGTACGGAACTTTATCCGTGGAGAAGGTGTCGACACTTCAAATGTCGTATTTGATGAAAACTATCAAACGGCTGTGTTCTTTAAAGAACGTAAAAATGGAGCAGAACCGAAAGTCTATTATTATAGAAGCAATTCGGCAGCAAGCCATATGAAAGCAGCTGATCTGGATGAAGCTTATATCGCAAAAGCTAAGTTTTTACATATCACTGGCATCACGCCTGCACTAAGTGAATCGTGCAAAGAAACCGTTTATCATGCGATTAGTTTGGCTAGAAAAAACAATGTCAAAGTTATATTCGATCCAAATATTCGTTTGAAGCTATGGTCAAAAGATGAGGCTGGCACGGTCTTGAGAGATATTGCCCGTTTATGCGACGTCGTATTGCCAGGCATTGAAGAAGGAATCATTATGACAGGCCAAGAGTCTCCAGAAGAAATTGCGAATGCTCTGTTGCAAGGTGAAACGAGCACAGTCGTAGTGAAACTCGGGAAAAAAGGTGCTTATTTCGCGACGAAATCAGAAGATGGCTATGTAAACGGAGAAATCGTTCCCATTGTAGTAGATCCAGTTGGCGCGGGAGATGGATTTGCAGCGGGCTTCATTTCTGGGATGTTAAGACAGTGGACGGTAAAAGAATCAGTAGAACTAGCAAACAAAGTGGCTTCCTTTGCATTAACCGTTGCTGGGGATGTTGAAGGCTATCCATACTGGTCGCAGATCGAGTCCGGTCAAATGGAAGAGATTTTGCGTTAAACCAAAGGAGCTTGATAAGATGATTGAAAAAATCCAAACCATACAAAAGATTCAAGAAGATGGAATCATTGCGGTTATTCGCAATCTCCCTAAAGAAAAAGCAATTGATTTGGCTGATGCCCTGATTTCTAGCGGGATACGCACATTAGAAGTGACAGTTGAAAATAAAGATGCCTATGAAATTATTGAATTACTATCGAAGAAATACAGTAAGGAAATTGTTATTGGTGCAGGAACGGTGCTAGATAGCTCATCTGCCCAACTAGCAATCAGCAAAGGTGCAGACTTTATTTTGAGTCCCAACTTCAATCCGGAAGTAGTCAAAACCGTACTGCGTTATGGAAAAGTAGTAGTACCTGGAGTTATGACCCCTACAGAAATGATGAATGCCATGGAATGTGGTGCAGATATGGTTAAAATTTTCCCTGCCTCTGTTCTTGGAATTCAATTTATTAAAGATGTAAAAGGACCATTTCCTCAGATTCCAATCATTCCAACAGGCGGGATCGATTTAACGAATATCGGTTCGTTCATTGAAGCGGGTGTGGAAGCGGTTGGTGTTGGTGGAAGTTTGCTTAATAAACAAGCGATTAAGGACTCTAACTTTGACCTAATCAAAGAAACAGCAAGTAAATTTGTTGAGCAAGTGAAACTGGCACGAGCAAAGAAAAACTAGAGGTTTACCTCTATGAATAGCGTTAGCAGTGAGCGACTGAATGGGTATCTTCAGTCGCCTTTTTCTATGTCAAAAAGTAAGGATTCTGTTTTTCTTGAAAATAGTTGTACGGAAAGGGGTTTATCGCTTATCATGAAGAACTGATTTGAATAATGCGCTTGAATTATGTATCGTGGGAAAAGTGGAAACGAATTAATGAGTTATAATTACTTTATATAGATGAATTTAACGAACGGGATTTGAAGGAGGCTAGTGATGTGACAGCTTTAACAGCAAGTGAGAGTGTGATTCGTTGTGAGTTGTCGGTTACGGAAAAAGTGGAGCGAGAATTTTTCAAATGGGCAAAGGGATCGCGAGCATTTTTACATCTGCAGAAATCTTTCTATGTACATATTGAAAAACAGCCAAACGGCAAATATGAGGAGATTCGCGTTTCCTTGTATATTGATCCGACCAGGAATGAACAAGTATCCGAGGTGCTAGGCGGCGGGACGGCCGTGATGGAGTGTACATGGACAGGCAAGAGCTTACAGGTCAACAGCTTCTTTGTCACGAAGAAGAAGAGCCTGACGCTCGGCTCCAATCGTCAATATTCCACGAAAATGGAATTGGTGATGAATGGAAGTGTGCCATCGGATAAGATATTGGACTTATACACCATTTTGAAAGGCTTGCCGATTGCCTCTGAACGATCCGAGTATGTACGCAAACGAATTAGTAGCTGGAATGCATATCTTCGAATCATGGAAAAAAATGCGGATGTTGCTGAGTTGGAGTTACCTTATCAATCCGCTCGCTTGAATAAAGATTTTAGCCAGCTAACGTTTGAAGTACGGGATATGCCGAATGGAATGGACCGAAATTATCGCTCCGCAAGTGCAAAGTTGGTTGAAGGTGGACAAGTGCTTGGAAGAGTGGCACGGATCAATAAAGGGAAGCGAAGCATCGATATAGATCTGGATTCTTCTCTCAGTGAAAAAGCGAGAAAAGGTATCTGGCAACCAGCCGCACGAGGGAAAATCGTGTTGAGCAATATGGGTGAGTTATCCCTTGTCAGAAGGTTGAAAGACGGTTTTCGTCGATTGGAAAATGGACTGGCTGCCAATCCGAATTTGGATAAATTGTTATTTGAGGAGCGACCGAGAGTCAGTAATGGCAAGGTTCCTGAAATGACCTATAAGCAACCATTGAATAGCTTTCAGCAAGAGGCTGTCAATGGCGCGATGGCAGCAAAGGATTTATATGTCATTCAAGGACCACCGGGCACAGGGAAAACCACTGTGATTACTGAAATCTGTTATCAAAATGCTAAACAAGGATTGAAAACGTTAGTTGCGTCACAGTCCAATTTAGCCGTGGATAATGCACTTGGCAAACTCATGACTGACAAAGAAATCCGGATACTGCGCATCGGGCGACCGGAGAGCATTGAAGAAGAAGGTCAGAAGTTCGTAGAGGACCAAGTGGCATTGTATTGGAAACAGCAGACGCTAACGTCGATCGGCAATCATGTGAATGCGTTTGAAAAAGATGAAAGCAAGATTCATGCCAACATCCAGAATTGCCAAGCTACACTGGAACAATTGCTAAACGATTTAGCCGAACTTAAAGAAAAACTGGAGCGGAAACGCCAAGCCCAAGAGCAAAAACAAGGGTTAGAAAGACAACTGACAGAAGAACAAGATCAATTGGTGAAATGGATAAAGGAACAAAACGAATATTCATCTCAACTACAAAGCCTCCAAGAGCGACTGGAGAATGAACAGAAATCACTAATCCAGGCCACTGATCTAGTTGAGCGTTTTTCGGGAACGGGTGAGTTTTCAAGAATACAAAACCAACTTGTCGGCGACATCAAGCTACTTCAGGACCACATTCTTTTGGCACAACTGGAACAATCCTTACGTAGTCAGCAACAGGACCGTACGGAAACTGCTCAAAAGTTGGAGGAAGGCACGTCCCGCAAGTCTTCGTTAACAACGCTTAAAAACCAGCTTAAGACGGTGGCTAAAATTGAAAACTACAAAGTGCTGATCAGGGACATGAATCTGTTCGTATCTCAAGACATTGTCCAACTCGTCAATCAACTGGATCGTGTTCATGCAGCATACAGAAGTCAACCGGTCACCAAACAATTTGCAGATGACGTGAGCGACAAATTGACTAATGCGATTGAATACGTTCAAGAAAAACTGAATAACCACCAATACAACATGAATATGCTCCATCAAAAGATCAAGACGCGTTCTCTCCTTGAGAATGCAAGCATTTCTGACCAACAAGTTGAAAAAATACTGAGCGCGTTACGTACGTTTACGCGTGAAACGAAACAATTTCAAGTACCGATGAGTCAACAAAATCGTCAAAAACTGGCGAGGTACTTCGAAGAAATGGTCGTTATACGTACGTCTAGAGGGTCTAGCGGATCAGACCCACGGCTTGCTCAATTAAGACTAGAGGCCATCGAAACATTTGATGCCATTAAAACGAAAACCGATTTACTCGTGAGCCAACACATCAATCAATTAGAAACGAATCAACCGTCACTTGAGGAAAAGCTTAAGTCCTTGGATGATGAGATCCAACATCTGTCTCAGAACTATAACGACTTGAAACAACGATATCCTTCCGGGAGCAACAATGAATCTTCTGATGAGATGAAAAGAAAGCTTACATTAAAAGAAGAAACATTGAAGGAACTCGGTACAGAAGAGCATTACGTGGGACAACTGGAGCAAGCAGCTACGAGTATTGAGCAGGATGTGGCACTACTTCAAAAAGAAATCGGTGAACTGCAACTGACGATAGAAAACAAGCAAAATCAAATTTCCGTCAATCAAGCAAACGAGCTAATTTTGAACAAACAGTTAGCAGAGATTGAAGAAATCGTAGCGGAAGACGTGGAGAGTCAGCTTAAGAAATCCGAGATTCATCATCAGCAAATAACGCAGGAACTGGATGACCTAAAGCGCAAGGAAAAACTATTGTCAGTATCCAATGATATTCGTTTGGAGTGGACCGGCATGCTGGAAGAGTCCACTGAGTATGATTTGAATGAAATCAAGAAACTGTATATCAAGTACGCCAACGTAATCGGTGTAACATGTGCAGGGTCTGCCAGAAAAGATTTCATCAATGATTATCCGGATTTTGACGTGGTCATCATTGATGAAGTATCGAAAGCGACGCCGCCTGAACTACTCCTTCCGATGTTGAAAGGGAAAAAAGTCATTTTGGTTGGTGATCATCATCAACTGCCGCCACTAATTGGGCAAGAGACAATGGAAGAAACACTAGAAAATATGGACAATCGTGAAGAAAAAGCTGAGCTCAAAGCCATCTTGGAAGAGTCGATATTTGAGCGATTGTTCAAGGCATTGCGTGATACAAATAAAACAACGCTCCGTATTCAGTACCGGATGCATGAAAACATCATGGAAACCATCAATCCATTCTATCAGGAAAAAAATTATGGACTTCAGTGTGGCTTGAAAAATTCAGATGTGGATCGAGATCACTTACTCGACGGAGAATTGGTCAAACGTGGTCAGCATCTTCTTTGGTTTGATATGCCGCATAAACAAGGGTACTTCGAAGAACAAGACCGTCATAGCCGCAGTTATTTTAACTCAGCTGAATTGAAGCAAATTCGCGCATTGTTGTTGGATTTGGATCAATCTGTATCCAAAGCAAAACAGCAAGGACGTATGGGCGAGGGAACGAAGAAAAAGGTAGGCATCATCAGTTTCTACGGAGACCAAGTGAAGAAAGTCGACCGTATGCTCAGCCAAGAACTCAATCTTCCACATCTACATTGTCGAACAGGTTCTGTGGATAAATTCCAAGGCATGGAAATGGACGTCATTATTCTAAGTTTCGTACGAAATCATGAACATCCCGAAGGCAATATTGGGTTCTTGAAAGACTATCGTCGCTTGAACGTAGCGCTATCAAGAGCAAGAGAACTCATGCTGATTGTGGGAAGTGTGGAGATGTTCACCCGTAGAGCAAAAGGTGAAGCGCAACGAAACATGTTCACAGGTGTGCGGAATGTAGTGGAGAAACATGGTGGATTGAAACAGCATCAAGAATTAACGTAAGAAAGAAGGAAAATGTATGTCATCGCAAACGGATCAGCAGGTATTGGACAACATACGCAAGCAGAAACATCTGAAAGTCTTAAATACCATGCAATGGACCTTTCCAATGCAACGCGTTGAGATCCACATGAACACAGTCATTCGAAGCCAAATGGATGTGTTGATGAAGATGATGTTAAAAATCTTTAATCGACTCGACATAAAAGCTGCGGTTGAAATAAGTGAATTGCTATCGGTCGAAATGATTTTCATTGAGCATATGCTGATCTTATTGGAGCGGTCCGAAATGATTGAAAAGGAACAAGGTATTTATAGACTGACTGCGAATGGAACAGCTCAGCTTGAAGCGGGAACTTTCACACATGAACCAGTGGAAGAGACAATGGAAGTAACGTATAGTCCCTTTCATCAACGCGTATTGAAACGTCAAGACGAGCAGGAAACCGTGGGAAGACCAAAAGAGATGGCTACCTATCGCTACGAAACAACAAGTGAATTGTCTAGCTTTGAAAAGCAGGACGATGTGCAAGTTAAGCAAATGATTGAAGACTCGGGCTATGAGTTTTTGGTCGAAGAAGGCCAAAAATTGATTAATGACATACTCTCTCTGGATGTAAAAGACGTGGTGCAAGCAAGATGTTTTGAAATCCATCTCCATGATCAAACCGACGATACCGTCTATATACAAGTATGGAATACCTGGACAGCTCGCTTTGACGAGCGGTTTGAAGAGGAACTGAATCGTAAAGAGGCGAGTGAATTGCGGGAAAGACTTGTTTCTAGCAAGGGAAAGGGCACGAAACCTGATAATTGATACCATTGTAATTGAAAATGAGGCAGTCTTAAGAATCTAACTAATTTAGATGATGGGATTGCCTCTTCTCATTAATAGGGTTTAATTAAATGAACTCGATAATTATTCTATAACTAAATTATCCAATTGATTAGGAAGTGAAAAATTGTATTATGTTATGCTCATATTAGGAGTTTTGTTTGTTCTCATTGCGGTTGGTACCTGCATTTATATGTACGTTGAAAAAGAATTTACATTTCTAAATGTAAGCAAGACCATTGGATCCTTACTTTTTGGTGTTTTATGTCTATGGATTACTCTCCCAAGTCTAAAATACATGCTTCTTAAGGATTATGATGTTGTCAAAGGAAACTGTATCGTCGAAATATCGTCTTCAGGACGTTCTACTGAATCGACCTTTGACATGCTTGATACAGATGAACTGTTTTCTTTTTCACATATTCCTGAACTTGATGCTTATGGAAAGTCAATCCCTTACTATTGTGAGGTGACGGTTACGAAAGACCATGAGTTTGAAATAAGTTATAGAATTTATGATGTCGATTCTCGAGAGCTACTATTAAGCAGCGACTAAACCTGTGTTACAACTTGTAAACAGTAATAGTAGATAAGTATTCATTTCTAGCTAATGAAAGGATAAGCGTATTCGAAGTATTTTCGGATACGCTTATTTTTTAAAAGGAAAAATTTAAAATCTATTCTTGTAGGCTTCTATCCACAAAAGCAAAGGAGACCATTTAATGTATCAAAAAGAAGTTTATGTTTTTCAAGAAGGAAAACCTGTAAAGACGGCGGTGAGAAATTATCAGAGGGAAGATTTTCAAGCTTTGATTGCCATCCAGCAAGAAAGTTTTCCACCACCCTTTCCGTCTGAGTTATGGTGGAATGAAGAACAGCTTACCAGTCATGTTGAACGTTATCCACAAGGTGCATTATGTATGGAGATAAATGGAGAGATTGTCGGCTCGATTACTGGGTTATTGGTGGACTTCAATTTCGATCAACCCAATCATACTTGGGAAGAGATGACGGATTTTGGCTATATACGTAATCACAATGCTCAGGGCAAGACCTTATATATAGTAGATATTTGTGTTAAACCAAGCTACCGCAAATTAGATCTCGGTAAACTATTAATGCAATCGATGTATGAGCGAGTTGTTCATGATGGGTTGGAGCGATTGTTAGGTGGGGGAAGGATGCCTGGATACCATCGTCACGCGAAGGATTTAACGCCAGAACAATATGTGGAAAAAGTTGTAGCAGGTGAGTTGAGGGATCCAGTGATTTCATTTTTACTTCGATGTGGCAGGATGCCCGTATGTCTGGTGCCAAATTACTTGGAGGATGATGAGTCGCTTAACTACGCTATATTGATGGAATGGAAAAATCCATTTGAGGAAGTAGCTGCAAGCCGCCAAATGATTTGAATAAAGGGATGAGCATTGTGAAGAATTCACAACGCTCATCCCTTTTTATAGTTTAGGCTATGGTGCAGAAGTCAGATATTCACAAAAAGAGGGTATACGGAAATTGAAACATCAGCTAATAAGTGGAAACGTTTCCAAAAATACTTTGCGTACCAAAGAAAAGAATTTCATAAAAGCGTTTACATTTTAAGAATTGAGTACTATTATACTTGTATACAAGTATATCGACTAACTTAAAAGGAAGTGAAGTTATGAGTACATCCAATGAGTTTTTATACCCTTTAAAATGGATTGCGAGTGCTTCCACAGGCGTGCGATTAGCATGCGAACTTAGAATACGGATCATATCGGGCAATATTCAAAAGGGTACCGTATTATCAGAAAACAAATTAGCAACCGAATTTGAAGTAAGCCGTTCACCAATTCGCGAAGCATTAAAAATATTAGCTTCCGAAAATATTATTCGCCTAGAACGTATGGGTGCGATTGTTGTTGGTTTAACTGAGCAAGATATTAAAGAAATATATGACGTACGTTTACTAATCGAAACTTTCGTTTACGAACGTCTCGTTAAACAAGATACAAGTGAATTAGTGCAAGAACTAAGTAAAATCATCGAAATGATGGAAATTGCCATCAAATACAAAGATGTAGAAGAATTCTCTTATCAAGACGTACTCTTCCATGAAACGATTATTCGTTCGATTAACCATTCCTACATTTTGTTGATTTGGAATAATACCAAACCGGTTATGGAAAGTTTAATTCTTATCAGTATGCGAAAGCGTTTAGAAGAAAAATACGATGATTTTTCACGTATCTTGAACAATCATAAAATTTATGTAGAAGCGATTAAGACAAAAGATCGAGATATTATGATACAAGCCTTACATCAAAACTTCGATAATGTGCAAGGTAAGGTAGATGATCTTTGGATGTCGCAACAAATGCTCACAACAGAAAGGGAGCAAAAAAAATGACCAATTATATGTTAGGTATAGATATAGGTACAACAAGTACGAAAGCAGTGTTATTTACAGAACAAGGTGAAATTATTCAACAAGAGAACAATGGGTATCCACTTTATACACCCGATATCTCAACGGCTGAACAAAATCCTGATGAAATCTATCAAGCTGTGGTAAAAGGAATTCGCAATATCATGAAGGTTTCCCAAATTCCACCCGAAAAATTACTGTTCATTTCATTTAGTAGTGCGATGCATAGTGTGATTGCGATTGATGAAAATGACCTGCCAATCACGCAATGTATTACTTGGGCGGATAACCGTAGCGAAGCATGGACACGTAAAATCAAAAATGAATTAAATGGTCATGAAATTTATAAACGAACTGGAACTCCTATTCACCCGATGTCCCCGTTATCCAAACTGGCATGGATTGTGAATGATCGACCTGAAATCGCGACCAAAACCAAAAAATATATAGGAATTAAAGAATACATCTTTAAAAAGTTCTTTGATCGATATGTTGTGGATCATTCACTAGCTTCGGCTATGGGCATGATGAATCTCAAAAAATTGGATTGGGATGAGGAAGCATTAACTGTGGCAGGTGTCACGCGTGATCAGCTCTCCGAGCTGGTACCGACGACGGAATCTTTCACGAATTGTAACTCAGACATTGCTAGAAAACTTGGCATCCTTCCCCAAACACCATTTGTCATCGGGGCAAGTGATGGGGTACTTTCCAATATTGGCGTAAATGCGATTGGAAAAGGTGAAGTTGCTGTAACGATTGGTACAAGCGGTGCCATTCGGACAGTGATTGATCGTCCTCAAACGGATGAAAAGGGACGTATATTTTGTTATGCGTTGACCGAAAAACACTGGGTTATTGGTGGGCCAGTAAACAACGGGGGAATGGTCCTTCGCTGGATTCGCGATGAGTTTGCTTCATCAGAAGTAGAAACCGCGAAACGTTTGGGCATTGATCCATATGAAGTGTTAACAAAGATTGCAGAACGTGTAAGACCGGGTGCTGAAGGATTGTTATTCCATCCATATCTTGCAGGGGAACGTGCGCCATTATGGAATCCTGATGTACGGGGCTCATTTTTCGGGTTAACGATGTCGCATAAGAAAGAGCATATGATTCGTGCAGCTCTTGAAGGTGTCATTTACAATCTCTACACCGTATTTTTAGCGTTACTGGAAGTGATGGATGAACCGGTTGTACGTATTCAAGCAACGGGTGGTTTTGCAAGATCAGATGTGTGGCGCCAAATGATGGCCGATATTTTTGATTTAGAAGTGATTGTTCCGGAAAGCTATGAAAGCTCATGTCTAGGTGCTTGTATCCTGGGGCTTTATGCGACAGGCAAAATCGAGTCATTTGATGTGGTGTCAGACATGATCGGTAGTACATTCAAACACACACCGATTGAGAACGATGTACAAGAATACAGAGAATTATTACCGATTTTTATCAGTTTATCTCGCGTGTTGGAAAAAGAATATACAAGCATTGCAAGGTATCAAAGAAGCTTAACCCAAAAATAAAAATAGAGTTTTGGAGGGATTGGAATGCCGTTAGTTATTGTAGCGATCGGAATTGTTGCGTTACTTGTGTTGATTATGGGGTTGAAATTAAATACCTTTGTTTCATTAATTATTGTTTCGTTCGGTGTGGCTTTAGCTTTAGGAATGCCACTTGATAGCATTGTTGGTTCAATTGAAGGTGGGCTGGGCGGAACGCTTGGTCACTTAGCTTTAATCTTTGGACTTGGTGCGATGTTAGGTAGCTTGATTGCAGATGCGGGTGGAGCACAACGTATCGCGATGACCTTAATCGACAAATTCGGTGAAAAAAATATTCAATGGGCTGTTGTCGTTGCCTCATTCATTATTGGTGTAGCTTTATTCTTCGAAGTAGGATTAGTGTTATTAATTCCTATTGTCTTCTCAATTTCGAAGCAATTAAGAGTGTCAATTTTATATCTTGGTATTCCGATGGCGGCTGCTTTGTCTGTCACACACGGTTTCTTACCACCGCATCCAGGTCCCACTGTAATTGCAGGGGAATACGGTGCGAATATTGGTGAAGTATTGCTTTATGGATTTATCATTGCCATCCCAACGGTTATTTTAGCGGGACCTATATTCACGAAAATTGCTAAAAAGCTTGTACCTGACTCGTTCAATCGAACAGGTGATATTGCGTCTTTAGGTGAACAAAAAACATTTAAATTAGAAGATACACCTGGTTTTGGTATTAGTGTATTTACAGCGATGTTCCCGGTTATCTTAATGGCGATCGCGACCATTATTACCATGGTGCAAAAAACAAATGATATTGCAGATAATAAAATGTTTGAAATTGTACGTTTTGTAGGTAATGCTTCTACTGCGATGTTGTTATCTTTATTATTAGCCGTCTTCACAATGGGATTGGCACGAAATATCCCGATGAAAACAGTCATGAATACTTGTACTAAAGCAATCGCTAGCATCGGGATGATGCTGTTGATTATCGGTGGTGGTGGTGCTTTCAAACAAGTGCTAATCGATGGTGGAGTAGGCGATTATGTAGCAGATCTATTCAGTGATACTACGTTATCACCGATTTTACTTGCATGGATCATTGCAGCGATTTTACGAATTGCTTTAGGATCTGCAACTGTAGCGGCTTTAACGACTGCTGGTTTAGTTATTCCATTACTCGGAACAACAGATGTGAACTTGGCGTTGGTCGTACTTGCAACTGGTGCGGGTAGTTTAATTGCTTCACATGTAAATGATGCTGGTTTCTGGATGTTTAAAGAGTTCTTTGGATTGTCATTGAAAGAAACATTTGCCACATGGACATTGCTCGAAACGATTATTTCGGTAGCTGGTCTAGTGTTCATTTTATTATTAAGTCTAGTTGTTTAAAAAGGAGCCTGAATATATATGAGTCATACAATTGGAGTTATGGGTTTAGGTGTGATGGGCAGCAGTATCGCCTTGAACATGGCAAGTAAAGGCGAAAGCGTAGCCATCTATAATTACACAAGAGACTTAACTGACCTGCTCATGGAAAAAACGGAGCAGGGACAACTTTCTCCGTATTATGATGTGCAAAACTTTGTTGAATCACTGCAGTCACCTAGAAAAATCTTCGTGATGGTGACAGCTGGTAAAGTTGTCGACGCTGTCATAGAATCACTTGTACCTTATCTACAACCAGGTGACATTATCATGGACGGTGGAAATTCATATTATGAAGACACTGCTCGTAGATTTGATGATTTGAAATCATACGGAATCGATTACTTGGGTGTCGGCGTTTCCGGTGGGGAAGAAGGAGCCTTGAAAGGTCCTTCCATGATGGTCGGTGGAGACCAGGAAGCGTATGAAAAAGTTGCACCCATCCTTACGAAAATTGCTGCACAAGTGGATGGAACACCTTGTTGTGCGTACATGGGTCCAAAGGGTGCAGGGCATTTTGTGAAAATGGTGCATAACGGGATTGAGTATGCAGACATGCAACTGATCGCTGAAGCGTATACGTTCTTGAGAGAAAGACTGAATATCCCCCTAAATGAAGTAGCGGATATTTTTGATACATGGAATCAAGGGGAACTGAAAAGTTACTTGATTGAGATTACTGCTGACATCTTAAGAAAAATGGATGAGAAAACAGGTCTTCCCCTTGTTGATGTTATTCTCGATAAAACAGGCCAAAACGGCACAGGGAAATGGACAAGCATTCAGGCGATCGACAATGGGATTCCTGTTTCAATCATTACAGAATCGCTGTTTGCGCGTTACCTTTCTTCTAGAAAAGAAGAAAGGGTCCATGCGGCAAGTATCTTAGCTGGTCCAGCAAATAATCATGAAGAATTGGATCGCAACCTATGGATTGAATATGTAAGACAAGCTTTATACATGGGGAAAATTTGTGCCTATGCACAAGGGTTTACGCAGTATAAAAAGACGTCTGAATTGAATGATTGGAACTTGCCATTGCAAGATATCGCCCTAATTTTCCGCGGTGGCTGTATCATTCGTGCCGAGTTCTTGAACACCATCAGTGAAGCTTATGAAGAACAAGCAACAACAGCTAATCTACTGGTTGCCCCAACCTTTGTAGAAAAAACAAAAGCCTATCAAATGGGCATGCGAAAAGTAGTCGCTGAAAGCATGATGTCCGGCATGGCTTTCCCATCCCTAAGTGCAGCTCTTACGTATTATGATAGTTACCGTACTAGCGAGTCGAGTGCGAATCTATTACAGGCACAACGTGATTATTTCGGTGCTCACACTTACGAGCGTACGGATATGGAAGGTTCATTCCATACAAACTGGAAATAATGTTTCTATAAAATAATTTACTACAAAAAGGCAGCTATCCAATGGATGGCTGCCTTTTTTCATCATTGATTAGGATTAAAATATATCCAATCAAGGTTTAATTATTATGTCATTCAGTATCAATGAAAGCTGAATGATAAATCATTGCTTAAATTCTCATATCTTGAACATATTAACACACTGAATATCAGGGATATTCTAGTATCCGTTATTGTTGCTATTTCAATGTAACCAATGACTGATTATGTAAGGAAGGGAATACTCTCTTCTGAATATTGGGACATTATAACATTATCAGGATCAAAGTGTAAGGTTAAGAAAGTAGAAATTTACAGTTGCATGACAAGTGAAAATATAAATAGATATAGCTGATACTATAAAAATCATTTCGGTTATTACCATTTTAGTTATAATAATGGTAAGAGTTCCAATAAGTGAAATGAATTTCGATTACCGAATCATCAACTAAAGGTGTAGATTAGTTTAAACAAGGATTGTAACCTTTTTAGTGAAAGAACGACTAATTGTAAAGAGATGTCTTTGATGACAATGCAGAGATTGCAAAGAAAAATACATAGTTTTTTAGCAAAATTTAACATGGAGAGGCGGGTAAGATGTTGAAAACCTCCAAAACACGTATCGGATGCACAGCGGTGTTCCTTCTTTTCATGGCTGGTTGTGATGATAGGACAGATAAAAATATTGAGGAACAAGGTTCAGTTGATGTGAATACTGTGGAAGACAAGGGTAATATTGATGAGGCGCATACAGATATTCTTGAGATAGAATCAACTGGAGACATTATAATTGATATATATGATGCAAATGATAAGGATAAGTATGAACCGTTTAGAATGCTAAATGATTCTGATAGATTTGAAGATGTTAAAGGTGTCCTCGATAATGCGGAATGGGAAACAGCAGAAGTAAGTATGAGTCGAGCTGGTGATTTTCGTTTCGAGACTATTGATAATAGGGAAAAAGAAAAACGGGTATCAACTACTTACTACCTTTGGGTAAGTTCTGGAGGTAAAAAGGTTGAACTTGTAGATGAGGGCAGAGCATTGTATGTTCAGCTGAGTGATTCAGAGTCGGAAAAGCTGTACAAACTTTTGATGGGTAAAAATTTGTCGGATCATATGGCATCAACTGCACAAGTAACTGATGAAAAAAATAAAGAAAATAAAGAACAGATAAACGAGGATTTGATTGAATTAGGTAAAAAACAGAACGAATTAAGCGAAGACTTAAATGCAGATTTAAAAGAAAAAAACATAGGGATTGATTTCATACTTGCGGTAGGGGATATGTATTATGAAAAAGGTCAGTTGGTGATTATGCTAAAAGATGAAACGGATAAAAGAAATATAGAAAATTTGAATAATGTCAGGAGAATAGTTAAAACAAAGGTACAGGAAAATAGCGATGGTTATAGATTAGTATCTGCAAAATTTTCCCGTTGGGAGGTAGAGGATATTATGAGTAGCGTACTAGGTAGTCCTATTACTTTAAGTAAAAACACAGTTATAAGCCATAATACTATAGAAAATAGAGTAGACATTTTGACAGATGAAATGTCAGAGAAAGACATCTCATATATTAATAAAAAATATGGTGCCTCTGTTCAAATTATAATTGACCCAGAGTATGAAAATAATGCAACTCCTTTTTAGTTCAATAAGGGACACTAAAAATAAATGCCAAGAAAAGAGTTCATTTTGATTAATCTTTATTTCAAAATGGATTCTTTTTATTTAACCTAATAAGCTTTTTCTACTCATTTTTTATTTGATCTTATAAATTTCTATTTTCTGGATCTGTAGGGATTATGAAATTCGAATTCCTTGTTCAACTAACGAAGCAGTTTAGTTCAGTAAGCCAAATGAATTTTTACTTATTATAAATGGGAAATTTATATAAAACTGGAACATCTATTTGTTTCAAACGTATTAAAAAAGCAGCAGGTTAATTGAATAAAGAAGATTGAAAGGAAAGTAATTCATAAAAAGAGGGGGGATAGAAGGTGGACTTATTACTCTGGATAACTACTGGTTTCATGCTAATCGGATTAGTTGTTCTCGTTTCTATGAAAAAAGGTATGGAAAGTAAGGTCGCTTTTATAAAAGTAAATATAGAAGACGAGGAAAATTCATCAAAAGCTAAATCCGTAATTTGGTGGATATGGAGTACCACTGCTTGGGGAGTAGGGGGTATATTTCTTGTTGTTTGGTGG
>Ga0209013_10000183_pt1 | contig 52503 bp, 45 predicted proteins | sample Cruoilmetagenom2_FD_187291 | JGI IMG/M metagenome (GOLD analysis project Ga0209013, IMG submission 187291) | Oil polluted marine microbial communities from Coal Oil Point, Santa Barbara, California, USA - Sample 2 (SPAdes) (version 2) | ecosystem: Environmental > Aquatic > Marine > Oil seeps ...
TTATCATTTTTTAAAGAACGATAAAATCATTCTTTGATGAGTTGAGCTGGTATACTTTTCAATTATTAGATGATCCCTTTTTCAGTTAGTATATACACCGTTCCTATTTCTAACCAGATTCACAATTTTAGGGTTAATCAGACAACTATTTGTAATACCACTTCCATGAATTGGCTTTTAGTTCCTCCCCGGAAGCTTTCTGCACAGCTCTGCCCCCTCATCCACAAATGAGAAAGCATTTTTTAAGTATTCCGATAAAGATTAGGGATAGAAAGGGGCTTTGAGAGAAAGGATAAAGAAATGATCCAACTTTATCACTCGCACAATACTCGAAACACAAAATACATCTTTTAACGCTCATAATCAACAATATAAGAGTGTTATTTTTACAAAGACAAAAAATACTTTGTTAATAAATCATATAACTTTTTTCCTTAATGGTGTTAATGATTGATAAACCATCTTTTAATTTCCTTAAAAGAATCTGAAATGTATACATCTATGTTGGGAAGGGTTTTTGACCAAAATCTCAAAGCAAACAATAGTCTTTTATACTCTTTTAAAGAAACTGAAACCACAAAAGAACACCTACATAACAGTTATTAGGAATAATTAGTAGACGAATGAATTTTATACTTTTGAAAGGAAATAGTGCCAGGTTGGTAAATAAACCCAGATTACAATCTTTTTCGTACATTTGAATGAAACAGGAAATCCCTTTTCCGAGTATCGAAAACTGTAAAAAAAGCATTTTTTATTTCTTTATGTTTATTAATAAATCTATCCTGTTTTTGTTTCGTTCACCCTCTCTCCCTTTAGATATGGGGTATCGTAGATCTTGTATCGGCAAATAAAAGCAGCTTCGTCTTCTTACTAACAACCTGTATTTCCCTGACATACAGATTTTTTATTTTACTCCACTTTTTTTACAAGACGTAATTAGATTCTGATTCTAAATTGTTCCACTAAATCAAATTTTATTTGCTGACAAAAAATTGGAATAGATAATAACTGTTCAAGGCAGTTTAAAGCAAATGAAGATAAAGTAGCGAAATGGAAATTTATAAAGTTTCTAAATTTTACAATGAATATCCGAAAGAAGAGCAATTCAACAAAATATTGCAAATCAGCTAATTTAGTATTAAATTTAATAGTATATAGAATATTATTTCCAGCAAAAACTCTCATCTCAAATCTTTGAAAAAGAGAGTACATGAAACTACTGAAACTCTTTGGTTCGGATCATCCTATAAAATACCCGATGCCTATACCAAAAAAATCATTTTATTTTCACTAAAAGCAGGCTATCATGAAAAAGTACCAAAAGTTTTATCTCTGGGCATTCCTGCCCTTATTATTTCTTTCTCAGGGATGTTATACCCTGAACCAGGTTGGAACCTATACTGAGGAGGGCATTGAAATCACAAACAAAGAAAACGCTCCACTCCTTCAACATTTTTCACGCACCAAAACCGTCAATCATTTTGTGTATGGCCTGGTGAGTCCTGATGATGCAGGCATTGAGCAAATTGTTTCCGATGCAGTGAAAATTAATAATGGAACCGGGGCAGTAAATGTAAAGATTAAATACCAACAGACCTTCCTTAACGGTTTAGTGAGTGCACTGACTATTGGCATCTACAACCCATTTACTTTGAATGTAGAAGGAGATGTGATTAAGCAATGACACCAGAAACAAAAAAAATCCTCCTTGTAATAGGAGGATTTACTGTTAATAGATGTTGGTGAATTCAAATTAAAAAATCAGAAGTTTAAAATACTAACAAAATAGGTTGTATTTTTATCGGCAAGCCGAGGCCCTCAATTCCTTTCTTAAACTTTCGCGGGTTCATTTGTAAATTTAAGGAGTCTCAGCTTTTTTGATTAAGCCTCTGTTTCTATTACTTCTGTATTAGCATTCTTATTTTTGGTTTTTCGACTGTAAGCCGCAACCATGTACTTTTGAATACAATCGTTAATGAACTTTGCCATCTCCAAATACATTTCGTTCGGACTGATGCGATTCAATACCTCAATAGCTTCGAACAACTCTCCGCAAGCCAAACGCAAATCTTTGTAAACAACATCGGTATCGTAATCAACCTGGCTCGTTTTCGCTTTAATCTTGTCTTCATTTAACTGATTGTAGGCCGTATTATCCTCTACCATGTCTTTGTACCATGAATTAGCCTTTAGAATTGCAATTAAGGCTTGGTTTTCGTCCAAATCCAATTCTTTGGTAAAACTAGCCATTTTAGCAGACTATAATTTCTTTCCCAAAAAATATAGTGTCCAACCATGTGTCCTTATAATTTCACACACCTTATAGGCAGAACTCACGATGTATTTCTCTCTGCTACGCAGATTAACCTTCAACATATTTCGGAAAGCAGCAAAAGACTCATCTCTGTGTTGATCGCTTTGATTTAGGCGATCCGTAAATTCATTAGACCTGCCTCGATTCGATGCCGCCAAAGCATCTTCGTGCTTTTGGTTGAATTTTGCCACCGAATTGGTTAAATGTAAAATTTCTAACTCAAAAGATTTGAGATAGACTTTTATCTCGTTGCAATATCCCAACAATTTATTAATACGATCAGACTAAAAATCATTTTTTTATTTGAAGCGAATTTAAAGGAGTTTAAAAATTCATTTTATTTGTTTGAGGATAGCACAAAATGAAATTAATTCTTTGCCACGCTATATCTAGTATGGATTTATGGCTTATTAATAATAGTTTTTAGTTTTGAAGACCTGGCAGGATTTTGTTCTCTACCAAGTTCTCTTATGCTTCTTTATTCACAGCCATTAACTCGCTATATCGCTAATGGAAGTCTCCATAAATGAAAGAATCTTGCTGATGATTCGTTTAATAGTAGTACAAAATTTTTATTAACGCACTCCCCCAACTAATTTATTTAACAACAATGAGTTTAGAGAATTCCCTATCCTTAGGAATCATCACTACACATTGTTTTTTTTGCTCATCCCAAGCCCAGCGAATTTTATCAACTTTCCCAAAGTCGATAACTCCAGACTTATTTAAACGGAAGCTTTTCAATTTCTTAGAATCCAGAAGAACTTCCTTTGGCTTTTGCTCACAGTGTAATCGAATCAATAAATCTCGTTTAACCGGCATAAAACTATTGTGAACTTTCAATTGATAGCTGATTTCAAATCCATTTTTCAAACTCTTACATTTTATCAGTCTTTCTGCAAAAACATCCCGTTTGTAATCATTAGATATACCATCGTCCTCGTATACTGTAAGAGTTGCTTTTCGATTGGTTGCAGCAGGAAATACATCCAGAAACAAAGGGTAATTCGGATCTTCACCAATATATTGCATTACCGGCATAGAAGGAATTATGGAACCTTTTTTCACAAATAGCGGAATAGACTCCAACTCAACGGGGTAATCAATCCATCTTTTCCCCTGATACGAACTTATTCCATTAGAGAAATCTATCCATTCTCCTTCCGGTAAATATATTTTCACATGAGAAGCACCTTTCTCTACAACGGGCGCTACCATTAGATCCTTTCCAAACAAAAACTGATTGTTCAAATGATAAGTTTCCTTGTCATTGGGATATTCCAACACCACTGCCCTCATCAAAGGAAGACCTGTTTCACACGCTTCGCGAGCACAGGAATAGATATAAGGAAATAGTTGATATTTCAATTCGATTGCTTTTTTACAGATCTGTTCTATTTCCGAACCAAATTCCCAGGGTTCTACCGCATTATTCCCTTCGTGATGAGCACGACTTAAGGGATTGAATATACCAAACTGAATCCAACGGGCATACAACTCTCCCATTTCTTCTTTATCCGAAATATCACCACAATAGCCTGATATATCACAAGTCCAAAAAGGAATAAGCCCCATTCCTGCTGACAGGGCAATAGAAATTTGTTGCTGTAGGTTCGACCAGCCGTTCAGTACATCGTTTCCATTTCCTGAATCACCCGACCATGCAAAAGTATATTTTTGCATTCCGGCATATGCCGACCTTGTCATTTGAAAGATCCGGGTATTGGGATTGTGTTTCTCAAATTGCTCGGTTACCACTTTATCCCAGGTAAGACCGTACACATTGTGAATTTCCTTGTGCATTCCCATATGATGCTTCATAAATAAACGATCGGTATCTTCCTCGTTGCTCCATGCTGGTTCACCCATATCAGTCCAGAATCCTCGTACACCATCATCTATAACTTTTTGCTGATAATTACCCCACCAATTGGCAACTTCTGGTTTGGTAAAATCAACTACTCCACAGTTTCCACCCCAAGGCCAAGGCATATCATAGCTTTTCCCTGTTCGAACGTCTGTAGTAAAATAACCAAGAGAATCGGCTTCCTTCCATTGTTTTTTATTGTCTTGAGACACAACAGGATCCTGCGATACAATTACTTTAAATCCTTGTTCATCCAAATCGGCAAGCATCTGAATAGGATTAGTGTAATTCTCTTTTTTCCATTCAAAATCCTGTAGATTTTGAGTCCAACCTATGTCTTGGTAAATAATATCGCATGGGATTTTTCGATCCCGAAACTGGGAAGCAATTTCCCGCGTAAGTTCCTCATTAGTTAGCATTCCCCGGCTTTGTGAAAACCCAAGTGCCCAACTGGGTGGCATTATGGGTTTGCCTGTTAACTGGATGTAGCCTTTCAAAATTTGCTTATAAGTGGGACCATAAATAAAATAGTAGGTCATCTGCCCTCCCATAGCTTCGAATGAGTAGTATTCATCGGATTCGCTTCCCATTTTGAATTCCGATTTATAAGTATTGTCGAAAAAAATTCCGTAACCATAATTGCTCATAAAAAAAGGAATACTTTTGTACAGTGGATCTTCATTTACTCCATAACAGGGCTTATCACTGTTCCACATCCGAAAGCTTTTGCCTCTCCGGTTAATCGGGCCATTTTTCTCTCCCAAACCAAAAAATTCTTCATTGGAACGTAAAGTTTTAAAGGAGGCAATATTTTCTCCTTCTTGTATAAAACCTTTATTCTTATAATCTTCAAGCAATAATTTTTGGTATTTATCGAAGATTCGAATTTGAAAAGGCTCCTTGTTAATTCTGATTATTAATTTATCAGTAAAGATCTCGTAGCCCTGAGCTTGTTCAGAGATGTTGATTTTTTTACTATTTTTAAGAACATCCTTTGTTAGTGCAAAAGATACATTCCTTTTAATTGAATCATCCTTTTTTTCATAGCATATTTTTACTATTCCATCACTCAACAATTGTAGAGTGGCATCTATATTATTTTCGCAAGTAAATACCACTTTATCTTTCAGATTGCTATATGACAGACAACTAGCTGGATAAAGTTCATCTTCTTTATTGGATTGAGCTCTGGCGATTCCGTTCAGAACAAAACACAACAATAGACTTGTGATGATATAATGTTTCATGTTTTTAAATTTCATGGATATTAAATATTGATTGATAGATCTTAGCTTCCTATATATCTCAGATACTGTTCTACCAGATAATTAGACACAATAAACTACCATAGAACACCAAATTCTGCTTATTTCGATGATCCTGAAACCAATTATTACAAAGTGGATTACATTTTAGGTATTACTCATATTCCAACACAAGCATATCCCAATATTTTAATGAAGAAAGTTGAAACACAATTTTGTTATCATTTTGAATAAATTCTATATTTCTTGCCGTTCCAAATTGAGTATCAGGTGATGCAAACCACAGTTTGGAAATTTTTTTGTCAACATTGATCTCCAAATTACATTTTTCTTCCGGTTGCGGGAAAGTTTGAGTTCCGAAATTGTCACGCCAAGCAAGACTTGTAACATTTGCAAAGTTCAGCAAATGAATAATCTGCCGATTTCCTATTTCTTTTCCTACTACTGCAACTTTATTGTATTGAGGTGGCCAGGCATTCAAATCTAATTTCCCATCAGTAGATGAAATTTGTGGTGAATTAAAAGTGCCGCCATCACGTAAAAGATTCTCATAAGCAACCATAAAATCGTAATTAGCAATCAGGGAAGTTTTTAAATCGGATCGCATCAATAAATTATTGTTCGGGAAATATTCCTTGCCCAGCATGTGTTCTCCCAATTCTAAATGAGAACCACCAAAGACAAATATTACCGCATCGGTATAAAGTACAGCAGGTGTATTAAAATAACCGGTACCGTTGGCTAAATCATAATTCATATAAGCAGCCAAAACTGTCTTTTTTGTATTATCGCTTAAAGCATTATTGTCCAAAATGATTTGCGCCAGATCAGCATATTTTTCATTTGGAAACCAAACTTCGGTATAAGCAAAATTTACTTCTGTACTTAATATCTGAGCTTGTCCAAATTGGTTAACGGCATTCAAAACCATTCTCTTATCAGGAAAATTTTGTCTAAGCTTTGTCAAAAAGGAATAATAGCCTTGTTTTAAATCAATAGAATTACCTTGATAATCATATACTTTTCCTCTATCCCCAAGTTGATCCAAATGCCAACCGTCAAAATCCAGAAACTGGTAGATATTTTCAGTTTCTGCAAAAATATAATCCTGCCAGTTTTCATTTACAGGATTCACAACTAAAATATCACTCAATGCCCAATTATGATCTAATTCATGTTTATTGATATTTTGATGATTATCATCATTATAAACCATCCATTCTTTAGCCACACCATCTGATTCACAATCTTCCCATGCCCCATACAATAAATTGTAGCTCATGGAAGATATATTACGAGATTTGGCCTCCTGAATATAATCTTTTACTGTGTTGAAAGAAACATCTCTTCGTGCAATATCCTGCCATGTTTCGGTGGGTGTGTTCCCATCCATTTTAAGAGGCTTGTGGTGCTTATTATGCCAATCGTAATATTGTAATCCATTAATGTGATATCTCATAAACTGGTCAAGCGTAGTTTTAATTTCTTCAGCAGAAACATCTGAATCAAATTTTGACAGAAATCCATATCTTGGAAAACGTGTCCAATCTGAGGATACATCAACAGCAACACTACCATAAATAACCTCCTGTCCATCTATCACTTCATACAAATCAACCATGTAGCCTGTGAAATCCTTAGAAGGAGCTTTCCATTTCCAGATTTTACCCTGGTATGTAACCTCTTCAATAGTTTCATTAAGGTGTCGGTAGCGAATAATTGCAGATGAAGAAATCTCCTTATCCACAACAAACTTAACTTCATCATTAGGGCTATAACATGCCTTATCTGTTTCAATGTAAGCAACACTATATTCCGGAGTAACAGGAATAGGATTATCTTCGGGATTGTTTGCTGATTTTTCGCAAGCAAAAAGTATGCTCACTATTAACAGCAAATATTTTAACGAATTCTTCATGCCTCAAAATTTAATGAATTCATATTTAAGATGGCGCACCTGTTAGTAAAAGTATTGAAACCCCATTGAAATAATTTTGGATTCACCAATTGTCCCAAAAGACTTCCAACAGGGTTTCAAAAAGTTATTGTATCAATCAATTTTTTACAATGGAAATGGTTTCGTAAAACTGATTGATGGTAATGGTGTAATTTCCTGCCGATGTAATCTCCCATTTGTTATCAGGCGATCCACCCGGAATGAATTTCATTCTGGTATCGGTAAGTTCAGGATGATTTTCTGCCGGCATAAAGAAATCGGTTCCCCAATCTCCGGTTGAGGTAGGAAACTTAAACTCACCTGCTGATAACGCACCTGTGTAGGTGAAAACATTAGGATCACTTGCATCGGGAACCATCTCAACTGGATTATCAATATCCCAACCAGCAGGAGTAGCATCACCCACCATCCAAATCATGGCATAGGGAACAAAAGCTTTAATCGAAATACTAGGATCTCTTAGGTTTAATTTAATCTTATAAGGTCCTGCATCAGTAATTTTCCACTTGTAATCAGGATTGCCACCTGAAACAAGCTGAACTGTGGTTTCCGAAAGATCCGGATAATTAGTAAGAGGCATGTAAAAATCAGTTCCCCAGTCACCTGTAGAGGTAGGGAATTTAAATTCACCTGCATTCAAAAATTCATTGTACGTAAAGATGAATGAGTCTGTGGGATCCTGCACTATTTGGTTTGGATTATCAATATTCCATCCGTTTGGAGTTGCATCCCCAACAATCCAAAGTTCATCATAAGGTGATTGATCAAGTTTCTCGAAAGAAATGTTAAGATCCAACAAATTAAGAGTGATTTTATAAACTCCTGATTCAGCAATAGAAAACTTTTTATCAGGTTGTGAATCATCGGTTCTCAATACTATGTGCTGCTCATCTTCACCTTTTTGGTATGAAGGAAGCCATTCGCCCAATTGTGTGATGAATTTCAATTCTCCAGCTTTCAAAGAACCTTCATAAATAAATGTAGTAGGATCATCCGGATCAGCTTGTAATGACGTAGCTATAAAATTATCCCATCCATTTGGTGTTGCATCTCCAACCATATAGAGAGTACTTGATACGGGTTTATATGGCAGAACTGAAAAGCTTACTAAATTTGATGTGTCTGGTACAACATCTTCTGATGAAGTAACAGCAATTACACGCGATTCAACAACAAGCGAATTCCCTGGAGTAATACCCCAATCGCTTAGTAGAATATTATTCAATTCAGCAGTTGTATATTTTTTGGAAAAAACAGCTTTTCCTAATTCAATGGTTTTGGGAGTTGAGAAGTTATTGCCTTCCTTATCTAATTGAATAGTATAATAAATTGCTGCTCCAGTTCCTTCATTTGATCCCGGTGTCCAGGTAAATTCAACAGCAGTTGAATTGGCATTTTTTTGGTTTAATTCAACTTCCGCTTTTGAAGCTGATAATTGAACCGGATTTCCCATTTCAATAACGATATCTTCATCATTGTCACATGAAGACAACAGAAAGGAAAATAGAATACTGATCAAAACGGTAATAAAAATTCTCCCGTTGTCAATTTTCCAATTAGGGATAAAGCCCTGTGTTATATATCTTTTTTTCATCGGTTTATTATTTGATTAATGAGTATACAGGAAACATCCACTATTCAAGCTTTTAATTGAGTATTGTTATTCAACTAACTACTGGAAATCATCGATAAAACCAACCCTAGATAGAGTTTTTATTTCAGTGGATGCTTCAAGTACTTTCTTCTTATTAAAAACGAATACCTTAATTAGTATCCCGAATTTTGTTGCAAATTAGGATTTGCATCGATTTCCTTCTGAGGAATTGGTAACAGCAAATGCTTTGAACTTGCATTCACTTTTCCAATTGAATACAAAAAATCAAGTCCATATTGACCATTGTCAACCCGAATTAGATCAAACCATCTTTGTCCTTCAAAAGCCATTTCCATTCTTCGTTCATGTAATACTTTCTCAAAGAATTCTACTTGAGAAAGACCCGAAACTACAGAAAGTCCTGCTCGCAAACGCACTTCGTTCAAAGGAGCTTCTGCTGCTGACGTTTGCCCTAAATTGTTTAAGGCTTCTGCTTTCATAAGCAAAACATCTGCATAGCGTAATACAGGGAAATTCATAGGACTGTTATCGTAAGTAGGAGAAATGGTTTTAGATACCAAAAATTTCCTAAGGTTATAACCTGTAGTAGAATAAGCCTTATCATAGTCCTGACCATCGAATTGCGGACAACCATCGTATAGCACTGTAACATCCTTACGCAAGTCACCATTCTCATATGAATCTACAAATTCCTGAGTTGGTTGGTTCCATCCCCATCCTCCGGCAACCATGTCGGAGTTACGCGGTCCGGTAAAGGTACTTAGCCATGAAGCCTGATTCTCATTGCCCCAGAAGTTTTCACCAGCATCACTTGTATATTGTATTTCGAATAGCGACTCAACGGAGTTTTTATTCTTCACATCATAATTGTCGGAATACAATGAATTCAAAACATAGCCTAAAGCAGAAACCTTATTGCATAAATCCACAGTTTTTTGCCATTCGCCAAGAGTCAAATAAACTTTAGCTAGCATACCTGCAGCAGCTCCTTTTGAAGCACGACCTTTTTCAGCTTCGGAATATTTTTCACGTGGAGGAAGCATATCCTCCGCACTCTCTAGATCTTTAATAATTTGCTCATAAACCAGATTTACAGCTGTACGTTCAGGTCGTAAGTCATCACCCGGTGCTTGAGATTCCAAAATCAAAGGAACATCACCAAACATTCGGGTAAGAATAAAATAGTATAATCCTCTCAAAAAGTGAGCTTCTCCCAGTATTTGGTCTTTTAGCTCTTGATCGATATCCATTCCGGGAACATTTTGAAGTACTAAATTACAACGAAGAATTCCTGGGGCAGGTCCACGCCAAAGGTCTAAAACTCCTGGATTATCAGTTGCAGTTACAAAATTAGCCATATCCTGTGTCTCCCGGCCATCATCTCCACCACCGGCACCAACAATACTGTTTCCTGCCATAATATCAGTTGTCCACATTCTCATGTTATACAACTTAGGCCACTGTAAAGGTTGGTATGCGCCATTAATCGCTCCTAAAGCATCAGCTTTGGTCTGATAAAAATTCTCTGTATTGATTGAATCAAGGGGAGTTTTATCTAAAAAATCATCCCCACATGCACTGATAAAAAGTGCTATGATCAAAATTGGAATATATAATATCTTTTTCATGTGTTTATAATTTACTTAGATTAGAACCTTACGTTAACACCCAAACTAATTGTTCTGGTAACAGGGTAAATGTTATGATCTATCCCATCCGTAGATACCTCTGGATCAAAACCTTTGTAGTTGGTAAATGTATACAGATTTGTTCCTGATACATATAGGCGTAGTGACTCCAAACCTATTTGCGAAATCAGAGCATTTGGCAGGTTATATCCCAAAGAAACATTTTTGATTCTTAAATAAGATCCATCTTCAATCCAACGATCAGAAGCTCTGGTATTCTTATTAGGATCATTAAAAACAGCTCTTGGAATACTATTACTTGTATTTGGTCCTGTCCAACGATTAATGGTTTCGGCACTTTGATTTACAGCAACAGCCATACCCTCGTTCCAAATACGATTAGCATTGAATATTTCGTTGCCATAAACCCCTTGTAGGAAAATATTCAAATCAAAGCCCTTGTAGCTAAACGAGTTGTTTAACGAAAAAATAAACTCAGGTGTTGGATTTCCCATGTAAGTACGGTCATTGTCATCAATAATTCCGTCACTATTCAAATCCTTAAAGCGAATGTCTCCGGCAGAGGTTCTGTTATAAGGATCTAAGCCAGGAACCTGTTGAGCGTGTGAATCCACTTCAGCCTGTGTTTGGAAGATACCATCAGTAATAAAACCATAAAAAGCATTTACCGGATGCCCTGGCGCAATTCTGGAAACCGCAAAATTAAAGTCAAAATTATTTCCTGTAACCATAGGAATGGTATCATTCAAATTTTTCACTTCATTTTTGTTATAAGAAAAATTCAAATCTGTATTCCATGTGAATTCACCTTTCATGTTATGAGTTGAGATATTAATCTCAATCCCTTTGTTTTGAATTTTTCCTGCATTTATAAAGGGAACATTAATGTCTGAGTAACCCGTAGAAATAGGCACTGACATCGGCACCAACATATCCTCTGTATTCTTTATATATCCGTCAATCGTGAGTGTTACTCTTTGATTAAACAATGTTGCGTCAATTCCAATATTGGTTTGCTTTTGTGTTTCCCACTGAACATTTGGATTTGGCATCATATCCGGTACAACAGCTGAAACAATATTGTTGTTAAAATTGTATTTATTGGTTTGCAATACCGAAGAAAAGGAATAATTTCCAATTTCCTGATTTCCTGTAACACCATATCCAGCCCGAAGTTTTAAATCATCAATAAACCGAACTCCTTGTAAGAAACTTTCTTCAGACATTCTCCATGCCAAGGAAGCTGATGGAAATGTTCCCCATTTATTTTTGGAACCAAAACGTGATGAACCATCACGACGAATTGTGGCAGTCACCATGTATTTATCCGCAAATACATAATTAGCTCGCCCCATGTACGACATCAATGACCATTCTGAAGCATTTCCGTTTACAGTTGGCTGAGAAATACCATTTGCTAGTTGTTGAGTTTGATCGCTTGCAAAATTTTGAATTGACCCATTTTGAAAACGAAAACTATTTTCCTGAGCACTGGTTCCAGCCATTAAGGTGATTCTATGAACCTCGTTAATCTTCTTACTATAGGTAAGTGTATTGTCCCAATTCCAGGTGATATTTTTGTTCGATTGCTGAAACAAATAAGATTGCTCCTGAGGAATCGGAAGCCAATTATATTTCGGTGCCCAAGTGCGATTATCCCAAAAATTAGCCTGCAGTCCTAAATTGGTTTTAAATTTAAGTCCATCAATAATATCAACTTCAGCAAATATAGATCCCAACAAATTGTAACCTATTGTGCTTGTCTCTTCTAATCTCGCTTTTCCAATTGGATTCGTGATGTCACCATCCCATGATGGTCTTTCCTTTGGACCAGCGTAGGTTCCATCTTCATTAAAAATAGACTGAGTTGGTAAGGCAAGCATCGTATTTTTAACACTGTAATCTCCACTGTATTTCTTATCGTGATTCAAAGTAATATTGGTTCCAATTTTTACTTTTTTAAGTACCTGGGATTCCAAATTAAACTTAACGGTATATCTTTTAAATCCGGTTTCTGAGATAACCCCCTTCTGGTCGAGAAGACTACCAGACACGTAGTATCTAGTTTTATCATTTCCTCCCGAAAAAGCCAAAGAAAGATTGTGCATTGCGGCAGGACTAAACAACTTATCCAACCAATCGGTTCCTTCTCCTAACGATTCAGGATTGGAATAAGCCGGGTTTTTCTCTAATCCTGCATTTTCCATCATTTCGTTATGAAGTGAGGCAAATTGAGAAGCATTTAAAACATCCACCATATTGGTTGCTTCCTGAATGCCATAATTGTAGTTTACATCAATAATACTTTTGCCTAAACTTCCTTTTTTAGATGTAATGATAATTACACCATTAGCACCTCGAGAACCGTAAATTGCTGTTGCAGAAGCATCCTTCAATATCTGAATAGATTCAATATCATTCATGTTTAATTGATTCAAGCCTGAAGATGTTGGGATACCATCAATTACCAACAATGGATCGTTGTCATTTATGGTACCAATACCTCTAATGCGAAATACGGCATCGTTTCCGGGAACTCCAGAAGAAATAACTTGTACCCCTGAAGCTTTTCCTTGCAAAGCATCTCCAATACTTGGAACCGGTATGGATTGAAGCTGATCACTATTCACGGAAACCACTGAACCTGTCAAATCCTTTTTACGCTGCATACCATAACCAATGGCAACCACCTCATTTAAACCTATAGATTCCTCCTCTAAAACAATATTTATAATTGCTTTAGCACTCACTTGAACTTCTTGGGGAGAATATCCTACAAAGGAAAAAACAAGAAGCTCACCTTCCTCAGCAATTATGGAGAAATTCCCGTTGATATCCGTAATCGTTCCTGTATTTTTGTCTTTGATCACTACGTTTACCCCTGGAAGTGTTGCCCCTTTGGCATCCACCACTTGCCCTGTAACTTCTATGCCTTGTAAAGTTTTGGAATTTTGTTCCAATTTAGGAAGTAGAATAACTGTGTTGTTTTTAGAGATGTGATACTCTATGTTTTCGCCTTCGAAAATCTGATCCAAAACACTTTTTACACTTTTATCTTCTACATCAACTGACACCTTTCTGGTAACATCGATTTGTTCTCTTTGGTAGAAAAAACTGTATTCTGTGTTATTTTCAATTTCACGAAGCACATCTGCAATTTCCCGGTTTTCAAGCTGTAAGGAAACCTTTCCGAGTTGTGAATAAACCTTTGCCGTTGCATTAAGCATAAAGGTTAACATTAAAAAGACCGTAATCTTCATGACTAAAAGAATTTTTCGCCCCACTTTCCCTAAGGAAAAGTGAATACTTGAGTTTTTTTTCATAATTTTAGGATGTTGAGTTAATACATTTCTAGGTGTTACAGCACCTGGAGATTAATTTAATACTGGCCGGTTGATGTTACAGCATCACCGGCTTTTTTCTTGCGGATTTAAGGACCATTTCTCCATTTCATAGCTAGTAGATTTTTAAGCATTTATTTTTTTCAATAATTATTTTTTGACCTTCTATCCGATATTTTATAGGAAGCGTAGATTGAATACGATTTAACATTTCAAATATGGTTTCATCTTTTATTGTTCCATCATAATGGTACTTATTTATTGAAGTATCTTTCACTTGAATTTCTACGCCATATTTTCGTTCCAGAATATCAGTTAACTCACTAAAGTTTTTATTAATAAAAATGAGTTTATTATCTTTCCAAGAAGAATACAATGATGAATTAACTTCTTTAATGTTAATTTTTCGTTCAAGCTTATTATAAGAGATCTGCTCTTCTGGCTTAATTAGTATTGGTTGCTGAATTGTAAGAGCTCTCCCTGAGATAATTTGGATGCTCCCCTCCTCCAATGTTGTAGTAACATCTTTGTCATTCTCGTAGGCCCTAACATTGAATTCAGTACCCAAAACCTTCACATTATAATATGGTGTATTAACAACAAAAGGCTTATTCTGGTTCTTTGTGACTTTAAACCATGCCTCACCAGAAAGGAAAACCTCCCTATTTCCATCTCCCTGATCCATCCGATATTTTATCTCAGAGCCTGCGTTTAAATATATTAGTGTACTATCTGGTAAATACATTTGAGAAATAGATCCCTTTGGAGCAACAATAGTAACAAAAGCCAAATCCGAATTTTGATTTAAAGGAGTGAAAATTGCTCCAACTATGAGTCCTATAGCCATGATTACCGCAATTGATGCAACTCTTATTAAATAAATACGGTGTTTTTTGGATTTACGCTCTTTTTCTTTAGCAGTAATCTTAAGCCAAAGCCTTTTGTACAACGAATATAAATCGATCCCATCTGTATTTTCTTCGTCCATTTTCTCCAATTGTCCGAACAAGGCATCAGAAATCTCATATTCCAATTCTGGCTTCCCAAAAAGGGATGCTACTTTTTCATGATCTTCATTCGAAGATATGTTTTGCTTTATTCGTCCAAATATATTATTGTAATTTTCCTTCATGTTTAAATCATCGTTATAATAGTAATACAAACTCAATCACGAAACTACTCACACCAAAGTGAAAATTTTTTCGAAAAAGATAGCACACAAGCAAAACCTCTTCGCAAACATCTTACAAACAGGCCGTAATAGCATAATTGAATTAAAATTTATTTACGAAATTATTAGATTATAGAATACTTATAATGAAAGCTTATGTCTTTCTATGACAAAACAAAATATTGTTCAAGTGGCCTAAACAATCCTTAACTGTTTAGAAAAAACAGCAACAGCAAAAATACGGAGTTAGGTTTTAACTGTTCCCTGAGATAAGAGACAGCACGATAAATTTGATTCTCTACGGTTCTTAGAGAAATACTAAGATTTTTGGCTATTTCTTGATTTGAAAGGCCATCTTTTCTACTCATTAAGAATATATCCCTACGTTGAGCTGGCATTTTATCAATGTGCAAATTTAAAGAATCCACTAATTCATTGTACACAACCTCATTCCATGTAAATTCATTACCCTGAGTGAAGTTATTTTTGACAAACTCATTATAGACCTGTTTGTAATTTTTCCTTTTTGATAAATTATAAATGCTATTAATCGCTATTTTGAATATGTAAGCGCGAATATTCTGAAATTCATCAAGAGTTTCTTTTTTTTCCCAAAGCTTTAGGAAAACATCTTGAACTAATTCTTCTGCGTCTACATCTGATTTAAGATAAGATATAGCAAAACGATATATCCTAGGTGTATATCGATCAAATAGTTGCTTAAAGGCAAGCTGAGATCCATCTTTTAATTGAATCACTAGGGTTTGATCCTTTATTTCATTGTTTGTAGTCAAATGTATAGGTTTTGGGTACTACAAATATAAATCTTAATCAGAGCTTACCAAATATTAACTCATGACTTATTCTTAAAATTGTTAACCTTTTAATCTCCGAATACTCAATTGCATTCACTTACATAATGGTTAATCTGGTTTTAAAATTGCGAATACTGATTTGAACCTAAGCAGCCAAGATCGAGTGCGAACTATTTTAAACATTAAAGTTGTTCCCAATAATAAGTTGGAAAGGCTTGGAGCATGTTTGATCTAAATTTTGAAGTACTTCCTCCTACATTGCTAAGAAAAAGGGATGCCATTTTGATAAAAAAAGAAGATCTATAAATGCAATAATAGATCGAAACGAACTAAATAATGGACAAAACAGACATGCCCCCTTCCCATTTCTAACCAAATTCAACATTTAAAGTGATACATGAAGACGAAGTGTTCAATGGAAAGTAACAAGAAGAAGTTGACTTTCTCGCTGGAAATTATCGTATATTTACCATGAGAAGTCACCTGAAAAGCACGAAAAGGGACCAAAATGTCACTATTTGTACCTCCCCATAAAACTTCCGCACCCATTAGTCCATTTTAAAAGGCTTTCATGATTTTCCATACTTTCTGTATCGGAAAGTAAATACACCACCCCACTACCGAACAACGGATATTTTCTTATTCGATACAGGTTAGAGGCCTAAAAAGTATTCAAACCACACAAAAAATAAAATCCTCCCTGTAAAAAGGAGGATTTACCTATAAACAAATGTCGTTGGTATAAAAGATATTGAGGATAGATAAAACCCGACAGATGCTTTGTATTTTTGTCGGTAAGCAGAGGCCCTAAATTCTTTCCTTAAACTTTCGCGGGTTTGTATTTGAATTAAAGGAGCCTCAGCTTTTTTTATGCCTGAATAGCAAACAAGCATCAATTTCCATATCAGCCTTCTTTCAACAGATTACTACTTTTCGTAAAAATATTCCTACTACACAGCTATTGGCTGACATTAAAGGAGATTGAATACAAGCACGCGGTTTTATTTCCATAGAAAATCCACAAAATTTAGGACGTAAATATACGTCCATATAAGTGTTTGACGTATATTTGCGTCAAATAAAATAAAAATGGTACAAACAAAATCAGAACTATTTAAACAAGAATTAAACGAAAATGCAAGCTATTTTAAGGCTTTGGCACATCCTGCACGTTTACAGATAATACAATTTCTGGCTAAATCTAAATCATGTATCACAGGTGATATTTCTAATGAATTACCACTTGGAAGGACAACCGTTAATCAACATATCAAAGAATTGAAAAATATAGGTTTGATTAGTGGGCATATAGAAGGGGTGAAAACAAAATATTGTTTAGATCCCAAAGGAGTAACTGAACTAAAAAAAGTGTTGCAGCTATTTCTCGATGAATTGGATGTGGAAGATTATTGTTGCGATTGAATTATAAAAACAAACCATTAACTATTAATAATGAAAATTTTAGTCTTATGTACTGGTAATAGCTGTCGCAGCCAAATGGCACACGGCTTTCTAGAATCTTTTGATAAAGAACTTACCGTTCGCTCGGCAGGTACCGAAGCTTCGGGTAAATTAAATGCGAATGCAGTAAAAGCGATGCATGAAATTGGCATCGATATCAGTAAACATACTTCCGATTCTGTTGATTTATATTTAGATAAGGAATGGGATTATGTGATTACCGTTTGTGGTGGTGCCAACGAAGCTTGTCCTGCATTTATGGGAAAAGTAAAGAACCGTATTCATATTGGATTTGATGATCCTTCGCATGCCGAAGGTAGCGAATCATTTATTTGGAATGAATTTATTCGTGTTCGTGGCGAAATAAAAGATGCGTTTTATAAATTTTATCAAAATGACATTAAAAAATAAAGCATTATGCCATCAAAAAAACGCTTAAAGTTTCTGGATCGTTATCTTACTATATGGATTTTTTCCGCTATGGCGATTGGTGTATTATCAGGATATTTTTTCCCTGCAATCGCTGACTTTTGGGAAGGCTTAAAATCCTCTCCTGAGAGCACCACCAACCTACCCATCGCCATTGGATTGATACTAATGATATATCCTCCTTTAGCAAAGGTAAAATATGAAGAATTGGGTGACGTGTTTAGAAATTACAAAGTACTTTCTTTATCCTTGGTGCAAAACTGGGTGATCGGACCGGTGTTAATGTTCTCTTTGGCTATTGTGTTTTTTAAATTATTCCCTGGTGAGAATAACGCCAACCTACCCTATATGTATGGTATCATCATGATTGGTTTGGCTCGTTGTATTGCTATGGTAATTGTTTGGAACGATTTGGCGAAGGGCGATACGCAGTATGCAGCTGGTTTGGTTGCTTTCAACTCTATTTTTCAGGTTATTTTCTTTTCTGTTTATGCCTATGTATTTATTGCGATACTACCTGGCTGGTTTGGTGTTCCTACCAATAATGCGGTTGAAAATATTACCATCGGTGAAATAGCTAAGAGTGTTTTCATTTATTTAGGAATCCCTTTTATTGCCGGATTTATCACCCGATTTATTTTGATTCGTGTAAAGAGCAAAGAATGGTATCACCAGAAATTTATTCCTAAAATTAGTCCTCTTACGCTTATTGCATTACTGTTCACAATTATCGTCATGTTTTCTCTAAAAGGAGAATACATCATCAAAATACCGATGGATGTGGTGCTTATCGCCATTCCTCTTCTGGTTTATTTTGTGATCATGTTTGTACTTTCCTTCTTTATGAGTAAGAAGATTGGGGCGAATTATGAGCAATCTACCACCTTGTCGTTTACAGCGGCTAGTAATAATTTTGAACTGGCTATTGCGGTTGCTATTGCTATTTTTGGAATAAACTCAGGAGAAGCTTTTGCTGCAGTAATCGGACCTTTGGTAGAAGTTCCGGTAATGATTGCTTTGGTAAATGTTGCTTTTAAATTTAAGGCCAAATATTTTTGTGCATAAAGCTAAATAAGTAGATAATATAAAAAGAGAATCTTTCTTGATTCTCTTTTTTATGATTTAGAAATTAAATCAGATTTAATCTTTTAGGTTGCCAATAGAACGTCGAAAAGCGTTGGCTCTATCAAAAAATTCCTTGTCTTCGCCCAGTTCAATGAAACGATTTACTTCCTTTCCGCATTTCCTGCATTTTCCTTTTACCAGAATATCATTCAGCCAATTCAAAATATTTTCTGTCACCTCTATTCCATCCTCACATACCTCCTTACAATGGGGACAATAAACGTTATCTTGTAGCAAAAACTTATATTCTTCTTGTTCTTGTTCATTTAAAAGAACATTCAATTGAAAGTCATTCAATTTTATCTCCTTTAACTTCTTCATAGTAGTTTGTTTCTAAAAAAATTGTATTAGCAGATAAAACACACGCCAATATTACACGATGGACACTATTATTCAAATACCTTAACTATTTTTTCGGATAGAAATAAATAGGGTGTAATCTCTTTACCGAATAGCAGAACAAAATTAACAAAACAAATGAAAGTAAATAGCTATTTCTTATTCACAATTAATAGTGTATTAAAAAAATCTAATTTAGGATTCTCTCTTTTCTTATAGACATAAACCAGTCCTATCTGTTTTTCTATATAATGAAGCAAAGAAACTACTCAAGACTTAAAAATAATCTAAATTAGAGAAAAATTTTCCAGATTATTTATTTTGGGCTATTTCTCAATAACAAATTTGCTTAAATAGCACAATCACCTTAAACACCTCTTAATCAATACACAATTAAGACCTCTCAGATAATCCAGATATATTTTTAACCCTTCACCTCTTCCGTTCACTATTTTTTCTACCTTTGCAGCTTCAAAATGAGATATAGCATTTACATATTCCAAAAAGGCTTCACACTAAATCGTACTGAGCACGCTCCTCCTGGTGTGATATAATTCTGCTTACATTCAAGCCGATTGTCGTATCTTATAATTGTTTTTACAATAATATTATTTCATAATTCTTACTGAAATGGATATTCTCCTACTTAAATTTTTGTTGCTATTTAGTTTAGCACTATTCTTTGTTAGTAAAAAGTATCAGCATGCCTTGGCATTTGGTATTCAAATCGTGCTTATAGCACTAACCAGTTATTGGGCTGTTAATACTTGGCTTTCTGACACTCCGGAACAAATATTGTCTTTCCTTAGTATTTATGGACATCCCGTAAATCTCAGAATCGACTATTTGGCCTCCTTCTTTATCCTGGTGGTGAATTTCACCATGCTTACCGGCATGATGTACGCTAAAGGATACCTGAAAGCCTACTTCGAAAAGAAAAACCAAATGGAATTTGGCTTGCATTACTTTAGTTTCCTTTGGTTACATATTTCCATGATACTGGTTTGTTCCATTCATGATGGATATGGTTTTTTAATGACCTGGGAATTAATGTCCCTGGCTTCCTTCTTTCTGGTAATATTTGAATCGGAAAATAAAGAAACCATAAAAGCAGGAATAAAATATCTGATTCAGATGCATATTGGTTTTGCATTTCTATTAATTGCTTTTTTATATGCTTCTGCAAGCTCAAATACAGGTCTTGGTTTCGATGGACTGGCTCTCTATTTCTCTAATCATGCTCCAATGCCTTTATTCCTTCTTTTCTTCATAGGGTTTGGTATAAAAGCTGGTTTTATTCCTTTGCACACGTGGTTGCCTCATGCCCACCCTGCTGCTCCTTCTCATGTTTCTGGTGTAATGAGTGGCGTGATGATAAAAATTGGAATCTACGGTATTCTTCGTGTTTTAACCTATATACATAGCGATCTTCTACCTATTGGAGTTTTTATTTTATTCATTTCATTGGGTTCCGGAATTTTAGGAGTTACAATAGCTATTGCTCAACATGATATTAAACGATTATTAGCATATCATAGTATTGAAAACATAGGTATTATCGGTATAGGAATTGGTATAGGAATTATCGGATTAGCACTTCATATTCCTATTTTAGCGGTCTTTGGATTTGCCGGCGGTTTATTACATATCTTAAATCACTCCTTATTTAAGTCGCTTCTTTTCTATGCGGCTGGTAATGTCTATCAACAGACTCATACACGTAATATTGAGGAGTTGGGTGGATTGATAAAGAAAATGCCGAAGACAGCAATTTTATTTCTTTTAGGATCTTTAGCTATTTCGGGTTTACCTCCATTCAATGGATTTATATCTGAATTCCTGATCTATTTTGGGATGTTTAAAGGCTTATTGGTTGGTGACTTGCATGCTGACATTTTGATTCTTGCAGGATTTTTAAGTCTGGTGCTGATTGGTGGCTTAGCAGTTTTTTGCTTCACAAAAGTATTCAGCATCATTTTTCTGGGTACTCCCCGATCTGAAAAAGCAAAGCATGCCAATGAAGTCAGTAATAGTATGCTTCTTCCTAAATTATTTATTGGCTTGTTGATCGTTGCAATTGGATTTGTGCCTACGCTTTTTATTCAACCATTAAATGAAGTGGTGAAATTATTTACTGGTGATTTGGCAATTCCGGTCTCTATAAATCCATTATTCTATAAGATTGCAGTTGTTTATCTCCTATTTGTGGGATTAATAATTGGACTATGGCTGCTTCGCAAAAGGCAGCAACGCAAATATGATATTAAGACCGGACCAACATGGGGATGTGCCTACGAAGGTGCAGATCCTGCAATTACTCAATATACGGCAAGTTCTTATGCTGATAATCTGAGAGAATTTTCGAATCTGGCAATGAATATTCATGCACATAAAGTTGAATTCGAAGAAACCGAAATATTTCCTTCTGAAAAAGAATTCGCTTCACATTCATCAGATATCTTCGAAGAAAATCTTATTAAACATCCTACCAACAGACTGTTGGCATATTTAGAGAAAATAGCTGTTTTTCAAACAGGGAAACTACAGCATTACTTGCTGTATGCGCTAATTTTTATATTTATAATCTTTTTACTAACCGTATTTAAAGTAATATGATGACCGTAATCGGAATAATCCTAACGCTGATACTTAGTGTTTTATTTCCTGGTATTATTGCTATTACAAAAGCGAAAGTATCCGGGCGAAAACCTCCTTTTATCTTACAACCACTGTTTGATATTTTGCGTCTTTTCAGAAAGACTACCATCTACAGTACTACAACTAGTTTTATTTTTCAGCTAGCTCCTCTGGTATATTTTGCATCAGTGATAATAGCACTATTATTCATTCCATTCTTTGGAGATACTGGAGTTTTTTCTTTCGAGGGCGATTTCGTCTTTTTTGCCTATTTATTGGCATTTGGTAAATTCTTCATGATTATTGGAGCAATGGATACGGGTAGTAGCTTTGAAGGTATGGGAGCCAACCGGGAAGCCTTTTATTCTTTATTAGTTGAACCAGCTTATTTTCTATTAATGGGCTCTCTGGCATTGCTTTCTAATCATATTTCCTTTGCAGATTTATTTTCAGCACTTCATTTCAATACCGATCTTGCTTACTTGGTGATTCCGGTTTCTGTGTATGTTTTCCTATTTATTACAATGGTAGAAAACAGCAGAATGCCAGTTGATGATCCCAAAACTCACTTGGAGCTAACAATGGTTCATGAAGTGATGGTTTTAGACAATAGTGCTTTTGATCTTGCACTAATACATATAGCCGGTTGGCTGAAATTTGTGATTTACGGAACATTGATTGCTAACTTTCTTATCAATGGACAGGAATCCATACTTTTAAAAAGCCTTGAATTTGTTGGGATAAATATCTTTTTTGCAATTCTTATAGGCGCAGTTGAATCATTCCGAGCCAGAAATAAATTAGCCAAAAACCCACAGTGGATTATCATGTTATCTGCTTTGGCGATAATTGTTTTCATCACAACTCTGATTATCACATCAAAACTAATTCTAAATTAATAGAATATGGATTATATTTTCATTCTCACGTTGGCTGCAACATTAGTTTTATTTGCACTCTTTGAAAGAGTAAAGAAGTTTATTTTCTTAATTAGCTTTCAAGGTGTTTTACTATTTGGGATAGCCCTAATCAACCTGCTACATATTAACACTCTGGAGTTGGTTCTAATTCTATTAGAAACTATTGTGGTTAAATCTATCATTATCCCAATATTTTTAAGAAAAATGACAATACAAAACCAATTAAAAAGAGTTCATGAGGTTAATGTACCAGTTTTTTATTCCATCATCTTCACAAGTTTTTTTATACTCGGAAGCTTTTTGTTAAGTAGCTTTTTACAGCTTCCTAATATAAATTCCCGCATATTTTCAATTGGTTTTGCCTCCGTTATTTTTGGTATTTACTTTATTGCAATTCACAAAAATATATTTAGTCATCTGATCGGTTATCTGATTATTGAAAATGGAATTTTCCTATTTTCAGTAGGTGTTGGCAGTCAAATGCCATTACTAATCGGCTTAGCCATTCTGCTTGATGTTTTAATTGGTGTATTGATCATCGGAATATTTGTGAATAAAGTAAAGGACCGATTTCAAAGTATCGATATAGCCCAACTCTCACAACTTAAAGATTAGAGTATGTTATTATACTATTTTATATTTTCGCTTTTAATAAGTTTGAGTATTCTCTTTTTCAAAAAGAAAAAACTCAGTAATTCCTTAATCATTGTATTTCTTTTAGGGCAAATTGCAATTACTCTTTTTGCATATCAAAATATCAATCAGACTGATTCTGCTTTTTTTAAGTTCGATGCCTTGGGTATATTATTTACCATGATTCTTAGTATTTTAAGTATAGCATCTTTTTATTATAGTCGATTTTATCTGGATTATAAGGATAGTTCGATAAAAAATGAAAGCTACTATTACAGTCTGTTTATTCTTTTTATTGTAGCAATGACTGCCGCTAACTTTGCACAGAACATGGCTATTTTATGGGTATTCGTTGAGACAACCACTCTACTTGTAGCAGGATTGGTTTATTTTGATCGGTCGAAAATTGCCATTGAAGCTTCCTGGAAATATCTATTTATCGGATCAATAGGAATTGCAATTGCCTTTATCGGAATCTTATTTATTAGTGTTGTGGATATTAAGAATGGAGTAATGGCTCTAAATTTTGATGAACTGATTCAACATACCAAGCAGCTTAATCCTTTATGGGTAAAAATCTCTTTTCTGTTTATACTTACTGGATTTAGTGTAAAATTGAGTAGTGTTCCTTTATTTCCTGCATCCATTGATGCGAAGACTGTAGCCCCGGGTCCGGTTAATGCTTTAATGTCAACTGCATTAATCAATGTTGGATTTATTACTATTTTTCGATTTTTTGTTGTCTTTTCGCATACCGATTCCTTTTTATGGGTTCGAAATGTAATCTTAATTGCAGCAATATCTTCTTTGATATTCTCGGCAATTCAACTTTTTAAAGTGAAGCGCTATACTCGCTTGTATGCCTTTTCATCTATGGAACATGTCAGTCTGGTTCTATTGGGACTATACACTGGTGGTATCGCATACTATGCAGCTATTCTGCATCTTATTTTTCACTCTTTTATTAAAGCAGGTCTCTTTTATCAGATCACAGGAATCAAGCAAACCTATCATTCTGTGTGGTTTAAAGATTCGGGGAATTATTTTAGAATTCGTCCCATTGATGCATTAGTAGTGCTTTTAGGTTTAATCTTGATTACAGCGATTCCACCTTCCGGATTATTTTTTACAGAACTTACTATTTTTAAAGGATTATTTCTCAGTAATAATATTTTCATAGCAATTCTTTCGCTTCTGCTATTAACTATTATTATCTATATTATTGCAAAGAAAATTATGCATTTGCTTTACGGTGTGCAACCAAAAACTTATAAAGAGACTACAAACACATCAAATAAATATGCTTTCATTCCTGTTTTGATACTGTTTGCCTTAACTATTTTCATTGGAATTCATCCTCCTCATTTTATTTCTGAATTAATTAATTCATCTATTGTATTATTAAAGTAATTGAAAATGACAAGCTCAGAAACTACTTATAAAATCAGAAATAACCAATCGGTTCAATTAGATCTGATCCCTAAATATGAATATGCAAAATTTAGGTTATTAATGATTGAGTTATTGGGGAAATCAGGACATCACTGCCTTAACTATTTTGCGTTTAAAAATGCCAATGCCCTACAATTCATTGCTTGCATAGCTGATGATAACAATGCTTTAATTCATTTATTATCTCACGAAATGGATTTGGATGCCAAATGCACATTAGAAGCTATTACATCCGAAATTCCATCTTTACACTTATTCGAACGCGAAATCCATGAAAATTTTGGCATTGAATTCAATAATCATCCATGGTTGAAACCCGTTCGATTTGCAAACAATCGTAAAAATAAAACCGCTATCAACGATTATCCTTTTTATTCCATTAAAAGTGAAGAATTACATGAAGTAGGTGTTGGTCCAATTCATGCGGGGATCATTGAACCAGGACATTTCCGATTCATCTGTAATGGTGAAAATGTTTTGCATCTGGAAATTCAATTGGGATGGCAACACAGAGGAATCGAAGAATTATTTGTACAGAAAAAGAAAATTCTGGAACGTACTACTTTAGCAGAAAATATTGCCGGTGACACCTGCATTAGTCATACAACGGCATTTGTAAACCTTTGGGAAAGTTTGTGTAACTACACACCCGATGAGTCGTTGGAGTTTGCACGTACTATTGCTTCCGAATTGGAACGAATAGCTATTCATACAGGTGATTTATCAGCAATATGTACCGATATTGCTTATCAAATGGGGAATTCTGTTTATGGCAGATTAAGAACACCTATCGTTAATTTCTTTCAGGAATGGGGCGGTAATCGTTTGGCAAAAGGTTTGATTCGCGCCGGCAAAATTAATTATCCATTTACTCAAATTTTAGCTAAGCGATTATTGAATCTATTAACTGAATACGAAGCAGATTTTAACGAAATCTCTGCGAAATTATTCAATTTACCTAGTGCTTTAAACCGTATGGAAGGCATTGGTGTTATTAGTAATAAGCAAGCAATAACTATGGGGACAGTTGGTATGGTAGCGCGTACGAGTGGCTTAAATAGAGATATTCGTTCCTCTCATCCATATAATTTATATCAGAAATTAGATCACCAACCGATTTTAAAACATTCTGGAGATGTTTACGCAAGAGCAGAACTCCGAATAGATGAAATCGCACAATCTATTAGTTATATAAGAAAATTGCTAAATAATATTCCAAAATTTAAAAAGCCTGAAAATTATCAATTTGTGAGTCCTGCAAATACTTTTGCAATATCGTTAACTGAAGGTTGGCGTGGAGAAATTTGCCATTGCGCAATAACAGATGATAAAGGAGAACTTCAAGCCTATAAAATAAAAGATCCTTCACACCATAACTGGATGGCTCTAGCTCAAGCTGTAAGGAAAAATGAAATATCTGATTTCCCTATATGCAATAAAAGTTTTAATCTTTCCTATTGCGGACACGATCTGTAGAGGTAATACATATCATGATTCAATTGAATATTCAAGAAGAAATACAATGAGCAATAATTTACAAATACTTTGGCATCAAGGAAAACAATTTATTCCGAATCTCACTACATCTCAAGTGCCAGGAATTTTCAGAGGAAGACCTGTAATTTCATCTACAGAAGTAGATTTGAATGCTTTGGCAGCACTCTGTCCAACGAATGCTATTGGCACAAAACCTGTAAGTGTAGATATGGGGAAATGCACCTTTTGTGGAGAATGTGCCATTCAATTTCCTGATAAAATTAGTTTTACTAAAGATTATAAGCTCTCAGCTACAGCAAGGGAAAATTTAATTATAAAAGAGAGTGATGAAAATCCTTTACTAATAAATCCTGATGAAATCCGCAAAGAAATTCATCGTGTATTTGGTAAATCTCTGAAACTTCGACAGGTATCGGCAGGTGGTGACAATAGTTGCGAAATGGAGCTAAATGCTTCTAATAATGTACAATTCGACATGAGCAGATTTGGAATTGAATTTGTTGCTTCCCCACGCCATGCTGATGGAATTGTGATTACTGGGCCTATTAGTAAAAATATGGCTAGACCATTGGAAGTTTGTTATAATGCTGTACCAGATCCAAAAGTCATTATTCTTGCTGGAACCGATGCTATTAGTGGTGGTATTTTTGCGGATAGTCCGGCTTTAGACCGAAGCTTTCTAAGCAATCATCACATAGATTTATATATTCCTGGAAATCCAGTTCATCCATTAACTTTTATTAATGGAATACTGGACTTAACGAGAAGATCTTAACTGAAAAATGACCTGGAAAAACCAGATGCTGACGTATCTCTAATTCAGATTTACACTGGGTTTATTTATAAAGATCCCGACTTGATGAAAGCGATAAAAAAAAGATATTAAAATAAAAGCCCTGACAGGGCTTTTATTTTTAGCAAGATTCATAAATCACACGTTCATTGCCTGCAGAATTCGCTTTGGTGTAATCGGCATTTGATTCACTCGTGCACCACATGCATTATAAATTGCGTTTGCAATTGCACCTCCAACACAGATAATCGCTGGTTCTCCTCCGCCTTGTGGTGGTGTGTTCATATCATCAATAAATACACATTCAATTTGAGGAGTAGTTGAAAAACGTGTAAACTCATACCTGTCAAAATTTTTAGTATTGACTTTTCCACCTTCAAATTCTACATCCTCATAAAGAGCATACCCCAATCCCATGGTTAATCCTCCTTCTGTTTGAACGCGAGCACCATTAGGGTTTACAATTTGTCCCATATCCTGTGCGCAAACCATACGAACTGCTTTTGCAATTCCTGTTTGCTCGTCCACTTTCACTTCTGCTATGATTGCCACTCTGGTTCCGGCATCCAATCCTAAGGCTATTCCAATACCATTTCCCTTTTCAGATTTAGGACCATTATAAGCAAATTCTTTTGCTGCAGCTTTTAATGTTACAGACATTTGCTTATCCTCTAAATTCAATAATCTAAAATCTAAAGGATCCATACCAATCTTATGAGCCATCACATCGATATGTGATTCCCGAGCAAAAGTGGTAGAACTATTTCCCGGAGCACGCCAAGCACCTGTTTCTATAGGATGTACATCTTTCCCATTGTAAGAGAATGTTTTATGATTTGATACTTGATAAAATAATTTAGTTCCCCTAGCTCCAGCACAGTACTCTTTAAAATCCCAATGTAGTATTTTACCCAGTTTTGTTACACCAGACGAAATCTTAACAACTGCTGCAGGTCGAAAATGATCATATTGAAATTCATCCTCTCTTGTCCATGCCAATTGAACCGGAACTTTTGCAATTTTTGCTATTCGTGCCGCTTCCATTGCCTGTTGATTGTAAATCTTACCGCCAAATCCACCACCAATAAATACCTGTTTCACATGTACTTTTTCTAAAGGAATATCTAATGCTTCAGAAATTGATTGTCTGGCTCCAAAAGGAGTTTGTGAAGAAACCCAAAGCGTTAATTTTCCCTCTCGATACAGAGCAGTGGCAGTATGTGTTTCCATAGGGGCATGCGCCTTATATCCATCTACATATTCTTCATCAAAAACGAAATCTGATTCTTTTTTCCCATTTTCCAAGTCACCATTAGCTTCAACAGGGCGACTCTCGATTGCTGTCTCCAAAATATGAGTGAATATATTTTCATTATTCACTTTTATATCCGACACATCCCATTTTGCATTTACATTAACAGCAGCTATCATAGCCTGTTCCGGATCTTGATGTAAAACTGCAATCAAATCTCCATCTCTCACTATTTTTATGCCGTTCATCTCTGCTGCTGCAGAAGTATCTACACTTATTAATTTGGAGTTTAAGGCTGGGGGGCGAACAATGCTAATATAAAACATATCCTTCAAGTGAATATCACCAGAATATTTAGCTTTTCCGGTAACCTTTACTGAAGCATCAATACTAATGACCGGTTTTCCAATCTTTTTAAATTCAGATGGAGTTTTTGTTTTTGGTAGTTCACGAATGGTCTTTACTATTTTTTGCCCTTTTGTTAATTCCTCAAAACTCACTTTCTCATCACTTAGTTTATGAATAACATAAGCATCCTTTACAGTAAGATCTGCGATTGGTATATTCATTTTTTTTGCTGCAAGCTTCAATAATTCAGCTTTCGCTTCGGCTGCAGCTGCACGAAGTAATGGATCAAAAAACCGAGTAGTTAAAGATCCCCATGTTCCGGCATCATAAGGACAAAGTTCCGTATCTCCCATCACCATATCTATTAGAGAAATAGGCACTTCAAGTTCATCTGCCAAAACCTGCGCGAGAGATGTAATTACACCTTGTCCCATTTCAATTTTCCCAGTATAGCAGTCTATCCTTCCATCTTCTTTTATTCTTAAATAGGCATTTAAATCGAGTTCTTTGACATCAGCTGGCATTTGTGCTCTAGCCCAAAATGGTATTTCTGTTAAAGCAAAAACAATAATAATCCCACCTCCCAATTTTTTTAAAAAATCTCTTCGATCAATTTTTGGAATACGATTTACATCATCGAAATATAATCCGTGTATCTTTTCTTCTTTCATAATTCAATTCCTCCTCGCATTTTTTCAGCTGCCCATTCTATTGCATCAACCATTCTATTATAAGATCCACATCTGCAAAGATTTTGATCCATAGCTTTTATAATTTCCTCCCGGGATGGTTTAGGATTGGAATTTAGAAATCCAACCGCAGTCAGTATCATTCCTGGCGTGCAAAACCCACATTGCATAGCATCATGATCGACAAAGGCTTGTTGGACTGGATGTAATTTCCCGTTTACAGATAGTCCCTCAACAGTAGTTACATGCTTTCCTTTCACATCAGTTGCCGGTACTTCGCATGATCGCCATGCCTCCCCATCGATTAACACTGTGCAAGAACCACAAGAACCAATACCACAACCAAATTTGGTGCCGGTGAGTTCTAAGGTAGTTCGAATTACCCAAAGGAGAGTTTGGTTACTATCCACACTTATCTCAATTGGTTTTTTGTTTAAAATAAATTTTAATTGTTCTTTCATTTTAAAGTGTTTTGAGCTGGTTTAGTTCTGATTTCAGATGTTCTCTTCGATAATCATCAGGAGTATCAATATCAGTCAGGATTGTGCTTGTATCAACTTCTACTTCTTCTATATCCTGTGGGTATTTGTAGAGTAATTCTCTCAACCCCTTCTTGGGATTGAGATGATCAATTTCATTTCTGTATTTAAGATCAATAAGTAAAGGATGCCCTCTTTTTCCATTATAGCTAGGGAGAACAATTCCTTTACTTCCGGTTTGAAATACCTCAATCAAGCGATTGATAGTTTCGGTGTGAATCATTGGTTGATCGCCCAATTGAATTAGCACAGCTTGCGCATGTTCCGGCAAATTTTTAATTCCAATTTGTATAGAGGAAAGCATTCCTGCTTCATAATCTTCATTTTCTGCAAAAATAGGATGTAAATACCGAAGCGTTTTCATGATTTTTTCATGGTGCGAACCAAGTACAACTACCACTTCTTCTGTAGTAGAGCTTTGAATTGTTTTTACAACATGTTCAATTATCGTTTTGCCTTTCCACGGCATTAATAATTTCTGCTGATTCATACGAGTGGATTTTCCTGCTGCAAGGACAACACTCATTACCGATCTTTTTGGCTTATCGCTTTTTTTACTTCTTCTTATTTGAACCAATTGAGCGGCTATACTCACTGCAATTTCATGTATACTCTCGGCATGGATATTTAAACCGACAGGAGCATAAATTCGATTCCACTCCTCTTCTGTAGCCCATTTTTCTTGAAGAAATTGCTCCTTCATCAGACCTATTTTCCTTTGGCTTCCTATCATACCAATATATCCAGCTTCAGATTTAATACAGCTTTTTAACACTTCGCTGTCTTCTCTATGCCCTTGTGTTACAATCACAATATATGTGTTTTTCGAAATCTCTATTCCTTCCATTCCTTTCACTATTGGCATTCGTAATATTCTACTCGCTTCCGGAAATCGATCTTTTGTAGCTAATTCTGGTCTGTCATCTAATATGCTTACCTCAAAGCCCAGCATGTGAGCATGATAACAAAGTGCTTGTCCAACATGACCGGCACCTGCGATAATTAATTGTGCCGGAATATCAATGAACTCAAACATACAGACAACACCATCCTCGCACTCCAGCAAATGATTCGTTTGAGTCTGTAGCAAGTACTTTAACACTTCCTTATTCGTTTTCAGATTTTCAGATAAATCGATTGATAATTCCTGATTTTTTTCAATCCAAAATCGCTTTACCTCCAACAATTCATCCTCTATTATTCTCATCCAAGTAATCAGGAAGCCAACGTTTTTTTGTTGTAAGGAATACTTCATACGTTGAAATGCCAACACATTATCTTTCGGATTTGCATCAATTAAGAAGCGTGCCTTACCGCCGCAAATAGCACCTCTATCATCTTGAATATTGGCATTAAAATTAAATGATCCTAAATGGCTTTTCTTTTCGTGTATTGCTTTTTTTGCTAATATTTTAGCCTCATTTTCCAAAATACCACCGCCAATTGTTCCGCACACTAATCCTTTCGAATTAAACAAAGCTGATGCTCCAGCAATTTGAGGTGTTGATCCTTCTGTCTTTAAAAGCGTCACCAATCCTAAAGCATTGTTCTTTTCGAGTTCTGGTAATATTTGCAGATAAATATTTTGCATAAATGAATGTGTTATATTAATTCAAACGAATATTTACAAGGAGATGTAAACAATAATATCCAATTCTTAAGGAACTGGATATTACTCTAAATATACGACTTTTATTTTAGCTTAATTGCGGATACAGAACGCTTTGTGAGGTCTACACCCCATATCTAGACGCTATCTAAATTCAGATTTTCCATTCGTTCCATTTTGCTGACTTCTATGCTTATAAATCCATATTCCTCGACTACTCTTCCTTCAATACAGTAACAACCTGGTCCGCGAAATGGATATTGCTTCGCTACGGGAGGAAAATGAACTGTATCTAACCAATGGCCTTCCAAATCAATCCAGGTTCCAAAATACATGACCTTCCCATTATTCGTTTTCGTAGGCTTTCGGTGAATCAGGAAACCGACAATCCGAATGTAATGTTTGATTAATTGTGGCAGGTGACAAGCCTTTAAATCTGAAGGAAGCACATCTTTTAATAAATTAAATGGCGATTGTATGGACAAACCCAACAATTCCATTTCGTCAAATGCATCTTCTAATCGATGCTTCCACAATTTTGGAAGTTTAAATTCCTTGACTTCTGGCTGGAAAAGAGTTTTCTCTGACTGTATCTTTTTACTATGGCCCAAAAGGAAATGAGCATCCCAAAGCAATTCTTTTTTCTCTTTTCCTGTAAATCGAAAAGCGCCAATTCGTATCAGAAGAATCAATTGTTCTAAATGGATAGGAATCCGCTTCACAAAATCACGAAGACTGATGAACACTCCGTTTTCTTTCCGTTCTTTCAATAATCGCTTTCCGGTTCCTCTTTCGAGATCACGCAAAAGATAAAAACCCAGCCAAATAGTCTTTCCTTGTATGGTATTCTCCCAAATACTTTGGTTTACACATGGAGATTCTACCATTGCACCATGCATCACCGCTTCATGTAAATAGAGTTGTGCCGAATAAAACCCACCTCCATTGTTCAAGGTTGCCACCATATATTCTAAAGGATAGTATGCTTTAAGATAAAGAGCCTGAAAACTTTCTACCGCATAACTTGCTGAATGGCCTTTAGCAAAGGCATAATTGGCAAAACTTTCAATTTGCCGCCAAATATCATGCACCACTGCATCGGAATATCCCTTTGCCTTACAATTGGTAAAAAACTTATTCCTGATATTAGAAAACTCATTTCGCTGCTTAAATTTCCACGACATCCCCCTGCGTAAAACATCTGCTTCATCCAACGATAAGCCTGCAAAATAATGTGCAACCTTAATTACATCTTCCTGATAAATCATTACACCATAGGTTTCTTCCAATATTTCGTACAAATGAGGAAGTGCCTTTTTTGCTTCTTCGCGCTTGTTTTTATTCTGAAACCGGATGATGTATTCGCGCATCATTCCGCTTTTTGCTACTCCTGGCCTGATAATGGAGCTGGCAGCAACCAAACGCTTATAATCTTCCGCTTTTAATTTGGTTAAGAGCATACGCATGGCTGGTGACTCTACATAAAAACAACCAATTGCTTCACCATGCTTCAACATGCGTTTTACTCGTGGATCTTCCATAAATAACCTGGTGTTGTTAATATCAATATCCACAGCATGATTTTGCTTAATAATTGCAAGTGTATCCTTAATTTTCCCAATACCTCTCTGACTTAAAATGTCAAATTTGTGCAATCCTATATCTTCAGCAATGTACATATCAAATTGAGTAGAAGGAAAACCTTTGGGCAATAACTCGGTAGAAGAATAATTACTAAGCGGTTCTTCGGATACCAAAATTCCACTAGAATGAATACTCCCATGACTAGGAAATCCAGTGATATATGCACTATAGCGGATAACCCACTTACCATATTCATCAGCCTTATCGGGATTTGGATTTCTTTGCAAACGAATAATCTCCTCGTCGGGTAAACCAAATACTTTTCCAATTTCACGAAAGGCAGATTTGTGATTAAAAGTGATAAAAGTTCCCAATAAAGCAACATGATCCCAACCATATCGATCAAAAAGATAACGTGTAATATCATCACGATCGATCCATGAAAAATCAATATCAAAATCGGGTGGCGAAGTGCGAAAAGGATTTATGAACCGTTCAAAATAAAGATCTAACTCTATTGGATCAACATTAGTGATACGCAAAAGATAAGCCACCAAACTATTGGCTCCGCTCCCTCTTCCTACATGATAATATCCCTTGCTTTGTGCATATTTTACCAAATCCCAATTGATTAGAAAATAGGAACAAAATTTTAACGCCCTAATCACCTTTAATTCCTTATTCAGTCTATCAAGTATTTTATCATCCACACGATCGTAACGATATTTTAATCCCTCACAAGCCTCGTGTTTTAAGAGTTGAAAATCCTCCTCTTCGGAAGTGGTAAAGCGCTTTTTGTTCTTGTTTGTTCCGAACTCAAATTTCATGCTGCATTCATGCAGCAATTTTTCCGTATTCTTGATAATCATAGGATAATCCCGGTAAATCTCTAACAATTCACTTTTGCTTCTGTATCTATCTTCGAAACAAGCTTGCTCCCTCTTAAGAAGCTTACTCAACAAGGTGTTATTAGCAATTGCCCGCAACAGACGATGAATGTTGTAATCTTTTTTATTTCGAAAGCTTGCTGTTTGCAAAACCACCATTTTTTCCTGATAATCTTTCCATGCTGTAAAAGGCAGGTGCGCCAATTCCTGGGGATGCACTCCCACATACTCATGCGCTTTTAATTTTCTTATTTCGCTTGTTAATGGATAGATAACCAAGGCATTTTCAAAATTAGGAGCATTAGTACAAAATGCCTTATTTTCATGTAAATGAGGAGTTAGAAATTCATTAATTTCCCGAAAACCTTTACTGTTTTTTGCTAAGACTACATATTGTTGTTCTACTCCGTTCCGAAAGTCGACTCCTACCACTGGTCGAATTCCAAATTCTTTCGATCGTCGCACAAAATCGAGACTCGCCGCAGTATTATTAATATCCGTTAGTGCTACAGCCTGATATCCTCCCGCAGTAACTTCTTTTAAAAAATCTTCGACCGAGAGTGTTCCGTACTTAAAACTATAATATGTATGGCAATTTAATAGCATCGTTAAAGCATAAAAATTTAATATATACAAACACATCACTGCTGACAGACAAATATCAAAATCTTCGGTGTGCCAGGATTACCGAGGCCTGACCGTTAAAAGGATTCATGCCACCAATATTTTTTGATCCCATACTAATGGCGCGTTTTACAGCATTATTCCCGTAACGATTACGCACATAATCCATGGCTTGATAGAGCTTAATAATCTTTTCTGAATCTTCAAACAAGCGAATCTGATAAGTTCCTCCCACCAAATTACTGAGCCGAACACCAATCAAACGGATCAGTACCCGACGCTCATACATTTTCTCAAATAAATCGAGCACAATAGCAATAATGGTATGATCTAAAGAAGTGTAAGGGATTTTTTTTTGTCGTGTATAGGTTTGGAAATCGGAATACCTGATTTTAACCGTTATACAAGCAGTTAATTTATTTCCCTTACGCAACTGATAAGCCAGATTTTCGACCATAGCAACCAAAATGCTACGTAATTTCACCACATCGGTAGTATCCTTTTCGAAAGTACGCTCACTGGAAATAGATTTGCGCTCATGCCAGGCCACAACAGGAGTATTGTCGATTCCCTGTGCTTTTTTCCAGATTATTCCGCCATTTTTTCCCAAGACACGCTCCATTAATTCCATGGGCATTCCCTGTACGGTATGCACTTTTTCAATTCCCATGTTACGTAGCTTGTGATAAGTCTTCTCGCCCACCATAGGAATTTTCTTTACGGATAATGGTGCTAAAAATGGTTTTTCACTTCCTTCTGGAATTTCAATATGATTATTTGGTTTCGCCTCTCCCGTACCTACCTTGGAAACAATTTTATTGGTCGAAAGTCCAAAGGAAATAGGCAAATGCGTTTCTTTCAGAATCTTTTCTCTAAGCTCTTTGGACCAGAGATAGCTCGTCTGTACAAAGCGATCCATTCCTGTAATATCAACGTAAAATTCATCGATAGAGGCTTTTTCGAAAAGAGGAGAACGCTCTTTTACAATATCTGTTACCATATCCGAAAACTTACTATAAATCCCACTATTTCCGCGTATCACCACAGCATCTGGGCATAACATCCGCGCCATTCTCATTGGCATTGCTGAATGAATACCATACACACGTGCTTCGTAACTACAAGCTGCTACTACGCCCCGATCTGATGTTCCTCCAATCAATACTGGTCGATTGTTTAGCTTATTATCCAAAAGTCGTTCACAAGACACAAAAAAAGTATCCAAATCCAAATGTAAAATCGTTTTTCTCAAAATGTCGATATTTTCGTCATTATTTTGTCGATAATATAGACTATTTAAGTATCTTTGAAAAAAAATAGCCATGTTTTTTGCAGAAAATATTAAGTTCCTTCGCAAGCGGAGAAAGAAATCGCAAGCTGATTTAGCTGAACAATTGAATATTACCAGAACAACCTTAGCCGGATATGAAAAAAGTGTTCAGCCACCATTTAAGGTGCTCATAAAATTTGCAGAATACTTTAAAGTTTCTATCGATGCCTTAATAAGGTACAATTTGCAGGAATTATCAGAATTTCAGCTTTCACAGATAGAAGATGGATTCGACATTGATGTCACCGGTAAAAAATTACGATTACTTACAATATCCGTAGATCGGAAAGGAGAAGAAAACATTGAAATGGTTCCACTAAAAGCCCAAGCTGGTTACACCAACAGCTATAGCGATTTAGAGTTTATAGGTTCATTACCTAAATTTTCACTCCCATTTTTACCCAAAGACAAAACATATCGGACTTTTCAGATTGAAGGAGATTCCATGCTTCCAATACCGATAGGTGCTTGGGTTACCTGTTCCTACATTCAGAACTGGGAAAGCATAAAAAACGGAACACCATGCATTGTTGCGACAAAAGACGATGGCATTGTATTTAAATTAGTGTATAAGCAATTTGCAAAAAACCAGACGCTTCTTCTGGTTTCGAACAATCGAAACTACAAACCATACGAATTACCTATTAAAAAAGTAATTGAAATCTGGAAATTTGAAACTTATAATGGATTTGAGATTGGATAACAGCACTAATGCCATTACAGATATTAAATTGAATTCCCATTAAAAGAATTGTCTCTAATCAGTCAAAATAGATCCAAAGTTTACTGCATAAACAAAAATTTTAATGAGTAACTTACCAATACAGCAATTTATATTGCCAGAATTACTTTTTCATATTATTTGACTAGAGCAAATAAAAACAAACAAGAATTGCATACGATATATTATCTGAAACGATAAAGAAAGGAGAAATCATGAACAAAAAAAAACTAATCGTAGTAGGTTCAACGGGAGTAATTGGAAAGAAAGTGGTTGAACTTTTGGAAGAAGACTATCAAATAGTAGAAGTAAACAGATCGAGCGGAGATTATAAACTTGACATGAAAGATGCTATATCTGTAGATGAGATGTTTAAAAGAATTGGAAAATTTAATGCTTTAATTTCTACAAGTGGTTTCGGCAGATGGGCATCCATGGATGAAATGTCGATTCAGGATTACCATTATGGCTTGCAAAGTAAATTAATGGGACAGGTAAATTTAGTCCTTATTGGAAGGAAATATGCGCATCCAGGTACTACCTTTGTACTCACCAGTGGTTTACTGGCACAACATCCAATGCCGGGTAGTACTTCTCTTTCGATGATTAACGCAGGAATTGAAGCTTTTGTAAGAGCTGCTGCTCTCGAAATGGGAGATAAAAGAGTGAATGTAGTGAGTCCTTCTTTTGCAAAAGAGACTATGGAAATGATGGGGCTTGACTCCTCAACGGGAATTCCGGCAATTGAATTTGCTAAATTGTACAAACGAGCCATAAATGAAGGCAAGTCAGGAATTATTTATTCGAAAATAGAATAAGGAATACAACACCAATATATGTTAGATTTTAAAATTAATGATGCAAAGTGCATAGAATGCGGGCTTTGCGCACAGGATTGTCTAGTTGGTATTATCGAAATGAATCCAAAGCCAATCATCCGTACAACAAATGAAAAAAAATGTTTAAAATGTCAGCATTGCCTGGCCATCTGCCCTACCGGAGCCTTATCTATTTTAGGCAAAAACCCTGAAAATAGTGTTACCGTAGATGGTGAGATACCAAGTCCGAAAGCAATGAGTAGACTCATTAAAACAAGGCGTTCGATTCGGAATTACAAAAAAGAAAATCTGGACAAGGCTTTAATTCAGGAGCTATTGGAAGCTGCAGCTTATACGCCTACTGGACACAATGATAATGCAGTCCTTTTCTCGTTAATCGATAACAAAGAAGATTTAAATGTGTTCCGTACTAAAGTATATGCATCCATTAAAGCCATGAAGGAAACGGGAAAGCTAGAGCCAAAATTTGAGTTTTTGGCAGCTATTCAAAAACTTTGGGATAACAATGGTATGGATGTATTGTTTCGGGATGCTCCTCACCTCTTGATTGCATCTGCTCCTAAAGACTATGCTTCCCCTATTGCTGATTGTATGATTAGTTTAAGTTATTTCGAACTTCTGGCAAATTCTTACAATGTGGGAACCATTTGGAATGGCTTGGTAAAGTGGGCAATTGATGATATCGATCCTGAATTGCGCAAATTAATTGGCATACCAAAGAATCATGTAATTGGCTATGTGATGAGTTTTGGAAAGCCTGCGGTGAAGTATGCCCGAGGAATTCAATCTGAAGGATTGCATTTAAATAGAATAAAAATGACCGATTAAATTAAACCCAAATTTATAAAGCACGATAATGAAAGTAGTCGCATTTAATGGAAGTCCTAAAAAAGAAGGTAATACCTATCATGCTCTTCTATTGGTAACCAAAGAACTGGAAAAACAAGGGATTGAAACTGAGATTGCACATGTGGGAAACAAAAAAATCATGGGCTGTACTGCATGTGGACAATGCAAAAAGAATCAGGATGAAAAATGTATCATTAAAACAGATAATGTAAATCTCTGGATTCAGAAAATGAAGGAAGCCGATGGAATTTTACTTGGTTCTCCAGTGCATTACGCATCCTTGGGGGCTAATTTAAAATCATTTTTAGATCGTGCATTTTATGTAAGCGGATCTAATGGAAATTTGTTCCGTCACAAAGTAGATGCATCGGTTGTTGCAGTACGCCGTTCGGGAGGATTGCCAACTTTTAATGAATTAAACAATTATCTGAATTACTCAGAAATGATGATACCTACCTCCAATTATTGGAATGTAATTCATGGTACAAGTCCTGGCAAAGTTCTAAAGGATAAGGAAGGAGTTCAAATTATGCAAGTGCTTGGTAAAAACATGGGTTATCTTTTAAAGATAATGGAATATGGAAAAGCAAATGTAGAAGCTCCAGAACAAGAAGATAAAATTTACACCAACTTTATTCGATAAAGGAGACCAAGCTTTGTAATGGTAAGCAATGACAAATCCATTTATCAGCAATAAAAAATATCCCAATTCGTACAAGAGAACAAAACCGCTATTCAGCAATGAGTAGCGGTTTTAATTTGCCCAGATCTGATTACATTCAAATTCATCTATTATTCTAAGCCAAATTAAAAAACCTCATCATTTCATCCATGCTAAGAACCCTTGCGAACTCGTTATGCAAACTGGCGAGTGCTGTGTCGTGAATTAGTTGTGCGGAATATTTTTCGCCATTCACTCCTACCTTATCAAAAGCAGCCACGGCATCGCTAAGCAGATAGGTCTCGTATCCAAAATTACCAGCCATACGGGTAGTAGTAGAAATACAATGATCGGTAGTAAGCCCAACTATCACCAACTTGCGAATTCCTAGCTCATCTAACTGATGCTTTAAATCGGTACCAATAAATGCTGAATTTACCTGCTTTTTGATGATGATTTCCCCTGCTTCAGGTTGCACCAAATCTTTGAAAGCATTGCCTGGATTGCCCTCGGCAAGCAAAGAACCTGATGTAGTAGAACAATGCTGAACGTGAAAGATCGGCAGTTGCTTTTCACGCCAAATCTGAAGAATTTTGGCAGCATTTTCTTCCGCCTGTGGATTATTGCGGTTTCCTCCCCAATAGTCCAGGTTGTCAAATCCCTTTTGAATATCTATTAATAGCAGTGCACAATCTTTGATTAATTTGAAGGCCATATATCAAAGTTTTAAGTGAGGTATTTATTTAATGTGTCCAATCCAAAAATTGAATTTCAGGTGGCAGGCTTTTTTTAATCGCATTACGCATCGTGTCGAAATGCGGACAAGCAAAACCAATAGGATTGCCTTTTTGGATGCACGAAGCCATTGCAATAACATCTGCTCCTTTATCGATCATCATTTTAGCTCTTGCAACAGCTCTTTTCCCTGGACAGCCACCACAAGTTACAAAACCCATAACTTCTACAGGCCCAATATCTTTAAAAGCTAATTTCCCTTTTGCACTTACTTTAAAATCCGAGATACCTGAGCACATATCCTCGGTTTGCTGACAACGAATAATTCCTACTTTTGCATATTTATTTTTCGGGTTATGAATGCGCAAAAATATAAGAATATTTAAAATATCCGTTTTCAATTATCTAATCTATTTATTATTCTTTAAAATTTACATTTTTGGGGCTAGACATTTAAAAGTAGATTCCTACTTAACGAACAGAATCTATTGCTGATTGAAAAAATCACCAATCTTATCAAATATGATATTAAAACTTTTATCAATTTCGGCAGACTCCGTAGAATTTACTGGGAATGGATTTTCGTGTGAATATTTATAATTAAAATCAAATTCATCCACTGTAATGTTAATATCCCGAAAAGCTCCCTTTAAAGTATTAACAACTTCAAAAGAAGGAAAAACATTATCTCTCTTCAACGAAATTGCATAGATCTGATTTTCCGCTTTTCTTAATAAATCTTCTCTAAAATCTCTCATCTTCTGATATTCGAGCATAGATTGAAAAACTTTACCTTCAAAATGACTTTCGCCTAGATAATGACGCAAAAGAGCATCTTTCTTTAAAAAGCTATCCAAATGCTCAACCAGATAAGAATATAAAGCAACATTTGCCTCGCTATCTAAAATAAATTTTGAGACAGGCGAGAGCCTATTAAAAACTGATCCGCTGCAAAACAAACACAACTTTGCATCGCTAAAATAATTCTTATAATTAGATAATTTTAAAATCTCAGCAAGCAGTCCTCCTACTGAATAAGCGAAAATATTAAAGGAAAAATCCTTATCAATTAAGCTATGTTTTCCATCCTTACATTCTTCAATAAACTGAATAATATCATAATAGGTTTGCAATCCTGACCAAAGAAATCTTTGAGGTCTGGAATGAAGACGCATACTTATGGCTACATTCGATAACGAAGACCCAATAACATTTGTAAATTGAGTTTTTCGCCTCTTACTTAGTTCATACATTGCTTTCTTTTGACTCCAATAAAGTGGTGCTCGTTGCATATGGAATGCAATTGGGAAAAACACTACAGCACTTTGTGTTCGTTCACAAATAGCCTCTCCCCAAGGTAAATATTTATCCCATGTTTTTTCATTAAATCCATGAAAAACAAAGGTGACTTTTTTCACCGGTTTTTTTATTTTTGGTGTTAGTATATGATAAGTGAAATTTCGATTTTCATCTACAAGAACATCCTTTACATGAACATCATCCTGAATAGTTCCGATTTCGTTGCAAAATGATATGTGGTCTTTGAATTCAAGCTCATGAATACTACACTGATAATTTTGTTTTCCCGGCAAAATGTTGTGTGCTTCAGAGTAAAAATCGAATTCATGTATTTCCATATCATCAATTTCCGTTTTTAATTCTCCTTGTTCAAATGCTTTCTTTAATTTTAAATAACAATCAACGTACATCATACCAAATAAATTTATTGCTTGTTCTATTCCAAATAAAAGGCTGATCATTATAATAATCAGCTTAACACCTATTAACTCAATAAAGCTACTTATTGATTGGTAAATCTCCGAATAATTTCATTATAATCCTTACAATGGTTCTTCTTTTTCTAAATTACTGAATTTAGAAAAAGAAGAATGCTTTATATAAACAAATCCGCAATTGCCTTAATCAATACAAGTTTGAAAGCTGGTTAAACTGTAGGATTCCCTAATCAATATACTGGATCCTTATTCTTATCTATTTTCCAATTGAATAACAATGATTGAATAATCTGATTGTGAGCATTCATGTAAATTAATAAACCATTTTATCTATCAACTAAGGACCACACATAATATCTTCAAAAATAAAAATACAATTCACCCAATTCAAGAGAAGAAAGTTGAGACGATCACATTTAGCGGTTATTATTATATTCGAGACCGATATATCGAAAAGCAATTTACTTCCGATACTTAAAAAAGGAGAAAAAAAGAATGAAACCATCCGATATAAAGTTAATATCAACAATTACTTGTCCGGAGTGTGGACACCAAAAGAAGGAAATAATGCCTACAGAAGCTTGTCAATTTTTTTACGAATGTGAAAATTGCAAGGCTTTACTCAAATCAAAGCAAGGAGATTGCTGTGTATTTTGTTCCTATGGTACGATTCCTTGTCCCTCTATTCAGAAAAAATCTGATGCCTCCTGTTGTTCTGATGAAATTGCTACATCTGTAATAGAAAATAGCCTGTATCCGAATAGTTGCAGTATTCACGATAAGGCAGTAATTGTTGCTCCGGTAATAGCCATGAGGAAGACAAAGACCTAAAAACACATTGGGACAAAGCATATTTAAACAAATCAGAGGAGGACTTAGCTTGGTACGAAACAGACCTTTTACCTACTTTAAAGTTGATATCAAAAACAGGATTAGATAAATCAGGACGTATATTAAATGTAGGTTCTGGCAGTACAACCCTTATTGATGAACTCTTAAAAATTGGCTATTCGAATGTAATTGCCACCGATTTGAGCGAAATTGCAATTAAAAGATTGGAAAAAAGAATTGGAAAAGGTAAAATTCAGTGCATTACTGATGATTTAACTAATGCCACTCATTTAAATAAGATCCAAGCAGTCGATTTGTGGATAGACAGAGCAGTCCTTCATTTTTCATCAAGAATGAGGAGCAAGACAATTATTTTGAATTACTAAAGAGCATTGTGAAAAATAAGGGTTTCGTTATTTTAGCAGAATTCAGTCTTAAAGGAGCATCTGCATGTTCTGGTCTTCCTGTTCACAGGTACAGCAAAGAAATGTTAACAGAAAAGCTCGGGATGGAGTTTGAGTTGATGGATAGCTTTGATTACACCTACCTAATGCCATCGGGGGCTCAAAGACCTTTTATTTATACTTTATTTAGGAGACGATAGGGTTAAAACTTTGATGAAATTCAAAAATATTATCCTATTAAATAATCAACACTATATATAGGATAGAGTTTGGCATTACAATTTATCCATGTTCTGATATTTGACTCAGCTTGTCGTAATCTACAATTTCTATTACTTTGCCAAAAATCTTAATTACGCTATCTTTTCTGAATTCGGTAAGGGCGCGAATTACATTCTCCGTTGTCATGCCAATATATTCGGCTATTTCTTTTCTGCTTATCGGAAGTTCGAAGGAAGCACTCTTGTAAATATCATCAGAAAAATGCATCAAAACATAGGCAACGCGACCACGTAAATTTCTACGACGAATTGCTAAAGATTCCTGTATCACATTATTACTAACCTGGCTCATCTTTTCAAGTATCCCCATCGAGAATTTACCATTTTCCCGAATTAATCGCTTCACATCATTTATGGCAATATTACAAGTCACAGATTCCTCGACAGCCATTACGGAATAGCTATATTCTTTATCAGAGAATACACTTAGTAAACTAACAAAATCGAAAGGTTTGGCAAATGCGAGGATTTGTTCCTTTTCGTTATCCGCAACAACAAATAGTTTTACCAATCCGCTTTTCAGATAAATAAATTCCTCTATAAATTTACCCTGTTCTAATATATACTCTCCCTTTTTATAGACTTTTTCCACCCTACTCTCACACAAACTCATCATTTCGTATGTAGATACATTTTGGAAGAAAAGATCTTTTAAATCACATTCTTCACAACTGCATTTTATAGCCATAATTTATTTTTTACCGAACGATTCATCTTGTCTCAACTGATATATATCATGAACTGATATTTATTACCCCCATAGAGATGAAACGTAATTGAAGTCTTACCTATATTCACCATTAAAATAATATAAAAACATATCAATATCAAAATAGTATGAGGAAGATTGTAATCTTAGGAGGAGGTACAGCTGGAACAATGATGGCTAATAAACTCCGTAAAACACTTAACAGAGATGAGTGGGATATCACGATAGTAGATAAGCACAGAACTCATTATTATCAGCCTGGTTTTTTATTTATTCCATTTGGAATTTATAATGAGCAGGATGTAAAGAAACCTAAAAGCAGCTTTTTCCCGGTTGGCGTTAATGTAATGTACACCAATATCGATAAAGTAGATGCCGAAAATAAACTTGTTTTGCTTGATGGTGGTAAGGTTTTGCATTACGATTTTTTAATTATTTCAACAGGAACCCGTACAAATCCTGAAGAAACTCCTGGTTTAAAAGACAAGCTGTGGTACAAGGATATTTTTGATTTTTATACCGTTGAAGGTGCGTTGGCTTTACAAAAATATTTTAAGACCTGGCAAGGTGGAAAATTAGTAATGGCCATCACTGAATTACCTTATAAGTGCCCTGTTGCTCCTTTGGAGTTCGTTTTTCTTGCCGAGGAATTTTTCACCAAAAAGGGAATACGCGATAAAGTGGACATTTCCATTGTTACACCTATGTCAGGAGTATTTACAAAGCCAATTGCGACCAAAATGCTTTCCGAATTAATGGTCGAAAAAAATATCAATATCATACCCGATTTTTACATCGAGCATATTGACAATGAAAACAAAATGTTAGTATCCTACGATGAACGTACCGTGCCTTTTGATTGCTTAACGATTGTACCGGTTAATATGGGGGATGAAATGGTAGAGCGAAGTGGATTAGGCGACGATCTTAATTTTGTATTCACAGATAAGCACACACTTCAACAACGCGATCATAAAGAGATATTTGTATTGGGAGATGCTGCTAATATTCCAACATCAAAAGCAGGCTCCGTAGCACACTTTGCCTCAGAAGTGATGTTTGAAAACCTAATGAGTGCCATTGAAGACAGACCTCTTACAGCTAAATTTGATGGACATGCGAATTGCTACATCGAAACGGGCTACGGTAAAGGTGCACTTATCGATTTTAATTACGTTACAGAGCCACTCCCAGGAACTTTTCCACTACCAGGTATAGGTCCATTCGGCTTATTAAAGAACACCAAAATAAACCACTACGGTAAAATCATGTTCCGCTGGATTTATTGGCATATACTACTTCGTGGAAAAGAATTACCTGTAGAAGCAGATATGACAATGGCAGGAAAAAAACGAGTAACGTTTTAACGCTTAACACTAGGATAATGAGTGAACAAAATATACAAGAACAAATAAATATTCTCAACCAAAAAATGGATTTGGTGCTGGATGTTGTTCTACAGCAACAGCAAAAAACTGAAAGTGTTGCAGATTTATTTTCCGATTTGCAGATAGTCGGAAAGGATATGTACGATACTGCTGTTGTGGAGCTTGATAACCATAAAGTAGAATTAGATCTCGATCAGGTAAAAACCCTTGGAATTCAATTGTTGCAAAACATTGAGAATATCAGAGTAATGGTTTCTTTATTTGAGAGCGGTGTTGACTTTGCTAAAGATGCCGGTCCATTAGTTACAGAATCCATCATTGATTTCACTAAAAAATTGCACCAATTTGAGCAGAAAGGTTATTTCGAATTCTTTAAGGAAGCAGGCAGAATCATCGATAATGTGGTTACTAACTTCTCCAAAGATGATGTGGCACATTTAGCTGATAATATCGTTGTCATTCTAAATACCGTGAAAGATTTAACACAGCCAGAAATGATGAACGGTCTGGGAAATGCGCTTAAAGTATACAATAGCATGGAAATGGAGTCGGCTCCGGAATATTCTATTTTTAGAGTGATGAAAGAAATCAATAAGCCAGAAATGAAAAGGGCTATGGGTTTCATGATTACTTTCATGAATAACCTTTCGGATTCGAAATAAAGCTTTAGTGAAGAGCTGGTAGGAATAAATTGTAATCTTAAACTAATAAACATATAAAAATTAATAAAGTTATGGCACAAGTAGAAATAGCAAACAAAATGGTAGATGTTAATGACGAAGGATATTTGACAAATCCTGAACAATGGGACAAAGAGATTGCAGCTACCATTGCAGCTGAATTGAACATTGAACTTACAGATAAGCACTTTGAAGTAATCGACTATTTACGTGAAAAATATGCTGCAGACGAGACTTTAACCATCCGTAAAGTTGGTAAATCGGGTATTGTTGATATAAAAGGATTGTACAAACTGTTTCCTGGTGGCCCATTAAAGTTTGGAACCAAAATCGCCGGTTTACCCAAACCAGTTAGTTGTGTGTAAGCAATTGAAATAAACGAATTTAAAATTGTATGTTATGAGCAAAGAAGAATATCCATTAAAAAAAGTATGTGTTATTTGCGCTAAAGGATCTATTGAAGATGTTTATGCAACATTAGTAATGGCAAATGGTGCTGTAATGGAAGGTATCGAAGCCAAGGTGTTTTTTACCTTTTTCGGACTTGATGCTATCACAAAAAAGCAAATGAAAAAATTGCACACAGGTACCGTGGGTAATCCTGCAATGCGTATGCCTGGAGGACTTCAATTCCCTACTATGTTAGGTGGATTACCAGGAGTTGAAGCTGGTGTTTCGGCCATGATGCGTAAACAAATGGATCAATTAGATATTCCACCAGTAGATGAATTTTTGGAAATGATTACTGCAGGTGGTGGTGAAATCTATGCCTGTAAACTGGCAATGGATATGTTTAAACTAACAACGGATGATTTATGGGAAGATATTTCCGGAGTGCTTACGATAGGTGATTTCTATAGCAAGTGCGGTGGACAAAACACCCAAATTATTTTTACCTGATTTTTTTAGTAAGGTGGGTTAATAAAAAGTCGTGATGTTATGTCACGACTTTTTTGTTGTTTAATCCATATCCACTTATAGCAAAATAACCACACCCTTTCGACTAGCAGCACTTGGTTCACTTATCATTTATTTAAAAGGTGTTCACGAGCTTCATTTCACTACGTTTCCCTGACAAGGGAAAGATTTCAATCAAACAAACGCTAATCTCGCAAGGTCTCTTCTTCTTTGGGAGATATTTGACAGAACAGTGGCATGCAATACCATAAATCGCCTACAGCTCTTCTAAATATTCCGAAGCCACCCAACCCTCGATCTGCACTTTGTTCCATCCATTTTCTTGTTGAGTAATTCGGGTGAGTGTGCCTTGTTTCATCACACCTGTAATGCTTTTATGTGGTGACGATCTTAAATTTAATCTATCAGCACTTACCTGTGCTAAAATATCCTGCTCTCCGTTAGAAGCCGCAATAGTTGAAATATCAATATATTCTATCCAAACCTCTGCGCCACTTTCTATAGCAGCGGCAATAACAGGATAAATCCGTTGGTAGGCATTAGTACTATTCAATACTCTACCATCTCCATATTGGTTGTTGTTGACCTGATCGCCAACAAGCAGACAGCCGTCTGTATCGGTAACACTATTTCCTATATGGATATGGATGAACTCAAAACTGGGAACTTCAGTAATATGAAGCATGCCTTTATGCATATCAGGGAATTTTTTGGCATAACGAAGCGTTTGATTTCCTTCGTTGCGCAGTGCAATACGATAACGCCCGGCAGGAATGCAGGTCTGCCCTGCAATTTTATGATCTTGTAATTTATCTTCGAGGGTGTAACAGGCAAATTGTCCGTTTAAAAGCAGCAAACCTTGCGTACTGCCCTCTCCCATACTATAACGTAATACTTTTAAATCCATGATGTTTATTGTAAATGTCAAACGTGTCAGCAAAAAAAACTGTCGGGACAGAGTAAATCCCTATCCCGACAGTAAAATCAATAAAAGAGAAAATCTTTATCCTTTTGCACCATGAAAAGAATCGCGTTCGGCTAGTCTTAGACTATGCTCTTGAAGCATATCTTGTTTTGCAGCACTGCCACGACTGCTTCCAAAAAAGTAGGATAGCACCAGTCCAAATCCTGTTGCCATTGCCCCAAATAGTTGGTTGATATACCCGGTAGCATCCTGACTAAGCGGTTTGTAAATCAATATCCCGGTAAGGATAAAAAATGCAGCAACGACAGTCCATGCCAAAATATACTGGTTCACATCGCGGCGACCGGTGGCTTTAACAATCTCAATTTCTCTGTTACGAGCACTTCCCTTATCGGATAAATAGGCCTTGTCTTGTTCAAAATCGATGCGCGCCATTTCCAGCGATAAGCTTTGCAATTCCTCGCGATGCTGCATTTCCAGCTCCTTCAATTTAATAATGGCATCAGGATTATCCTAAATCGCTTTTTCCAATGCGCTACTCTCGGTGCTATTTACACCTAAAACATCGGCAACCAGATTAAGAATAGGTCCGCCAACGCCACCGGTTAGCGCCGAAGCCAATAATGGCAGTCCTTTTTGAGTGAGCGTTTTGCCCAAGGATTTAATGCTGTTTTTGGTTTTTTTATTGAATAGTCCCATAGATTTTGAGTTGTTGATTAGGTGATAAGTAATTGTTATTGGGCATTAGTCAATCGTTGACTACCTGGCGAGAGCAACAAAGCAATCTGATTCAAAATAAATTCTACTTGCCCCTGCAACTAGCACCTATAGAGGGAATTCCTCATTCACGGAAAAATTCCCTTTAAGGTATAAACTACAGTAGTAGTCTTCACGATTAACTATTTACTGATCACTGTCAACGGTTTCTTCTCTTTCATGATCGAGGCGAGTCTGTCGCGATTTCACATTCACCATTGTAGCAGAAATAAGCTGATTCATCTCCTGTGTAATCGTATCAAAAACTGGATTGATTTTAAGGCTGGCCATCACATCAATATATCGAATAAGCATTTCAATAGAATGACGCAATGCAATACAGGCATCTTCGGTTTTAATGGATGGTGTAGCTGCAGTATTATCATTCCGATGCTCATACACCGTTTCGAACTTTTCTTGGGATGTTTTCATTTCCTGAAACCAATCATTAGCACCAATTGTTGCCATCGCCGCGGTAAGCGCAGGAGTTGTTTCCAAATCTAAAATCAGCTTTTTTTCGCGTGCAGTCTGCACAGCATAACTTTCGCGATGAAGATTACGTCCATGTAAAGCAATGTATTCCATTAATAATTCACAAGCTCCATCGTAACCATCTAACTTACGAAGACTACAAGCCTCAACATAAGTTTTGAATGCTCGAAATGCATCATCTCTTGCCGTATCAGAGTCACCAACAGTCATGGTTAGATTTTTGAACTTAGGTTTGAGGTAAGCAAGATCTAAACCCCCTAGATCATCATCCAGTAATCCCTTTAATACGGCGAGTTGAGGATCTTGAATGTCTTGTTTTAAAATATCTCTGCTTAGTTGGCCAGCTAAAGTATAATACTCGTCAGCATGCATCAAATGGTAGGAAATTTTCTTAATCATATTTGTGGTTTGTAAAATTAATACTGAGATAAAACTATAAACTGTTTAATTAACATCCAAATTTTATGGCAATATAGATTACATCATTTACATACAATACAAAATGATTTAATCCGAACATAAATATCTAAAAGCACAGAAATTATTGGGCTTTACAGATATTTGAGCTCCTCATTTTTAATGTCCTTAAAAGCTCTTATTTATACTAAAACTAAATAAACTTTAGCCTTAAATATTGATTTTCATGTCCCCTCAACTGCGCGAAGCCAAGTCACGATCCGGATGGGCATTCCCCAACTGCGCGAAGCCATCCCAACATTGGGAAACAGTGTCCCGCATGCGCGTGGAAGCACTTCAATTGTGGAATGGCATTCCCCTCAACTGTTTGAGGTCAAGTCACAGTTCAGATTAGGTCCGCAAGTTTGCGGGAAACCAAGTCAATCGTGACTTAGAGCTCCGCGCAACTGCGGGAGTCTAAATAAATGTCGGGATGAGCTCCCGCGCATGCGTTTGCTATCGCGCCAATGTTGACTTGAGCTCCCACGCTTGCGCGGAGTGCCATCCCAATGTTGACTTGAGCTTCCGCAAATGCGAGAAGGTCCATTTTATGGGTGTTTCGGACTCAAACTAATTGGGGTGCTCTCTTTCTATTATTAGTTTCTATTGCGCCACTATCGATAGTTGCTATGGAGATGATACTATTAACTCCCACCATTTTTTTTCAATGATATTGGTGACTCTATCGTCCCTCCACAATGCTTTCGGAAAGCTGTAAAACTGTACCAAACCACAAAAACACAAATATGTCTTTTTATGATCTGTAATTTTTACAGTCCCACATCTCCTTACATTTACGCTATAATTATTTTGTTTATTGAACAGTCTTGCTTAAATTCGAGACTTGTGAAATTATTAGCTCAACTTGCCTAGGTTTATATAAACATTAAGCAACAGATATTACATTTCTTTTAAAAGAATACTAATCTATGCCTAAGTGGAGAATAATACTGATGAAGATTTAATTTTAAAAATTTTCGTTTACATTATACATTGGCTAAAAGCCCTGAACACAGACGACAAATGATCAGAAAATTATTTTTAAATTCTCGGTTTATTTTGATATTAATTCTGCTTAATGCGGTGATTATATTTATCAATGGTTTTGACCTATCAGAAACATCTAAAATCCTTTTAAACATTTGTGATAATACAATCACAGGTCTGTTTATCATTGAAATTTCTGTAAAACTAAGCAAATATGGAATACGAAATTATTTCACATCTAATTGGAATAAATTTGATTTTTTATTAGTTGCGCTATCAGTTCCGGCATTAATATCTTTTATTACTAACGTGGAAACAACAAATATAAGTTTCTTGTTAGTATTCCGAGTTATGAGAATATTTAAATCATTTCGATTCCTCAAATTTGTTCCAGGAGTAGAACAATTAATAAAAGGAATCCAACGAGCACTAAAAGCTTCAATTATTGTTCTTCTAGGATTTGCAATTTATATTTTCATTATTGGTATTTTTTCATTTTACCTATATAAATCGAGGTCTCCAGAATATTTTGGCAATCCTTTGACGTCGCTTTATTCAATCTTTAAAATTTTCACAATGGAAGGTTGGTTTGAAATCCCAGAACATATTACTAAAGGATTTTCATCAACAGCTGCTTTCTTTACTTATTCCTATTTCATTTTCATTTTACTAACTGGTGGTATTTTTGGGCTTTCACTAGTAAATTCAATTTTTGTAGATGCAATGGTAAGTGATAATAATGATGAATTAGAAAAGAAAATAAACAATCTAGATAAAAAAATAACTGAATTATTAATCTTAAATAATAAGCAAAATGGAATTTCAGAATAAAGTAAAAGGATTGGTAGAAAGAGTTTCTAATCTAAAAGAAAACATTCAAACAGAAGAAGCGACAAAAAATGCTTTTATCATGCCATTTATTCAAATTCTAGGGTATGATGTTTTTAATCCAATGGAAGTAATTCCTGAATTTACAGCTGATATTGGAATTAAAAAGGGAGAAAAAGTAGATTACGCAATACTACAAGATAAAAATCCAATCATTCTAATCGAATGCAAACATTGGCAAGAAAATCTTGATGCCCATAGTTCTCAATTACATAGATATTTTAATGCTACAAAGGCTCGTTTTGGTCTTTTAACAAATGGTCTTAAATATCGGTTTTTCACCGATTTAGAACAAAAGAACATTATGGATTCAGAGCCATTTTTAGAATTTGATATCGAGAATATTAAAGAAAACCTTGTAACTGAATTAAAAAAATTTCAAAAAGCTTCATTCGATATTGACAAAATAATAGATAGTGCAAGTGGATTAAAATACTCAACAGCAATTAAAGATATATTGATGAAGGAGCTTTCCGAACCATCTGAAGAATTTACAAGATTTTTCACAAAACAAATTTATACTGGCAAAATAATAACAAAAAAAGTTCTTGAGCAATTTACTGGAATAGTTAAAAAGTCAACAAATCAGGCTTTCAAAGATATAGTAAATGAAAGACTTCAATCTGCGCTTAATAAAGAAGAAGAAAGTATTATAAGCACTGAAGAACCTCATGAAGAAAATAAAATTGTTACTACTGAAGAAGAAATTGAAGCGTTTCATATCGTACGCTCAATCGTAAGAACACAAGTTGATGTAAATAGAGTAATTGCGAGAGATACCCAATCCTATTATGGCATTTTACTTGACGACAATAATAGAAAACCAATTTGTCGTCTACATCTTAATGGGAATAAAAAATATATCGGACTTTTTGATAAAGACAAAAAGGAAGAGCGAATATTATTGAATAATCTCGATGAAATTTATTTACATACTGACAGACTTATTTCTACTATTAAGCTATATGAATTAGGATAACACAAGCTTAAGAAACCAGTTCAACCGCAAGACTAATAGTCTAGCGGAGTAGCACTTCTTTTAGCAAAAAAGAAATAATAGTTTAGAAGATATTTATACTTTGGAGATAAGCGATGAGAATCA
>Ga0209013_10000184_pt1 | contig 52481 bp, 30 predicted proteins | sample Cruoilmetagenom2_FD_187291 | JGI IMG/M metagenome (GOLD analysis project Ga0209013, IMG submission 187291) | Oil polluted marine microbial communities from Coal Oil Point, Santa Barbara, California, USA - Sample 2 (SPAdes) (version 2) | ecosystem: Environmental > Aquatic > Marine > Oil seeps ...
AGGTCAGAGGAATTGTCACCAAAATAGATTCGACAATATTCTTGCACAACCTCTTTGGCTTCCAAATGGGGATTCCATAATAAGCGATGCCAAAAATATTGATTAAAGTGATCATGGTATCCTTCGGTATAAATTATATCACCCTGAGAAAAGGGCATGATAGCTTGAAATATCTTGTATAATGCCAATGGTCTGGTATGCCATGTGCGTCTGCCATAGGATTTTGCAATATTACGTTCCGGAGATTCAACATTATACTGTGCCATGGTCCAATGGGTAATATCTGAATAATGGACTATCTTTTGATCTTTTGGAAGCGCATTGAGCGTTTCTGCTAAATAGCGATTTAGCCAACCATAACCGGGGTACTCGAACATGTCTTCGTTCAGTTTGTGTCGAAAGTACCACGACATAGCGTTAGACCCCGGACCGTATGCAATGCCATATAACCAATTCTGAGGTTTCTCTGAAAGATAATCGAATATTGCATAATCTCCTTCATTGGTCAAATCCTGATTGGCTATTAAGACTATTAGATCGGGATGGGTTTTTAAGGCGATCTTTGTAATGTCTTCACATAAAAGAGCAAAGGTTAACCCCCATGGCATACATCGTTCATCCCGGCATCCTCCCGGATCGCCCGCATAAAATCGCAAAATATCATGATCTCCTAATTTATTTAATTTTTCTGTCCATTGTTGGAGAATTGCTTCCCTGGCTTCAGGTATATTGGGGCAGATCCAGTTGCTATTTATCCATTCCCAATCACTTAAACCGCTGGATTTCCATTCTTCAGGAAATTCTCCGTGATATTGATTTGGACGAATTCCTACTGTTGTCATAAGATCAAAGGACTTTAGAAAGTCATTTCTTTCTCCTCCACTTCCCCATTGTTCGGCATAAAAACAATTGGCACCGGCCAGGGCATAATCAAGAATAACGTCTTTCCATTCATCTGTTGTCCATGCTCTTGATTTTGTAAATTTCCTCATCGTACCTCCCTGAGGATTGTTAGCCCCACGAAACCGATAAGCAGGTGCGGAACTGATATCAAAAGTTTTGAACCTGATGGCAAGATTATAGACTTCCATCTGTCTAAGAATTTCACCAGCTGCATATAGCACTCCCCGGTTATCTGCACCTACAGCCAGGATTACAGGAGCGTTATCCAAGTTAACCAATTTTACTGCATATCCTTCTGCTGCAGGTTTATTGTAACCTGCCATTCTCATGTTGAATCTATTGAAAAGTTCCTCCAGGCGGTCAGAATTATTTGCCAGTCCAAGATAGATATTTAAGCTCGCTTTTAGATCCTGTTCTTTCGAAATGGTTACGGTGATCCCACTGTTGCTTTTCAATCTGTCTTGAAGTACTTTGGCTACATTTTTCTCTAGCTTAACTGCACTTTCATTTAGGATTATATTTACTTGTGTAACATATACTGTTTCCGGTTTCTCCGGAGCTAATTTGATAAGATCAATATTTATTCTTGATCTATCACCTACAACAATTTCTTGTGTGATCATACCTGGATAAGAAAACACCAGTACGGATTCATCACCTAAAACATCAATTCTATATTCACCATCATTATCTGAAACCGTTTCTGTTGAAGTACCCTTGATTGAAATGCTTATTCCACCTACACCCGGAGAATTGATTTCACTGATTGTTAAAAGTCCACCAACATTTCTGCTTTGTGAAAAGACAAATTGAGGGCTTAAAATTAAAAAAGTGAAAAACAAGACAGGAAACCAAAATAATTTAAGATTTGAACCTCGCTTTTTCATTATGTTTATTTTTAAAATAACCTTTCTAAGGGTATGTAGTATTACAAATATCAATTTTAATGTTGAAATGCCATTCATTTATTTTGTCTGAAATACATTTTATATAACCCTAATTGTTTGGATTAGTTTTAGAACTCAGAATCAAGTGAAGGACTTTTTATAAGCAAATTTCCCCCTCCTCCTGAGTAATCAGAAGGAGGGGGAAATCTTAAAATTTGGTCAGGATATACTTTTTAAACGAACCACGAACAAGCAACAACTAAAGGTAAAAAAATCAATCTTTATTTGTTAAATCTTTTCATTATTTCTTTCCAGTTGGTAAAAATGATGCCTTCATCCTCAAAGAATTTTATCAGATCAGGGTCACCAAACATTTTGGCCTCCCAAACTCTTTGTTGCCATGAACCTGTAATACTTTTTAAATTTTCTGTATTTATAGATGGATGAAATATAATTTCTGTCAAACCCGGTGGTAAGGATTTAACAAGTTGCTTAAAATTCTCAATTTTTTGTTCATAAGTCTCCCCCTTAGGCGCGCTTGTGAAAAAGTCAAGTTTAGGTAAGGTATAATCATTTGACAATTGAATGATGCTATCATCCATGGGATATCCTTGTGCTCTAAATACCTCAACAACTTTGGGATTTGACAGATCAATTGCATTGGCTGGAATACCATATTCTTGTGCAACTTTATAAAATACTTTTACATAACGAGCATCTCCATAAAGCGTTCCCATATGTGTATCAATATGATCTGGTCTATAGCCTAAGGCCAATGATTTTTCAATTTGTGCCCGTATTTCCTTTTCAACTTCCTCTGCCGATGCATGTTGCACTACACCCGGTACTTCATGCCAGAACTTTCCATCAGGATCAATAAGACCAGGTACTTCCTCAGCATTGGTTATTGGGCCCCAACGATATTTTTTCCATTCACTGGTTAAAGTAAGATGTAAGCCAACATCCATTTTTGGGTTTTTTTTGGCCCATAAAATAAATTCATCTGCATTGGGACATGGCATCATTACTGCAGCAGATTGAATCTCATTGTTAACCATTTGTGACTCAGCAGCAATATTTGCTTCTTTACACATTCCAATATCGTCTGCATGTAACATAATGATTTTTTTACCAGCCGGGTATCCAAGTTTTTCGGCCCAATTCTTAGGTTCATATCTGGTTGGTTTGTCCTGGGCTTTTAGCTCACTACCAACAAATATGTTAGCAATAAAAATCGTTAAGACACAGATAATTAAGTAATTAGTGTTTAATTTTAGTTTTGTAAATGGTTTCATAATTTATAATTTTATTTTAATAATTAATTATCAGTACTTCAAAGTTTACTTAGCCAGAAGGTTAAAAATATAATAATCTTTTTGATATTTCAGGTCTCACATATTTCTTTAAAAATTCAGGATAGCCAACCTCCCAAGGTGAGGGGCCTACCCATTCTGTCTTTTTCCCATCAATTTTTATAAATCCTTCGGATGAAATTTCCACAATGGTAAAAAGAGGCTCTTTATGTGGGGCCGTGTATTTGATCCATCTGAATTTTTCATCTACTTCTGCACTATATCTTATATGTGTATATGCTTCACCCATCCATTGATAGGACATGGAATTAATAGTGATATACCAAATATCATTTACCTCTTCCGCATAGTCAAAGTGTGTATGACCATTAAAACAAGCAATCACTTTTGTTTTGGGATTTATTTGATTATGAGATTCTAATAATTCTCTTATTAAATCATTATTTTCTACGCCATAAGAATCGTCTTCCCCTCCTTCATAAGTAGTAAGACCCTGATGAGAAAAAATCACGATAGGATATTTTGAATTTACCAGATCCTCCTTTAGCCAGGCTAACTGTTTTGCACCTATATATTGTTTGTATCCTTTGTTATTTTCATCTTTTGGATCATTTCCATCCAAAACGATAAAATGAAATTTGTTCTTATCAAAAGAATAATATGAATTTTCCATATTACGGTATTGTACTGCCTCCTCTCGCGAATAACCGCCATCCATTTCATGATTTCCGATTACATGGAACTTATCTCCTGGGTAGGAGTTCCAAATATCGAAAAGACTGGAATATTCAGGAGCAGGTGTTCCAAAATCGCCCAGTTCGATAATAAAATCCGGTTTTGCAATCTTCATGCTATCTATAAATGTATTCATCCGATATTCGGAATCATGCATGGTTGGCAAATGCACATCCGAGCATATGCCAAATTTTATAGTATCGTATTTTTTCTGACAGGAATAGCTGGTCAATAACACAAATGTTAGTATGATCAGGAGTCTATTATTCATTATTATCAGATTTTATTATTGATTCATCCCGATATACGTAAATAGGATTCGTATAGACCCATGGAATTTGTTCTCCCTTCAAATTTATGTAAGCTTCAAGACGATAATTTCCAGACGTAACTTCTCCTTTGTATTCATAGGTATATAAGTTATCAGCAATATCGATCACTTCCCCATTTTTAACCAGTTTAAACTGTACAGGAAAGGGGGACACGGCTTTTAATGTGTTTACAGAACCAACCTTAATAGAATCTCCCATGATAGCATTTACTTCTTTTTTAGTATCCGTAGAAAAATATTGAAATCCTTTTGCATTTGCAAGGCTTTCGAAGGCAATAAAAGCGTGGCCCGCCACCAGGTTATTCTTAATATTATTATTACTTAAGCTGTCACAAAACACGTGCGTATTCACAAAATTAAAGGAATGAAAATAAGTGTCTAGTTCAAATTTAAAAACCCATCCTGCGACATCAGGTTCAGAAAGCAATAATTTTTCCTTCCATCCGGGTTCAACAATACTTATTGTTTTGGCATTAGGACCTACCCATTCCACCATGCCTTCTTTAGTATATCTGGCTCTAATATTTTGGTTGTTATGTGCATCTGACGCTGCCATTCCAACTACTTTTTTGAACTGATTAATAGAATCCCATCGAGCCAGAATTACTTTTTGCTCATCAAATATTTCCCGCATTCCCCAATGCCGATATTTATTTCCATTAAAAATAATATTAATTACAAACGACCTTAAATTACCTTCTTTTTCTTCATCAATAAAATCAGTATGGATATTATAAATTTCCATAGCTTGGTAATCTGGATTATCCCATTCGTGTTTTTCTTCAGTATGAACATATAGAACGAGTCCACCAGACTGGGTGACTTGTTTGATCAAAGAATCTTTGGATTGCTCCCAATTCAGTGTAACAGATGTCATCGGGCTCACCATAAGTCCGCTTTTTTCAGTTCCCGATTCAATGATGACATTATCATAGATGCCGTGATAAGCTCTTGGAAAGGTATCTAATTGATATCTCGCATGATTGGATAGAAAAATAAAATCTAATTCAGCCTTTTTAGCAGCGGGTAAAATTTCTTCTAAAATTCCACGACTGTCATGAGACCAGTACGAGTGGGCATGAAGTACACCTTTATAGTCAGTTTGTTGTAAGTGGTTAGTGGGCTTTTTATATTTAGTATACAATTCGTTGCGTTCCTTCTCCAATTTTGGGTAAGTATAAATCTTTCTCCATAATGAAGGAGCAGAATAAATTAATGCGATAACGATTAGAATTAAAACTAAAATGGCAATTAATTGAAATAATTTTCGCAATAGCCTCATTCTTATAGTATTAATTTGTATTTATCTTTCTTGTCTTTTCTCTTTTTCTCGCAGATACCGCAGATACTTTCTTTAATCAACTAACAACCAACAACTAATTTCCATTCACTTTTCCCGTTCCAGCATTCTTTCCGAAAATGAAGAATCTTTCCGACTCTTATCACCACTATCAAATTAGCACATTTTCAAATTATATCATTTTTTTCTTCTCGCCTTCTCTCAGTCACACATCCCTACTTCAAATATTCATCGAACCACTTTGTTCCTTCCATATACACTTCCTCAAGTGGCATATCATGATGTTTCGCCGGATACCATATGATATTTTTAGGCTTTTCTGCTTTCTTATACAATAGTTTACTCATCATCGGAAGTACGAGTTCATCATTTTCTCCATTGATCATCAGCAAAGGTCTTGGTGCTATTTGCTCTATAAAATTCATAGGTTCAATAATACTCAAATAATCATTAGTGTCTGAAGTAAGAGCCTTTGCTCCAAACATTAAATTCAATTGGCCACCTGCCAACACCAAAACTGGTACTTTAACTCTTTGATCAACACCACAGAATATGGCTCCACTAATTCCGCCCATGCTAATGCCAAAAAAACCAATATTATTTTGATCGAGCTCCTCTCTTTTTTCTATAAAATCTACGGCACGTCTTAAATCAAAAACAGTTTGTGTGATTATATTTCTAGTCCAGTATTTGTGCTTCCCCCTAAAGTCGAAATCAAATTCATTTTCAATACGATCGCCATGATTGCTAGCATCCAGGCGTAATACGGCGTAACCATTTTTGTAAAAATACTCATTCCCAAATTCGATATAGTCTACCGTCTTTCTATCTCCCTTACCATGCTGAAGTATAATTACCTTAAAGGGTTCAGTAATATTTTTTGGAACTGTTAAAAGTGCTGTAACTCTTTTATTATGAACACTTCTATAAGTTACATCATAAATTTTATAATCTGTTGTATCTGTTATCAGTTTTACAGTTTCCTGAAGGGGTATTTCGTGATCGTAATCATAATATTTTGAAACAGGAATTACATCGCTGTTTCCACAGGATGTCAAAATTCCAATTCCGATAAAAAATAGAAGATGTTTAATATTCATTTTGTTATATTTATACAATTATATAAGGATTTATTAGCCCTTAACGCGTTAGTTCATTCAATCATCCTACATTCCATCACCGCCTCATTCAGTTTCTTAACCACAAAGTTCGCAAAGTTTAACACTAAGGGCGCAATGACTTTATGGAACAATTTTAAATCGCCAACATCACTTGATCTCCCCTTCCCTTTTTCTATTACTCACTTTATTTAACCGCAAAGTTCATAAAGTTTAACGCCAAGACGCTAAAGTTTTCGTTCCATTATTCCATCAAGGTATCACCACCTCACTCAGTCTCTTAACCGCAAAGGTCACAAAGTTCAAAGCGAAGGGCTCAAGGGTTTTAACATTTTATATCTCTTTCTTCATCGAATCATCGCATCACTGAATAACCTTTCCACCGTATCACTGCTTCACCGCATCACTTTACTTTACAAAACTTCGTCATCATCAGCCAAATACATTCTTGTGCTCTTAGTGTATTTTCCACCGTTCGGATCCGCATACTCTAAGTCTATATAAAAAGCTTTATAACCCGTTTTTGGAAATGAAATATTATATTCTATTTCCTCCGTATTTGAAGAAGGGATCTTTTTGGCAATAAATTCTTCATCCCTAAAGTCGCGGTCATCAGAATCAGCAACCCATACGTAAACATTTAACAGCTCATCTGAAGTGGTTTTCACGGTCAATGTAGCGGAGGTTTTATCAGAAGAGATCTTATAAGACAGATCGTTATATGGTTTCTTTTCCAAGGTCTTTTCCCAAAAGGCACTTAAGGCTCTTAATGCTTGTTCGCCACCAGCCAGGTCATGGCCGGCATTAGGAACATAATGGATATAATTTTCACCTGGAATTTCGTTGATATAATTTTTTATCGCGTCAACGGGCCAATATTCGTCATTCGTGCCAATAAAAATTAATTTTGGCATCGTAAGCTTTTCACGATAAGAATAGGGGTCAACCATTATTGTAATGGCATTACCTTCAGGAGTATTAACCGATTGCGGAATTTCCAGTTTCGTATAATCTTCAATTTGTACGCTGTACTCACTCCATGCTTCAACCTGATAATCTAAACTTACCGGCATATTCAACACATCAATAACCATTGGGCCAATTGCTTCAACTCGTTTATCGCTGGCACCTGTCAACCAGGTCGTCCATCCTCTTTTAGATGCTCCTGTTACTGTAAAGCGTGTTATATCCTTATTTAGTTCTTTCTTAGAAAATTCCTGAACGGCATCCATAGCTTTTACAGCACTTTTCACCATTGGAAAAAGTAAAGGCCAAGTATAATCATTGTCCTGTTTAAAATTATGTAATGTATAGGAGATCAGTTGATCTTCTACAAGGTCATCTTCATAAAGTGGTTGTTTCGGTGTTTGACGAACAATAGCGGTTATTGCTTTGTTTTTTTCGGCCATAGCAGCAAAACTTTTAGCTCTACCGTCGTCATTCGAAGACCAGTTTGGCATATCGTTTTTAACGCTCCCTCCTGTAATAAACAGCAAGGCACCATCATACATTATATCTTTAGGAACCATGATCGTTAATTGATGCTTCCATACATGCTCTCTCCATTGTTGAGAGGTCAAAAGGATATCATAGGCTTTTGTACCATCAATTGTATATTCGTCTTTGAGTTCCCATTGAAATGTTTTGTCGTCATTGTTTAAATAACTTAATAATGCCGTTTCCGGACCAAGCTCTACGACTTTTTCCTTTGCAGCAATTGTTTCATTTTTTTTACCCTTATCTGAACAAGATGTAATAAAGAGTATACTTAATATTAGAATTGAAAATTTTAGATTCATTTTTTTATTTTTAGTTAAGTATTTTAGTAATATATTTTTCTATGTAGGCCTTGTAACAATAATTAAATTATACAATCTTTCAATCTCACAGTGCTAGAATGCTATCATAGTTGATTAATACATTCTATCATTATCTCATTGTTCACTTGGTTTTGGGCTATTTTTTATCATATCTAATAATTCATCTATCAATATTTCGCCCGTTCTTTCACCTAAACTTGTGCGACTAACATATTCATACCTGTCAAAACTATTAAAATCTTCTTTGGTCAATATATAACCAAAAGCATCATTGGTTAATCCAAAAAGAAAAGCTTGTTCTGTTGGCATATTGCGTTTTAAATAATAACCAATATTTGGCAGTGCCTCTCCCGGAATAGTTAAAACCTGGGCTGTTCCAATATTTAAAAGATTCACTCTGGAATTAATCGTATTATCTTTTGTTGTATTCAGTATTAATGGGGAATTGTTTAATATATATCGCATCATTTCCGAATCAACTGGAAATTGAACTTCCTTACTTGTACAGTAGATATCAGGATTTTCTTGAATTGGAGCATCGTTGACAATTCTTAGGGCCTCATCAGCAAGTAAAAACCCGATTCTTTGACATTCCGCCCAGTCAGAAGCTTCTTTACCGTTCTCTCTTCTGTTATCTGCCGTAACCATTCCGCCTTGAGCGCCATTCATAAAGATTGCCATTCCACCGGCCTTTTCCTCAATTCTGTCATATAGCGGTCCCACCATATCCGGACTTAAAATATCTCGGCTGTTGCCAATAACTTCTGGATGAATGGCATAATTTACTAAAGTTGCTATGGTTTTACCATCATTTCCAATAGCCTGAATTACACCACAGCGGGGATCATATAGTTTAGGGGCGTAGTAATTATAGGCGATCTTTCCTTTTGCCTCTCCAACAGCAATTTTCAAATCGGCATTTTGCAAATTTTCAATAGCTTCATTTACCGCATCAGCTATTTGAACCACGCACCAATCCAGATATTTAAGATCAGCACCAACATTACCTTTTTCATCCGGAAATGCATAAGCATCAGGAGCACTGTGTGTATGTGTTACTCCAATTAAAATATTTTCTGCCGGTATTCCTTTTATCAATTTTCTGGATTTATCTCCCAAAACAGCTGGCCAACCTAAATTATCGATATTTACAACGGCTATACGTACTTCATCTTTTTCAAAAACCATTGCTCGTACATAAAGATCTCCATTTTTTATATGAGATGATTTTGGCGTTCCAACACCTCCGGATACTGCGATTAAAGGATCAGGTGTTATTATCCTTTTCGCGGATCCAACTTTTAAGGATTGTGAGTTGACAAAAGTTATGGAAAGGATACCAAACAGAATAATATTAAAAATATTTTTTTTCATATTATGTAAATTAATTCTTGGCAAAATTAACATTTATTTTATGGAATACATAGCAGAAAAACAGCATTGCTTATGGTATTTTGATTAATAATAATAACATTTTACCTTTTTCAATAATTTAACAATTTTTTTATTTTTTTTTAGAATATATTAACATAAATTGGCTTTGGCAATACTATGCGCGCATAGTATTATTTATTAACTCAAGTATTAACCCTGTTGTCAAAGTATGAAATGTTCAACCTAGAGAAATGAACAACTTCTTCATATTTTGATTTGGATAAAAATTAGTTTTATGGTTAAAAGAAACAAATTATTATTATTTGGAGTGGTTTTTTCACTATTTGCTTCTGTACTTATTTCTTCATGTAGTTCAGATAATGATAAAGGAACAACCTTTCCATTGTCAGCAGACATTTTTAAAAGTGTTGATGACAAACAAGTCGCTTTCCAAGGATTAACCCATAGTGCCGTTAGTTGGTTTTGGGATTTTGGAGACGGTACAACCAGTACCGAGCAGAACCCTGTTCATATTTATGAGAGTGGGGGTTACTATACAGCTACTTTAACAGCAACAGATAAAGTGGGAGATATTGCTACCGATGAAATTCAGCTAGCAATTGCATTGACCCCTTATGTACTACTTACGGGAGGACCTACTAATATAAATGGTAAAACATGGAAACTCTCTGCGAATCATTCAGGTCACGGTGATTATTTAGCCTGGGCAAATGCTAATTTAGATCCATTTGATCCTGATATTACACCACTTCCAGATGGAGCATTTGGTTTGTTTTTAGGCATGGGAGAAGTTTATGATGACACATTCACTTTTCATTTTGATGGCTCTTATGAAATTGATAATAAAGTTGGAACTGCCTTTTCAGGCATTTTTTATAATTTTTTTACTAACGGAGGAGCAGGAATTGTAAACTGGGGAGGAATTGATTTTGGTCTTGTTACCGGATCGTATTCTCCGGAAGCTGACATGTCGTTCACCTATGTAGCAAATGAAGATTTTATAAATCCATCAGTATTTGGAGGTGTATCTTATCCTGGTTCCATGACAATTGATTTTTCAGCTCCGGCAGCATACCTTGGATTTTTAGATTTTCAGAGAAAGGTTATTGTACAGGAAATATCTGATAGTTCTATGAAGGTAGTGATGTTTGCTTCTTTAGATGAGGGAGCTGCAGCAGCTGGTGGTCTTAGTACAAATGCGCTGATACTAACCTTTGAAGTTGTAAATTAGATTTACATACCATTAGGCATAATGAAAAAATATATACAACTAATTCAAAATTAAAGTATGAACAATAATTATATAAAATATAATACAAGACAATTATTTGTCTTTGTACTATTCGCAATGTTGCTCTTGGTGCCATCCACAGCGCTTGCACAAACAAATCAAATTAACGTTTCCGGTCAGGTGACGTTGGAAGAAGATAGTTCTGTCTTACCGGGTGTAACTATCATTATTAAAGGGACTACTCAGGGGGTTACAACCGATTTCGATGGTAATTACAGTATCGAAGTAACAGATAGTAACGCCGTGTTGGTTTTTTCCTTTGTAGGGTTTACAACGCAAGAGATTGCAGTCAATGGACAAACTGTTATTAATGTTGCTTTGAAGCAAAGTGCGGAAGCTCTTGATGAAGTAGTCGTGACCGCATTGGGAATACAACGTGATGAGAAATCGTTAGGGTATTCTGTAGAAGTAGTGAAATCTGAAGAATTGACCAGAGTAGTACATGAGAACGTACTGAATTCCATGTCGGGTAAAGTATCAGGGGTTACAATTAATTCTACAGGTGGTGCAGGTTCATCAGTAAGTATGGTAATTAGAGGTGCTACATCACTAAGTACTGACAATCAGCCTTTATTTGTGGTTGACGGTGTTCCTATTGTAAATACAATAAATAATGTTGGTGGATTTGGTGATGATAATAGAGTGGATTATGGAAATGCGATCTCCGATTTAGATCCGGAAAGCATTGAAGATGTTACTATACTAAAAGGACCCAGTGCAGCAGCCTTATATGGAACAAGAGCTGGTAACGGAGTTGTTCTGATCACTACTAAGAAAGCAAAAGTAGGTGAAGGAATGCGAGTTACCTTTACATCGAATACTGTATTGGATATTCCCACTAAATTTGTTAATGTACAAAATGATTTTTCTACTGGATTCTTCTCTTTTAGACCGGAAGACGTTGGTGGTGGAATTTTACCTCCTATTAGTGCGAGTGACGGAACAGGAAATGGACCTGAGAATGATAGAGGTTATTGGGCGGTACAGTGGGATGCACCATTGGATGCAAATGGGGTGCCAATTCCAACGGAAGTCAAATCCTATCCTGATAATATAAACAATTTTCTAAATGATTATGCATTTACAACTACTAATAGTTTCTCTCTGTCAAGTAGCTCGGAAGCCGTAAACTATAGATTTGGCTATACTAATATGACACATGGCGGCTTAATTCCGAATTCTGACCTCCATAAAAATAACCTAATATTTAGTGCCTCTTCGAAGTTATGGGATCAACTAACTATTAGTACAGATTTGAACTATGGTGATTCATGGGCCGATAACAGACCTGCTTCCAACCGGGGGGCTAATCCTTTACAATGGGCTTATTCACAACCGACAAATATTGATATTCGAAAACTTGCTGATTATGGATCTGGAAATGATATAACAAGAGTTTCAGGAAATCACGAAAACCCATATTATTTAGCCTATGACATAAATAACAGCTACAAAAGATATAGAGTTTATGGTAATGTAGTTGCAGATTGGGAAATATCGCCAACATTTAAAATAATGGCACGATATACCTGGAATAAAACAGATGAAATCCAAGAAACAAAAATAGCTCCCGGATATTTGAGAGAACCAAATAACGGAGCTTACGGTATAGTATCAGGTAATACATTCGAACGCAATGCAGATATATTGGCTACTTATCACAAGGATTGGGAAAATTTTACACTATCAGCCTCAGTAGGTGGTAATCTTATGTCTCAAAAATGGTCAAACATTAGTAATTCATCCAAAAACGGATCCGGTTTGATCGTACCAAATGTGTTTACCGTTCAAAACATAAGTTCAGGGGCATTGCAATACAGTAATTCTCGATATGAAAAGGCGATCAACAGTGTCTATGCAATGGCTAATTTAGGGTTTAAGGAAATGTTATTTTTAGACCTTACAGCCAGAAATGACTGGTCCAGCACTTTACCTGCTGAAAATCGTTCTTACTTTTATCCATCTGCTTCCCTGAGTTTCTTGATCGACCAAGTAGTAGATCTCGGTAAAGTAAATATGTTAAAAATAAGAGGTGGTTGGGCCCAGGTTGGTAACGATACTGGTCCTTATAGATTGAATGCAGTCTATGGAGATGCAGGACAATGGGGAGATGCAACCAGATTAACCAAACCCAGCGGTTTGTTAAGTCCAAATCTATTACCCGAAGAAGCAACTTCTTTAGAATTTGGTGTTAATTTTATTATGTTTAACAACCGACTGCGATTCGAAGGAACCTACTATACGACGGATAATAAGAACCAGATCCTAGGAGTTCCTTTAGCAGCTTCTACTGGTTTTAGTGGTGTACAAATTAATGCCGGTTTATTACAAAGTGAAGGATTTGAAATGATATTAGGAGGTACTCCGGTTCAAACAGATAATTGGAGATGGGATCTTAATTTGAATTACACCAAAAATGAAACAAGAGTAATAGAACTTGCAGAAGGTGTAGAATTTATTAAATTTTGGGATAATGCAAGAGTTCAGTCTATAGGATATGTACAAAATGAGGCTCTTGGTCACGATGGATTGGTTGGAAACCTATATTCTAGAAAAGTTATGAGGGTAACCGATGAAAATTCTCCTTATTTTGGATATCCAATTCTGGGTAGTGGATTAGATGCAGAATGGCAAAAAGAAGAAGAACTATCAAAAGTAGGAAATTACAATCCCGATTTTATTATGGGTTTACAATCTTCCCTTTCTTATAAGAATTTTACACTAAGTATGACATTTGACTGGAGATCAGGTGGACAGTATGTATCACAGACCTATCGTTACTTGTCGGAATCTGTACAAACACAGACCTGGCTTGATGAATTGGTTAATCCGGGCGATCTGGGTGGAGCTCCAAGTCAGGAACTTCGTGACTGGGTAGTTGCCAATGCAGATGAGTTATTGTTGAGTGACCGATTGAGACCTGTTGGAGGTCCAACACCTGAATACGGAGGATTTCCGGAAAGTTTTAGTGGTGTTACGGTTTTTGATGGTACATTTGCTCCAGGTGTAACAGGAGAGCATGACGCTGATGGCAATTTTATATTGGCTTCAGAAAACTTAGGTAATGAAGGAACTGTCTTTTTACCTTATGTAGTAAGTTATCCTTGGGATATTGGAACTACTAATATGTTTGATGCAGATTATATTAAATTAAGAGAACTTGCATTGACCTATACTCTTCCTAATAGCATTTCTAAAGCGGCGCATATGAGTAACGTTAATTTCTCCATATATACTCGTAATATCATGTTATGGACCAAAGACCCTTCTTTAGGGGTTGATCCTGAAAGAGCTTTTCAAGCCGAAGGAAGCGGTAGCTTTTCACAAGGTGTAGAGAGATATAATGTAACTCCTTGGGTTGCCCCAATTGGATTTAAAATAGGATTTACTTTTTAAGAAAAACAAAAAATGAAAATTATGTATAAAATAAAAAATAACTTTATAATTCTTTTAACTCTAGTTTTTGCTTTAGTTACTTCTTGTGAAGATTTGGATGAAATAAACATTAATCCAAATGGGGTGGATCCGGAAACGGCCGATCTTAATTTGTTATTAGCCACAATTGAAACTGGTATTGGACAAAATGTCGTTGGTTTAGGATTTGGTAATATTGCAGGTGTAATGCAACATACGCAAAAAGATGGTTGGTCAGGCGGTCATAATGATTATGACTGGGATAATACGAGTAATAATTGGGCTGGTTACTATGGTATTTTAAGAAATAATGACGAATTTTATCAAAAGGCTTTGAGTGGAGGATATGAATTTCATCAGGGTATAGCCCTGGTGATGAAATCATATACTTTTGGTATGATCACTGACCTATGGGGGGATGCTCCATATACTGAGGCTCTTAAAGCTGAAGACGGAGCGGACTATTTTAAACCGGTATATGACGATCAGCAAGTTATATATAATAGTATACTTGCCGATTTGGAAACTGCAAATACTTTATTATCTAAAGATCAAGGCTCTTATACTAATATTGATCCTGGTCAAGATGTATTGTTCAATGGTGATGTTAGCAAATGGAGAAAATTTGCCAATTCATTGGCTCTTAGATATTACATGAGGTTATCTGCAAAAGACCCGTCAACAGCGGAGGCAGGAATACGGAGAATCACGTCTAGTTCAGCTACATACCCGTTAATGTTAGATGCCTCGGAGGATGCCTCTATTAGTTATATTGGGGCAGCACCTTCTGATTCCTGGCCATCAAATACTGTTTTTGATACGAGTCTAAGTGGGAGTTATTTTAGAATTAAAATGTGTGGTACACTAGTAGAAGTACTTAAAGATCTGGATGATCCAAGGTTAGGTGTATGGGCAAATAAAATTGAAACACCTTTAGAATTGGTTGGAGGCAGTGGAATTGATTTTATTGCTAACGGCACAAGATTTATTTCACAGGATATTGTGGATGATTATGAAACGGCCTGGAGTGTTGGAATAGATTATGATCCGGAATGGGTTGGAATTCCAGCTTCTGTTTTTGCTGCTTCTCAATATAATTTAAATCCTAATTTAGATCAAGGTGTATTTAATCCACATGCTTCACAATTAAATGATATATATAAGGCATCAGCAGGACCATTATTAAAGATGAGAATCATGTCTGCAGCCGAAGTACACTTTATATTATCAGAAGCGGCTTTATTGGGCTGGGGAACAGGTAGTCCGGAAGGACATTATGCTGCAGGTATTCAACAATCTATGAATGCATGGGGTGTTGGTGATGAAGCCGACGATTATATTGCAGGAGCGCCATATAGTGGTTTGGAGAGTATTATAGGACAAAAATGGATAGCAAGCTGGTCAGCTGCCGCAGAATCGTGGTTTGACTATAGAAGAACTGGTTTGCCAAATCTTCAAACAGGAGAGTCTGCAAAAAGACAGGCTTTACCACTTCGTTTTTATTATAATTTTGATAGCGAGATATCTCTTAATCCTGTGAATGCAGGTGAAGCGATTGAAAAGTTAGAACCTACAGAATTTAAAGGAAGTGATGTAAGTAATAATAGTGCTTGGTCAAAAATGTGGCTATTGCAGGGTACTAATAAACCGTACTAGTAATATTTGGTATTAATTTTTAAAAGGAGACTTTCGTAAGGAAGTCTCCTTTTTTGCTGTAGTTAACCACTCAAGGATTCACTTACGTGAAGCCCTGAGTGGGTTAACCTTTTTCAATTTGCAAACATATTGCAAACATAAAAGATGAACAATTATTTGATTAACCAACGTACGCAAGTAAAATAACCGGATAAAATGAAATTTTAAAATGGATATCTTTATCATATGTACAACCAAGGAAACAACAAACGAAAAATATTTTTTTAAAAGTATGTGTTTGGTAAATCACAAGAACCTGGCTTGTGTCATGCCCTTGAAAAAGGGCATCCACTAGGATAGGCATCAAAAAAGTGTTCTCGAACTATCTATTTGTTTAAACACTGTATCCATTTTAGAACGATGTTGGTATTTTGATAATAATGGATTCCCACTGTTGTGGGAATGACACAAAGTAGAGGTTAGTACAAAATATACGGCCGGAATTGAGAGACACGTAATTAATGCATTTCCGCTCGAATTAACCTAAAAACAATATCCACAAACAGGTTTCAATTACATTCATCATAACCGGTTACAGCTTATTAGTTAAAAATGAAATCGAATGGGAGTTTTTTCAACTGCGCCGGATTATGTTCTTTTGAGAGACAACCAATTAATAAATAAAGAAGTCGCAAGAGAATAGTTTGATTGTCCCCAGGATTTGACTTATGAGAAACACTGAGTAGTCTAAAAATATTTTAACACTAATTAACATTAGTTAATGTATTCTTGCTTATAACTAATGAAAAATTAACCCTATGCAAAAATTTATACTAAATAAATCTTAAAAAAGGCAAGAAATCATAAGTAACTAATAATATAGTACTTGTTTAGAAGAGCGTATTAAAATAATTTTGGCTTGAATTATAGAAATTAAATTCTAACTCTTAAAATTTTTTTTATGAAAAAAAGAAACATACAGTTTTTGATGCTCTTTTTGTTTAGTGTGATCACAGGAAATGTGCTGGCGCAACAAGAAGTGACCGGTGTTGTTAGTGATAACATTGGAGAATTATTACCTGGCGCAACAGTCATGGTAAAAGGTACTGATGATGGTACCGTAACTGATTTTGATGGTAACTATATTATTTCGGTACCGGATAACACTGCAGTTCTTGTAGTTTCATTCATTGGAATGAAAACAGTTGAAGTTGCAGTTGGCGATCAAACTACAATAGATATCGTTATGTCAGCAGACTCACAGGTGATGGACGAGGTGATTGTAACAGCACTGGGTATTTCCAGAGAAACTAAGGCTTTAGGTTATTCCGTAAGTCAGGTGGATGGAGATGCACTTGTTCAAGTTCCACAGGAAAACGTAATAAATGGACTTTCAGGAAAAGTTTCCGGTGTTGCAATTAACTCCATCGGTGGACCTGGTTCATCAGTAAGTATGGTTATTCGTGGTGCTACTTCACTATCCAGTGATAACCAACCGTTGTTTGTTATTGATGGTATACCAGTATTCAATACATTAAATAATGTTGGCGGTGTTGGTAGAGATAACCGAGTGGATTACGGTAATGCAATTTCCGATTTAAATCCGGATGATATTGAATCAATGACCGTGCTTAAAGGAGCAAGTGCTGCGGCACTATATGGCTCAAGAGCAGGTAACGGTGTCGTTCTTATTACCACAAAATCTGGTAGAGCTACAAAAGGAATGGGAGTAACGATCAATTCAAGCACCGTATTTGATATACCTTATAAGTATTTAGATACGCATAGTTCATATGCTGTAAGTACGCGTCCTTATACAAATGATAATTTTCCTTCGAATGAGTATAACCATCTTCGAATCAATGAAGGATCTTCTGCTTGGGCAGGACCTGCATTAGATCAGGGTATCACAGCAATCCAATGGCCATATACTGCTGAGGAAATAGCAAGTGGAATTCCGGTTCCAAGAGAATTGACATCTAAAGGTAAAGATAATGCAGCGAATTTCTTTCAAACTGCAATTACTTCAACGAACAATATTTCTATTCAGGACAATACAGAAAAATTAGATTATCGTTTGTCATATACCAATATGAGAAATCAAGGATTTATTCCTAATACAGATCTTGATAGAAACAGTATCTCTTTAAATTCTAAATATAAATTGGTAACAGACGATCCTACTCGTAAATGGCTAAATGGTCTAAGTATAAGTTCTAGTTTAAACTATACAAAAACCAAATCAGGAAATCGTCCGGCAAATAACCGTGGTGCTAATCCAATTCAGGCCTTATACGAAATAGGTCCTCATATCGATATCCGTGATATGAAAGATTACTGGCTAGATGGATATGAAGGATTAAAACAAAATTCTCCTTATACCTTTGGTGACGATCCAACTGATACAGAATGGAATAATCCATACTTTTTAGCACATGAAGTAAATAATGGTTTTGAAAGAAGCAGAGTTTATGGAAATGTTAGAGCAGATTGGCAAATAACCGATGAATGGTCTTTATTTTTGAGATATAATGTTGACGATGTATACGATACTCGTGAAACAAAAATATCCAGTGGATATACAAAGGAGATGAATGGGGCATATGGTATTCAAAATTTACATCACAACGAGTCCAATGCTGATTTTTTACTGACCTGGAAAAAAGATTATGAAAATTGGAACTTCTCTGCTTCTGTAGGAGGTAACCTAAGGAAAAACACTAATAATAGTGTGATTAACCAGACAAAAGACAGAGGACAAGGATTAATTATTCCTAATTTGTTTACTCTTTCTAATATTGCTCCCGAGAATCTTGTTTTTAGTTCTTATTATAGTGAAAAAGAAGTGAATAGCATCTATGGTTTAGCTAGTATTGGTTATAAAGATATTGCTTATTTAGATATAACAGGTAGAAATGACTGGTCAAGTACGCTTCCAGAAGAAAACAATTCTTATTTCTATCCTTCCATTTCTGGTAGTGTATTGTTTAACAATATATTTGATCTTGGAGATGATATTTCTTTACTTAAACTAAGAGCTGGTTGGGCGCAAGTTGGTAATGATACAGCTCCTTATAATTTAGATCCTGTTCTGGGTAATGCCGGAGCCTGGGGTGATGCAACACAGCTTGGTATGGGTGGATCATTGTTAAACCCTGATCTTAAACCAGAGATCCAAACTTCTTTTGAAATTGGAACAGACTTGGCATTTTTCAGTAACCGATTGAGATTCGATTTTACCTATTATGAATCGTCTAATGAAAATCAAATTTTAAATATTGCCTTACCAACATCATCCGGTTTCTCCAGTAAATGGATCAACGCAGGACAAATTGACAGTGAAGGTATTGAAGGTGGACTTAGTGGTACAATAATTACTAATAATGACTGGAACTGGGATATGGGATTTGTTTTTTCTCGTAACAGAACTACAATTGTTGAATTGGCTGATGATATTGATTTTATTAGATTGTGGGGCGATGCCAAAGGTGGTGCCTATACCTGGGTAGGAGAAGAAATTGGAAATATTATTGACCGTGCCTTAGTACGTGTTGATGATCCTGATTCTCCGTATGACGGATGGCCATTATTAGATGATGAAGGTTGGGAAAATGATGACAGAACTTTACAAGATGCCGATGGTAATAGAGTAGCACCAATAATTGGTAACTTTAATCCTGATTTTATAATAGGTATGACAACTTCTGTTAGTTATAAGAACTGGACATTGGGAATGAATTTTGATTGGAGAAGTGGTGGTCAATTTGTATCACAAACGCATCGATATGGTGAATCAGATATGCATACACAAAGATGGTTAGATAAATTGCATGACCTAAGTGATGTTGGCGATATTCCAACTTATTTAAAAGATAATCAGGATCAATTCTTGTCTCCTGATGGTGAATTCTATGTATTAGTTGGTGGACCAACTGCAGATCAAGGAGGTTTCCCGGTTGAAGATGGTGGAATTACTTTAAATGACGGTGTATTTATGCCGGGTGTTTATGGTGAGTACGATGATAACGGAAATTTTGTAATGATCCAGGAAAATCTTGGAGGACCCGGTACAACATACCACCCTTACTATGATAACTATGGATGGAGTTTTACAAAAACATCCACATTTGATGCAGATTTCATTAAATTAAGAGAAATTTCACTTGGTTATAGTATTCCTCAAAAAGCTTTGGGTAATACAGGTCTTAGCAACGTAACTTTTTCTTTGTTCAGCCGTAATATTATCATATGGACTGCAGCAGGTATTGGTATTGATCCTGAAAATGCTTTTCAAGCAGAATCAGGTACACAAACAAGTGGTATCCAATTTAAACAAGGTATTGAAAGATTTAATGTAAATCCATGGGCAGTACCTATTGGTTTTAAACTAAATTTATCCTTCTAGTAGATGCAGTTAATAAATAAAATAATTAAATTATGAAATCAATGAAAAAAATATTTAATACATTTTTGGTCTTGTCAGTCTTGCTTGTTTCTTCATGCTCTGACATTACAGATGTAAATGAAAACCCTAATGGGGTTGATCCAAACACCGTTGATCCTAACTTTGTGTTAAGTACGGTGATGACTACTGCTGCTAAAGATGTTGCAAAAAAGGGCTATGGAGATCCATTAGCTTCTTATGTACAACATACGCAAAAAGATTCCTGGTCAACAAACGATTATGATTGGGAAGGAAGTGGATGGACAACGTATTTCGGAGTTTTAAGAAATGCTGAGCTTGCTTATAATAGATCAGTAGACTTGGGATGGGAATTCCACCAGGGAGTTTCGATGGTTATGAAAGCTTATATGTTTGGATTACTTACTGATTTTTATGGGGATGTTCCTTATACGGAAGCTTTAAAAGGTGCTGAAGGAGGAGATAATTTGTTTCCTAAGTATGATTCTCAAGAATCAGTTTATAAAGGCGTAATTGAAGAATTAAGAGCAGCAGCTGTTTTGTTGTCAAAAGACAAAACAGCTTATGAAGGGATCAATCCTTCTCAGGATATCTATTTTGATGGTGATCCTGATAAATGGATGCGTTTTGCAAACTCTTTGGCTCTACGTTATTATATGAGATTATCTGAAGTAGATCCTGCTTATGCGCAAGCAGGTGTAACAGACATGCTTGGTCAAGATTTAATCAGCAATCTTGATGAAGAATGTGTAATGTCATATATTGGTGTAAGTGATACTGATTCATGGCCGAATAATGGTATCAATACCACTCGTTCTGACTTTACAAGAATTAAACCTTGTTCTACATTTTCTTATAAACTTGCAGAATTAGATGATCCAAGGATGCATATTTGGTTTGCTCCTATTGAGACACCAATTAAAGTTGTACCTGCGATCGCGATGCCAGGTGGCCCTACTGTTGAAGATGAAATTGTAGATGGTACCCGATATATTAATGCAGCTACTATGGATGAAAAGGGGTATAAGATCTATGATCCTGTAACCTGGTTTAATGACAGAAAGATCGATGGCCTTACCATGATCGATACAAATAGTGTTTATGTAGGTATCCCTGTTTCTAATCAAGATACGGATCCATATACCTACAATTTGAATCCGGTTGCCGAAAGAGGTGGATTTAACCAACATGTATCTGAAATGAATACACAGTTTAATAATGTTAGTGGTCCAAATCTTAAAGCTAGAGTATTTTCTTCTGCTGAAATACATTTCTTAATGGCAGAAGCTGCTATGAGAGGATGGGGTTCTAATGCAGATGTACACTATTATGCCGGTATTCAGGCTTCTTTTGACGCCTGGGGAATTGGAGATCAGGCTGCCGATTATATGGGTAATGATGGTGTTGTATTTGACGATACTTTAGCAATAATAATGGAGCAAAAATGGATTGCTAGTTTTGCAGCTGCATCAGAAGCCTATTTTGATTGGAGAAGAACTGGTCTTCCTGCACTTGAACCTGGTCCATTTGCAAAATCAGATGTTATCCCTGTAAGATTCCCTTATGACGATAGCGACAGATTTATTAATAATGATAATTACAATGCGGCATTAAATAGCCTTGAATCTACAAGCCATACGGATGATGTTCCTGGATACGGAATAGATAGTCCTTGGTCTAAAAACTGGGCACAACAAGGAGTTACAGAGCCTTGGTAAATAAAAAACACAAAGTTTGTTTTTTGAGCTATTAGATTAGTTTTGAGTTAATTAAAAATACCCGGGTTTCCCCGGGTATTTTTTTTAGTACTCACTGGCTTACTTCAAGTCACCCGGTGAGTTATTCCTAAGGTTGATATTTCATGTATATGAAATAAAATTTAATAGCCATTTTATTCAGATATTGAGTTTCTTTGTATACCCGTGTTTTTATTAAGTTTATAAAGCTTATTAAAACCGTAACTTTGGGTTTTTATTAAGGAATTTACTAGCCATGTATAGGAATCAAGAATTACTTACTAATCTAAAAAATTGGTTTGAACAGTTTTCAGGAACGATTACAGCTTTTTCCGGAGGGATAGATTCGGCTTTGGTTCTTTTTCTCTCAAGAAAATTTTTAGGCCGCGAAAGGACCATCGGTGTTATTTCTAATAGTGAAAGCTTAAAGGACAAAGATTATCAGTTGGCGATAGATTTTGCCAAAAAAAATGATATCCAATTAGAAACGGTTTATACCAAAGAGCTATCCGATCCAAACTACAGCTCAAATCCATCTAATCGCTGTTATTTTTGTAAATCTCATTTGTACGAAACCTTGATAAAAGTTCAAAATAAATTTCCTGAATTCATAATTCTAAACGGAACTAATAAGGATGATTTTACAGATTATAGGCCAGGAATGCAGGCAGCAACAGAAAATAAAATAAGATCACCTTTGGCGGAACTTGGTATAGGTAAAACGGAAATTCGGGACCTTGCTAAATATTTTGGAATTCCTTTTTGGAATAAACCTGCAAGTCCTTGTTTAAGCTCCAGAATTCCCTATGGAAAGGAAGTAACTGAAAACAAATTACGGCAAATTGAAAAAGCCGAAAATATTTTGAATGATTTTGGATTTAATAATGTTAGAGTAAGACATTTTGAAAGCTCTTGCAAGATTGAGGTTCCCTTGTCGCAACTTGATTTATTAAAAGAGTATTCAGCTAATATTTTTCCGATGTTAAAAGAAATCGGATTTAAAGAGTGCATTATAGACGAAGATGGACTGGTTTCAGGAAAGTTAAATAAAGTATTAAATTTAAATAATGACTAATTTTAATATTGATCATGATAGAGAAGACAGAATCGGATTCCCTGAAGTTATTTATGGGGAAAGAAAATCTGTCAAGGATATCCTGAAAATTTTAGAGAACTTTATTGCCAAAGAGAAAAATGCTTTAGTGACAAAGCTCCAGGAGGATAAAGCATTAGTTTTGATGGAGAAATATCCTGAAGCAATTTATGATAAGTCATCAGGCATTTTTATTCTTGTTCCACTCAAAGAAATTAAAGGGCAGAGCGTTGTGGCCATCTTATCTGCCGGTACATCCGATATTCATGTTGTTAATGAGGTTTTCTATACTTTGGGTTTTATGGGAATAAAAGCCAGCAGAGTTACTGATGTTGGAGTTGCCGGAGTCCATAGGTTATTGGATAAAGTTGAAGAGTTAAGATCCTATAAAGTTTTGATCGTTATCGCTGGTTTTGAAGGAGCCTTACCTACAGTCGTTGGAGGGCTTTTACAACAACCGATCATTGCTGTTCCTGCAGATGTTGGTTATGGTGTTGCGAAAGGTGGGAAAGTTGCATTAAATTCTATGCTGTCGAGCTGTGCCAACGGAATTACAGTTGTCAATATCAATAATGGATATGGCGCGGCTATGTCGGCATTGAGAATATTGAATTTAATCGATAAAAAATAATTGTTTTTAATACGAAAACGTTAAGGAAATGAAAAAAATAAATAAATTAATTATTAGTATTTTTTTGTTGATAGTTAGTTTTAGCTATGCACAAAAATCAGCAAAATATGTCTTTCTTTTTATTGGAGATGGTATGGGCGACAACATAATTTATGCTACCGAATTGTACAATGCATCTTTAAGTGGTCAAATGGCCTATGAACCATTATCTTTCAGTCAATTTCCTGTGCAGTCCTTTGTTATAACGAGCTCTGCAAATAATCTGACCACCGATTCATCAGCATCTGCTACTGCTATGGCCACTGGGTTTAAAACAAATAACCATATAGTAAGTATGGATAGTACCTTAACATTAAATTATATAACATTAGCTGAAAAGGCTAAAAAAGCCGGATTTAAAATTGGAATCTTATCAAGTGTAACTATTGATCATGCAACCCCGGCAAGTTTCTATGCACATCAGAAAAGCCGAAATGAATATGATGAAATAGCACTTCAAATACCCTTGAGTAATTTTGACTTCTTTGGAGGTGGTGGAGTACACAATATAGGAACTAAAAAGGAGGTAAATAGCGTTGCTAGTAAATTGGATAAATTCGGGTATAAATATTTAACAACAGAAAAAGAGATCAAAAAATTAAAAAAAGGAGATACTAAAATTGTTGCCGTAAATCCGGGAACTTATTCAGGGAAAGAATTTTATTGGGAAATTGATAAGAAGCCCGAAAGTATACCTCTTTCCTATTTTACTAAAAAAGGAATTGAAATACTAGATAACGAAAAGGGATTTTTTATGATGGTTGAAGGTGGTAAAATAGATTGGGCTTTGCATTCAAATGATCTTGCTACCGCAATTTATGAAACCATTGCACTTGATGACGCTATTAAAGAGGCGATTAAATTCTATAATAATCACAAAGAAGAAACATTGATCATTGTAACCGCAGATCATGAAACAGGAGGCCTTACATTAGGAAATAATAGTAATGGTTTAAATTTAAAGGTACTACAATATCAAAAAATATCTGCTCAGGAGTTTGAACGAAGTTTAACCGAATTGAGGGATCTCGATAGAAAAATTTCTTTTGAGGAGGTTTTAGATTCTGTGAAAATAAATTTTGGTTTAGGAGATAAAGAAAAAGGTCTGGAGCTGAATGAAGCGGAAACAAAATGGCTATTAGACGCCTATGAAAATGAGTTTGTTGCCCTAAGAGAAGTAAATGCTGATCGAGATTATTTAGATCAATATTCTGATAAACCTTTTACCTTGAGAGTTATTACAATTCTGAATTCAAAGGCCGGTGTTGGATGGTCAACGGACGGGCATACTGCAGGTAAAGTGCCTGTGAAAGCACTAGGATTTGGACAAGAATATTTTCAAGCTACCATTGATAACACAGACATTAATGATATCATAATTGATATGATGGAAATACCAGATCTTCAATAATATGTGTGTAATTTATATAGAGGCTTTTTCGGGTCTGTCGGGAGATATGTTTTTAGGGGCATTGGCAGGATTAGCGGATGCTTATGAGGACTTGGAAAACCTTCCTGAAAACCTCGGGATCAATGATGCCAAAATTGAAATTAAGGAGGTTAACAAAAATGGTATTGTTTGTAAGCATGTGAGCGTTATTGATATAAACGAAGAGGATAAAGACCATCATCAACATCGCCATTTGAGCGAGATCAATAAGATTATTGATGATGCTTCTATTACTGACAATGCAAAGGAGATAGCAAGAGAAATTTTTCAAATTATTGGAAAGTCGGAAAGTAGAATACACAACATTCCACTAAAAAAAATTCATTTTCACGAAGTGAGTGCAGTTGATTCCATCGTTGATATTGTCGGTAGCGCAGTCTTAATCGATAGGTTGAATATTAAGAAGACCTATGCTACCCCGGTATGTACGGGATATGGTTTTGTAAATACACAACACGGAAAGTTACCTGTTCCGGCGCCTGCTACTGCAGATATTCTTGCTGGAATACCCAGTTATGCTGGTGATGAACCAGGAGAAAAAGTTACACCTACTGGAGCCGCTATTTTAAAGTACCTAAACCCTGATTTTCATGTACCCGTTTTGACAAGAACATCAACAGTTTACGGTCCTGGAGCTAAAGATTTTGAGTCTCCAAATGTGTTGCGATTATCTATTTGTAAGGAGTCTGAACAATTAACCGGAACCTACGTCATTGAAACCAATATTGATGACATGTCCAATGAATATTTAGGGAATGACTTTCAAAATGGATTGTTTGAACACGGTGCAAGTGATTTTTTTACGAGCCCGATACAAATGAAAAAAGGAAGGCAAGGGATCTTACTTTCCTGTTCTGTGCCAGGAAAGAAAATTGATCAGTTATCAAATTATATTTTCGAAAATACTTCCACTATTGGACTTCGATATTTTCCGGTAACAGGAAATAAATTAGATCGTGAGATAAAAGAGTTTGATACTGCATATGGAAAAGTAAGAGTTAAGATAGTTACAACTCCATTGGGAAGGAAAAAAGCAAAAATAGAATACGATGATCTAAAAACGATCCATAAAAAAACAAATATTCCTTTCTTATCCTTGCAACAGGAGATATTAAAATCATTAAATACAGACTAATGAAATACAGTGGAAAATATAGTGTGTTCAATACGAATGAGATTCAAACCTATCCGGTAGCCGGAAGAAATAATAAGGTTAAATTTAATGATTTGATCTTTCCGGATAAAATCCAAAACATGAGTTTTGAAATCTCTAAAGAGATGGAGGATAGAATTGAAAACCTTGCAAAGGATATTATCACAGCAAGATCGAAAGGGAATCCGGTCATATTGTTTACCGGTGGTCATTTAATAAAAAATGGTTTGAGTTTATTACTTGGTGAACTGATAAAAAAGAATGTGTTTTCGTTGGTAGCTGGAAATGGTTCTACCTCCATTCACGATTTTGAGTTGGGTTTGATAGGGGAAACAAGCGAATATGTACCTCAGGCTCTGGAAAAAGGTGAATTTGGTATGGCCTATGAATTTAACTATATCAATGCTGCCCTGATCGTTGGAGATAAGTATGATCTGGGGTATGGAGAATCGGTTGGTAAGATGATCTGTGATGAGAGCTTTAGAAGAGAAGTAGAAACACTTCTCGATCTTAATGAAGACAGCATAAAATTTAAGTATCCTGAGTTATGCGTACAGTCAATATGTTACGAGAATAATATTCCTTTTACTATTCATGCAGGGATAGGGACAGATGTTATTGATCAACACCCTTATTTTGACGGGAGGGCAAAAGGAGGCTGTTCAGGAAGGGATTTTTTAATATATACAGATCAAATTGCAAATCTTGATAGCGGAGGGGTAATACTGAATGTTGGTAGTGCAGTTACCGGTCCGGAAGTATTTTTAAAAGCGGCTTCCATGGCTGGAAATACTGGACATATTCCGGACAAGATTATAACGGCAAATTTTGATCTTCGCACCTATAATCCTGAAGATTTTACAAAGGAGGATAGAGTTGGTTATTACTATCGTGATCAAAAAAGTATTGTAACAAGAGTTCCTGACGCTTATAATGGGAAGGGATATTATATTGGAGGAAATCAAATAAATACCATACCCGTGTTATACAAAAAATTGATGCAACTGTTGTAGAAAAAAAATAGCTATTTAAATTCTTATAGATTAAATATTGACAGAAAAAATGACACAAGAAAGATTAAAAGAGATTCTCAAAAAATTTAAAAAAGTAAATGTTGCTGTTTACGGGGATTTTTGTTTAGATGTATATTGGGATATGGACCCGGAAGGATCTGAAGTTTCTGTTGAAACAGGTTTAAAGGCTGAATCTGTTGTGAAACATGCCTATTCACCGGGAGGTGCCAGTAATATTGTTGCAAATGTTGCTGCCTTAAAACCAAACTCAATAAAAGTAATTGGTGTGGTTGGTGGCGATATTTATGGTTATGAGTTAACGAAAATATTAAAAGGTTATGGTGCAGATACAAGTTCGTTAACAGTTCAAAAAAATAATTTTAACACCTATACTTATATCAAGAAGCTATACGGAGAAAAAGAAGATCCGCGAATAGATTTTGGATTAAATAATAAACGATCAAAAGAAACAGATTTTGAAATTTTAAAGAATATTAGAATTGCTTTAGAAAGTAATGATGTTTTAATTTTTAATCAACAAGTTGCCGGATCCATTACCAATGAAGATTTTATTGAGAAGGCAAATCTACTTTTTAAAGAATTTAATGATAAGATAATTGTATTAGATTCAAGACATTATAATGGTAGATTCAGAAATGTTTATCGTAAATCGAATGAAACAGAAACAGCTGTTTTAAACGGGGTTGATGTTAAACCGCAAGACTATATTTCTTTTGCAGACATTAAAAGATATGGCACAAATGTATATGAACAGTACAACAAACCTATATTTGTAACCTGTGGCGCAAGAGGTATAGTTACTTTTGATGAAACAGGGATCAATGAGATTCCAGGGATACAATTAAACGAAAAAATTGATACAGTTGGAGCGGGGGATACTTCGTTAAGTGCCTTGTCATTTTGTTTAGCCGCGGGTATTTCTCCGGCAGAAGCTGCTGAATTTGCAAATTTTGCCTCAGCAGTCACTATTCAAAAATTGTTTACTACCGGTACAGCATCCGGAGAGGAAATACTTGCGATAAGTAAGGATCCTGATTTTAATTACCGCCCGGAACTGGCAGGAGATATTCGATTGGCAAAATACAATAAGGATACAGAAATCGAAATTTGTTATAGTAAAGTGTTTTCTGAACTAGGAAATATTAAACACGTTGTTTTCGATCATGATGGCACGATTAGTACCCAAAGAGAGGGATGGGAGAGTATAATGGAACCGGTAATGATAAAAGCAATTTTAGGAGATCAATACGAAACCGCTGATACATCTCTTTTCGAAAAAGTACGAATCCGTGTTTTAGATTTTATTGATAAATCTACTGGGATTCAAACTATTGTTCAAATGGAAGGACTTGTGAAAATGGTGGATGAATTCAATTTGGTGCCTAAAGAGGCAATTTTGGATAAGTTTGGTTATAAAGAAATTTATAATGCAGGCTTAATGACGATGGTTGACAAGAGGATGGCTAAATTAAATAGTGGTCAGTTGACGGTGCAAGATTTCACAATGAAAGGAGCAGTGGGCTTCTTACATGCAATTAAAGAAAAAGGGGCATGCATTTATTTGGCTAGTGGAACAGACAAAGCCGATGTAATTAATGAGGCTAAATTTTTGGGTTATGATGATCTTTTTGATGGTGGAATTTATGGTTCTGTAGGTGATATTAGTAAGTACTCTAAAAAAATGGTTATTGAAAATATCATTAAGGAAAATAAATTAAGAGGGAATGAGCTTTTAGTTATTGGAGACGGTCCGGTAGAGATTAAGGAATGTAGAAAAGCAGGAGGAATAGCCATTGGTATTGCCAGCGATGAAGTACGTAGATACGGTTTAAATAAAGAAAAAAGATCGAGGTTAATTAAATCGGGAGCACAGATCATTATTCCGGATTTTTCACAGGCGGATGAATTGGTAGATCTATTATTTAATAAAAAGTAAATTTAATATGCTTCACTCAAAACAACCTCAGGCCATTTATTTGGGTTTTGACATTGGCGGTACTAAATGTAGTATTGTACTGGGGGATAAAGATTTTCACATCTATGAAAAAGTATTTTTTGAGACAAAGGTTAAAAGAGGCTATGAAGCTATATTAGAAGAGTTTAAGGAGCATACACACAAACTTTTTGAAATCTATGATCAAAAAAGATTAGTTAAAATTGGAATAAGTTGTGGGGGCCCTTTGGATTCAAAGAAAGGAATAATAAAATCTCCTCCTAATTTGCCTGGGTGGGATGAAGTCGCGATCGTAGATATTTTCAAAAATGAGTTTAAAGTTAATGTGGCAATCCAAAATGATGCCAATGCCTGTGCTATTGCCGAATGGATGATGGGTGCAGGAGTTGGAACAGAAAATATGATCTTTTTGACCTTTGGAACCGGAATGGGGGCGGGACTCATTTTAAATGGAAAAATTTATTCAGGCACTAATGACCTCGGTGGTGAAGTTGGTCATATGAGAATGGCAAAGGACGGCCCTGTTGGTTTTGGAAAAGCAGGTTCTTTTGAAGGGTTTTGTAGTGGCGGAGGAATAGCCCAGCTGGGGAAAAGCCATGTGCGAAAAAAGATAGAGTCAGGCGAGCAAGTTAAGTTCTGTGGAAATATTGACATGATTGATAAAATTACAGCGAAATCTGTTTTTGAAGCAGCTATTTCGGGAGATAAGGATGCTGTGGAAATAGTAAAGACATCTACAAAACACCTTGGTAATGGCCTTGCAATTTTGATCGACATTTTAAACCCTGAAGTTATCGTTATCGGAAGTATTTACTCTCGAAATGAACAAATGTTAAAACCATTGGTTGAAGAAGTTTTAAAAAAAGAAGCAATTCCTGAGGCTTTGGAGGTTTGTAAGATCTTACCTGCAAAATTAGGAGATAAAATAGGGGATTATGCTGCACTTTGTGTTGCAATGCAGTGAAAAAGCAAAAGTTAAAGGGAAATAGCTAGAACGGAGAAGAAAAAAAAATACAGTGATTTGAAAATTAAGTGAGGGTTTCTAAGAGAGTTGAAATAGATTGAAGTAAAAATAATATCAAATAAAAAGCACATGCAAATACTAAAAAACTTATTCCAGGTTGGAGGTGACTTGAATGGAATAACTTTCGATCTTCTTGGTGCATTATGGAATGACGGAAATTCCTACATCCTAAAAAGTCCTGAAGGACTGATCATGTTTGATTGTGGCTGTGGTGATACAATGGATCAGATATTTAAAAATGTAGAATACTGGGGAATGTCTCCTGACGATATAAAATATTGTTTGCTTACACACGCGCATCTTGATCACGCCGGAGGAGCACATATTTTAAAGGAACGAGGAGTCACATTGATAGCTATTGAGGAAACTGCAGATGCTATTTCTAAGGGTGATGAGCGTTGTTGTGGTTATCTATATCACAAAAAATTTCATGCTTGCAAAGTAGATCAAATTGCTAAAGATGGTGAGCTACTCGATTTGTTAGGAGTGAAAATTAAAGTGATGCACTTTCCAGGTCATTCAATGGGTTGTACTGCATTTGGTTTTAATCATGAGCAAAAAAATATTGTCGTTAGTGGTGATATTATTGGCACATTACTAGCTGGAGATTTTGGCTGGGATGGATCTATTGATTTTAATAAACCTATTTATATTGATTCCCTAAAGCGGTTAGCTAAAGTAGAAATGGACATGATGTTGCCGGGTCATGGTTTGATTTATTTTCATAAGCCGCAAAATCGCGTTGAGGAATCATTGAACACTGCTCTGATTGAATGGCGTTGATAAAAGGTTTGGCAACTAAATAAAGAATAAAAATAATTTATAATTATGAATACGGAACAAATTTTAGAAAAATTAATTGGAAGATATCCTCCTTTAGAGGTCTGTAAGAATGATATTAGGGAAGCAGGTGAATTGATCATTGAAAGTTATAAGAACTCCGGTCAGCTTCTAACATGTGGTAATGGAGGAAGCTGTTCTGATTCCGAGCATATTGTTGGAGAATTGATGAAAAGTTTTTCAAAAAAACGTCCCTTAGACAATGATCTTAAAGAAAGCTTAAAATCTGTTGATGAAGAAAGAGGTTCATTGATGGCAATGAAATTGGAAAAAGGCTTAGCTGCTATTTCTTTAAATGCACATGGAGCCCTAATTTCAGCAGTATCCAATGATATAGGCGGAGATTTTATTTTCGCGCAGCAAGTTATGGGTTATGGTAGAAAAGGAGATGTTTTATTAGGAATCAGTACCTCAGGAAATTCCCAAAATGTGGTCGATGCATGTATTTCGGCAAAAGCAAAAGAGATGAAAGTGATCGCCCTTGTTGGTGAAAAAGGAGGAAAAATGAAAGAATATTGTGATGTTGCCATTCGTGTTCCATCTACATGTACTCCAGATGTTCAGGAGTTTCATTTGCCAATTTATCACGCACTATGTATCATGGCAGAAGAAACATTCTTTTAAAAACTCAGTATTAAAAATTAAGCTCAATTCAATTTATCGAATGAAAAATAATTTTAAAAACCTAGGATTAACTATGGTTATGCTTTTGGTAGGGGTATGTACGTTTACCACGAGTTGTAAGAAAACAAATGTTCAAGAGAGTTTTAATGAAATTTCTATGAAAGAAAAACAGATAACCTTTGGCGATATTACACATGCTTTAGATAATAATGATAACTTCTCTCCAGATGGGAATTTTTTATGTTATGATACTAGAGGAACTGTGTATAATAATAATTTAGCAAATTGTAAATCTATTGAAAAAGTAGAGATCGAAACAGGAAATATCACTGTTCTTTGGAAGCCACCTTCGGTAACCGGTGAAAATGCTGCTCCCGGTGTTGCAGCTGTCTCTTATCATCCTAAAGAGGACAAAGTAATTTTTATACACGGACCTTTTCTTGAGGAGGTGGAAGAAAGAGGATATTATGACATTCGAAATAGAACGGGTAAAGTGGTAAGTGCCGATGGCGAGGGAAAATTAACAAATATTGATATGCGGGATGCTTCGATTGACAGACCAACTACTCCAGGAGCGCAAAGAGGAGGAACCCACCGACATGAATACTCCAGAGACGGTAGCCGAATTGGTTTTACCTATGACGATTATTTGCAAAAAGATTATGACCGGACCATAGGATATATGGAAGCTAATGAAAATTCGCCAAAAGGATATACCCATTATTTTACTTTATTATTAAAGCCTGCAAAAAAAGGAGAATCTAAACCGGGTGAGATCGAAAAGGCATACAGTGATTCCTGGGTGGATAAAAATGGAAATGAAAGAGCCTTTATTGGAAAAATTCGTGCAGAAAACGGGATTAATTACGAAACCTCTCTTTTTGTTGCTGAAATTCCGAAAAATGTTGACATAACGACTACTTTTTCGGGCGATGAGGATAACTATCCAAGACCTCCAAAAGGAGTTAAAATTAGAAGATTGACCCATAGTAAAAACGATGATGGAATTGTAAGAGGTTCCTATGATGGAAAAAGAATTGCTTATTTATCGAAAGATGAGTTTGGTGTAAAACAGGTATTTGTAATTCGCACTGATGGTTCTGATCGTAGTGAAGATCCGGAACAAAGACCAAAACAAATCACAAATTATAAGTCTGATGCCTCAAATATCAGATGGCATATTACAGATGATTGGGTATTTTCTATAAGTAATGGAAATATTTTTACGAGCTATGTTGGGAATGATAATAATTTTGGCAATGTGATACCTATAACCAATGATGATAGGGAACGTGGTAGTTTGGTTGTTTCTCCGGATGGTAAGAGGCTAGCGTATAATATAGAAATGCCGGTGAAGGAATTTAAGGAAGGGTCAAAAAAAGAGTTTATGCAGATATTTGTTCTTGATCTGGATTGGGAGAAGATAGTTTTAAATTTAAATTAAAATTATTCCCTAGGTATAAAAGTTAAAAAGTACTATGTTTATAAACGATGGAATAAAGTGCCTAATTATTAAAGACTAACGATAAAATTAACAAATAAAGAATGGAAGCAAATCTAGAAAAATCTACAAGTAAGGGTAATAATTTTAAAGCGGCGTTTGCCCTAATGACGTCGCTATTTTTTATGTGGGGAGCGATTGTATCACTCAATGATATTCTGATTCCTCACTTTAAGAAATTATTTGACATGAATTATACCGAAACCATGTTGATCCAATTCTGTTTTTTTGGTGCTTATTTTATCATGTCGATCCCGGCAAGTATGGTTGTAAGAAGGATTGGATATAAAAGAGGTATTGTCTTAGGGCTTATTACGGTTGGAGCGGGCTGTTTTATCTTTTTGCCTGCGTCCTGGTCAATTTCATATCCTCTTTTCTTATTTGGTCTTTTCACTATGGCCAGCGGAAATGTTTTTTTGCAAGTTGTAGCAAACCCGTATGTTTCCATCCTTGGGCCGTCAGAAACAGCATCGAGCAGACTCAATTTAGCGCAGGGGATTAATTCCTTAGCCACAACAATAACACCATATATTGGTGCTTTTATGATCTTAGGTGACTATAGTACTCCAGCTGAAGAAGCGGCGGCAGTTCAAGGACCTTATATAGGATTAGGCCTATTCGCATTTCTTGTAGCTGGTATATTCTATTTTGTAAAATTACCTACAGTTATTAAAGAGGCAGATAAAAATTTAAAAGGTAACGTTCTAAAATTTAGAAGGCTACGCTTCGGAGTGATTGCTTTGACCCTATATGTAGGTGCTGAAGTTGCCATTGGAAGTTTTATAGTTAATTTTTTGGGAGAGCCAAATATTGCCGGATATCCTGAATTAAAAGCGGCTACATATATTCCTCTTTATTGGGGTGGTCTGATGGTTGGTAGGTTTGTTGGTTCCGCAATTCTTCAAAAGGTAAGCGCTCAAAAGGTTCTGTTTATTTCTGCTTTAGCTTCTGTATTTTTACTAACCATAACCCTTCTTAGCACGGGATATGTAGCTATGTGGTCCATGTTGGCCGTAGGTCTGTTCAATTCAATTATGTGGTCCAATATTTTTGCTTTATCTATTGATGGTTTAGGAAAATATACTATAAAGGCTTCGGGAATTCTTGTAATGGCACCGGTAGGTGGAGCTATATTCCCTATGTTGCAAGGTGTTCTTGCAGATATGCCATCTGTTGGTTTACATATGTCTTATATTCTTCCGCTTCTCTGTTATTCATTTATTATATATTATGCAGTTAGTGGCTATAAAGCAATACCAGGTGAAATGGAAAGGGTGGAAGCCTAACTTTTTACTCAAGGGGTGACTTGAAGTCACCCCCTGATTTAATTAATATAGTTTCGGTCTTATAGGTCCGTCATAAGGTTTGGCACCTAAATTATTATTTTCACTGGATGGCACAGATATTAATTCTGGGTCACTGCTTGTTGGAGCTTCGATCAAATTATGATATCTGCCAAGCCAATAATCCAAAATAAAACTATTTGGTTCTTGTACCACATTGCCATTATTTCCACCATCCAATACCATAACATATCTACTGTTACGAGTCACCTTAATTTCTCTAGGTGTCATTGCTTTCAATCCATTTTCATAAGCTCTATAACCATTAGGAGTATCAAGATCAGCACGATAGGAATTTGTATAATTATAACCTATACAATCCAATTGCCATTCCCTCATGTGCTTTAAAGACTGCTCCTGTTCGCAATCATTTCCCGTAATTGCTCCATAGGTATAATTATATCTCGGTACTTGTTCCAGCCTTTTTACTTCCCAGGTACGGGCAAGACTCCTTAGATAAGCAGACCTATCTACTGGGTCATCCGTATAACGTAATAAAGTATAATACGATCTAAAAGCTAAATTATCATCCCAAGGTGCTATATCAGCAGGTGGGAAAACGTTTTTTTGACGGATTGTATTCGTGCGATAACCCCATTCGATCAATTGCTGGTAGGCATCCTCAAATTTCTTGTCTCCTGACAAAGCATAAGCAGTTTTCATAAATGTGAGTACTTCCAATCCATTGACACCTCTATCCATATAACCATATGGTCTTAACAGATATTCAGGATTCCATCTGCCCCAACGTGTTGGTTTCCCATCCATTCCAATTAAAGTAAAGTTGTTTTCCATGATATAGGCAGCAATTTTTGTTAAGTGCTCTTTTGCCATTTCTTTTTCTTTTCCTTTAGCAACCAGATCATGGAAGATAGAAACTGCAAAAAAATGTCCTATTATCTCATCACTGGAAGTATCGCCTTTCCAATACCAATCTCCCTCAGAAGCTTTATGCCATTTTGCAGGAAGTCCGCCCGACCCATGTTGTGCCAATTCATCCTGATCACCGGATTCAGACCAAATTCCCCGGGCAACATACCCATCAATTGGAGTAATCCTTTCCATCCAAAGCATGGCTTTAAAAGATTCAACTGCTTCCTCTCTTGCTTTTTTATCTCCTGTTACGGCATATTTAAAGCTCATTGCAGCCAGAAATGGAGCGGTATGCCCACCGTCATTATCACTTATTTCTCTTATCCATTCCCCGTTTTTTTTATAAAGTGTATGAATAAACCCCATTCTTTTATGACCCCACTCTTCCATGTGTTTTTCATAGAAATCTACTTTTTTTCGAAGTGTATATTCCTCATATTCAATAATACCAACCCCTTTATCAGTAGCAATATAGACTACATTATCACCTACAGCAATACCGTTTACATTATCTCCGGGTAACCAATGATCGGCCGCGAAATAATGCCAGTCATTATCGAGCATCCGAATTACTCCTTTGCTGGTGCCTATCCAAACATCCCCATCGAAGCCTTTTTCAATAGAATTTGTATCCTCATAAGGAAGACCATCTTTGCCTTCCAAAACAAAAAGGGATGCCCCTCTTAACACAGCCAGGCCGCGATCTGTACTAATAAACAGTTTGCTACCTAAGCTTAACATATCTCGAGTGATTTTAGAAGGAAGTCTTCCCCAATCTATAAAATCAGTATTCACAATATTTCCATCCAACAAGACTAATTTACCCGGACGCAGAATATACAGAGTTCCATTATAGGATTGTATTCTCATAATTGGTCCGATCCGAACAGGATCCGCATGCAATTGGGTTCCATCCTCCATCAACATGGTTATATCACTTGAATTATATCCACCTTCAGGTTTGATATCTACAAATTTTCCATTTTCCATTTTGTAAATACCATCTTTGGTAGCTGCATGAAGTATATTGAGATGCATACAAACATCTACGTATTCTTTATTATCAATTAAAACCCATTGATCGTTTTTCAATTGATAGATACCATCTTTTGCGAGAGCCCATAATGTCTCTTCAATAGAGATTAATCTATTAACATTAGATGGAGTATTTACCACCTCTTGAAACTGTTCACTCTTTAGAATATTTATTTGACCATTTATCAAAGCATAGCAACTTTCATTTATAAGTGCAATGTCTTGGACAGGACTTTCTGTTTTAATTTTCTTTGCAACCTCTTGTAGGTAAACATCATCTTTCACCGGGTTCCAAACGCGATCAGCAGGGTCATAAAGATTCTGCCCGAATAATAGAGAACTTGTATAAAGAAATAATAAGGATACGATGAGGTTAGATAAATTATTTGTCTTCATAATCAACTTTATTTAAGTATTATTTTTTAGTCATGGAAGGAGCTGCACTTTCAAGTCCCCAATCTTTATTTGGTTGAGGTCCCATTTTGAAAATAAGAGTTCCTCCTTTTATGATCTCTTCATGTGATATCCACGTTTTGTCAAACACATTACCGTTTAATGTTCCCGATTGAATATATTTGTTATCTGTTGAATTATTCTCTGTTTTGATGGTAAAATTAATTCCATTCTCCAATTGAATAGTTGCTTCTTCAAAAATCGGACTTCCAATAGAATAAACTGTGTCTCCCGGGCTAACTGGGTAAATGCCCATAGCACTTAAAATATACCATGAGGATAGAGATCCCATATCTTCATTTCCACAAATACCTCCGGGACCGATTTTATACATTTCTTCCGTTACCTGTCTGGCTCTTTGCTGTGTTTTCCATGGTTGACCTGCATAATTATATAAGTATGCAACATGATGTGATGGCTGATTTCCCTGAACATATTGTCCTATCGTTCCAACTACACCTACGTATTTAGGGGGGCTGATTATTGGACTCATTTCAAAAAAAGTATCCAATTTCTGTATAAAACTTTGCTCGCTTCCAAAAAGATCGATCAGGCCCTGTACATCGTGTTGAACAGACCAGATATATTGCCATGCGTTTGATTCGGTATAATGACGATTTGGTCTCCTACCCACCAATAAAGGGTCAAAATATTTATAATAAGTGTGCTCTCCTTCGGTTACAATTTCTTGATCACGACCATTTAGCTCTTCCAGCCAGGATCCGTCATATTTTTTGGGACGCATGAATTGAGTCTTATCATCCCATACATTTTTATAATTAAAGGCCCTTTTAGTAAATAGCTCATAATCTTTTTCTTTTCCTAGTTCTTTTGCCAATTGAGCAATACACCAATCATCATAAGCCAGTTCTAAAGTATTTGGAACGGCTTCTGTAACCTTATCTATTGGAGCATAGCCCACTTTCAGGTAATATTCTAAGCCTGAACGACCAACGTCCCCAGGTACAGGTGGCTTAGGGTTTTCGAGTGCTTTTTTGCGCATCGCTTGATATAAAAATTCAACATCAAAATCGCGATATCCCTTAAGATATGCATCGACAATAATTGGAATTAAATGATCGCCTACCATAGCTTCCCCATAAACATTTAAAAAATGTTGAGCCGGCAACCAACCGTAGTTTTCTACTTTTGCTTGAATCGATTTGACATAACTATTAACATGTTCGGGTGCGATCAGAGTCATTAAAGGATGTTGTGTTCGGTATGTATCCCAACAGGAGAATGAACCATAGAAATCATAATTTTTTGCCTCATGAATATTTCCATCGGAACCAAAATATTTTCCATCTATGTCTTGTGAAATGTATTGAGCAAGGAGAGAATGATATAAGGCCGAGTAAAAGACTTCTTTTTGATCATTATCATTAGTTTTAATTTTTATCTTAGATAGTTCTTTGTTCCAAATGGTCTTTGCATCATTTTTTACTCTCTCAAAATCCCAATCCGGTATTTCCTGAATAAGATTTTTTCGAGCTCCTTCAATACTTGTATAAGATATCCCAACTTTTATTAGAATTTGCTCGTCTTCTTTCGTATTGTATTGAACAAAAGCGCCTATTTTATTTCCTTTTTCTGCATTTTTATATGGGAATACGCTGCCATCCGATTCCGGAGTCTTGTAACTTGCATCAAAGGTCCCATAATATAAAAAAGGTTTACTGAATTCAGCTGCGAAGTATACCTTGCCCAATCCGGCACCTTTTGTACCTTCTATCCGGTTGTTATTTATAATTTGCAGATTGGATAATTCTCCTTTAGTCATATCGCCAATTTGATGTCCGACATCTAAAATAATTCTGGCATTCTCAGTTTTAGGAAATATATATCGATGAAAACCTGCCCTTTTGGTGGAGGTCAATTCTACCTTAACATTGTAATCTTTTAACAGAACGGAATAATACCCGGGGGTTGCTGTTTCGTCAGCATGGTCAAATCTCGAGCGGTACCCTTTGTCAGGATCTTCAAGTGTGCCTGGAGCAATTTGTAATTTGTTTCCTACAGTGGGCATCAATAATATTTCTCCTCCATTTACCATTCCAACACCACTCCAGTGTGTATGACTGAATCCCATTATGGAACTTTCCTGATAAATATAACCGGCTGCATAGGTCCAGCCTTCGGTATGAATGTCAGGGCTTAGATGTACTAAAGCATTTGGAAGACTAGGACCAGGAAAAGTATGACCAAAAAAATCAGTTCCTAAAAAAGGATTAACAAACTTTGTTAGATCGTTAGATTTATTTTCCTGGTTAGATTGTGAAAGATCGGATTTGCCGCAGCCATTGACTATGAGTGCAACACTAATAAAAATAAATTTAAATAAATTTTTCATGTGTGAATATTTAATTTTTTTTGATCGCGCTATGCAGATTGATTCCCTCTAGGAGATTTCCAAATTATGATTTTCCTGTTTTGGAAGACTTTTTGTATGCTGGTTTTATGGTATTCTAACTTAAAACACAAACTTATAATTATTAAAATAAATGACAGGTTAATATATTATGCATATTGAATAATATAACGGGAATGGCCGGATATGATGATGTCTAATATTGCAAAAATCTTCACAAAATTATATTGATCTGAAGCTGTTTTTATATATTTTTATAGAAGATAAAGTCAAAAGGATTATTGATCTTTTGATTTCAGCAATAATTTATTTTTAACAGTCTAGACATTATGAAATTAATTCGACTCTTTTTACTTTTAGGATTTATTATTATACTTTACTCTTGTCAACCCTCGAATGACAATATTGGAAATTTTAAGTTATTGCCTTTGCCTCAGCATTTTGAAATCACAGGTGTAAGTTCTTTAAAACCTCAGGATCTTATAAGTTCTTTTTCACAGGAAAGAATCGATCTGCCAAAAGTGGGAATATTGTTAAATACGATCCAACTAACAAAGGCAGAGTCAAACGCTCAAATCGTTTATCATATTGATGAATCTATTGATCTGCCGAAGGAGGGATATACCCTAGATATTAATAAGAATAAAATAAGTATCACAGGCAAAGATAAGGCCGGTTTATTCTATGCATTTATGACACTTGAGCAGCTCTTGGAAGATGCAAGGGAGCAGAATGTGCATTTACCTTTGTGCAGCATAAAAGATTTCCCATTACTTTCCTATAGGGCTATACATTTGGATGTTAAACATCATTTAGAAAAGACAGATTATTATTATAAGTTAATGGATAAACTGGCGAAATATAAGGTCAATGCTGTTCTTGTTGAAATGGAAGACAAACTGAAGTACAAGCGTCAACCTGAAGTCGGCTCAACAGATGCGCTAAGTATAGATGAATGGAAAGAACTTAGTAATTATGCCAATGAACGAAATATTGAAATAAGTCCTTTGATTCAGGGTTTAGGGCATGTATCTTTTATTTTGAAGCACGACAAATACAAAGATTTACGTGATGACCCAAAAAGCGATTGGGCTTTTAACCCACTCGATCCGAAAACCTATGAGGTACAATTTGACCTGTATCTTGATGCAATAGAAGCTACACCCCATGGAAAATATTTACATATTGGTGGAGACGAGGTGCATACTACGGGTCGTAATAGCGGCAAGTCAGCTTTGGAGTTACAATTGATCTGGTTAAATAAGGTAAGTAAATTTGCCGAAGAACATGATCGTATTCCCATTTTTTGGGATGACATGCCCTTAAAGGAAGCGGGGGTCTATAAGGCTATGTTTGATACAAAATTGACAGAACAAGAGGTAGACGTTTTATGGGAAAAGAACGAGTATAAATTATTGGAATTTTTGGATGAGTTTCCAAAAAACTGTATTTATATGAGGTGGAATTACAGTTCTTCACAGGCCGTGGGAAATGGTAAGGCGATGGAATGGTTTCGCGATAATGGAATGCAAGTAATGGGAGCTACTGCAGGCCAAACCAGATGGGTATTAATGCCTCAAAATGAAAGTAATATGGAAAACATAAAGATTTTTGCCATGAGCTCCATAAACAATGGCCTTAAAGGATTGCTATTGACCTTATGGGATGATGATTCTCCACATTTTGAACTTTACAACAGAGGGATCATTGCATTTGCGGAATATACCTGGACTGGTGAGAAAAGAGTTAAAAGCGAGATCAAATCGGCATACCGTCAACGGGAATTTTCCAGTACGTTAGCAGATACCGACTATGCATTTATCGACCAACTCGAACAACCAGTAGCTTTTTGGAAAAATGCCTTTTTAACAGGGAATAAACGCAATTACTTAAAAAAAATGAATAACCCAATTCAAGAGGGTATCATAGATTTACCGGATAAAGATAAAAAAGGAATTTGGACGGAAAAATATGAAGATCGACTTAGTCAAGCGATGTTTGTTAAGCAAGACTGCGAGGCTGTTCGTAAAAAAATTATTAAAATGAAATCACAGGCTATTCGTAATAATTTTAGCCTGGAAGTTTATGAGCAGGTAAATGAGATGGTTCTGTTTACGGCAAATACACTTTTAATCTTAAAAGCTTACGATACAGCACAAAATAAGCAGGAAGAATTGGAGTCCTTTAATCAGATTGGGCAGCTCTCTGAGAAATTCAGACAGCAAAGAATAAATCTTGAGACCGTCTACGCTAAATCGCGAAAACTAGTGAAACCGGATGATTATATCCTTGATCAGGACCATCATTCCCATCTGGCAAACCAAACAATTTCATTTGAGTGGCAATTTTACGCTGAGATGTTATTTTTAGAAAAGGTAAATAACGAATTATAACGGAGTTAGCTAATTAGTTGACTGACTAGAAATATCATGTTGCACTAGGTTAAAAAATAATGCATATTGAATAAAATAACGGAAACAAATTGGATGCAATTGGACTTATATTTGTAAGGATGACTCCTGATATCTTGGGATAAAATTTTTTACTACTATGCAAAATAAAATTAATAATTCTGTCCTATTTTTTTTAATGCTCACTTTTTTAAGTTTTTCGTTAATAGCGCAAGAGAAAAATATAAAATCTTCTTTTATTTTTCCATTTCAGGAGTTGCATGTACACAGCAGTTCAATAATTGAATTGCCCAATGGAGATATGATGGCGTGTTGGTTTGAAGGATCCGGTGAGCGCAATGCGAACGATGTTCAGGTTAAAGGGGCGAGATTAAAAAAAGGAAAAACAGAATGGAGTGAACCTTTTTTAATGGCAGATACCCCGGGGCAACCCGATTGTAATCCAGTACTATTTGTGGACAACAATAATAAACTGATTCTTTATTGGGTGGTTGTTCAAGCCAATCAATGGGAAAATTCTGTATTAAAATATAGATCATCAACGGATTATTTAAAAAAGGGAGCTCCTAATTGGAATTGGCAGGATGTAATTTTGTTAAAGCCCGGTGATGAATTTGCGGAAACTATAAAAATTAAATTTTCATCCATGAAATCCAGAGATCTGGCTTGGGCGGAATATGCTCCTCAATATGAAACCATGGTATATGATGCAGCAAAGGATAAAAAGAAAAGAGAAACTGGATGGATGAGCAGAATACACCCGGTAATCTTACCAAGTGGAAGAATTCTTCTGCCTTTATATTCAGACGGATTTAATTTATCGCTCGTTGCTATTTCAGATGATGAGGGAGAATCTTGGACACCAAGTTTACCCATCGTGGGATATGGAAATATTCAACCTTCTATCGTTCAGAAAAAAGACGGTTCCTTGGTTGCATTTATGAGAGATAATGGAGATGCACCTGGAAAAATTCTTAAAAGTACTTCAACGGATGATGGGTATACCTGGACAGCAGCAGAAAAATCTGATATCATAAATCCGGGAACAAGTGTTGATGCCATTAAATTAAAGAATGGTAACTGGGTGATGGTGTACAATGATTTGCAATCGGATAGATACAGTGTGGCGGTCAGCTTATCGGATGATGAAGGGCAATCATGGAAATGGACAAGACGTCTTGAAAGAGATGATAGTAAAAAAGGATCTTTTTCCTATCCTTCTGTTATCCAAACAAAGGATGGCTTGGTACATGTTTCGTATTCTTATCGCATAGGGGAAGATAAAAAAACTATCAAAGTTGTTAGTTTCAATTCTGAGTGGGTAAAAGAATAAATGTAAAGAGACTTTTAAATAGTTTTAAGTATACCGCTTTAGAATTGTTGGTTGATTTTGGCTTTTTAAATGAAAATAGCATAATTTAGTTATTTGAAATTCAGATATATATAATTAACTTAATCCTTTTCCCAATGAAAAATTTTTCACGTAGAACCTTTTTGAAATCGTCTTCAGCTGCAACAGTAGGAGCAATGATAATTCCCAACCTTCTCAGCTTTTCACCCAACAACAGATTAAATTTTGCAGTTATAGGAGTTGGTGGTCGTGGACATGCAAATTGGAGCAATGTTCCTGGGGAGAACATTGTAGCTATGTGTGATGTTGATGAAAATCGTGCAGCAGAGGGGTTTAAAGCCTATCCCAAAGCAAAGAAATATAAAGATTTTAGGAAAATGTTTGATGAAATGTCCAATCAGATTGATGCAGTGATCATTTCTACTCCTGATCATACCCACTTTCCCGCTACAATGGCTGCAATGCAATTAGGTAAACATGTTTATGTTGAAAAGCCATTAGCGCACAATATATGGGAGTTACGTACTTTAAAAAAAGCAGCTAAATACTATGGGGTTATTTCTCAAATGGGAAATCAGGGACATACAACAAACGGTATCCGATTGATAAAAGAGTGGTATGATGCAGGTGTTCTCGGGCAAGTGAAAGAAGTTCATGCATGGAGAGGCAGTAAAATTACTTTTAAACCGGGTGGCTATTTTACAAAACCCAGTAGTTTTCCTCCACCGGCAAATGAAGTACCAAAAAACCTTGATTGGGATCTTTGGTTGGGCCCCGCAGCTGAAAGACCTTTTAATACAGCCTATGCACCAAAATCCTGGAGAGGATTTTATGATTTTGGTAATGGAATGTTAGGTGACTGGGCATGTCATACACTGGATGGGCCATTTTGGTCACTAGATCTTGGAATGCCTAAAACAGTGGAAGGAATTGTGCCCAATCCTGTTCCGGATCACAGTTTTATGCCGGCAGAATCTGTTGTTAAATATAAATTTGCCGCCCGTGGCAATAAAGTGCCTGTGACATTGACATGGCATGAAGATGGTTCTAAGCCTAAAGTTAGGAAACACTGGGGAATTGATGAATTGCCCGATTCAGGGATGATCATGATAGGTGAAAAGAAAACTTTGATAACAGGTGGCAGGCCAAATGATCCAAAACTAATTGTTTCCGATGAAGAGTGGAATGAGTTTTTAAAAAATGCTCCGGAAAAAACAATTAAAAGAATTGGGGAAGAAAAACCGGTACAGGAATGGCTCGATGCGATTAGGAATAATACACTTCCAGGATCTAATTTTGATTATGCTGCCAGTCTTACTGAAATGGCACTTATTGGGGTTATGGCACAAAGATTTGCTTCCCGTCTTGAATATGATGCTGAAAATATGAAAGTAACCAATCGTCCGGATCTGGACGCATATATTAAGGAATCTGCACGTAATGGTTGGTCATATGGAGAAGATCTTTGGTAATAGAAAATGAAATGCAATTATGTTCATGAGATAATGCGTAAATGACATAATATTTTTAATTAATTTATAATGATATCTCAAAGGAATATTAGGCAAATCAAACTATTATTTTTGCTTCCACTTGTCTTTATTATACAATGTCAATCGATTGAAAAGGTTGAGGATCATTCATGGCCGGAAGTTAAATCAGTAAACAAACCTGGTACTTATTGGTGGTGGATGGGTAGTGCCGTAGATGAAGAGAACCTTAGCTATAACCTCGAATCTTTAGCAGATATTGGTATTGGAAATGTTCATGTAATTCCGATATATGGAGTGAAGGGTGAGGAAGATCAATATATCGATTTTCTAAGTCCGAAATGGATAGACAATCTGGAGTTTACTGTTATAGAAGCAGGCAAACTGGGAATGAATGTTGATATGAGTACTACTACTGGGTGGCCTTTTGGTGGATCACATATAAGTCCTGTTCATGCTGCATTAAAATTTGAGTTCGAAAGAATAAGTCTTTCTGGTAACGGGAATATTGTAAAACAGGTAGATGTAAATAATTTAAAAACAGTTATCGCATTTTCTAACGACAATAAAAACATCAATCTTAATGATAAAATAAATGATGAAGGTCTCTTGAACTGGACAGCACCTTCAGGGCAATGGGATATTTATTTTACTTATAATAAAGGGACAGGTCAAATGGTGAAAAGGGCAGCCCCGGGAAATGTTGGTCTGGTTTTGGATCCTTTTTCAGCAGAGGGGCTGGATTACTATTTGGAAAGGTATGACAAGGCCTTTGCTCAGAATCAAAATATCGATCTTCGTGCTCAATATCATGATTCTTATGAATATTACCATGCTACCTGGACAAATGACTTTTTTGAACGATTTAATGACAGGAATAACTATGATCTGAGAAATTATTTGCCGAATCTATTAGATTCAGCTAATGTAAATTCCTATATAAAGGCAGATTACAGACGTACCCTTGCTGCCTTTCATTTAGAGTATATAGAAAAATGGAGTAAATGGTCACACCAAAAAGGATGGATAACAAGAAATCAGGCGCATGGGGCGCCCGGTAACTTGTTAGATCTTTATGCTGCTTCGGACATTCCGGAAACAGAAACATTTGGATCAAGGAAATTTGAGATTCCTGGCTTGAGATATATTGAAGAGAATAATTCAAGAAGCGAACCACCAAATCCATTGATACTAAAATTTGCATCCTCTGCTGCTCATGTAACAGGTAAGAAGTTGATTGCTTCGGAAACCGGAACTTGGTTGCGCGACCATTTTAAATCCTCATTGTCACAGATCAAACCAGAAATTGATGAGCTCTTCTTTTGTGGAATTAATCATATTTTTTATCATGGAAATGCGTATTCCCCAAGAGAAGCGAATTGGCCTGGGTGGATATTTTATGCGTCTACTCACTTTGAAAAAGAAAATGCTTTCTGGAACGATTTTTCAGAACTTAATAATTATGTTACAAAATGTCAATCGATATTACAGGCGGGCAAACCGGCGAACGATATACTCTTGTATTGGCCGGTAGAGGATATTTATCACTCCTATCCGGATCTTTTGATCAAAACTTTAAATGTTCACGATATCGGTTGGTTTGAAAATTCATATTTTGGAAAATTGGCTTCTCAACTTGAGGTTAAAGGATATAGTTTTGATTATATCTCAGACAAACAATTATTGGACGTGAGCGTTGAAAATGAAAATTTGATAACGAATGGAAGCAGGTATAAAACCATTTTAATCCCGAAAACAAAACATATACCATTAAAAACATGGAAACAACTCCTAAGCCTTGCCGAACAAGGGGTATCAATTATTTTTCAAGATAGTTTGCCAAACGACGTTCCGGGATTTTACCGCTTGGAAGAAAGGAGGTCAGAACTAAATAAATCGATATCACTTTTAAGTTTTAAAACAAGCAAAGACAACGATAATAGCAAAGTTGAGATTGGGAAAGGTTATTTTCTAAAGGCTAAGGATATTGATATAGCTTTACATTTTACAAATTCTAGAGAAGAGAAAATAGTTGATCACGGTGTAAAATATACTCGACGATCCCATGATAAGGGCTACTATTATTTCTTTACCAACCTTTCTGGAAAAACTTTAGATTCATGGATCCCATTGAGTACCTCTTTTAGATCCGCACTAATTCTTGATCCGAGATATGAGAACAGAATGGGAAAAGCAAGTGTGCAGCAAATAAATGGAAATTCGGAAATATATTTACAATTGCAACCCGGGGAATCTTGTTTTATAAAAACATTTATTGATCAGGAACTGGTTGGAAGTGATTGGGTTTATACTAAAATAGAAACCGATCCAATAGAACTTAAAGGCGATTGGCATGTTGATTTTGTTTCGGGGGAACCGGAAATACCATCTTCATTCACAACGAAAAAGTTAGCATCCTGGACAACGCAGGGAGATTTATCAGCGGTAAGCTTTGCAGGAACGGGTAGATATACCCTTAAATTCAGTGTACCAGACATTTCAGCAGATGATTGGATATTGGATCTGGGTAAGGTTTATGAAAGTGCCAGAGTAAAACTTAACGGACAAGCAGTTGGTACTCTTTGGAGTTTTCCATTCAAGATCTCTATTGGAAAATATTTAAAGACAGGAGAAAATAAACTTGAGATATCAATCACCAATTTATCCGCAAATCGTCTTCGTGATCTGGATAAGCGGGGTGTGGAATGGGAGAAGTTTTTTTTCGTGGATATTTTATATAAAAAGTTTGATGCAACCATATGGCCTGTTATGGATTCAGGTCTTCTTGGACCTGTAACTTTAACACCCGTTAAACATATAAATTTCTGAAAAAGAATATGAAAATAGATTTTAAATTTTTATTATTTGTACTCTTGCTTCTGGGCAGTATGGAATCTGTTGGACAGACTGTATTGAATCAACACAAAGAATTTTTTAAGGAACCTCCATTGGATAGTTGGCCACATATCAGGTGGTGGTGGCCGGGGAATGCCACTTCTAAGCAGAATATTACCTATGAATTAGAACAAATGCGTTCACATGGAATCCGTGGGGTAGAGCAGATTACTATGTCACCATTGTACGAGAAGGGAAGTATAGATTATATGTCTGACGAATATTTAGAATTAGTAAAGCATACTGTAAAAGAAGCCAGGAGATTGGAAATGGAAGTATCATTCAATTTTGGAGGTCCCGGATGGATCATTGGAGGGGAGTGGATTTCGGAAGAAGATAAATCAAAAGACATGATCCCTACTTTTATAGATATACAAGGATCGAAAAAAATAGATCTGGAACTTCCGGACAGTCTTATAAAAACGAATAGATCATGGGAACTATTTCAACCAAAACTTAGCGGTGATGAAAAACTACTGGCGGTTGTTGCCGGTAACATTAAGAACGGAATCATTGATCCGGCTTCACTAATAGTTTTGACAGATAAAGTTCAGGATAATAAGCTCAAATGGAAAGTTCCGAATGGAAATTGGAGAATTATGTGCTTTTGGCTTGCTATCGAAAAATCACATCAGACGGTAAATCATTTTGATGCAGAAGCTGTACAAAGGCATTGCGATTATTTGGGAGGAAAATTCAAAGATGCTGTGGGTGAAGAGTTTGGTAAAACGGTAGAATCGTTTTTCTGCGATAGTTTTGAATTGCCTTATCTGGCAAGTGGGATCAAATGGTCTGACGGGCTACTACAAAAATTTGAAGATCAAAAGGGTTATGATCTAACCAGATACTTGCCGGCTATATGGTGGGATGTTGAAAATACATCTCCAAAGATAAGATATGATGTAAACCAGTTTTTAAGTGAGGTTGGCTATGAAACTTTCTTTAAAACATTTTTGAATTGGTGTAAAGAAAATGGCGTAAAAGGAAGAATCCAAGCCTATGGCTTTGAGACTGATATCCTCCAAGGTTCGGGAATGACGGATATTCCGGAGATGGAGATCACGGCTGGTGAAAAGGATCAGCATGACTGGTTTGATACAAGAATAGGGCCTAAGAAATATGTAGCTTCAGGAGCACATATTTATGGAAAAAATATCATATCTGTAGAAACAAATACCTTTTTACATTGGGAGAGATACAGAGCAACATTAGAAGAAATTAAGATTGTAACTGATGTTTTTTTAAGATCAGGAGCCAACAAATTTTATACACATGGTTATAGTTCATCACCAGAAAGAGACTTGGCCCCTTCACGTCGCACCGGTTGGGCAACTCAAGTAAATCCTACAAATACATGGTGGAAATATTATCCTCTCCTAGCAGAATATATTGCCCGTTGCTCCTTCATTTTACGTCAAGGCAATTTTGCACCGGATATCGCAATCTATTCCCCCTTGGCAAATCAATGGACTAAAGATGCACTTAATGCTAGAAGATGGACCAGGGATTTCGATTGGGGAAAACTTGGTAATCTATTGATATCCAATGGTTATGATTTCGATATACTCAATGATGACGCCCTCCAAAATATTGCTGCATTTGAAGATGGCAATATCAAAATCAGGAATTTAGAGTATAAAATATTATTACTCCCAAACATTGAATCTATTCCTTTAAATACATTAAAAAAGATTGAACTTTATATCCAAACTGGCGGAACCGTTGTTGCCCTTGACAGGTTACCGGAATTTTCAACAGGGTATATCCAAAGCTCTCCGGATGATCAAGAAGTAAAAAAGATAGTTCAGGAACTATTTGGGAAACATAATGGAAGAAGTCTTGATTCATTTAATTATGGAAAGGGAAAAACTCACTATATAAAAAAAGTGATCCATCGTGAGATCTGGTGGGATCAGTATAGTGCAGCGCTTGATCCTTTTTTGAAAATTTTAAGCAATACTATTCGGCCTGATTTTGAAATTGACTTTGCTTTTGAAGAGATGCGTAAAAATAATGGATTGACCTTTTATCATAGAAAAATTGAAAATTCAAACCTGTATTTTGTGACAAATATTCAGGATAAACCTGTTTCATTGCCGGTTAATTTTAGAGTTAAAAATAAGAATATTTGGGAATGGAACCCTTACAATGGGAAGATTACTGAATTATTTCAGTATTCAAGAACAGAATCCGGGACTAAAATTCCGATAAAATTGGCCCCTTGGGAATCTACAATTATAGTTTTCGAGGAAGGAAAAGCAATATCCCATGTTAATAAGACCAACATGGACAAAATTGTTACTGTTACAAATGACACTATAACAGCTGAAGTTTCTGGTAATGGATCCTATTTTATAAATGCAGTAAAGAATTCTAAAGAAAACTTTTTAACTAGTGAGATTTCGGACTTACCCTCCCCTCTCATCATCAATGGAAATTGGAACTTAACAGTCCAAAGCAATACTTTTCCCAGAGTAGAAAAGGTCTTAAAATATTTAGGCTCCTGGACGGAGGATGTTGAGATCGAACATTTTAGTGGTACAGGAAAATATACTATTGCGTTCGAAATTCCTGACGAATATATAAATCCGGATCTAAAATTGGAATTGGATCTTGGAAAATTAGGAAATATTGGTGAAGTAGAGATCAATGGAACAATTGTGGGGATTGTATGGATGAAAGGTCAAAAGTGTGATATCACGAGTTTAATAAAAAAAGGACTAAACAAATTAACGGTTTATGTAACCAATACGAATATTAATAGAGTATCGGGATTTAAAGATGTCGTTCCTGTACCGAATGAGCTTCAGGAAAAATATGGTCGATCAATAGCTAGCCCATCCATTCCAAGAGAATTTGGCTTTGAGCCTTTACCTCCATCAGGTTTGATGGGACCGGTGAAGATAATTCCAATTAAAATAGTGAAGAAATCTTATTAAAAGCAATTCTATTCAACTGTAAATCTAAAATTAGAATAAATAAAGCCTAAATCATGAAATATCATAAATTTATTATTTTAAATACACTTCTTTTTATAAATGTGTTTTGTTTTTGTACGACAGATCTATATTCACAGAATTATCATACAAAAATCGCCAACGAAACAGACACAATTCTACCAAATTTTGATCCTGAATTTGAAAAAATAAAGTCAAGAGTTAGTTATGTTCCGGGAATTAAGGTCATCCGAGGTATAACACAAGTAATTGTCCCCGAGCATAAAAGTTTTTGTCCATCCGGTAGTATTTTTAAATTCAACAATGGTGATATTCAAGTTTATGACAGACGCTCGAGTGACGGAGGAATAACATGGTCTCAAGTAAGTCATATACTTGAAAATTCCACATATCAATACCCTGAACCAAGTAATGAGGTGATTATGTTTCAATCTGATAATGCTGCGGGAAGTCACTCTTCAGCAGGGCGACCTGAAGTCTCCGTACAAAAAACAGATCAGAAAGGAGTTTTTGAAGCTATTTTTTTTCGATCCACAGATAATGGCCTTAGTAGAATAAGAGAGTCTTCTAAAATTTTCCTACCGGAAGAATTTAATGATTGGTCAAGTGTTTTATGTCGAAAAATTGTTGGACTTGATGATGGAAGTCTGTTTGTAAGCATGTACAGTAGAAACCCAAAAGGTAATATGTATGAAAAAATGTTTCGAGTGTTGGCGTTACGTTCCACGGACCGTGGAAAGACCTGGCATTATCATGCAACAATAGCCTTTGATATGGCGGATGATGTGCGAGGGGAAGGTTTTGATGAGACAACTTTACTGGTTCTACCTGACAAAATTATAAGCTTGATGAGATCAGGAGCAAGCTACCAATCCTCTTTAGGTAGTTTTAACAACAATGACTGGGATACTAAAATGCCTTTCAGTTATGGAAAACAAACAGCTATTTATAAGAGTGTTTCGATAGATGGTGGCAAAAACTGGAGCTACCCCGACCCAATAACTTCCTTTGGTGTATGGCCAGATGCTGTTCTAATGAAAAATGGGATCATTGCAATGACCTATGGACGTCCAGGAAACTGGATTATGTTTAATGATGGAAAGAATGAAAATTGGGGCCCCATAATCCCGTTCCAAAATGGTTTATATCCTCCTGACTGCGGAAATTATATTTTCATGGCAGAGGTTGCCCCAAATATTTTATTGGTAGTGTATTCCCGAACCAATCCAAACGATCATTGGCAAAGTGAGATTGTGGGAACATATTTTAAGGTTAAACCGGTAGTAGAGTAGTTTTTCATAATTAAAACAGTAAAAATGAGAAATCCAATTGAAAAAATTTACATTTTATTTGTCTTTTCAATTAGTGTTTTAGCTACGGGCTTGCCAGCCGTATCAGCTCAAGATTCTGGTATTTATAATGTTATAGATTATGGCGGTATTGGTGATGGCGAGACATTAAATACATCATTTATTCAGAAAGCTATAGATCTATGTAATAAGAACGGTGGAGGTATTGTAGAATTTACTGCCGGGACATATCTTACAGGTACAATTGTCATGAAGGATAATGTAATTCTTCACCTTCAAGCGGGTAGTAAAATATTAGGGAGCACAAATATTTCGGATTATCCCATGTATTCTCCTCCGATTCCAAAT